>ENA-OQIJ01000104-OQIJ01000104.1-human-gut-metagenome-genome-assembly--contig:-NODE-104-length-25896-cov-12.225542_pt1 | contig 25896 bp, 19 predicted proteins | sample MGYA00242582_ERZ504747 | MGnify/ENA primary metagenome ERZ504747 (study PRJEB26092, sample SAMD00036435) | human gut metagenome | host: Homo sapiens | study: EMG produced TPA metagenomics assembly of...
CCGGCTTGGAACGTGCGGCCGCCGAAGGGTTCAACATCGTGTATCTGCCACCGATCTTCCCCATCGGTGTGACCAATCGCAAGGGACGCAACAATTCGCTGATCGCAGGCCCGAACGATCCGGGCTCTCCGTTCGGCATCGGTTCCGAATTGGGTGGCCACGACACCGTGGATCCGTTGCTCGGCACCATGGATGATTTCAAGGCGTTCTGCGAGCGCGCCCATGAGTTGGGCCTTGAGATCGCGCTTGATTTCGCCCTGCAGTGCTCGCCGGACCACCCGTGGGTCAAGCAACATCCGAACTGGTTCCGCACCAAGCCCGACGGCACCATCGCGTTCGCCGAAAACCCGCCGAAGAAGTATCAGGACATCTACCCCATCGACTTCAACGCCGACATGGAAGGCATCGAGAAGGAAGTCGAACGCATCATGAACCTGTGGATCGAGGCGGGCGTGACCATCTTCCGCGTCGACAATCCACACACCAAGCCGGTACGTTTCTGGCAGGATGTGATTGCCGCCGTGACCAAAAAGCATCCGGAGGTGCTGTTCCTGGCCGAGGCATTCACCCGTCCGGGCATGATGCGCGCCCTGAGCTACGTCGGATTCACCCAGTCGCACTGCTACTTCCCATGGCGTAACGGCAAGGGCGAACTTGAGGAGTACCTCGAGGAGACCAACGGCGACGGCGGTTTCTACCAGCACAACACCTTCTGGCCCACCACGCCCGACATTCTTACCGCCTACGTGCGGGACAACGGCATCGCCGGCCATGCGGTGCGTGCGGTGCTCGCCGCGATGGGAAGCCCAAGCTGGGGCATCTACAACGGCTTTGAGCTGATCGAGAACAAGCAGCGCCCGGGCTTCGAGGAGCAGATCGACAACGAGAAGTACGAAATCAAGGTTCGTGATTGGGCCGAAACCGACAAGTACGGCATTGCGGAGCTGCTGAGTTCGCTCAACAAGATCCGCGGCGAGCACCCGGCGTGCCGCAGCTATCACAATCTGCATGTTCTGCCGAGCGACGATGCGAACATCATCGCATTCCTGCGCCAGACCCCGGCCGAACTGACCGGCACCGGCAAGGCGGATACCGTGATCGTGGTGGTCAATCTTGACGGACACAACGCACATCAGGCCATCGTGCACTTGGAGCGTGGCGAATTCGGTCTGCCGACCGACAAGCCGGTGAAGGTACGCGACGAACTGACCGGCCGTGAGTTCGAGTGGGGTTGGGACAACTTCGTCTCACTCGCACCGTGGGCCGACGTGGCGCACGTGCTGACGGTGATCGAGGACTGATTCCGCTCAGCCCGTCGCACCTGATTGAACAAGGTCCCCCAAGCGAAAGGCGTCGTGGTACGTTCAGCATCGGAGAGGCCGGCAGGCCGTCCGAGATGCCGATTGCAGCAACAAACTCCATTACGCAACATATCGAATGAACAACACCGATGATGCCCGGAAGCGGGTATCCTAAGTAACGAACTACTGCTGATCACACCGATCAAGGAGAAAACAATGGCAGAAACCTTCAACGTCGTGGTGGAGATCCCGCGCGGCTCCAAGAACAAGTACGAAGTGGACCACGAGACCGGTCGCGTGTTCCTGGACCGCACCCTGTTCACCTCTATGGGTTATCCGGATGATTACGGCTACATCGAGGGCACTCTGGGCGAGGACGGCGATCCGCTCGACGCCCTGGTCATGATTCCGAATTCCGTGTTCCCGGGCTGCGTGGTCGAGTGCCGCGCCGTCGGTCTGTACCACATGGTCGACGAAGCCGGTGGAGATGACAAGGTGCTGTGCGTGCCGGCCGATGTGCGTTTCGATGACATTAAGGACGTCGATGACGTTTCCGAGTACCACAAGGCTGAAATCAAGCACTTCTTCGAGCAGTACAAGGCTCTGGAGCCGGGCAAGGAGGTCCTGCCGGGCGATTACTGGACCGGTGTCGCCAAGGCCGAGGAAGAGATCGTGGCCGCCCGCAAGCGCCTCGAAGAATCCGAGAAGTGATTCTTTTCCACAATGAGTAAGGCTCGCCGATATCAATCGGCGAGCCTTTTCTGTTCCCATAGCGGCCCAAAACCTCCATACACTGGAGGAATCACCCCGCTTAAGGCCAGACCTGCGGCTCAAAACCTCCAGTGATTGGAGGAATTTGGCCGCTCAAACCCCGCCCGGCGTCCAGATTCATCCAGTGACTGGAGAAATTATCTCGCCTAGACCTCCCTAAGCGGGATAATTCGTCCATACGCTGGAGGAATCACCCCGTTCAAGGCCCTTTCAGCGGCCCAAATCAGCCAGCCACTGGAACAATCCACCCGTTCAAGGCCCACTCAGCAACCAGATTCATCCAGTCACTGGAGGAATCATCCCACTCAAAGCCCGCCCAGTGACCCAAAACCTCCAGCCAATGGAGGAATCGCCCCGCTCAGGCCTCTCCAAACGGGATGATTCATCCATGTACTGGAGGAATCACCCCGCTCAGAACCCATGCAACGACCCGAATCATCCAGCGACTGGAGGATTCGCCCCGCCACATGGCCATATTTTCGCGAGATGCGCTATAGTGGGGTCTTGTAATTCACGGCATGCGAACAGTATTCGCTGAATTCAAAGCCCGCTGGAAGCCATTGGCCCGCGTGCGGCAGTTCTATGTCGGTACCCCTAGGCGTAGGCGGAAATAACGAACCGTCGAGGCCCATCCCGTGGGGAGACCGGCGGGATGAACCTATCTACCAGCTATGTTGATTCAAACCCTACTTATCGCCGTTTCCGTGTCCATGGACGCTTTTGCCGTCTCCATCGGCAAAGGCCTGACCGTCAAGAAGCTGCGCGGCATCGACGCATGCAAAACCGCGCTGTGGTTCGGCGGATTCCAAGCGCTTTTCCCTCTACTCGGCTATTTTGCGGCCTCCACCTTCAGTAAATACGTAACCGCCGTGGACCATTGGATCATTTTCGGACTGCTCGCCCTGATCGGCGGCAACATGGTGCGCGAAGCGTTCGGCGAGGATGAAGAGAACGCCAAGGAGACTGCGGAATTCGATTGGCGCCACATGCTGCCGCTCGCCGTGGCATGCAGCATCGACGCGTTTGCGGTCGGCGTGAGCTTCGCCTTCATGACGCTCAACATTTGGATTTCCGTAATCATCATTGGCGTGACCACCGGCCTGTTCTCCGCCGCGGGACTGTATATCGGCCGCGCATTCGGATTGCGTTGGCAGAAGCCGGCACAGATCGCAGGCGGCGTAGTGCTGATTCTGATTGGCGTGAAGGTGCTGCTGGAACATCTGGGAATGCTGGCATTCTAAGAGCATCCTTCCTCGGATGCGTTTCCCACGACGGCCAGCTCACCGGCACTCATGGTGAAGGGGTCCGCAATCGCAACGATTGCGGACCACTTCACCATGTATTCGGCTTCAGAACATATTTCAGAACATGACGATGGCGAGAGAAGCGATGCCCACCGCAGCACCGGCAAGCATGACCGGCACCAGCGCAAGTCCGATCCATGGTTTGTTGGCTTTCGGATCTGGATCCGCATCGCGCCGCCACAAATAGGAGCACACGCCGAACGCTACGATGACGGCCAACGTCACCACCGAGGCGATCACCCATGCCAACATCGACCCATATTCGGTGGAGGCGGCATTCTCACCGGTATGCACCAACGGCAATATCGTCGGCAGGAAGCACCAGCCGGCGGACGAAATCATCGCAACGCCTTCGAGCACATTATGCGACAACGAACGAATCAGATGCGTACGGTTCTCGCGCGCCATCTGACGGCCAAACACAATCACGATCAGCAGCACCAACAGTCCCCCGACGCCGGCGATCCAGCCCTCCTGCATCCAGAACGTGTCACGGTGAGCGATGTCGGCAGGGAAAATCGCGCGCCCCAGCATCATCGTCGTGGCGCACACCACCGACAGCAAACCTGCAATCACGGAGATCACATGCCCGACGGTGCCGTCACGGAACGGACTGAACACCGTAAGCAGCACGATCATCACGACCGAGGCGACGACCGTGTACGAGACGATAGCGGGATTATCGGGGTTTCCATAGGAGATACCGGGAATCAACGCCAACACGACCAATACGACGTAAGCGACGATCTGGATCGCCAGGACCTTGCCGAAGGATCCCCTCGAATCATGCGGACGAGTCGCGGCATCAGTTGCGGACATCTCAGCCCCCTTTTCATAATGTGGTCAAACCGTATGTGCTAGGAACCAATGTAGCCGTAAGTGTCCACATCATGCGTCTACAATCATGAAACACCGGTAACACTGCAAGAGTACAATCGCGGCATCAGCAACAAACAAAAGGGGACTAACGTGACGGACCTTACGCTTATGACGTTCGCTAGCGACCCCGCCACCGTACTTCCCTCCCTTGCCCTACTTTCGCATCGCGTGCGCGTATTGCCGATGGATGCGGCGAGTTTGGTGAAGATGCCGGAAAACACGATTCTCTTTCTTGACGCACGTGACGATCTAGCCACCGCGAAGACGCTGTGCCGTCTGATTCACGCCTCCGGACTGTCCACGCCGATTGTGCTGATTCTCACCGAGGGCGGCTTCACCGTGGTCAATTCCCAGTGGGGCATCGCCGACGTGGTGGTTTCCACCGCCTCCCCGGCCGAGGTCGAGGGGCGCCTGCGTCTGGTGTCGGAACGTGGCAACGCTCCGACGGGATCCGCAGCCGGAGCCGCCGAAACCGGCGTACAGAACGAGGACGGTCTCATCCGTTCCGGCGATCTGGTCGTGGACACCAATGGCTATACGGCAAGCCTGCGCAGCCATCCGATCGACCTTGCCTACAAGGAATTCGAGTTGCTCAAGTATCTTGTGCAGCATCCGGGACGCGTATTCACCCGCGCGCAGCTGCTGCAGGAAGTATGGGGCTACGATTATTACGGTGGCACTCGTACCGTCGACGTGCATATCCGTAGGCTCCGCGCCAAGCTGGGCGGAGAATATGAGCATGTGATCGGCACCGTGCGTAATGTCGGATACCGTTTCGACCCGCCGGAGGAAGAGGAAGGCGAGAACGCCGCCAAGGCAAGCGCCGCACATGCCGATGCAAGCGAGGCGTAGCGCGTAAAGCATCGCAATCGCACGATCGCCCGAGTAGAATCATGGGCAATGCCACGAGAGTCCAAAGCAGCGCGCCTGAAACGCATGCACCATGAATACGAGGAATTGTGCGAGACGATTCCCGAGCCGAAGTGCGCGCTGAATTTCACCAATCCCTTTGAGTTACTGGTGGCGACCGTGCTCAGCGCCCAGACCACCGACAAGCGCGTGAATATGGTCACGCCCGTGCTGTTCGGCCGATTTCCGGGACCCGCCGACCTGCAGGCCGCCGATCCCGAACAGGTTGAGGACATCATCCATTCCATCGGCTTCCACCGCACCAAAACGAAGAACATCATCAGACTCTCGCACGACCTGTGCGAACGATATGACGGCACAGTGCCCGATTCGATGGAGGAACTGACCGCATTGCCCGGAGTCGGCCGCAAAACCGCGAACGTGGTATTGGGCAACGCCTTCGACAAACCAGGATTTCCCGTCGACACGCATGTGATTCGTGTGACCGGACGTCTGCACTGGCGTAGTGACTGGGCTTCGCCCACTCCGGATCCGGTGGCCATTGAACGCGAAATCACCGCATGCTTCCCACCCTCGGAATGGACGGACCTGTCTCACCGGCTGATCATGCATGGCAGAACCACCTGTCACGCCCGCAAACCGAACTGCCTCGACTGCCCGTTGAACGATACCTGCCCGAGTGCGTTCAAGGTGTAGATACCGCATGGGAACCAAGCCCGTGTAGTATGCGTCCACTACACTCGGGCATATGCAGAAGAACGGGAAGAAGCAGCACGATTGGCACGACGCGGCTACACGGTGGCTGATTTTCTTTGGCGTCGCCATCGTATTGAGCGTGATGCTGTGGCTGGGATGGTCGCTGACGAACCGACGCAACCCGATTCCCGTATTCGGCACGCTCACCACGGATTCCACCGTGTCGATCGGCCTGCGCGACGCTCCCGAATCCCTCGACATCCGCACCCAGCAGGGCCATGCCGTGGAACAGGCGCTACTCGGCAACGTTTACGAAACGTTGGTGTCCCGCAGCGAGACCAACAAGCTCCAACCCGGACTGGCCTCATCATGGCAGATCTCCGACGACGGACTGACCTACACCTTCACCCTGCGCAGCGGCGTGAAATTTTCCAACGGCCACTCACTTGACTCGGCCGACGCGGTCTGGTCGTTGCAGAACGCGGTCAACAATCATTATGTCGACGCCGACCAGCTCGACGGATTGCAGCAGGTCGACAATCCCGACGCACATACGCTCGTCATCACCCTGTCCAAACCGAATCCGCGGCTGCTACGCGCACTCAGCGGACGGGCCGGCATCGTATACGATGAGGAAAGCGCCAATGACTATGCGAAAACCGCCGTCGGGTCCGGCCCCTTCACCGTGGCGCGTGCGTCGAAATCCGAAATCGTGCTTCAACGCAACGATTCGTACTGGGGCACCAAGGCTGCTTCCTCGCAAATCACCCTATACTATTACTCCTCCGAAAGCTCGCTGACCAGCGCCATGGAAGGCGGCAAAATCAGCATGGCGCTGCCGCTCAGCGCCGACGCCGCCGAAACGCTCAACGCAACGCGCGGCATCAGTGCGGATTCCGGCATCAGCTTCGACAAGGTGATGCTGGCGTTCAACAATGCGAACGAATCCATCCTCGTCGACCAGCAGATGCGCAAGGTCATGCGCTACGCCATCGACGCACAATCAATCGCGAAGACCGCCAATGACTCCTACGGGGCGCTCGGAGGGCCGATCAGCCCTCTGGAAGACGGTTATGAGGATCTGACGGAACTGTTCCCCCACGACCTTACGCAGGCGCAACAGCTGCGCTCCTACTTCGGCACCGGTTACATCGGCACCATCGACCTGCTCATCCCCCAGCAGTACGAAACCATCGGCAACACCGTCAAAGAACAGATCGAACAGCTCGGCGTCTACGTCAACATGGAGGTCCTCGACACCGCCACCGTGCAACAGCGCGTCAACGACGGCAGCTACACCATCGCGTTGATCACCATGAGCGGCGAGAACGACGCTTCCGTCTTCACCGACGGTCAATCGGTGTTCCATTTCGAAAACGGTGACTGCCAGCGAGCCTATGCGGATGCGCTCGCAGCGACGAACGACGACGATTATCAGGAAAGAATGCGCACCTATGCGCGCACCGTCAGCGAGAACGCGGCCTGCGACTGGCTGTACACGCGCAAGAACTTCATGGCGGTTTCCGACCGGCTGCAGGGATATCCGAAGAATCTGACCGACCGTCTGTTGCCGCTGAGCAGGGTCGCATTGCACTGATTTTTCCGTGATATTCCGGCGATTGACGAGAATCGTCCGTATTGACGCCAGTTGTCACAATCGCTTTCTAGACTAACGCTTATGACTGAAAGCCAAGCTAATACCATCAATGCGAACCTCACGCCGCTGCCCGACAAGGTCGGCGTGGACGGTCTCGAAGACAAGTGGCGCGGCGTCTGGGACGAAGGCGGAGTCTACAAGTTCCGGAACACCCGCGACCGTAAGGCCGTCTATTCCATCGACACCCCGCCGCCCACCGTTTCCGGCCATCTGCACGTCGGCCACGTGTTCTCCTACACGCACACCGATATAATCGCCCGTTTCAAGCGCATGAACGGCTTCGACGTGTTCTATCCGATGGGCTGGGACGACAACGGCCTGCCGACCGAACGCCGTGTGCAGAACTACTATGGCGTGCGCGTGGACACCTCCCTGAAGTACGATCCGAATTTCGTGCCGCCGTTCGAAGGCACCGACGGCAAGAAGATCGACGCCAAGGATCAGGTGCCGATCAGCCGCAAGAACTTCATCGAACTATGCGAGAAGCTCACCGCCCAGGATGAGAAGCAGTTCGAGGCGCTGTGGCGCTCCCTCGGCCTGTCCATCGACTGGTCGCAGACCTACCACACCATCGGTGAGCATCCGCAGCGCGTGGCCCAGAAGGCGTTCCTGCGCAATCTGGCCCGTGGCGAGGCCTACCAGAAGGACGCTCCGGGCCTGTGGGACGTGACCTTCCAGACCGCAGTGGCCCAGGCCGAGCTGGAATCGCGCGAATATCCGGGCTTCTACCACAAGATAGCCTTCCGTTTCGAAGATGGCACCCCGATCTATATCGAAACCACCCGTCCGGAACTGCTGGCGGCCTGCGGCGCGCTGATTGCGCACCCGGATGACGACCGTTACAAGAAGTATTTCGGCCAGTACGTCTACTCCCCTCTGTTCCATGTGAAGGTGCCGATTCTGGCGCACAAGGCCGCGGAGATGGACAAGGGCGCCGGCATCGCCATGTGCTGTACGTTCGGCGATGTGACCGATGTCGAATGGTGGCGTGATCTGAATCTGCCGCTGCGTTCCATCATCCAGCGTAACGGCCGTATCGTCATGGACACCCCGGACTGGATCGAAGACGGCAAGGGCCGCGAGATCTTCCAGGAGACGGCCGGCAAGACCACGTTCTCCGCACGTAAGATCATCGTCGATGCACTGCGTGAATCCGGCGATCTGGACGGCGAGCCGACGCCGACCAAACGTATGACGAACTTCTACGAGAAGGGCGATAAGCCGCTCGAAATCGTCACCTCCCGCCAGTGGTATCTCAAGAACGGCGGCACCGACCAGCAACTGAACGCCGAGCTGATCGAGCGTGGCAAGGAGCTGAACTTCCATCCGGACTTCATGCGCGTGCGCTATGAGAATTGGGTGCATGGTCTCAACGGCGACTGGCTGATCTCCCGCCAGCGCTTCTTCGGCGTGCCGTTCCCGCTGTGGTACCCGGTGAAGGAGGACGGCACCGCCGACTACGATCACCCGATCGTGCCGAGCGAGGACATTCTGCCGATCGATCCGACCGACGACGTGCCGGAAGGCTACAGCGAGGACCAGCGTGACGTGCCGGGCGGCTTCACTGCCGAACAGGACATCATGGACACTTGGGCCACCTCGTCGCTCACCCCGCAGATCGTGACCCGCTGGGAGGAGCCGGGCGAAGAGAACCGGGCCATCTTCAACGCCACCTTCCCGATGGATCTGCGCCCGCAGGGCCAGGACATCATCCGTACATGGCTGTTCTCCAGCGTGGATCGCGCGCATCTCGAAAACAAGTGCCTGCCGTGGGCCAACGCCACGCTGTCGGGCTGGATTCTCGATCCGGACCATAAGAAGATGTCGAAGTCCAAGGGCAACGTGGTCGTGCCGGACAAGCCGATTAAGCAGTTCGGCGCCGACGCGGTGCGATATTGGGCTGCGGCGGCCCGTTTGGGCTTGGACGCCACCTACGACGAAGGTCAGATGAAGATCGGCCGCCGTCTGGCCATCAAGCTGCTCAACGCCACCAAGTTCGCGCTGGCCATCGGCCGCGAGGACGAGAACCATCATGTGGGCGCTGCGGCCACCGCAAGCTGGAATCCGGCCGACGTGACCGAGCCGCTGGATCGTGCCGCCATGGCCAAGATGGCCCATGTGGTGAGCGAAGCCACCAAGAATCTCAACAACTATGAGCATTCCAAGGCTCTTGAGGTCATCGAGAACTACTTCTGGCAGTTCTGCGACGATTACATCGAGCTGGTCAAGAACCGCGCCTACGGTACCGCCGATTCCACCGGCCATGTGCCGAGCGCGAAGGCCGTGAAGTCCGCACGCACGGCTCTGGGCCTGGGTCTGGACGCATTCACCCGCCTACTGGCCCCGTACCTGCCGTACGCCACTGAAGAAGTGTGGAGCTGGATGCATGAGGGCGAGGGTTCCGTGCACCGCGCCGCATGGCCGAAGGCCGAGACGTATGCCGCCGCCGCGTTCAAGGCGTCTCCGGAGCTGCTCACCCATGCCGGTGAGGCGCTGGCCGCGCTGCGTGGCATCAAGTCGAAGGCCAAGGTTTCGATGAAGACCCCGATCCTGTCGGTGAAGCTGGGCGTCTCCGACGAGGTGCGCGGCTCCATCGAGAGCGCGCTGGCCGATATCGCCGAAGCGGGTCGCGTGGTGGGCCGCATCTCCTTCGTGGGCGCCGCAGCGGCGGCCAAGGCCATCAAGGAGACCGCTGAAGCCGCCAAGGATGCCGCGGCGGAGGCCAAGGCCGAGGCAGAGGCCGCGATCGATGTGATCGTGGCTGACAGCGAACTCGGTGAGCCACCGGCCAAGAAGCCGAAGAACCAGTAAGCCGGAAAGACCCTGATCGTTGGGCCCTTCTCCCCGTCAGAGGGAGGAGGGCCCGATTCATAGCACGGGAACGGAAAGCAGATACTGGGTGTCGTGACCGGTCGCACCGACCGTGCCACCTGTGATATGACGACTGCCGAGATGTTGGACGGCTTCCTGCAGCATTTCCGCGGCGGAGGCCAGTTCCACGGTCTCATCGATCAGATCGCTGGAATCAGCCTCGATCGGCGCACGCGAACTGACGATGCTGTATGCGCTGATCGGCAGCGACCCCGCACCGGCGGATGCCGCACCCGAAGCACCCGAAACAGCGTCACCTGACGTTGCGGAGTCCTTTGCGTCGCTTTCCGACGAACCGTCCACTCCCCCGACCTTCGCCATGTTCTTCGACGTAGTGTCGGCGGCGGCACCGAACGATGAACGCAATCCGCCGGCGTAGCTCATCACATCATCCATGCTGATGGCGTTCCGGTCGTCCACCAAGCTGTCCGTGGCACCGTCCTCGCTCTGCTGACGAATCGCCTTGGCCTGCGCATGCTCAACCTTGCGTTTGGCCTTCTGTCGGGCTTTCTCGGCTTTTGCGGGCAACGTCGTACCGTCGGACAAGGTGTGGCCGCTGTGCAGGGAGGCAATCCGCACCGTGCCGCGCGTGGTCGTCGCGGAATCCTGGGACGAGGTGCTGGAAGCGTTGGAATCATTGCCGGCGGCATCATCGGTTTCCAACTGATCGGCGAAACGCACCGCAATCTGATGGAAGGCGCTGGCCTGACCAGTATGTTCGCTGGCATCCGCCAGTGCGTTCATGGCGTCGGCCACGTTGCCGGCGGCCGCGGCAAGTTTCCTGTTCGTGTCGATGCCGCTGCGCACGTCCGCAATCGCCTGACGTTCGTAATGCGAGGCCGTTGCGGCCGTGGCTCCGAGCTCTTTCAAGCGTGCGGTGTAGGCATCGGTGAAATCCATGGAATAGGGGATCATCGCGCTCGATAGCTGCGATTGCCCTGCACTGTAATCCTTGGCGCCCCGTTGCTGTTCCTCGCCGGCGCGTCTGCCCAATTCGCCAAGCAGTCCCGACGTGCCGCGCCGTTCGATGGTACGAATCACGTCGTCCACGGCGTCGGCGGCACCGGCATGCCGGTAGGCGGCGCTCACATCGTTCACTGCGTTGGCGAGATCGACCACGGATCGTGCCACGTCAGTATCGCCGTTGAGTTCGGCGGCGGTGCCTAGAATGGCGGAAAGTTGCGTGGAATCGCCGATTGAACCGGAAAGATGGGTCGTATATGAGCCGACATACGCATCGATATAGCCGTCGAAGGCCTGCTGATGCGTGGCCGTCCGCTCGGCGATGGTCTGCGTGGCCAGTTCCTTTTCCCGGTCGCGCAGTGTTTTCAGCTGTTCGATGAGCTGATGATTGCTTTGCGAGCCGACATTCGTCAGACCATCCACCAGGTTGGAGGCACGGTCCGTCAGATTGTTGAGATTATCGGCAAAATCATCATCGTCTTCGGCCCGCACGGCAGCGACGGCCAATGAACTCATCGTGAAATGCCTGGCATCGACATATGTGGTGAAGGTCAGTTCCTCACCCGGCTCGCCAATGGCGGCGATCAATGTGGAGGAATTGTCGGATATCACACTCACGCCATCGTCGGATACGACGTCGCTGCCGACGCGGCTGGGAATGGTGAAAGCGACCACAGGTACGAGATCGCGTGCATCGTCGGTAATCGTTTGGGTGGCGCCGTCGACGGCCTTGACCGTCAGACGGATACCGATCATGCCGGTGGCGCCGTTCACCTGCTGCACGCTCACGTCCGGGCCATTCAACGTGAACGTGGCGCTCACGGACCATGGCAGCGATACCGTACCGGCGGCGATGCGTTGGGAAGCCGTGGAGCCGCTGTCCGTCAGATACAGCCGCCCGGGCCGGTCGGCCGCCGTATAGGAACTCATCACGTCATGCGAGGCCACGTCGACGGCATAGCGTCCATCCTGGCGTATCCGGCCTACGATGTCGGATACGCCTACGCCGACCACGGGCAACCCGCACAGTACGATCATCGCGATGGCGGCGGCGCATGCGCGACGCATCGTGCGAACGTTGCGATGACGAGTGCACATGCCGGACCTTCTTAGCAGTCAGAATATTGTTCCACAACAAATTGTTCCAAAACAAACAATCTACTGCGCGGTATGCCCGCAGAGTCCGGAAAATGGGCAGATCAGGCGAACACGTCGAGTACGCCCGGATCGCCTCCCGCATCGGCGATGCGCTTATGACGGCGCTTGGCCTCGGTCACCACGAATTCGCGGTACATTTCGGCGATATCGGGGTCAAGACCGGCATCGACGGCAATGCGATGCAACCGTTCGATCTGGTAGTCCTCACGCTTGTAGTCGGCCGGGGCGAAGCCGGCACGCGCCTTGAGCACGCCCACCTGGGACGTGTACTTGAATCGTTCCGCCAACAGCGACACGATGGCCGTGTCGACATTGTCGATTGACTGACGCAACGACTTGATCTTCGCCACGGTTTCGGCGACCTGGGGATCGCCTTGGGCGGTATCCGCATCGATGACGGTTTCGGTTTCGTCCGGTTCTGCTGGCCGAAGCCAGTCGTGTTCGCTATCGCTCATGGTCACCAGAGTACCGCTACTTTGCGAAGTAACGCTGCAGCACGATCGTGGTTTCGGTGCTTACCGGAACGGTTTGGTGAATGACGTTGAGCAGCTCTTCGAGCTTGCTTGGCGATTCCGCACGCACGGTGAGCATGTAGCTGGGCGAGCCGGCCACGGAATCGCACGACATGATGCCATCGACATCGTGCAGTTTTCCCGGAATTTCGGATTCGCACGCATAATCGGTGGGGGTGACCGCAATATAGGCGCTGACCGGCAGACCTCGCTTCTCATCATCGATGATCGCCTTGTATCAGCTGATCACGCCGCGGCGTTCCAGCTTCTGTACACGCGACTGCACCGCCGACACCGACAGTCCGGTCGCCTCCGAAAGCTGGGCCAATGTCGCACGGCCGTCCTTCTCCAACATGTTCAGGATGCACGTGTCGATGCCGTCGATCTGGCATGCGATCGATCGCGCGCTCTCCGCAGTGGTGCCACTACTTGTCATAAACGGTCCCTCCTCATACCAAGCCCATGTATCCAATATCGGCAATGCCGATACCCCTAGCGACAATCGGCGTAATACCCCTAACCATACCTATTTCAGTGCACATCACCACGCATCATTTTCGCTACAAGAGTGCCGTCTTTTTGCTGACGCAGCGTTTCACACTGATTATTTCCACCATCACCCTTCTATATATTGCAATATTTACTAATATCAGTTTCAGAAAACGTATTTTTTATTCTTTTTGAAAAATACGAAAATCCTGTTTACATAGTGGCCACGGATCGGAACGCCGCAACGAAGGTGCCGTCAACGCAACACGAAGGGGCATGCAACCCGTTCGTTGCATGCCCCTTGATGGATATCGCACATCAGCCGATGGCCAAGTGTTTCGGCCACGCCCGCAATTGGCGCGGACGGACGTCGGCGCTATCAGTTGCCGCTGGTCACGTTACCGCTCTGCTGAATCAGCGAAGCCATGAAGTCGCGGTTGGTCGCGGTCTTCTTCAGACGCGGCACAAGCGTCTGGTAGGCCTGCTCCGGCTCGAGACCGCCGAGCAGACGGCGCAGACGGTAGATGATCGGCAATTCCTGCGGATCGGTGATGAGCTCCTCGCGACGGGTGCCGGAGGCATTCACGTCGATGGCCGGGAACAGGCGCTTGTCGGCAAGCTCGCGGCTCAGACGCAGCTCCATGTTGCCGGTGCCCTTGAATTCCTCGAAGATCACCTCGTCCATCTTGGAACCGGTTTCCACCAGTGCGGAGGAGATGATGGTCAGGGAGCCACCGTTTTCGATGTTGCGGGCGGCACCGAAGAACTTCTTCGGCGGGTACAGGGCCTGGGCGTCCACGCCACCGGACAGGATACGGCCGGAAGCCGGTGCGGCGATGTTGTAGGCGCGGGCGAGGCGGGTCATGGAATCGAGCAGCACGACCACGTCCTGGCCGAGCTCCACGAGGCGCTTGGCACGTTCGATGGCGAGTTCGGCGACGGTGGTGTGGTCGGAGGCCGGGCGGTCGAAGGTCGAGGAGATGACCTCGCCCTGCACGGTACGCTCCATGTCGGTGACCTCTTCCGGACGTTCGTCCACGAGCACGACCATCAAGTGGACTTCCGGATTGTTGGTGGCGATCGCGTTGGCGATGTTCTGCAGGGTGATGGTCTTGCCTGCCTTCGGCGGAGAGACGATCAGGCCGCGCTGCCCCTTGCCGATCGGGGCCACGATGTCGACGAGACGGCCGGTGAGCTTGTTCGGCGTGGTCTCCTGCTTCAAACGCTCCTGCGGATACAGCGGGGTCAGCTTGTTGAACTGCGGACGATTCATCGCCTCTTCCACGGACAGCCCGTTGATGGAGTCGATGGACTGCAACGGCACGAACTTCTGGCGCTGGTTGCGACGGTCGCCCTCACGCGGAGTACGGATGGAGCCGTGCACGGCGTCGCCCTTGCGCAGACCGTACTTCTTGACCTGACCCATGGAAACATATACGTCATTCGGTCCCGGCAAGTAGCCGGAGGTGCGCACGAATGCGTAGGATTCGAGCACGTCGACGATGCCGGCGACCGGTACGAGGTCTTCCTTCGGCTCCTCGCGACGCTGCTCACGCTCGGCATGGTCGTTGTTGCGATCGTTACGCTCGTTGCGATCGGCATCACGGCCACTATCGCGGCCGCGACGATCCTCACGGTCGTCGAAGTCGCGGTCGCGTCCACGCATGCGGCGTCCGCGGCGGTCGGTGCGATCGCGCTCATTGCGGCCACGGCCATGACGGGCGTACTCGCCATCCTCGGCATTGGCGTGGTGATTGTCTTCGGCATCGTTCTGCGCGGGCAGAGCGGCGAGGATGTCATCGAGATCGCGCACGACATCCTCATCCTTCGTCTCTTCCACGGGAGTACGGCGGCGACGGCGGGGCTCGTTGTCGAAATCGTCCTTGCGACGGCGACGACGATCCTCCTGCTTCGGTTGGGCACCATCGATATCGAGTTCGGCAAGCAGGTCGGCTCCGCCTTCGGCATCACGACGCTTGCGACGCTCGCGACGCTGTTTCGGGGCTCCGCCCAATGCGTCAAGCGCCTCCACTGCGGCCTTGGCCTCGGCGGAATCCGCCGGAGATTCATCGGCTGCGGGTTCAGTCGAAGCCTTTACGGCCTTCTTACGGCGGCCAGCGGGCTTGTCCGCCGGCATCTCTGCGTGCGCCTGTTCGGCGGGTTCCGTGGATTCGGCGGGCTTGACGTCCAACTCATCGACGGCGGCATCGGCGTCGACTGCGGGCTTTGCCGCTCGAGTGCCCTTCGGCGTACGTACGGTAACGCCGGCCGGCGCTTCGCCGCCGGAACGGGCGGCCTGAAGCGTTGCGAGGAGTTCGGGCTTACGCATGGTGGAGGTACCGCGAAGTCCCATCTGCTTGGCGAGCTCTTTGAGCTCAGGCAATTTCATATCTTCAAGATTTGGGCTTGTTGCCACTGGTTTATGCCTTTCCTTGGCTTCACAGGCACACGCCTGCAACAGCTTAAAAAAGAATTGCGGAAAATCCGCCGTATGAAAGGTTCGCCGCGAATCATCACAGTTTTCGAACTTCGTCAACCATACAACGCAATCCAGACCAACGCAAAAACCATGCGCACGTCGCGCGGCCGACGGCAACGAAAAAGCCCGTCGAGCCGAAGCTCAGCGGGCTGGAGAGGACTCTTCGTCTTCTACTTTTCTTCGTGGTAACTCTTATCGGTGTTGACCGACCACACATTCTTCTTGGAGGTCTTGCCGTTCCTGATGTTGCCGACGGCCTCGATGGCGGTGGCCATGGAGTGGTCCATGTTGTTGTAGCGGTGCTGGCCGTTACGTCCGACGCAGTAGAGGTTGCCGAAGGAGTCGAGGTATTCGACGAGTTCCGGCATGCGATCGTAGGTGTCGAAGTAGGCCGGATACGCCTTCTTGACGCGTTCGCGATGGGAGTCGAGCACGTCTTGCGGACCGTTGATGATCTGCATGCGGGTGAGCTCCTGGATGGCGAACTTGGTGGCTTCCTCGTCGGACATGTTCCAGAAGGAGTCGCCTTCCTCGCAGAAGTATTCGAGACCGATCCACACGGTGTCGTCGACGTCCTTGACCAGATACGGGCTCCAGTTGTTGAAGATCTGCAGACGGCCGACCTTATAGCCCGGATCCTGCACGTAGATCCAGCAATCCGGCACGATCGGCGGATTGCCGAGGGTCGGGATGTCGGTGGTGTTCTTCAAACGCAGATGCTTGACGAGCAGGCCGACGGTCACGAAATCGCGGTACGGCAGGCCGTTGGCGATTTCCGTCATATCGTTCGGAGCGGGCTTGTCGGAGGCGTCCACGGCATGGACGAGATCCTTGACCGGCATGGACGAGATGAAATTATCGGCGGTCATTTCGGTGCGGTTGCCTTCGGAATCCTCATACACGACGGAGGCGATCCTGCCGTTGGCCTGACGGATCTCGACCACATTGGCGTCGGTGATGACCTTCACACCGGCGGCTTCGCAGTTGGCTTCGACGGTTTCCCACAGCTGGCCCGGACCATACTTCGGGTACCAGAACTCTTCGATGAGGGAGGTTTCGACCTCGGAATTATCGCGCTTCTTCGGCATGAGCTTGGCGAAGGCGTTCTTCAGCACGCCCATGATGCTCAGGCCCTTGACGCGCTGCGCACCCCAATCGGCGGAGATCTGCGATGGGTGGCGGCCCCACAGCTTCTCGGTATAGCCCTCGAAGAACATGGAGTAGAGCTTGCGACCGAAACGGTTGATGTAGAAGTTCTCCAGATTGGTTTCCGGCAGCTTGTGCACCATGGACTTCAGATAGCTGAAGCCAGCGACCAGGGTCAATTTCGGACCCATGGCCTTCAACGTGTTGGCGCTCAGCGAGATCGGATAGTCAAAGAAGTGACGGTTCCAGTAGATCCGGGACACACGATGACGCTTGAGCATCACCTTGTCTTCGACTTCCGGATCCGGTCCGCCTGGCTCCATGTCGTGCTCACGGCCGAGTTTCCTGTCGTCATAGCTGGGAGCGCCCTGCAGCGGCAGGACTTCCTTCCACCAGTCCATGATGCGCTCGTCCTTCGAAAAGAACCGGTGACCGCCGATATCCATACGGTTGCCGTCGTGCTTGACGGTGCGGGAGATGCCGCCGAATTCGCGGGTCGCCTCCAACACGGTCACATCGTAGTTTTCGGAGCCACCGTCCTTTGCGAGCTCCCAGGCAGCGGTCAGGCCGGCAGGGCCACCGCCAATAATCACCACGGATTGCTTTTGCGTCACTTTGAGGTCTCCTTATAAAAACAAAATCAGACACAGTCTACTAGAAGGTAAGGAAACGCACATTGCGACATGTGCGGATGCACACAAAATTATTCCCTGAGCCAAACCCATAATCACCCGTATATGTCCCCTTGCACATGTCTGATGCCGTCTTCCGATTCATACGGAAGACGGCATCGGGCGATCGTCACAAGCGATCGGCATCAACGACGCATGCGCCACACGCTCAGCGAAACACCGGCCAGCGTCAGCCCGACCGCCAGTACGGCGAGCACCGCAATCGCGCTTCCGGTACGCCCCAGCGACACCGACTGGCCGTTCGTCGCAGACGTCGTCTTACCGGCATCATCGGTCTTACCGGCATCATCCGTCGCCGCATCGGTGTCGGTCGTCATATCGGTGTCCGTCGTCGTATTGGTGCCAGTCGTGGGATTGCCGGACGGCTCCGGCGTCGGCTCCACGTCGACCTGTTCGACGATGCGGGCATCCTGTCCGAGCGTCTTATGATCAGCCGCCAGGCAACTCTTCAGCTCGGTCAGCTTGTACCACGTCGAACCATCGGCGATTGGCGTGCATTCGGAACGGAACGCGATCTCGTTCTCGTTGTACAGCATGCGCACAATGGGCGTGTATGCGCTGCCGGTGGCCGGATCCTCACCCTGTTTGGCGTACACATCCCACTGCACGTTCGTAGCCATCGGCGTCACCGATTCGCCACGCCACTCGTTGTTGTCGTAGGTGTACACGTCGGTGGTGGAGGCCGGGGCCTGCTGCGTGGAACCGGGCAATCCAAGCAATGCGGCGAACGGCATCATGGTCTCGGCATGGGCGAACCGGAAGGTCGCCACCGTGGACCCTCCGTTCACCCTCTCGTCGATGGCATCGAAGAAATCATCCAGCAGAGGCTGCGCGATGGAGTAAGTCTCGCTCTGACCGGCGTAGCTCGGCCCCTTCTCGTAAAAATCTTCGGCATCCAACGCCCAGGCGAACAATTTGGCGTCCTGTGCATATTCACCCTGGAAATACTGGTTGAAATCGAAGGTGTGGTCACCGGTGTTCTCGTTCTGCATGTCGGCGGCGATGATATACAGGTTGTACAGGTTCATTGCGGCGTTGTACTCGCTCTTGATCTTCTTGGAGCCTTCGCCGCACGCATTGGCGTCCTTGGACGCGTCGGCGCCCGGCGCGCAGTTCTCGGCACCCTTCTTGGTGCCATCGGCGGTGTTGTACCACGTGTATTCGCCGTTCTCGAGTTTGGCAAGGAATTCGTCGGTGAAGATCTGCGACAGCAGGTCATGCGAGGCCCGTTTGATGTCGGCATTGTCGCCGATGGTCTCCTCGGCACCGGCGATGATCTCATCGTTGGCCACGAAATTCTGATAATCATTCGCGATGTCGTATGCCTTGGTACCCGGCGTCTTTTCCGTACCGTCGGGATTCTGCACCTTATGGAAGTACAAGGTGTCGGGATTCTTCTGGAAATCCTTGCCGTCGCCGGAATCGGCGGGATCCGTCGGCTTGACGACGCTGTCGGTCAGCTTGCCGCCGGAAGCCGCATTGAACCCCTTCTCGAAGTTTTCGCCGGATTCGGTGGCACGCGCCTCGCCGGAGGACTGGTAGGAAATCGTACCGCCATCGACTGCAGCCTGGTCGAACAGCGACTGATTGCGCTGGTACGCGCGCTCGCCGATGCCGTAATGCTGATCCGCACCCTGTCCGGTCAGCATGCCGTAGCCGTTTTCGACGTTGGCCGCGGTGATGCCGTTCAGGTTTTTCATGAACTCGGTTTTGATGGCGTCCGACTTGAATCCACCATCCCGCTCGGCCGCTTCGGCCATCTTCATCAGCAGCGCATCATACTTGTAGCTGGACAGGCCGCGTGATCCGTGACGGGCCATGCTTTCGGTATAGATCGGCTCGTACCCTTCCGGAGCTTTGCTATAGGATGCCACGGTTGCGGCGCTTGGTGCCACATACGGCTGCTTGCTGCTGTAGTATTGGCCATCGGATTCCAGGGCCAGGGCCGGGCAGACCGTTCCCGGCATCAGCATGGCGGCCGCAGCGACGCATGCAACGGAACCGACGATCCTCTTCATCATTCGTGTCGACATCAACATTCACTCTCATCTCATAGGCGGATGGGCGGGCCCGCGGTTCGGACACGCCATGAATGTTGTATGCGCACGAATCAAACACGACATGCGCATCAGGTGACATTCCGGCAAACTGTGGCCGCACAATCGGTGAACGGCCGACATGCGACAGCGAGACCGGCGGATCAGTGAATGTCGTCGGGGATGTCGATGTCGGTTTTCTGCACCTCTTCGACGTTCACGTCCTTGAAAGTGACGATGCGCACGTTTTTGACGAAGCGGCTGGAACGATACACGTCCCACACCCACGCGTCGGTAAGCTGTACGTCGAAATAGACGTCCTGGCCGGCGGAACGTACGTTGAAATCGACCTTGTTGGCCAAGTAGAAGCGACGCTCGGTCTCCACCACATAGGTGAACAGTTTGATGACGTCGCGATATTCCTTGTACAGTGCCAGCTCAGCGTCGGTTTCGTAGTTGTCGAGATCCTCGGCGCTCATCACTTGCCTTCCATGTCACGTTTACGGCCGCGGCCCAATGTACGCCACCAAGCCTCCTTGGAGGTCTTACGTTCGGAAGAACCATACGGCCAGTTGTTGTCGGCATCGGCATCGCCGTTGACCGACTTGTCGGAATCATCGCTGGCTGATATCTCGTCGGGCTTGGTCTCGACGGCATCGGCCTTGCCGGGTTCCACGCCGATATGCTCGTAGGCCTCCTCACGGGTCATGCCCTGATTCCCGTCGGGCTGGCCGCCGGCCTCGGCTTCCTTCCGTTCATTGATGCGAATGGCGATGGAATGCTCACGAGCGCTCAACGCTTCCTTGACGCCGGGATTGTCTTCGATCACATGCATGCCGAACGCGTCGAGGGAGCGAATCGGGTCGAATTCGTCAACCAACGTGTCCATGACGATCAGATCCTGATACCGGTTTTGCGAGGCGTTCCATAACGCATCGCGGGAACGGCCGGACGGCACGAATCCCAAGGACTGGTATACGGAGACGGAACGCGTGTTCTGTTCGGGGACGGCCACCCAAATCCTATGCATGCCAAGGCCTGCCGGTTCCGGCGCAAAGCCGTACGTCATCACACGCGGCATGATGTCACGCGAATATCCGCGTCCACGGAAGTCCTGCCCCAAGATCACCTGAATACGGGAGGAACGGGCCCATCCGTCGATGTCGATCAGGAAAATCATGCCGATCACATTGTCGGAGGCCGCCGCATCGATCTCACCATCCCCGTCATGATCGGATTCCGTGATGATCGACCATGCTACGGTACGTCGGGATTCCGGATCGCCCACACCGGATTCGGTCGGCGTCTCGCCGTTGGCCCAGGCCACGGAACGACGCACCCACGCATGCACGGCGGCGCGTTCGGCGACACGATCCTTGCCAGTGATGCCGGAAGCTCCCGGATATGCGTCAATGGCGTCCATGCGATCGAGATCCGCAACGGTCGCCGGACGCAGATGCACCATTTCACCACGAATCGGCGGTATGGTGATCCGTGCCGGCAGTTCGCGGGATTCAACGCTCACTATCGACGACTCAGCATTCTCTGGCATGTCTTCGTCCCTCGTATCGTTACAGGTGCGGCCTATGCCACAACCATTCCGACGGTATTGTACTCGACTGGAGGATAGCTGGGAATCGAAAGGGGGAGATTCCCGATGAAATCTCCCCCGATACGGTAAAAACACGCCGGAAATCCGTTTTTAGGGGATTCCGACGTGTCCTTCGACCCGCTGATGGACTGAGCAGTGAAGCACAGACCGGGAAAGACCGTAGTCGACCTCTCCCCCTTCGCCTTACTTGATCTTACCCATCACGATCTTGGTGACGGCCTTCGCGTCGGCCTGACCGCGGGTGGCGCGCATGACGGCACCGATGATCGCGCCCATCGGCTTCATGTTGCCGCCCTTGAGCTTCTCGACGATGTCCGGATTAGCGGCCAGAGCCTCGTCGACGGCCTTTTCCAGTGCGCCATCATCGGAGACTACCTGGAAGCCGTGCTTCTTGACGACCTCGGCCGGGGCACCCTCACCGGCAAGCACACCGGCGACGGTCTGCTTGGCGAGTTTGTCGTTGAGCTTGCCGTCGGCGATCAGCTTCTCAACCTCAGCCACGTCGGACGGAGTGATTGGCAGCTCCTCAAGGCTCACACCCTTGGCATTAGCCTCGCGGGACAGCTCGCCCAGCCACCACTTCTTGGCACCTGCGGCGCTCGCACCGGCCTTGACGGTCTCCTCAAGCAGATCCAGGGCATCGGCGTTGAGCACGTCGCGCATCTCCAGATCGTTGAAGCCCCACTCGCCCTTCAGACGATTGCGGCGCTCGCGCGGCATTTCCGGCATCTGGGCCTTCATCTCTTCGATGTGCTCCTTGGTGATGTGCAGCATCACCAAATCCGGATCCGGGAAGTAACGATAATCGTCGGCGTCGGACTTCACACGGCCGCCTGCGGTGGTCTGCGAAGCCTCATCCCAGTGGCGGGTCTCCTGCGGGATCTCGCCGCCTTCGGAAAGAATCTGCGCCTGACGGCGAATCTCATACTGCACGGTCTTCTCGATGCCACGGAATGAGTTCACGTTCTTGGTCTCGGAGCGGGTTCCGAACGGATCGGACGGGCTGTTGCGCAGCGACACGTTCACGTCGGCACGCATATTGCCCTGCTCCATGCGGGCATGGGAGATGTTCAACGCACGCACGATGTCGCGAATGGCACGCACATAGGCGCCCGCGATTTCCGGAGCGCGCTCGCCCGCACCCTCGATCGGCTTGGTCACGATCTCAATCAACGGCACGCCGGCACGGTTGTAGTCGACCAAGGAGTGGTTGGCGCCTTCGATACGGCCGTCGGCACCGCCGACGTGGGTGTTCTTGCCGGCGTCATCCTCAATGTGCGCGCGTTCGATCAGCACACGGAAGACGGTGCCATCCTCAAGTTCCACATCCAAGTAGCCATTGCCGTTGGTCGGCTTGTCGTACTGCGAGATCTGGTAGTCACGCGGCATGTCCGGATAGAAGTAGTTCTTGCGGGAGAACTGGCTCCACTCGGCGATTTCGCAGTGCAGGGCCAGACCCAGCTTGATCGCGTAGTCGACGGCGGTCTTGTTCAGCACCGGCAGGGAGCCCGGCAGTCCCAGACTCACCGGGGTGAGCTGGGAGTTCGGGGCACCGCCGAAGGAGACTTCGGCCGGGCAGAACAGCTTGGTGGTGGTGGACAACTCCACGTGGGTTTCCAAGCCGATGACCGGATCGAACTTCTTGACGGCATCGGCGTACTTCATCAACTTTTCAGCCATTGTGTTTTCTTTCCTCCGATGCTTTCTACTTGCTCAGGCCGTCGAGCCACGGGGTGTTCAGGGACTGCCAGATCGGGCCGTTCCAATCCTCCTCAAGGGCGGCTTCGAGAGCTGCGGCCGGCTTGTACATGGCTTCGTCACGCTGCTGCGGGGCGAGGAACTGGAAGCCGACCGGCAGGCCGTCATCACTCAGGCCGGCCGGGATGCTCATGGCCGGGACTCCGGCGAGGTTGGCCGGAATGGTGGTGATGTCGATGGCGTACATGGCCATCGGGTCTTCGGTCTTCTCACCGAACTTGAAGGCGGTGACCGGACTGGTCGGACCGACGAGCACGTCAACCTTCTCGAAGGCCTTCTTGAAGTCGTCGATGATCAGGGTGCGAACCTTTTGCGCGGAGCCGTACCAGGCATCGTAATAGCCGGCCGACAGAGCGTAGGTGCCCAGGATGATACGGCGCTTGACTTCGTCACCGAAGCCGGCCTCACGGGTGTAGGCCATCATGTTGGCGGCGGTCTGCGGAACGCCCGCCGGCGGCATGACGCGCAGGCCGTAGCGCATGCCGTCGTAGCGGGCCAGGTTGGAGCTGACCTCAGACGGCATGATGATGTAGTAGGCGCCCAAGGAATACGGCAAGTGTGGCAGGGACACTTCGGTGACTTCCGCACCCATCTCTTCGAGCTTCTTGACGCCTTCGTTGAAGCGGGCCATGACGCCCGGCTGGAAGCCTTCGCCGCCAAGTTCCTTGATCAGACCGACCTTGAGGCCCTTCAGATCACGCTTCATGCCTTCGCGGGCGGCCGCCACCATCGGGCGCGGACCTTCCGGAATGGAGGTGGAATCGCGCTTGTCATGGCCGCCGATCACTTCCTGCAACAAGGCCGCATCGAGTACGGTGCGGGAGCACGGGCCAATCTGGTCAAGCGAGGAGGCCATGGCGATCGCACCGAAACGGGATACGCCGCCGTAGGTCGGCTTAACACCGACGGTACCGGTCAGCGAGCCCGGCTGACGAATGGAGCCGCCAGTGTCGGTTCCCAAGGCGAGCGGAGCCTCGAACGCGGCCACCGCAGCTGCGGAACCGCCGCCGGAACCGCCCGGCACGCGCTCGGTATCCCACGGATTGTGGGTGGTCTGGTAGGCGGAGTGCTCGGTGGATGAGCCTTGCGCGAATTCGTCGAGGTTGGTTTTGCCCAGCAGCGGCATGCCCGCGGCCTTGAGCTTCTCGATGACGGTGGCATCGTACGGCGGCACCCAACCTTCGAGGATCTTGGACGCGGCGGTGGTTTCGATGCCCTTGGTGACGATCATGTCCTTGATGGCGATCGGCACGCCGGCAAGTTCCGGCAGCTGGGCCTTCTCGTCGTCGGATTTGGCATCGAAGGCGTCGGCCTGTTCAAGAGCCTGTTCGCCGGAGACCTTCAGGAAGGCCTTGACGCTCGGCTCAGCGGCTTCGATGACGTCGAGATGGGCCTCGACCAGTTCACGGCTGGAGACCTCCTTGGCCTTGACCTTGGCCGCCATCTCGGCGGCGGACAGCTTGACGAGTTCAGTGGTGCTCATATCACTCCTCCCCCAAAATGCGTGGTGCGACGAACATGCCGGCCTCGGAGACCGGAGCGCCTGCGGTCGCTTCTTCCTGGGTCAGCGGGGTCTGCGGAACATCCGGACGCAGATAGGCCTCCAGCGGAATCGGGTTGGCGGTCGGCGGTACGTCATCAGTGGCGATTTCCTGCACCTTGTTGATGGATTCGGCGATGACGTTCAGATCGCCCTGCAGACGGGTGATTTCCTCATCGGTGAGTGCGATTCGGGCCAAATCGCCCAAATGCACGATTTCTTCTTTGGTGAAAGTAGGCATGCCCCTAACAGTAACGCGTCTGTGTGACGAGCACACGTCTTTTCATTCGCCAGCCCAATGCAGTCCGCGGCGGCTCCTCCCCCTGCCTGTTGCAGTCCCGCATCGGCCTCTTCGCCAACCCAATGCAATCCACATGGCGGATTATTCCCCAGCCTTTGCATATGGCGGATTATTCCAGCCACCGGAGAAATCATCCCGCTAAAGACCCCATCAGAAACCCAATCCCTCCAGTCACTGGAGGAATCACCCCGCAGTATGACCTCTCGGCATGTGGATTCATCCAGCAGCTGGAGGAATCGGACGATGCGGTACCCGCTCCTAAGTGTAAAACAGACTTTAACTGTTTTTGCTTGGGAATTTTGACTTGATATGTTTAAATTTGGTACAGATTATCTCAATTCTATGAGGTATTTCTGCTTTTGCTATCAAATAGCTATCACTTGGATGCTATCAAATATTTACCGGTGCCACAAATGTAATTATGGTAATTTGTAACCATTTTACGAATTAACAAAAAATAACATAATTATTTCTTTAATTCTTTTCTTATATCGTTTATAAAAAATCCTAATAAATCTCCTTTTTTGACTTTCTTCAACCCCAAATCTTTTCGCATATCATTCATAATTTCTTCCATTAAAAATAAATTATTTTTTGCTTTTTCAGGATCTGAACTGTTTTCACGAAATTCTATCCATTTATTAATTACCCCAGAAGAACCCCATAAAGTAATTTGCTTTGAAAATTTAGACAAATCTTCTAACATTTGCTCATCAGAATATGTACCAGGTTCTTTTATATTTTTTTGAACTTGGTAAATCATTTCTACGAATTCACCATATGGTTTTTCTCTTTTTTGAGTTAGGTATTCTTGCCTACTTTTTCGATAGTCAATTATTTTAGCAACGATAGAACTTATAA
>ENA-OQIJ01000105-OQIJ01000105.1-human-gut-metagenome-genome-assembly--contig:-NODE-105-length-25882-cov-5.063056_pt1 | contig 25882 bp, 21 predicted proteins | sample MGYA00242582_ERZ504747 | MGnify/ENA primary metagenome ERZ504747 (study PRJEB26092, sample SAMD00036435) | human gut metagenome | host: Homo sapiens | study: EMG produced TPA metagenomics assembly of...
TGCTTGGGACCGGCGATGACCACGCCAGCTGACATCGCGGGCGCCATCACGCGCCGCGTGGAGAAGCATCTGCATGACGTGCAACGGGTGCTGGCCCCACGCGTTCCCGGTGCGCCTTGGGACCCACGGAGTCGAAGCCGACCCGGTCGGCACGTTCGATGCAGACAACGCCGTGCGCGCATGGGCCGAGCGCCACGGCTGCCGGATCGAGACGGTGACGCGGCGCGTGGGCACGCCCGTCGACCTCGTCGCGTGCGTGGTCGTGCCGGACGAGGCCACGGCGTTGCGCGCCGCCGGGCGTGAGGTGCGCGCACGGCGCGAACTGGCGGTTGCGCGGATGCGCATGGTGTGCTCCCGGTTCGGCGTGGATGAGGCACAGGCGATGGCGATCGTGAAGATGCTGAGCGGCGAATCTGACGTGGATTTCGAGCTGTTCGTGCACGCCGCGCAGTGGTTCGCCACGCACCGCGACCTGATTGCGGGCATGACCGCCCGCGAGGTGCCATTGCCCGGATTCTCCGCGAAGTGGCTCAAGGCGTCGCGGTCTGTGCGCCGGCGTGCGATATGCGCACTGCTTGGCTGGAGCGAACTGCCGCTGCGCGAACGCCCGGGCGAACTGCGCTACCGTTACCTCGACGAGGCGTGCACGGCGTGGCCCGAGCGCCTCGCCACCGAACCGGTGCAGGCGCCCGAAATGCCGGTCGATACGGTGCTGGTTGTGGAAAACAAAGACACCTACCAAGCCATGCCGGCCATGCCGCGAGCGCTGTGTGTGTTCGGTTCCGGTGCCGCGGTGTCGCGCCTGCGCACGTTGCTGCCATGGTGCATGGATGGCGGCGTGCGCGTGGTGTATTGGGGGGGTATGGACGCCGATGGGTTGGAGATCCTCGCGCGGTTGCGCGCGACCGGTGTGGCGTGTGCGAGTGTGTGCATGGACCGTGAGTCCTACGATGCATATGCGCAGTTCGGTACCACGTTGGGTGCCGACGGTTCGCCGATTCCCCGGCGTGAGCCCAAAGAGGGCCTGTGCCTGACGGATGAGGAGGTTGCGCTCTACCGGGCGCTGTGCACGGGCGCGCTGCCAACCCCCGCGTGGAGCAGGAACGGATCCCCATCGCACAGGCCCTGGCCCGTCTCTGAGGGGATGGGAGGCGCATGTCGTCTTTCGACGACACGTCTGCCATGTTTCATACAGAAAACTTTGTTGTGAGATGCATGTTGCTTTGGAAATATTTCGGTAACCGGCCATTAAGCTGCCGGTGACCATTCGTTGCGCTCACGGAAACGCCTCTTTCTTAGCGTGAACTGCGGTTCCACTCAACGGTCGGTGCCCGCCGGCCTTGATCACGTGGACACGGAGTAGAAAGAAGTTTTCCGTATGCACATGCACAACGAATCCTCCCCATCCATGCGCGGCCGGCGTATCGCGGCCATCGCCTCCGCGGCGGCGCTCATCTGTTCGTTCGGCGCGGTTGGCGCCACCCCGGCATTCGCAGACACCTACTCGAGCGGCCTCGTGGCCACGGCGCAGAACGTGGTGACGCGCGGCACGATTCCCGCCGGCGCGCTGAGCGTGGTGAACTTTGCGCCGAAGTGGGGCGACAAGCAGGCGAACAAGACGAACATGCTCGCCACCATGGAGCAGGCGCATGCCAACGGCGTGAAGATGATCGTGTTTCCTGAGTTGTCGCTCACCGGGTACGTCTCGTCGAGCGATCCTGAATCGCCGGCATACCGCATGGCGGTGTCGCAGGCGGAGACCACGGCCAGCCCCATCACGCAGGAGATCGCAGCCAAGGCCAAGGAATACGGCATGTGGGTGGTGTACGGCACGCCCGAACGCATCCCTGGCGACGATGACCACGCGTACAATTCCGCGTTCGCGATCTCGCCCGAGGGCAAGGTCAGCAGTTACCAGAAGATCGCGCCGGTCGAAGGCGCTTGGGCCACGCCAGGCACCACGCCGGTCATCCTGCAGACCGAATGGGGCCTGATGGGCCTGAGCATCTGCTACGACACCTATGCGAACCCCGAGATCGAACGGTACTATGCCGCCCAGGGCGTAGGCTTGTTGGTGAACCCCACCGCCACGTCGCGCAGCTACACCGACATCGACGGCGATGGCGTCAAAGACGGCAAGGGGTGGGAATGGTACTACCGCAACCGCCTCGAATCCATCGCCTCGCGCGACGGTCTGGTCATCGCGAGCGCCGACCTCGTGGGTCCCGACGGCTATGCGGATGAGAGCGGCAAGCAACCCTATGATTTCCCCGGCGGCAGTGTGATCCTCACCGGGTCGTTCGCCGGTGCCAACTACGCGGCCGGTCTCAACGAGGACGGCAGCATCGCCGTCGGCACCGAAGGCGCGCTGACGAACGCGAAGGACCTGCGCCTGAGCACGCCGTCCACCACTCAGGTGGCCAACGACTTCCACCCGGATTATTACGCCAAGTGGTACGGCGAGCTCGCCGACCGTAAGGATGCCGGTGAATCGCTCAGCTATTCGTTCGGCTCCACGGACGGCCCCAAGGTGGCGGTGGCCAATGTGAGCGGTGTGTGGGCCGACAAGGCCGCGAACACCGAGATGATGGCCAAATACGCCGAGCAGGCGCATGCCGATGGCGTCGACTTGCTCGTGTTCCCCGAAACGGTGCTCACCGGCTACGACAGCACCGACCCGAAGGGTGACGCCGACGCCCATTCGGTGAACGCGGAGGTGAACCGTGTGCTCGCGGCGAGCGACGATTACATGCAGGTGCTACTCGCCGAAAAGGTCAAGGGCGCCGACGGAGACACGACGCGCGGCGAATCCGTGCAGCGCATGGCGCAGCTGGCCAAGGACTACGGCATGTACATTGTGTTCGGCCTCGCCGAAATGCCCGACGGCGGCCCGATCGTGGACGGCGGCGTGAAGAAGGTCTACAACTCCGCCGCGATCTGCTTCCCGGACGGCCACACCGAGTCGTACCAGAAGATGCACCGCGCCGGCTCCGAGGAGACGGTCTGGTCGGTGCCGGGCAACACCCCGGTCATGTTCGAGATGCCCGAGTGGACCGGCAAGGATGGCAGCGCGCTCAAAGCCGGCGTCAACATCTGCCGCGACGGCCACTTCTACCCGGAACTCGGCCGCTACTATGCGGCGAGCGGCGCGGAACTGCTCATCCACCCCACAGCGACGGGCGGCAACCCCTGGTACCGCGAAACACGCATCGGCAGCTACACCGACCGTGACGGCATGGCCGCGGTGACCGCGAACCTGTGGGGCCAGGACGGCTATCCGATCGACTCCGACGGCAAGCCGATCTACTCCGTGGACGCCAATGGAGAAACCGTGAGCTCGGGCAAGGCCGTGGCCGGCTACAACTACTCGGGTGTGGGCCGTGACTCGTTCCGCTCCACAAGCCTCATCATCAACGCATGGGGCCGCAAGAACGGCACGTCGTTCGACTACGCGACCGGCTCGGCGCTCGACACGAGCGGCACCGGCAACGGCGCGACCGCGGATGTCACGAAGGACTGGTACTTCGGCCAAGGCGGCTTCGACCCCGACAACCTCGAGACCCGCACCATGGACCTGAGCCGCACCGGATTCCGCATCACGAACTTCCAGCCGCGCCTGTACTCGCAGATGTACGACGCGCTCGCACAGCGCACCGTGCCCGGATACTCCGCCATGTACTCCACGGGTTCACCGCTCGACACCAGCGCGTTGGACGAGCCCGCCGCCAAGGCGGATGCGGCGATCGCATCGCCCTCCGCATACACGGCGGAATCGGTCGAACCGGTGCAGGAGGCCCTGTTCGATGCGCGCTCGCTGCTCGGCAACACCACGTTCAGCGCCGAACAGCAGCCGCTCGTCGAAGCGGCGGCGGCCGAGCTGAACACGGCGCTCGCCGGACTGGAGAAGGCCGTGCCAACCCCGATTGACCCCGCTGAACCGAATCAGCCTGCGACTCCGGCCGATCCTGCGGATGCGCCAGCTGGAACCCCCACCGACCAGCAGTCGCCGTCTGGGCCGGCAGACGGCACGGTGGACGCCCCCGCAACGGCGGCCGGCGCCCCGGCGGTCGGTACGCTTTCGTCGACCGGCTCGCAGATCGCATTGGTCGCGGCGCTCGCCCTCATGGGCGTGGCCGGTGGCAGTGTGCTGATCGTCGCCAAGCGCAAGGCGCACGTCGAATAATCCCCAACAACACAGTGTGGGCGCGGACCGTCAGACGGTCCGCGCCCACACGCATATGGATATGGATCAGACGGGGTCAGCCTTGCGCAGATGGCGGCGCAGCAGCGACCCGATGCCATACCCAATCAGTGCGCCGATCAACCCGGCACCGCAATACAGGGCAATCGCACTGTAGTCCGGCGTCGCGCACAGCTGCCAGCCGCCGGGAAGCATGGTGCACGGGTCGCTCCCGGCGTCCACACCAGGGTTGAGCAGCATCGTCATCGAGCCAATGAGCAAAAACTCCACAACCACACCGGCGATGCCGATCCAGTAGGCGTGCACGCTGCCCGAGGCGCCAGTCGCCGTGGCGGCGAGCAGCATGAGCGGGTAGATGAATAGCAACGCGGCACCCGACGCAAAGCCGTATTGGTCGGTGCAGCGGACCACCAGCACGAGCACGGTGGCGATGGCGAAAATGATCCACCCGACCATCATGAGCATGCGTTCCATCTTGGTGTCGCGTACGGGCGCAGGCGGGGGAGTGGTTGTGCGCTGTGACATCGTCGTCCCTTTCGCTCAGATTGTGTGCGGTAGCGTCCATTGTACGCAGCTGCCGTGTGATCGCGCGTGGTTCGCACGCATGGCGGCGGCCGATTAGGATGGCCCATAGAACACGCACGGAAAGGCGGCGCACACCATGAGCACCACGGACATCACCCCCGAAGACGAACACGCGGCCATGGCCACCATGGTCCTCATGCAGACCATCATCTACGGCGAGGCGATCGGAGACGCGCTCGGTGTGCCCTACGAGTTCCGCGAGCGCGGCACGTTCACCTGCACCGGCATGGTGGGCGGCGGCGCGCACCGGCAACCCGCCGGCACGTATTCCGACGACACCGCGCTCATGCTCGCCACACTCGACTCGCTGCTCTCGTGCGACGGCACCGTGAACGAAGACGACATGCGCGTGCGCTTCCTGGCGTGGCTCGACGACGGCAAATACAGCGCCGACGGCACGGTCTTCGACGTCGGCGGCGCCACCCAACGCGCCTTGCGCGCCGGCCACGGCATGAGCGGCGAGCGCGACAACGGCAACGGTTCGCTCATGCGCATCGTGCCGTGCGCGCTGTTCGACCTGTCTGACAGCGACATCCGCCGTGCGAGCGCCGTCACGCACGCGCACCCGATCAGCATGGACGCGTGCGTGACCTTGGTGCACATCGCCCGCGAACTGATCGATATGGTGGATGTGCGCGAGGCGCTCGCCCACAACGGATTCGACGGCCTGTGGCGCAAGGGCCGGAACGAGATCGAATCCGACGGGTTCGTGCTGCACACGCTCGAAGCCGCGCTATGGTGCCTGTGCACCACGCAGTCGTACGCCGATTGTGTGCTGGAGGCGGTCAATCTGGGCTCCGACACCGACACGACCGCAGCGGTCGCCGGAGCGCTCGCCGCCCTTGTCTACGGATTCGAGGACGAGGGCGAGCCCGGTGGCATCCCCGAGGAGTGGATGGACGCGCTGCGCGGCCAGGAGCAGTTCCTCGACGTGATCCTGGACGGTCCGGAAGATGTGGAGACCGACCCGAACGGAGCATACGGCGATGACCCGCTGTCCGACGAGCGTATGCCGCTCGACTTGGACGGCGACCAGCTTGTCGCATCCACTTCGAGTGCGGGGCTCGACCTGTTCGACGATGCGCGCGATTTGTGCTCACAGGCCGCCATGATGAGCGACGAGGAGACACGTGCGCAGAGCTTCGCCCAAGCCGCGGAAACGCTCATCAAGGCATACCAAGTCGGCATGTTCGAAGCCGCACAGGTGCTGGGCATACTGTATTACGAACGCCATGTGCAGGCTGCGGACGCCGACGCGCAGGCGTTCCTGTGGTTCGGGCGCGGCTGCGAGCATGGCCTGGCTGACTGCGCGTGCTATCTGGGTGATATGCTGCGCGACGGCCGCGGGCCCGACCACGAGCCGGATGCGCAAGCCGCCTTGGACTATTACAATCTGGCGTTCGACCTTGCGCAAGAGCGTTTCGACTTGGACGATCTTGACGATTTGGCGTCATTCGCCATCATCGCGCTGCGCTTGGGTGAAAGCTACGAGCGCCGTGTGCAGGATGGGCCGGACAGTGCGCAGGCAGGGGATTTCGCATTCATGCATTACGCCATGGCCGCCACCATCGCCGAGCGCGTGGTGCGCCTGGGCGCGCGTGCCCTGGGCAAGGAGCTGCGCCTCGCCCAAGACGGCGTGGAGCGCATGCGCCCGTATGCCAGCCCGGAATCACTCGAACACGAACGCATGTGAGCCATGGCGCGTGCAATTGTCTACACCGATTTCGACGGTGTGCTCAACGCGTTTCCTGAGGCCGAATCCATGCCCAGCGACCTCTATTCGCCCGAACGCGCATTCAGGTTGGACGGGGAAGCGACCGTGCACGTGGGTAGTGGCGCGGCCTACCGCATACGCTGGTCGAGCGAACTCACCGACGCCTTGCATGAGCTCGCATGCACAGGCGCGATTGAGCTGCAGTGGTTGTCCACATGGCAGCCGTACACGGCGCTGCTCAATGAACGGCTCGGTTGGAACGCGCAGATCATCGGCACGGTGCAATGGTACGACCCGATTACCTATACCGGGTTGCGCGACGGCAAATACCGCGCCGTCGCACGCCGTGTGGAAGTGGAAGCGGACGGAGACGACCCCGCGCCGATCGTCTGGATCGACGATGAGGAATGCACACGCACACGGTGTGACGAGCTGCGTGCGTCGGCGCCGGTCGCACCCGTGCTCATGGTGCGGCCGGACAGCCGCATCGGCATCTCCCGGCGGCAGTGGGCGCTCATCTGCGCGTTCATCGCGAATCCACGCGCGTTCGGCGACGTGACGCTCGACGTCGAGCCGACACTGCGCGAGCACGAAGGCCACATGGGCTACTGATGCGCGTTTGCGCGGAAGGGCATGGATTTGCAAGACCATTGCGCATATTTGCGGTCCAGATGGCGGTGGTGCGGCGGATCGCATCTATAATGCATGGGCAAGGCAACGGCAGAGAGAAGGAGCGCACACCGTGAGCACACACCGCACTTGGGCCGTCAGGGCAGCCGTCGCCGTAGTGGCGTTCCTGCTGACCGGGGCGTTGGCGGCATGTGGATCGGCTTCCGCGCAAGACGATGAACCCCACGCCCAGGAAGCCGCATCGTCCCAGTCCCCGGCGGCGGGTGATTCGGGCGATGCGCCCGCCGAAACGCAGGGAGAGGAGCAGTCGCTTGCTGCGACGCTGCTGTTCAACGGGCCGAGCCACACTGACACGGCCGCGCCCGGCGCATGGGGCGAATCGGGGTGTGATGCGCAGAAGCAGGCGCGCATCATCGTGGTACGCGGCACCGAGGAGCCGGCGGGGCAGTCGTTGATGAGCCCATTGGCGAGCCGCATCGCCGCCGAACTCGGCGATCATGCGCAGGTCAGCGATCTGGACTACCCGGCGTCGTGGGAATCGGGCAGTGAGGCGGCCGGCGTCAACCGGCTCATCGCCGTGCTCAACGCGCAGAGCGCGCAGTGCCCGGCCATGCGCACAGTGCTCCTCGGGTATTCGCAAGGCGCGATGGTCGTCGGCGACGCGCTCAGCGCGCCGGACACGCGGTTCAACGAAGACAACGGGTATGAGCTCTCCCCAGTGGCGCGCGGGCACATCGTGGCGGTGGAATTGTATGGCGACCCGCGGTTCAGCGCCGGCGCCTCATACAATTCCGGGGATTTCGACCGAGCGGTCGACGGCATCCTGGGGGCAAGGGGAGCGGAGGATTTCGGTGAGATCGCCGACCGCACCGTCAGCTTCTGCACGGCGCGTGACTTCGCGTGCCAAGCGGGCGGCGACACCGAACCGCACGGCAGCTATGCCACGAACGGCATGCTCGACGAAGGCATGAAATACGCAGCGGATCGCGTGAGGGCCACATTCTAGAATCAGCCCGCGGCGCCGCCCTATACTGGACGGAGCCAGCCGCGCGCCCAAGTGTACACAGGAGGGGACCATGCAGCACAACATCACATGTCCGCATTGCGGGGAGGCGTTCACCATCGACGAAGCGGGATATGCGGATATTGTGCAGCAGGTGCGCAACGCGGAGTTCGAGCGCGAACTCAAGGACCGCGAAAAGCTCATCGAAGAAGACAAGCGCAAAGCGGTCGAACTCGCCGAGGCCAAGGCCGCGGGCGAACTGCAGCAGGCGGTCGCGCAGAAAGAGGCGCAGATCGCGCAGCTGCAGGCACAGCTCGACACGACCGACTTGCGACAGCAGATGGCGGTGGAGCAGGCGCGCGCCAGTGCGGGCAAAGAGCAGGAGTCGCTGCGCGCGCAACTCGAACAGGCCAAGCGCGACCGCGAGCATGACGCCGAGCTCGCCGAGGCGCGGCTCGCGGCGCAATTGCAGCAGTCTGTGGCGGAAAAAGACGCGCAGATCACGCAATTGCAGACCAAACTCGACCGCGCGCAGCTCGAAAAGGACCTGGAGAGCAAATCGCTCAAGGAACGCTACGAGATGCAGTTGCGCGACCGCGACGACGAGATCGAACGCATGAAGGACTTCAAGGCGCGCCTTTCCACGAAGATGGTGGGCGAATCGCTTGAGCAGCACTGTCAGAACGAGTTCAACTCGATGCGCATGGGCGCTTCCCCAATGCGTATTTCGAGAAGGACAACGACGCGCGCACCGGCAGCAAAGGCGACTTCATCTTCCGTGACTACGACCGGCCGGAAGGTGAGGAGGAGCGCACCGAAGTCATCTCGATCATGTTCGAGATGAAGAACGAGAACGAGACGACCGCCACCAAACACAAGAACGAGGACTTCTTCAAGGAGCTCGACAAGGACAGGCGTGAAAAAGGCTGCGAATATGCGGTGCTCGTCTCGATGCTCGAAGCGGACAGCGACCTGTACAACCAAGGCATTGTGGACGTCTCGTACCGCTACCCGAAGATGTATGTGATCCGCCCGCAGTTCTTCATCCAGATGATCACGCTGCTGCGCAACGCGGCGCTGAACTCGCTGCAATACAAGCTGCAGCTCGAGGAGATGCGCATGCAGAACATCGACATCACGCATTTCGAAGACAGGCTCAACGAGTTCAAGAGCGGGTTCGAACGCAACTACGACTTGGCCTCCCGCAAATTCCAGACCGTGATTGACGAGATCGACAAGTCGATCGACCACCTGCAGAAGACCAAGCAGGCATTGATCGGCTCGGAGAACAACCTGCGGATCGCCAACAACAAGGTGCAGGACATCACCGTGCGCAAGCTGACGTACAAGAACCCCACGATGCAGCAGAAATTCAAGGAGGCGCGCGAAGCGAAGGCACTGGAGGGCGGCGAAGTGAGCGGCGACTGACCGGGGCTGGGCACATGTCGGCGTGTCGCATGGGCGCCGGCGCGCCGGGCTGGCTAGACTGGGCAGCAGTCGTTCCAGTGAAGCAACGACCCGGTTCCCAAAAGGAGTGCAGACATGGTCTACCGCATGATTTTCAACCAAACCGCGTATTTTGGCAGGGGTGCGATCAAGGAGATCCCGACCGAGGCGAAGGCGCGCGGATTCACGAAGGCGTTCATTGTCACCGATCCCGTGCTCGTGGAGAACGGCACGGTGAAGAAAGTGACCGATGTGCTCGACGAGGCACAGATTCCGTACGAGATCTTCGACGATGTGCAGCCGAACCCACTGGTCGAGAACATCCAGCACGGTGTTGAGGAGTTCAAGAAGTCGGGAGCCGACTTCCTCATCGGCCTCGGCGGCGGCAGCCCGCAAGACACATGCAAGGGCATTGGCATTGTAGTGGCGAACCCTGAGTTCTCCGACGTGCTCTCGCTTGAAGGCGTGGCCGCCACCAAGAACCCGAGCGTGCCGATCTTCGGCGTGCCGACGACCGCCGGCACCGCTTCGGAGACCACGATCAACTACGTGATCACCGACACGAAGAACAAGCGCAAGTTCGTGGCCGTCGACCCGCACGACATTCCGGTCGTGGCGTTCGTGGACCCGGACCTGACCGACGGCATGCCGCGCGGCCTCAAGGTGGCCACGGGTCTCGACGCCCTCACGCACGCCATCGAAAGCGTGATCACGCCGGGCGCATGGAACCTCTCCGATGCGCTGTCGATGCAGACGATCCGCATGATCGCGCAGAATCTGGCGAAGAGCGTGGAGGGTGACAAAGACGCGGGTGAACAGATGGCTTATGCCTCCTACATCACCGGCATGTCGTATTCGAATGTGGGCTTGGGCCTTGTGCACGGCATGGCGCATCCGCTCGGCGGCCGCCTCGGTGTGGCGCATGGCGTGGCCAACGGCATCCTGCTCGCGCCGGTCATGGAGTACAACAAGGACTATTCAGGCGAGAAGTACCGCGACATCGCCGATGCGTTCGGTATCGAGGACGCCTACACCGGCGACCTGGAGCATGTGCGCGACGAGGCCGTGCAGGCCGTCGCCCAGCTCACCCGGGATTTGGGCAACCCGACGACGATCAGCGAAGTGGGCGCCACCGAAGAGGACCTTGAGCCGCTTGCCGCGGACGCGTTCGCCGACGTGTGCACGCCGGGCAATCCCCGCAAGGCCACGCAGGAGGATATCCTGGAGATTTACCGCAGCCTGATGTAAGGCGTTGCATTGGCGCTGTGATTGGTGCCGCCGCTGTGGGTGCAGACCTGCAGCGGCGGCACCGTTTTTGTATGTGGCATCAAGCGCATGCCGGCATGGCCGTGTTCCGCGCGCATGGGGGAGCGTAACACGCCATTAATCTGCATGCCGGTTTTCTTTACGGCCTTGTAACCGTGGGCGGGCGAGTGGAAACGCCGCAACGCGCAGAATCGAGATAACCCGCACGGCAGAGGCGGCGGCATCGAGGAAACGAGGTCATCATGCAAGCGATCGTGAGTCTGCTCGACAATCCCGTGGCGTGGTCTCGCTGAGCACGTTCAGCGACCTGACGAAAGGCGCCCCGGCCCCGCACTGGCTGTTCCGCGGGGTGTGCGGCGCGTGGGGCATCGAACCCGAGCGCGCCGAACTCAATCTGATCACCGTCTCGGAGAACGCGACATTCGTGCTGCTGCTCGACGGGCGGCCCGAAGGCGTCGTGCGCGTCTCGCAGCCAGGGTATGTGGGCGGCCCGGAGGCGGTCGCCTCCGAAATCGCATGGCTCGCCGCCCTGCACGAAATCGACGGCGTGCGTCTCATCGATCCGGTGCCCACCGTGCGTGGCACATTCGTCACGAAGATCCGCGACCTGAACGGCGTGGGCTGGATGGTCGTCTCCACGAAATTCGTGGAAGGCACCGTGCTTGAAGACCTCGACGACCCCTCGCGGTACTACCGCACGATCGGCGAATGGTCGGCCAAGTTCCATGAACAATCGCGCCACTGGAACCGCCCGTTTGGTTTCAAACGGTTCAACTGGGGCATCAGCGACATGGTGGGTGCATCCCCGCGCTGGGGCCGCTGGGAAACCGCGGATCTGAGCGACACCGACCGCCACCTGTGCGAACATGCGCTCGACGCCGCGCTCGCCGTGATGAACACTTACCCGCGCAACAACCATACATGGGGTCTGATCCACGCCGACCTGCGCCCCAGCAACATCATCCGCGCAGACAACGGCGACCTGACCATCATCGACTTCGACGACGCCGGCTACAGCTGGTACCTCTACGACTACGCCTCGTCGCTCAGCTTCGTCGAACACAAGCCCTACGCCCCGCAGCTCGCCAAAGCCTGGCTCGACGGGTACGTGAGCGTGGCCGGACCGATGTCTTCCGAGGAAATGCACGTCATGTCGGCGCTCTCGATGATCCGCCGCCTGCAGATGCTCGGCTGGACCACGAACCACCGCGAAGACGCGCTGCCCGAAGGATTGGCCGCCGAACAGGCCGCCGGCACCGTGCAATGCGCGCGCAACTACCTCGCGGACGCCCAGTGGCTGCTGCGGTAGCCACACCCAAGACTCACCATCCAATCCATCCAACAACCCAACCAAACAACCAATAACCCAACCAACACAGTAGGAATCCATGCAATAACGCATACCGACAATCGAGAGGCAGGCGATCACCATGTCATCGTCCAGTATTTCAGGAACCGGCCTTGGATCGGTCACCTATGTGGCCACCGACAAGGATTACTTCAAGAAGCGCCAACTCAAGCGCACCGCGGGGGCTTTCGGCCTGTGGGCCATCGGCGTCTCCGCCGTCATCTCCGGAGATTTCTCCGGATGGAACGGCGGCATCGCCCAAGCCGGATGGGGCGGCTTCCTCATCGCCGCCATCGTGGTCTACGTCATGTACGTGCTCATGCTCAACTCGATCAGCGAAATGGCGTCCGCCATGCCGCACACGGGCGGCGCCTACTCGTTCGCGCGAGCCGCGATGGGCCCGTGGGGCGGCTTCTTCACCGGGCTGGCGGAAACCGTGGAATATGTGATGACCGCGGCCACCATCGTCTACTTCTCGTCCGCCTACGCAGACGCGATCCTCTCCGACCTCACCGGCTTCTCACTCACTGGCGCCGGATACCAGTGGGTGTGGTGGCTCGTCATCTACGCCATCTTCGTGACCCTCAACTGGGTCGGCGCCGAAACATCATTCCGCTTCGCGCAGATCGTATCGATCGCCGCGCTCGCCATCGTCGCGTTCTTCGGTGTGAGCGCCGTGTTCAGCGGCTCGGTCGACTTCGCCTCGCTGTTCGACATCGCACCCACCGCCGGCAACAACGCGTTCCTTCCCTTTGGCGTAGGTGCCATCTTCTTCGCGATGCCGTTCGCCATGTGGCTCTTCCTGGGCATCGAACAGCTGCCGCTCGCCGCCGAAGAGGTGCGCGACCCCGAACGCAACATCCCCAAGTCGTCGCGACTGTGCATCTTCACCCTCGGCATCAGCGCGCTCGTCGTCGTCTTCCTCAACCCCTCGGTCATGGGCGCCGCCGCGCTCTCCGGCTCCGATGAGCCGTTGCTCGACGGGTTCCGCGCAGTGCTGCCGAGCAATCTTGCCGCCGTGCTCTCCGCGTTCGCGCTCATCGGACTGCTCGCTTCGGTGCAGGGCATCACGTTCGCGTACGGCCGCAACTTGTATTCGCTGAGCCGCGCCGGCTACTACCCGGCATTCCTTTCGCTCACCGGCAAGAAGAAGACGCCGTACTGGGGCCTCGTCGTCGGCGCGGTGATCGGATTCGCCGCCCTGTTCATCATCGCGTACGGCGGTGAGGGCGCCGGTTCCGTGGTGCTCAACATCGCCGTGTGGGGCGCGGTGCTCGCGTACCTGCTGCAGATGGTCTCGTACGTGCTGCTGCGCCGCAACATGCCGAACATCAAGCGCCCATTCGTAAGCCGCTTCGGCGTGCCGGGTGCGGTGATCGCGGGCCTGCTCTCGTTCGCGATCTTCGTGGCCGTGCTGCTCAACCCCGACTACCGGCTCGCCGTGTACGTGATGGTCGGCATCTACGTGGCCGCCACCGTGTTCTTCGCGCTCTACGGACGCAAGCACCTTGTGCTCTCGCCCGAAGAGGAATTCGCGGCTTCCGGCGGCACCGCGGCATACAAGACGCACGACTGACGCCGAATGAACCACATGCATGAACATGTGGTGAACAATATGGAAATCATTATTGAATTCGTCGTGAATTGCAAGATATCAAACGGTATATTCATAATGAATTGATTTTCGGTTCAATGGTTGACAATCGACAGGTGGGGCGGAATTTTTGGTGGACCGTTCCACCTGCCATTATGCGGTTTTGTGACGTAACCGCTCAGTGTGGAGGGAAAATCGGTCGGAAGAAAAAAGAACCATTTCATTTCAAAAATTTGCAAATGGTTTGTTTCGATTCGATGATGAGCGGTACGGCATCGTCATGATATGCTTGCGGCAAGGTCTGAAACAAGTGGCCTATAAATGGACTAGAGATATTCAAATTTTATAAAACTAACAGAAAGCATTAATCATGAATACTACAATTGTGTCGAAGAACGTGAAGACGGTGATGCGAACCATTGCGGCAGGTGTGTGCTCGCTGGCACTGGTAGGAACGATGGGAGCCTGCGGGTCGAGTGGTGGCAAGGTCGATGAAAGATCGAAGACCGCCACAAGCGTTGCTGATTTTGGCGGAATGGACGCCCTAGAGAAGGCCGCGAAGGCCGAAGGTCAGCTCACCCTTATCGCGTGTCCGGATGACTGGGTGAACTGGGGCGAAGTGATCAAGGCCTTCCAGACGAAGTACGGCATCAAAGTGAATTCGACGAACCCCGAGGCATCCAGCGCCGAGGAAATCAAGGCGGCGAAGGACCTCAAGGGGCAGACGAATGCACCGGACGTGTTTGACCTCGGACAGGCGGTCGCCATCTCAAGCACCGACTACTTCGCACCCTACAAGGTGAGTGCCTGGGACAAGATCCCCGAATCGAACAAGCAGGCCGACGGCCTCTATGTGAATGACTATACGGGCGTCGTCTCAATCGGCTATGACTCGTCCAAAGTACCTGAACCCAAGAGTCTCAACGATTTGCTGGATGCCGAGTACAAGGGCAAAGTCGCCATAAACGGCGACCCGACCCAAGCCGGCGCAGCCTTCGCCGCCGTTGCATGGGCCACGTTGCAGGAAGGCGGCACGCTCGATGATTTCACGCCGGGAATCGACTTCTTCGCCAAGCTCAAGAAGGCCGGCAACTTCATTCCGGTGGATGCGACAAGTGCGACAATCGCCTCGGGGGAAACCCCGGTCGTGATCGATTGGAACTACCTCAACGTGGCCGCCGCTAAGCAGAACGCCAATTACAAGACGGTCGTGTTACCGCAGAACGCCTATGGCGCCTACTACAGTCAGGCGATTAACAAAGACGCCCCGCACCCGGCGTCGGCGCGCCTGTGGGAGGAGTTCATCTACACGCCGGAAGCACAGAACCTGTTCCTCAAGGCCGGCGCCCTGCCGGTGATGGCCAAGGCGATGACTGACGACGGCACAATCGACAAGGCGGCCCTTGAAGCAGCTGGCGGCTTACCCTCGGATATCAAACTTGCAACGCAGAAAGAAATCGACAAGGCTAACACGTTGCTCTCCGAGCGCTGGTCGACCATTGCCTCGTCGTGACATGGCGTGCCTAGATATGCAGAGAGTGTGATGAATGTGATGTAAGGGGTGATGGTAATGAGACAGGTGTCGAACGCATTGAAGCTCTCGCCGTTCGTGGTCTATGTGCTGCTCATGTTCGCACTGCCGGCGGCGCTGGTGGTGGTGAGCGCCTTCCGGGATGGCTCGGGTGGCTGGACGCTGGCGAACTTCAACATCTTCCACAGGCCGGGCGTAGGGGCGGCCTTCGGCAATTCGCTGTGGTTGTCGGCGCTCACCGCAGCCGCGGGTGCGGTGCTGGGCGCGCTGGTGTGCTACGCATTGCTCGGGTACAGGGAGGATGGCGTCGTGCACCGCCTCGTGGATGCCGCCTCTAGCACGCTCTCGCAGTTCGGCGGTGTGATGCTGGCATTCGCATTCATCGCCACACTCGGCAATCAGGGAATGGTCACACTGTTTCTGCGTGAGGTGATGCGCATCGATATCTATGCGCATGGCATGTGGCTTTATACGCCGGTTGGTCTCGTCCTGCCCTACATCTTCTTCCAGATGCCTCTCATGATCGTCACGTTCTACCCGGCGATGGCCCGCCTGCCGCGTCAGCTCTCCGAGGCTGTCGCCATGCTCGGTGGCGGCGCCGGCCACTTCTGGAGGCATGTGGGACTGCCGATGCTCATGCCCTCATTCATGAGCGGATTCCTTCTGCTGTTCGCCAACGCATTCTCCGCCTACGCCACTGCCGCGCCCTGATCAGTCAGGGTTCGCAAATCGCTCCGTTGCAGGTGCGGGCCGCCCTCATTAGCGAGACTGGTCTCGGCTCGGAAGGCGCTTCGGGTGCGCTCGCTGTGGGCATGTTGGCCATCATGGCGATCGTTGTAGGCTTGTACGCCCTCGTGGAAAGGAAGTCCTCATCATGGCTTTGCTGAATTACTCGGTTGCAATTGATGTGCTGGAAGCGGATTCCGGGGCCGATTTCGAATCCGAACGTAGCTCCGTCGCCGCCAATCGCCCTCTTGGATGCCACCGCCATCGCGGCACGAACGCCGTTTGCGGACCCAGGTCGGTCTGGCAGCCCTACGATCGACCGGGCAGTGTGTCGAAGACGGGGATTCTACTGGGTTTCTCCCTCTTTCTGCTGCTGCCGATCGCCGGTATGCTCTACTTCACGTTTCGCTCGGCCACCGGCGGCTTCACCGTCGACCACTGGCTCGCCCTGTTCGACGTAAGCGGCTTCTCATTCATGACGCTGAGCGAGGGATTGCTCAATTCTTTGATGCTCGTCGCTGTGACGCTCGCAATCGAACTGATGCTCGTCATTCCCGCCTTCGTGCTCATCTCGGTGAGATTTCCGCGGTTGAACCGTGCGATGGGCGTGATCATGCTCCTTCCCATTGCGATTCCCGCGATCATTCTCGTTGTGGGCCTTGCTCCGGCCCTCGCGTTCTTTGCCGACATCGTCGGCCCGAATACTTGGACGCTCGCGCTGGCCTATGGTATTCTCGCGCTCCCGTTCGTATATACGACGATCTCGTCTGATCTGCGCGGTCTCGATTGCCGTACCCTCGCCCAGGCCGCCGAATCGCTCGGCGCCGGCTGGTTGCGCACCCTCACCGATATCCTGCTTCCGTGCATTCGCCGGTCGATCATCTCTTCAATGCTCATCACTACGGCGATTGTGCTTGGCGAATTCACCATCGCATCGCTGCTCAACCGCACAACATTGCAGACTGCGCTCATCTCGATTTCGAAAACCGATGTCTATCTCTCCGTCATCGTCACGCTAATCGTGCTGCTGTGCACGCTCGTCGCCCTCTTCATCATGGCCACCGGAAACCGCCCTTCCCGAAAGGAGAGCTGAGATGAACACTGAAAGCGAAAACACCACCACCGCGGATTCGAAGGCTGCGAATTCCTCCGGTCTCGGCAAGTCCGTGAGCTTCACCAATGTCGTGAAATCATACGGCATGAAGGAAGTGCTGCATTCATTCAGCCTGCAGATAGACCCCGGGGAATTGATTTGTCTGCTGGGGCCTTCAGGATGTGGAAAATCGACGATTCTGCGGTGTCTTGCAGGATTCGAGACAATCACCCACGGAGATATCACCGTCGACGGGGAATCAGTCGTCGCGATGCCTCCACGCGAGCGTGGCATGGGCATGGTGTTCCAGCATTATTCGCTGTTCCCGAACATGACCGTGTTGCAAAATATCGCCTTCGGCCTCAAAGTTGCGAAAGTGGGGAAGAAGGAACGGCTTGAACGGGCGCAGCGGATGCTCAATCATGTAGGGCTCGCCGATTTCGGAACGCGGTACCCCAACGAACTGTCGGGAGGTCAGCAGCAGCGTGTCGCTTTGGCACGAGCCCTCGTGGTCAATCCGAGTGTGCTGCTGCTCGATGAGCCGTTGAGCGCGCTCGACGCGAAGATTCGTGTGCAGCTTCGTGACGAGATCCGGGCGATTCAGCAGAAACTAGGCATCACGGCAATCTTCGTGACGCACGACCAGGAAGAGGCGCTCGCCATTGCCGATCGTGTGGCCGTGATGCACGATGGCCATCTCGAACAGATAGGCACGCCCTATGAGCTCTATGTTTCACCGGCCACGCCGTTTGTCGCCGATTTCATTGGCCAGTCGAACAAACTGGAGACGCGCGTGCTGCCCAATGGCATGGTCGACGTGCTCGGATTCGATGTGCCGCTGCTCAGGCCTTTGGACGCGAATACTCCGGTCACCGTGTTCGTGCGCCCCGAAAACGTGGTGCTTCGCAGACCTGACGCCGGCAATGGTGACCATGTGGTGCATTCGAGCATGTTCCTTGGCGCCTTTGAACGTACCGAAGTGAGAGTGGGCACTGTTTCGCTGGTAAGCCAGCATGCAGCTGGTGAACGTTTCTCGCCGGGCGAGCGTGTCTCGGTGGAGATTCGTCCCGAGCCGGTGGCCGCCGAGCCGATTGACAGCGCCTGGGCGCGTCATGCCACGATGAAGGCTGATATACGGGTAAATGCCGGTGCTGGGGAGCGGCAGTCATGACCGGTAGCGCCGGCTGTGATGTCCGGCTGAGGTTCCGTCCCGACGGCACATTCCGTGTGCTGCAGCTCGCCGACGTGCAGGACGGCCCCGATGTGAGCAGGAGGGCAATCATGCTCATTGAGGCGGCTGTAAAGCGTGCTGACCCAGACCTTGTCGTGTTGACTGGCGACCAGATTCGCGGGTATGACCCGGCATTTGAACGCACTTATGTGAACCGTAGGGGTGACGCGCCCGGCGCGCCGCTGCCACCAGGGGTGCGAACCGAGGCGAAAATGGCCAGAGTCGGCAAATGTGTACGTGGATTACTGCACAGGCACAATACTGGTGCCGCCTCGGATCCAGTAGAAGAAGAGGATACCGAAACAAAAGTAATGCGTTGTCTCTCGGGCTTTCTTGGACCGATTGTATCGCGTGGCATCCCATTTGCAGTAACGTACGGCAACCACGATTTCCAATGCGGTGTGCCGTTGGAACGGCAGGACGAGCTCTATCGCGCTTTCGATGGATGCCTCAACCCGGTGGACTCGTTGGAACCCGGTACATTCGGCCTCACCATTGACGCGCATGATGGCAGACAGACAGCAATGGGCGTCATGATGGTCAATTCGGGCGATTTCGCCGCCGATGGCGGCTATGGGTCACCGTCCGATGACGCTGTGGCATGGCTCGGCGATGTGGTGAAGGACGTGGGCGCCCCCTCGGTGGTGTTCCAACACATTCCACCACCCGAGATCTACGACTGCCTTGTGCCGGTCGGCCGGTTCACCACCAATGCAATCCGTGGCTATCGGGCGCATTCCGGCACATGCTACGTGCTTGATCAGGAGCATAGCAAACCGGGGTCTGCACTACGGGAACACCCATGCTGCAGTGAGCACAACAGTGGCGAGGTGCGTGCCATGAAAAACGCGGGCGGGTATTTCGCCTTGTTCTGTGGCCACGACCACACCAACTCGTTCATCACCCATCATGATGGGCTTGACATGGGTTACACGCCAACGTGTGGATTCACCTCATACGGACCGCGTGGCAAGGACCATGCATTGCGGGTGTTTGAATTCCACGAGAGCGACCCCGCATCCTACACCACCGAACTGCTCGACTACGGCGACTTGCTTGGCCGGGTGCCCCCGCGGGCCCTGCAGCACACTTTCGGTGACCGTGCGCTGTGCGATACCGGCTGCATAGGGGACATGCTGCGTAAACCATCCGTCCGTGCCGCCCTGGGTGTGATGGGCGCGGTGGGAGCCGCGGCGTTCGGTGTGGTCTGGCATCGGCTGCAAGATCGACCTCAATCATTCCCCATATCCGAGGGAGCCCCGGGCGGCGGCCATTAGGATGGCGTTCCTTGGATGTGGAGAGGCAACCAAATATGGGAAATATGTAGAAATGGTTCGTTTCCATTCGATTGCCGGCCGCACAACATTCGTGAGCTACGCTCACTGGCATACATTTCGAACCGATTGACCGTAGACCAAGAAGCGTCGGGAATCGACATAACAGAAGGAGTATCAGCATGGCAACTCGCTCCACCATCATGGACACCAACAGCTTCCGCCCCGAGATGGCGGCGGCACTTGACCCCGAAACACGCCGCCTGACCGAGGAACGCGATGTGCTCGGCCCCGCATACCGCCTGTTCTACCGCACACCCGTGCACTTGGTGAAAGGCGAGGGGGCGCATGTGTGGGACGCCGACGGCACGGAGTATCTGGACGTCTACAACAACGTCGCCTCCGTCGGCCACGCCCACCCGCGCGTGGTGGAAGCGATTGCCCGCCAGGCCTCACTGCTCAACACACATACGCGCTACCTACACGAGAACATCCTCAAGTACGCCGACGATATCCTCTCCACGATGCCCGATGAACTCAACCGCATCATGTTCCAGTGCACGGGCTCCGAAGCGAACGATCTGGCAGTGCGTGTGGCGCAGGCCTACACCGGTGGCGAAGGCGTGATCGTGACGGCCGAGGCCTACCACGGCAATTCCGCGCTCACCTCCAAACTCTCGCCGGCCCTCGGCACCGCGCAGGACCTTGGGCTGACCATGCGCATGATCCCGACGCCCGACACATACCGTCTGGTCATCGACGGCAAGCCGGCCAGCGCATGCACGGCGGAGGAATTCGGCGGCTGGATGGCGGCCGAGGTGCGCAAAGCCGTGGCCGACATGAACCGCCACGGCATCAAGTTCGCGGCGTTGCTCGCCGATTCGATCTTCTCGTCGGACGGCGTCTACCCGGATCCGGTCGGCTACCTGCAGCCCGTCATCGACACCGTGCATGAATTGGGCGGTGTGTGGATCGCCGACGAAGTGCAGCCGGGGTTCACTCGCACCGGCGACGCGTTCTGGGGATTCGAACGGCAGGAGATCGTGCCCGACCTGGTCACGAGCGGCAAGCCGATGGCCAACGGCCTGCCCACGTCGCTCATGGCCGCGCGGCAGGAAGTGCTCGAGCCATTCGCCGGATCCATCCCGTACTTCAACACCTTCGGCGGCAACCCCGTGTGCATGGCCGCCGCGCAGGCCACGCTCGACGTGATGTGCAGCGAAGACACGATGGGCAACGCCAAGCGGGTAGGGGCGATCTTCAAGCAGGCGGTCACCGACCTCATGCCCGCGCACCCGTGCATCGGCGATGTGCGTGGAGCCGGCCTGTACATCGGCTGCGAGATCGTCAAGCCGGGCACCAAGGACCCCGATCAGGCCGCCGCGCTCGACATCCTCGAGACATTGCGCGCGCACCATGTGCTCACGTCGGTGTGCGGCCGGTTCGGCAACATCCTCAAACTGCGCCCGCCGCTCGTGTTCAGCGAGCAGGACGTGGACTGGTTCATGAGTGCCTTCACCGACACACTGCAGGAACTCGGTCTGTAATATGGAGCAACCCAACTCCACCACCGCCACGCGCACGAACGTCGAAGACGTCGTGCGCGTTGTGCGGCAGATCATTGCGCAACGCGAGCTCATGCCGGGTGAAAAACTCGGCACCGAGCGTGCGCTCGCCGAACTGCTTGGCGTTTCGCGCTCGAATCTGCGCGTGGCGCTCGCCGAACTCGAATCGAATCACGAGATTGTGCGAAAAATCGGCCGTGCCGGTGGCATCGTCGTCTCTGACGGCCGGTTGGAACGCAATCTCAATACTGTGGAATCACTCACGCAGATCGCCAAGAGGCAGGGATGGGCGCTCCAGTCCATTGTGCTCAGCGCCGTCGTGGCGCCGGCATCGGCGTCCGACATGCGGTTGCTGCGGCTGCCCGCGGACCGGCTGACGGTGTATGCGGTCACACGCCTGCGCATGCTTGGCGATGCCCCGCTCTCTGTAGAGACGAACCATTTGCCCGCATATCTGTTCCCGGGGTTCCTCAACCGTGACCTGAGCATGTCGTTCTACGGGCTGTTCCAACAGGAATACAAGATCCGACCGCAGCGCGTGGATGAGACGCTCGACTATGCGCCGGCTTGCGAGGCGGCGGCGCGCCGCCTGCATGTGCCGGCTGGCGCACCGACACTGCGGATCAACCGAGTGGCCTATGACCAGCAGGGCCGCCGTGCGAGCGCGCGACCGACGTATACGACGCCGCCCGCATCCGGTTCACGATGCACCATTCGGGGTTTGTGCGGCTGTCCGCATCACAGCGGTGAGCCGCGACAAACCCCGAATGGTTGTATATGGATTGGGCTGTGCCGGTCAGTCGGTGATCGCGTCGCGCACGCGCGTGGCGGCATCCTCGACATGTCCCGGGATGTCGTGCACATAATCGGAGATGGTGTTCATCGCGTGGCGCACTTCGGCGTTGTGCACCAGACGCTTCGGGTCGGCCTCCTTGGCGATGTGCTTGACGTCGCCCTTGAACTGCTTGATCTGGCGCGAGAGCGTGCACTCATTGTGCTTGTCGCGCAGGTAGCAATACAGCCAGATGCCGGCGCCGATGAACAGGATGCTAGCCGCGATGCCGCAGATGATCGCGGCGATGTTCACATTGTGCTCGGAATCCTCCACGTCGGCCTCGTCCGGATTGTTGTCCGGGCTCGTCAGTTCGTCGAGCTCCTCGTCGGTGAGCCTGTCGATGGTCTCGTCGTCGCTTGCCATGGTTGCCTCTTTTCGTTGATGGAACGCTATGTTCCACGGTACGGGGTTTTGCACGCCGTTGCGCGGGTATCCTCTTACGGCAATAAAGCGCGCACATGGGGAGAGGGGGACGCATGCCGATTCCGGTTCCGCCATATGAGATGCGCGTGGTGCGAGTTGTGGCCGGTTGCGAGGAATCGCCCAGATTGCACTGTTACACTGTGGGTTTTATGGCAGAACAGCACCCTTATGAACAAGAGCCGATGAACGAGCATCCGCAGGGTTCCGCACAGGAACCCTACGGCACCGAACCCACGCCTGTGCGCACCTACGCCGAACCGCAGTACGGCCAGCCGAGCGCACAGCCATATGGCCAGACGTACGGCGCGCCACAGTATGGTGGACAGCAGACGCCGCAGTACACGCAGACGCAGATTCCCCCGGCGGTGCCGCAGCCGCCGTATGGCCAGGTGCCGCCGCAGGGCATGTATGGCATGGCGGAACCGCAGCGCAAGTGGAACGTTATGTGCATCGTAGGTTTCATCCTGTCGTTCATCATCGCCCCGGCCGGCCTGATCATCTCGATCATCGCGCTTGTGCAGATCAACAAATCACACGAGAAGAGCAAGGGCATGGCCATTGCGGGCATTGTGATCGGCGCGGTGATGACCGTGCTGTCCGTGCTGAGCATCTGGCTGGTGTTCTGGGCGGTCAACGAGGTCTCCGACCACCCCGAATGGATCAATGTGAACGGCACGGTGTGCAAGAACGGCAAGTGCACGGTCTGCCACAACGGCGATTGCCAGGTCTGCGACGAAGACGAATGCGACATGCTCGACTTCGATTCCGACTACGACTTCGATTACTCGGCATACCGCGAAGGTGTCAAATCGCCCGATGCCGCAACGTTGCCGTTCCAGGTTTCGCCGGCGTCGGTCGTCACGTATCAGGTGGAGCTGGCGCACTGAGTGCGGCCACGGTGTGGGCGACACGCCGTGAGTTGCGCTTAAGGGGCGTTTGAGTATTATATACATCTGTTGTCCCGGTGAGGTTCTCACTAGGAAGCAACGGCCGCGTAGCTCAGTTGGTTAGAGCGCCGCCCTGTCACGGCGGAGGTCGCCGGTTCAAGTCCGGTCGTGGTCGCTTTGGTCACGGAGATTCGTTCTCCAGTAGTCCAAGGCCGCGTAGCTCAGTTGGTTAGAGCGCCGCCCTGTCACGGCGGAGGTCGCCGGTTCAAGTCCGGTCGTGGTCGCGAAGTCCACTCGCATATGTTGATGTGGATTGTTCTGGCTCTGTAGCTCAGTTGGTAGAGCGAACGACTGAAAATCGTTAGGTCAGCGGATCGATGCCGCTCGGAGCCACCATCGGCCTCCCGCCTCATGCAGGCGGGAGGTTTTTGTTTCCCGCCGGCCGAATATCGGCATATAGGAACTAAATTTATTGATTTAGACTCCGGTTTGCCTTTGTGGCAGTAAGCGTGTCGCCCTGTTGCGGATGGCGGTGTCTATCTGCTTGCGTGGTTTCGTGTGCAATGTGTGTCATGAGGACACGTTCGAAGCAAGCGAAGAAATGCCCGGTCTGCCAGTCGCCGATGCGCAAGAACGGACACGACCGCATGGGCCGGCAGCGTTGGCAGTGCGATGGGTGCAGGCTGACCGCCGGCACCAGGAACAACACCAAACGGCGCCGCACCCAGTTGGCGGAGTTCCTGGACTGGCTGCTCGAGGCCGCGCCGCAGCGCAAACGCCCGGAGAGCGCGCGCAACTTCCGCAAACGCGTGGACTGGTGCTGGCGGCTCGAGCCGCGCATCGAACCTGATGGCGTGGTGCACCGCGTGGTCATGGCCGACGGCACCTACGTGAACGGCTGGTGCCTGCTGACGGCGATCGACGGCGAGGACGGCGAGGTGCTCGCCTGGCAATGGTGCGCAAGGGAGAACACAGCCGCCTACAAGGCGCTGTTCGCGCAGTTGGCCCCTCCCGACGTGCTCGTATGCGACGGCATGAAAGGCATTCTCAAGGCGCGCGCGCAAATCTGGCCGCACACGCGGGTCCAACGATGTCTGGTGCACGTGCAACGCGACATCAGGGCCGACCTGACCTCCAGACCCAGACTGCAGGCCGGCCGGGAGCTCAAGAAACTCGCCGACGCGCTCACCCGCATCCACGATCCCGAAGCCGCCGTCAGATGGGGCGAAGCACTCAACGCGTGGCACGAACGCTGGAGGCGCATGCTCGCCGAACGCACGTACGCCAAGGACAACCCGGACGACCCCAGGGCAGCCACAAGCAAGGGCGGATGGTGGTGGACCCATTTGCCATTGCGCCGCGCCTACCTACGGCTCGAACGCCTGTTCAAGGACGGCACGCTTTTCTGTTTCCTCGATCCCGCACTGACCACCCCCGGTTCCGTGCCGCGCGACGGCAACCGTCTCGAAGGAGGGCTCAACGCCGCCCTCAAGCGCATGCTCGTCAACCACCGCGGCCTGCCCGAGGCACACATGCGCCGCGCCTGCGAATGGCACTGCTATATGCATAGCGCCAAACCCGATCCCGCCCTCATCCTCAAACAACACGGCCAGGACGCCAAGACCGGCACCAACCACGACAACAACGATGACGAACCCATGAGCCAACCCATCCTCGGCACTGGCATCGACTGGAACGAATTCCACACCGCCGCCCGCTACCCAAACACCACCGACTAGGAGTCTAAATCAATAACTTTAGTTCCTATATGCCGATATACCTTATATATATCTGGTTGATGGTCACGGTCTGGGTATGGCAAAGCCCACCGGTTGGGGTGGGCTTTGTGTCAAGTGTAATGCGGCGGTGTGCTACTCTCCCACACCCTGTCGGGTGCAGTACCATTGCCGTGCCAGGTCTTAGCTTCCGGGTTCGGAATGGGTCCGGGCGTCTCCCCTGGGCCATGGCCGCCGCAAGTCTTCAATTATCAACCCCACTCGTGTGGGTTGGTTGTGTGGTTGTTTGGGGACCGGTGGGTGGACGCGACGCGTGTGTGTGTTCGTGACTGTCGACCAAGTGTGTGGTTGGTCTGGTTAGCGTAGTAGGATGCTTGGCCAGTGCCCGTGGAACGGGTCTGGTGTGTTTGTGTTTCGACCGTTAGTGCCGGTCAGCTCCACCGCTCGCGCGGCTTCCACGTCCGGTCTATCGACCAGGTGTTCTACCTGGGGTCTTTCACCCCCTCGAAGGGGGTCAGGAATCCTTATCTTGGAGCGGGCTTCCCGCTTAGATGCTTTCAGCGGTTATCCCTCCCGAACGTGGCCAACCAGCCATGCCGCTGGCGCGACAACTGGCATACCAGAGGTTCGTCCACCCAGGTCCTCTCGTACTATGGGCAGGCCTCCTCAGGATTCCAACGAGCGCAGAGGATAGAGACCAAACTGTCTCACGACGTTCTGAACCCAGCTCGCGTGCCGCTTTAATCGGCGAACAGCCGAACCCTTGGGACCTGCTCCAGCCCCAGGATGCGACG
>ENA-OQIJ01000106-OQIJ01000106.1-human-gut-metagenome-genome-assembly--contig:-NODE-106-length-25669-cov-3.552737_pt1 | contig 25669 bp, 19 predicted proteins | sample MGYA00242582_ERZ504747 | MGnify/ENA primary metagenome ERZ504747 (study PRJEB26092, sample SAMD00036435) | human gut metagenome | host: Homo sapiens | study: EMG produced TPA metagenomics assembly of...
CCACTCGCCGCTGCACAGCTTGGGCAGGTACTTGGCCTTCTGCTCGGGGGTGCCGTTCTCATAGATGGGAGCTGCGCACAGAGAGGTGTGGGCGGACAGGATAACACCGGTGGTGCCGCAGACCTTGGACAGCTCCTCGACAGCCATGACGTAGGACAGGACGTCGCCGCCTGCACCGCCGACGGACTTCGGGAAGTAGATGCCCATCATGCCCAGCTTAGCCATCTTCTCGACGGTCTCCTTGGGGAAGTACTCTTCCGCGTCGACCTTCTTGGCGAGGGGCTTGACTTCGTTTTCAGCAAACTCCTTGTACATCTTCTGGACCATTTGCTGCTGTTTAGACAGAGTAAAATCCATTGATAAAACCTCCATATACTGGGGCCGGGCTATACTGCCCGACCAAACAAACGCGGCCCGGCACGGTTTTGACCGCGCCAGGCGCGTAAGTCACTGAATTACAGGGCGTCGACAGGGGTCTTGGTGCGGTCTGCGTTGTAAACGTAGAAGCCCTTGCCGGTCTTGCAGCCCAGGTTGCCGCCGCGGACCATCTTGCGGATCAGCGGGCAGGCGCGGTACTTGCTGTCGCCGGTCTCCTTGTACAGAACGTCCATGATGGCCAGGCAGATGTCCAGACCAACAAAGTCGCCCAGCTCCAGGGGGCCCATCGGGTGGTTGGCACCCAGCTTCATAGCGGTGTCAATACCGGCGATGTCGGAGACGCCCTCCATCTTGATGAAGGCGGCCTCATTGATCATCGGGATCAGGATGCGGTTGACGACGAAGCCGGCAGCCTCATTGACCTGAACGGGGGTCTTGCCGATCTCAACGCTGATCTTCTTGATGGTCTCGACGGTCTCGGCGGGGGTGTTCACACCGGCGATGACCTCGATGAGCTTCATGCGGTCAGCGGGGTTGAAGAAGTGCATACCGACCAGAGGACGGCTCAGACCCTTGCCGATCTCGGTGATGGACAGAGAGGAAGTGTTGGAAGCGAAAACGCACTCAGGCTTGCAGATCTTGTCCAGCTCGCCAAAGGTGGTCTGCTTGACCTTCATATCCTCGAAAGCAGCCTCAACGACCAGGTCGCAGTCAGCGCACAGATCCTCTTTCAGACCGGCGGTGATGGCAGCCATGCGGCGGTCAACCTCAGCCTGATCCAGCTTGCCCTTGGCAACGAGCTTGGCATAACCGGCAGCGATCTTGTTCTTGCCGCCATCGGCCCACTCCTGCTTGATGTCGCACAGAGCGACGGTGTAGCCCTCAACCTGTGCAAATGCCTTTGCAATGCCCTGACCCATAGTGCCAGCGCCAATAACGCCTACCTTCATAGTAAGTACCTCCAAATTATGTTGTTGCGGGGCTGTAGGGGTGGGTGCTCGCATCCGCCCGCGGGGCGTCGGGGACGCCGCCCCCTACAAAATTGTAGTTGAATTTAGTTATTCGTGAAAACCGGCTTCGGTTTCGGTTTCTCGCGGCTCAGGAAGCAGCCCATGCCCTCGACCTGGTCGTGGGTCTCGAAGCAGTCGCCGAACAGCTTTTCCTCGACCTCAACAGCCTTCTCAATGGGCAGGCTGATGCCGTCGTTGATGGCCTTCTTGCAGTTGCGGACCGCAATGGGAGCATTCTTGGCGATCTTGCCGGCCAGCTTCAGCGCAGCGGGCATCAACTCCTCCTGCGTGTAGACGGCGTTGACCAGACCAATGCGCAGGGCCTCGTCTGCCTTGATGTTCAGGGCAGAGTATACGAGCTGCTTGGCCATGCCCATGCCGACAAGGCGTGCCAGACGCTGGGTGCCGCCGAAGCCCGGGGTGATGCCTAAGCCCACTTCCGGCTGACCAAAGACGGCATTGTCGGAGCAGAGGCGGATGTCGCAGCTCATGGCCAGCTCATTGCCGCCGCCCAGCGCGAAGCCGTTGACAGCAGCGATGACGGGCAGCGGGAAGCTCTCGATCATCAGGAAAACGTCGTTGCCCAGCTTGCCGAAAGCCTCGCCCTCGGCCTTGGTCATCGTGGACATAGAGCCAATGTCGGCACCGGCCACGAAGCTCTTGTCACCGGCACCGGTCAGGACGACGCAGCGGACGGTGTTCTGATCGATGGCCTCAAAGGCAGCCTTCAGATCCGCCAGAACCTCCGGGTTCAGCGCGTTCAGCGCCTTCGGGCGGTCAATGGTCAGGACGGCAACAGCGTCCTGAATCTCGGTAGTAACAAAGGACATTGTGTATTCCTCCGGTAATTACATTTCAACGATGGTGGCGCAGCCCATGCCGCCGCCGATGCACAGGGTAGCCAGACCCTTATGAGCGCCGCGATGCTTCATGGCGTACAGCAGGGTGACGAGGATACGGGCACCGGAAGCGCCGACGGGATGGCCCAGCGCAATAGCGCCGCCGTTGACGTTCAGCTTGCTCTGGTCGAAGTGCAGAGCCTCGCCGACGGCAATAGACTGAGCGGCAAAAGCCTCGTTGGCCTCGATCAGATCCATGTCGTCCACGGTCAGGCCGGTCTTGGCCATGACCTTCTTGGTAGCGGCGATGGGGCCCAGGCCCATGACCTCGGGCTCAACACCGGCCAGAGCACCGGCGACCCAGGTAGCCAGAGGCTCAACGCCCAGCTCCTTGGCCTTCTCCTCGCTCATGACGACCAGAGCAGCAGCGCCGTCGTTGATGGCGGAGGAGTTGGCGGCGGTGACGATGCCGTCCTTCTTGAAGCAGGGCTTCAGCTTGCCCAGAACCTCCATGGAGCTCATGCGGGGGCCTTCGTCGGTATCAAACACGGTGTCGCCCTTCTTACCCTTGATGACAACGGGAACGATCTCGTCCTTGAAAGCGCCGTCGGCAATAGCCTTAGCGGCCTTCTCCTGAGAATGGAAGGCAAACTCGTCCAGCTGCTCACGGCTGATGGGGTTGTAGCCGTACTTCTTCTGGTAGGTCTCGTTGGTGCAGACATTCTCGGCGGTCATGCCCATGTGCATATTGAAGCCGGTGGCATCCCACAGAGCGTCGTTGACCATCGTGTCGACCAGCTCGCTCTTGCCCATGGGGGAGCCCATGCGGTAGCCGTAGCGGCCATTCATCATGGCGAACGGGGCCATGTCCATGTTCTCCATGCCGCCTGCAACGACGATGTCGGCATCGCCGGCCTCGATCATCTGGGCAGCCATGTTGACGCAGTTCAGACCGGAGCCGCAGACGACGTTGACGGTGACGGCGGGGGTCTCGATGGGCAGGCCGGCCTTCAGGGAAGCCTGGCGAGCGACGTTCTGGCCCAGACCGGCCTGGATGACGCAGCCCATGTAGACATGGTCGACCTGCTCCGGCTTGACGTTGGCGCGGTTCAGAGCCTCCTTGATGACGATGGAGCCCAGCTCAGCGGCGGGGACATTGGCGAGGGTGCCGCCGAACTTGCCAATGGCAGTACGGCAGGCGCTGGCGATGACGATCTTTTTCATAAGTAGCCTCCTAAAAATTTTCTCTTTGGATGGACTATTGAGTAACAATTTATTTTCAAGCCGACAGAAGACGCGGCTTGAATGCGGTTTTACAGCTCCCCTGCCTCGCGCTTGGCAATGAGCGCACGCTCAACGTTGCGGGGCACAAAACGGGAAACATCCTGCCCGTAGTGGGCGGCCTCCCGCACAATGGTGGAGGAAAGATAACTCCACTTGATGGCCGTGGCCAGGAACACCGTCTCGATCTCGGGCATCATGGCGAAGTTCGTGTGGGCCAGCTGAATTTCATTTTCAAAATCCGTGACCGCGCGCAGACCGCGCACCATGACGGTAGCGCCCTTCTGCTTGGCGAAGGTGACCGTCAGCCCATTGAAGGAATCGATCTCGACATTCGGGATGTTCTTGCAGGCCTCCCGCAGCACTGGCAACGCGCTCCTCTACCGTAAAAAGCGGGGTCTTGGCGCTGTTGACCAGCACCGCGACGATCACCTTGTCAAACATACGGCTGGAGCGCTTGATAATATCGAGATGCCCGTTCGTGACGGGGTCGAAGCTGCCGGGATACATGGCGATGGTGGGCATGGGTGGTGAACCTTTCCGGTTGGATTTGCACCTTACTTGTTAAAAAATAAACAACATAAGGGGTAAAGCAAGGCACCGCGCCGGACGCGTGGCTCTTTGGGGCTTCTCCATTGGGTCAGAAATACGGCGGCAAGGTGCCGCTGCGGGCCGGTATTTCCCGAACCGCTACTATAGTTTTACCATCTTGTTAAGGTTTTGTCAATGACGAATTTATTAAAATTCAGTCAGGATTTCGCAAACAGGAGGATTTCCTACCTATTTTAATATAGGCAGACACTGAAAAGGCGAAAAAAAGGTGAAAAATATTTTTTGATGCCGCGCTCCCCTTCCCCCTCTTGACCCACGGCGCATAACGTGTTATATTTTAACATACGGGGCTTTTTTGAGAGCGGCCCCGCCTTTGGAAAGAAGCAAAACGAGGTGCTGTAAAATGAATTTTGAGGACCTGATCGCGAAAGTAAAGACCTGCGGCAAGCAGAAGCTGGCCGTGGCCGCCGCCGAGGATGACGCTGTTCTGGAGGCTGTCGACGCCGCCCACAAGCAGGGTATTGCCGACGCCATTCTGGTCGGCGATGAGGCTGCCATCCGCAAGATCGCAGCCGAGCTGAACATCGACCTCTCCGACTATGAGATCATCAACGAGCCTGACAAGGTGCAGGCCTCCCTCAAGGCCGTCAAGCTGGCCCACGACGGTGTGGCCAATATGTACATGAAGGGCCTGCTGGACACCAAGACCTTCCTCAAGAGCGTGCTGGACAAGGAAGTCGGTCTGCGCACCGGCAATACGCTGTCTCATGTGGCTGTGTTTGAGGTCAAGGGCATTGAGCAGCTGCTGTTCCTGACCGACGTCGCCTTCATGACCTACCCGACGCTGGAGGATAAGGTACATATCATCGAGAACACCGTTGCCGTTGCCCATGCCTGCGGCGTCGAGTGCCCCAAGGTCGCGCCGCTGGCCGCCGTGGAGGTCGTCAACCCGAAGATGCCCTGCACCGTCGATGCCGACGAGCTGCGCAAGATGAACGCTGAGGGCAAGATCACCGGCTGTGTCGTTGACGGTCCCCTTTCCATGGACATTGCCATTGATCCCGAGGCTGCCCACCACAAGGGCGCCCAGGACCGCCCGGCTGCAGGCCATGCGGACATCCTGCTGTTCCCCGACATTCAGGCCGGCAACCTCGTCTACAAGACGCTGGTCCACACTGCCGACTGCAAGAACGGCTGCATCCTGACCGGTACCAAGGTCCCCGCTATCCTGACGAGCCGCTCCGATTCCTTCCAGACGAAGGTCAACTCCATCGCACTGGCTGCTGTGGTCGCAGCGGGGCTGGATCAGTAATTGTAAAAAGCCTTCCTCATCGGGGGAAGGTGGCCGAGCTTAGCGAGGCCGGATGAGGGCTGTACCTGCTGTGGCTGGCCGTTTGCGGGCCATCATGGAGAGGCCGCCCCTCATCAGCTTCCCCCAAGGGGGAAGCCAAAGAATTTTAAAAGGAGACGTTACTAATGTCCATCAAAACCCTGGTCATCAACCCCGGCTCCACCTCCACCAAGGTCGGCGTGTTCGAGGACGAGACCCTGCTGTTTGAAGAAACGCTGCGCCACCCCACCGAGGAGATCGCCAAGTACGCCAGCGTCATCGACCAGAAGGACTTCCGCAAGGAGATCATTCTGGACTTCCTGAAGGAGAAAAACTGCGACCCCAAGACCCTGAACGTCATCGTGGGCCGCGGCGGCCTGCTCAAGCCCATCCCCGGCGGCACCTACGCCGTCAGCGATGCCTTGCTGGCTGACCTGAAGGCCGGTGTGCAGGGCCAGCACGCCTCCAACCTGGGCGGTATTCTGGCCCGTGAGATCGGCGATTCCCTGGGCGTGCCCAGCTACATCGTTGACCCCGTCGTTGTTGACGAGCTGACCGATAAGGCCCGCATTTCCGGTATGCCGGAGCTGCCGCGCCGCTCCATCTTCCACGCGCTGAACCAGAAGGCCGTCGCCCGCCGCTTTGCCAAGGAGAACGGCAAGCGCTACGAGGATCTGAACCTCATCGTCATCCACATGGGCGGCGGTGTCTCCGTCGGTGCGCATGACCACGGCAAGGTCGTGGATGTCAACAACATCCTCGACGGCGAGGGCTGCTTCAGCCCCGAGCGCAGCGGCACCGTGCCCGTCGGCGACCTCGTCAAGATGTGCTTCAGCGGTAAGTACACCCAGAAGGAAGTTTATAAGAAGATCTGCGGCAACGGTGGCTTTAACGGCTATCTGCACACGAACGATGCCCGTGAGGTCGGCAAGATGGCCGAGTCCGGCAACGCGCTGGCAAAGCAGGTCTGGGAAGCATTCTTCTATCAGATCGCCAAGGACGCCGGCGCTATGGCCGCTGTCCTGCACGGCAAGGTCGACCAGATCATCCTGACCGGCGGCATTGCCTACAACCCCTTCACCGCCAAGACCCTGACCGACTACCTCGGCTGGATCGCCCCTGTCACCACCTACCCCGGCGAGGACGAGCTGCTCGCCCTCTGCCAGGGCGCTCTCCGCGTCATGACCGGCGAGGAAAAGGCTAAGAACTACTGATTCCAACATAAAATAAACCGCACCGCCGCTGACGAGCCAAATCGTCAACGGCGGTGTTTTTGTATGCTGTAGTGCTGCGGTAGGGGCCGGGCATGCCCGGCTCGGTGGTGTCCCGTCGGCGGGCGTTTATGTGAATGCAGCGGGCCGCACATGGGCGGCCCCTACCGCGCGGCAAACCGGCAGTGGTCGGCGTCCTTGACGCCCCGCGGAGGGGTCAAGACCCCTCCCTACGGAGAACCCGAGAACGGCAGGCTGTAGGGAGCGGTCTTGACCGCTCCGGGCAGTCTTGCGCCCGCCGCAGCGTTCCCGGGAGGGGGTGAATCCCTCCCCTACGGCTAAAACAAACGTACCAGCAATTTTTTGACAGCGGGTATCCTGCCTACCCACCAAAATACAACGGCCCCGGCTACGCGCAAAATAATCGCGTCTACGTCAAACCGGAACGGCGCGGAATCCGTGCGCACGAACAGCTGTGTAACTTCTATCACACAACCGCCCACTACAGCAAGCCAGACGGCGGCACCGCCCACGCCAGCGGGGTGAGATGCGCGGCAGCAGAAGAACTGGCAGGGAAAACACAAAAAAGTTCAATCCAAAAGACAAAATGCCCGCGAAACGCATATCCGGAGCCGTTAAGATACCCTTGACCTGGAACGAGACAGAGCAGATATTGTGCGATTTGCCGAAATGGTACGAGATTTAAATTTTCCTGCCACGATGAGGCTTGCCAGAAATCCAACACAGGGAACACAACACACCCGGCAAACGCTCCAGCAAAGTACAAATCGAGCAGCCACAGCCCAGCCACGGCCATAGCTGATGCACGACGGAAGGCTCGCACCTCGGTCAGGGCATCGGTGCAAAGCAGTCGCAGCAGCCAAAAGGCGGATGTTGTAAAAACAAACGGAAGAGCAACGAGTAATAACAGAGATTCTATGCTAAAGCCATGGATGCCCGCCCCACCTGTCAGAACCAGCCGCAAAAATTGCAGCGTCAAGAACGCCGCAGCAAACAGCAGAAATCCGGCCAATACGGTGTAGGAACGGCGGCGGCGCAATTGGGGGCCAAGTTCCCGCGTGTAGTCTACCAGCTGACGCGTAGTGCGTGCCTCAGCTTCAGCCGTCTGCATGGCAGGCGGCTGTAGGCGGCGTTCGCCAGCCAGCAGCTCACCTACGGTTATATCCAGCACGTTAGCCAACGGCAAAAGCAGAGAAACATCCGGCAATCCCTTACCTGTCTCCCAACGGCTGATGGCCTTGTCGGTCAGCTGGAGTTTATCTGCCAGTTGGCGCTGCGTCCAGCCCTTAGCGCGGCGCTCCGCTCCAATGAATCTACCGATTTTTGTGGCATCCATGTCTAAAACCTCCTTTTTGTTCTGTGCCCATTATAAAGAAAACGCGCTCATTTTGGCAACCTATGCTCCATAGAGTTGCTAAAACAAACGCGTTTTCGCTGAAATTTATTCGTTCCGGTTCTCGCTCTTCCCCAACTCCAACTGCCGGAAGCCCTCGCCGTGGACCTCGTTGGATTGCAGCATGATGATGAAGCAGCCGGGGTCGATGGCCTGCACGGCGTGCTCGATCTCGTAGAGCTGCTTGTTGGAGCAGGCGCAGAGCACGACGTCCTTCGGCTGGCCGCCGTAGCCCCCGTGACCCTGCAAAATCGTCGAGCCGCGGTCTGCCACGCGGTCAATTTCCGCGCAGGCGGCCTTGCCGTCATCGGTCACGATCATGGCCAGCATCGAGGACGAGAAGCCGAACATCATCTTGTTGATGACAGCAGACACGATAAAATTAAACATGATACCGTAAATAATGGAATCGACATCCTGGAACACCGCACCGTTGAGCAGGATGACCGCCAGCGCTGCCGCAAACGTGATGTTGCCGAACGGCAGGTGCGGATGCCGTGCCTTGATGCCCATGGTGATGAAGTCAAGGCCGCCGGTGCTCGAGTTGTTCATGTAGATCAGCGCGTCGCCGATACCGCCGACCACGCCGCCGCAAATCGTCGCCAACAGGCGGTCCCCCTGGTAGACCGGCATCAGCGGCAGCAGATAGTCCGTAAAGATTGCAAAGAGCACCATGCAGTAGACACTGCGAATAAAGAACGATCTTCCGAGTAATTTATAGGTGCAGAGGATGATGGGGATGTTAATGAGCACATTGCTCAGGCCCATGGGGATGCCGAACAGGCGGTATAGGATGGCGCAGATGCCCGCAATGCCGGTGACCGGGACCTCGGCGGCCACGGCAAAGCTGTAGATACCGGCGGCGGAGATGAAGCAGCCCAGGGTCTGCAAAAGCAGGTTTGTGTATTTGTTTTTCGTCATGGGGGACCCTCCTCAACAAAAAGCCGGGAGCAAACAATGCTGCTCCCGGCTGAATTTTCAGGTTCAGACGTTCTTTTGATCTTGGATGCGCTGTAGGTATTCATGGCGGCGCTGTTCAGGTTGTGGTCCAGCGCGGCACCGGCGGCGTAGAGCTCATCCTGGATGGCGTCAGATTTCATGCTGGTCAGCAGGTCATACATGCTGTCCAGATCCTCGACGGTGTAGGTCTTGAACGGGTCGATCTTGCGGGCGACGAGAACCGTCGTGCCCAGGTCGATGGTCGTCCAGTGGTTCATACCGGCGGCATCCAGCGGGTCGGTCAGGTTGTTGTACTCGTCGCTGCCGTAGCTGCTCAGATCGCTGGGCGTGTACAGCTGGGATGCGGCGTAGTAGACGGCCTGGCTGGCGTCCATCGTGCTGCCCATGGCGGCCATTGCCTCGGGTACGTAGGTCATGGCGGCGGTGTACAGGGCGCTGCTGGACGCAGTCTCGGCAGTGGCAGTCTCGTTCAGCTCGGCCATGCAGCTCTCTGCCGTGGCCATGATGGCGGCCTTCTGGTCGTCATCTGCCATCGAGTAGGTGGAGTAGTTGACCAGAGGAAACTGGACGGCCTCGATGTAGTAGCAGTCGTTGTTGACGTAGTCGGTGTACTCGGCGTCAGTCACGGGGCTTGTGCCGTCGGGACCGTAAGTCATCTTCAGCAGGACTTTGGCCTTCTGGGCGTTGAGCAGGTAGGCCTCCACGCTGGACTTGCCGATACCGTTGGCGGTGTACAGGTCACCGTTGGAGCTCCACAGGCTGTCCGCAGTCTGGGCGGCCTCGGCGGTGGCAGTGTCGTCCAGCACGCCGTTCTGCTCGGCAAACTGCTTTTCCACGGCAGCATAGTACTCAATGGCGCGGGTCGTCAGCTGGGCAACGTAGTCACTGCCGACGGCGGTGACATCCTCGCCGTTGATCGTACCGGTGCAGGTGGCCTTCAGCACGGCCTTGACGTCGGACGCGGTCTCGCCGGTGGCCAGCTCCGCAACACCGGAGGCGGTGTTGTAGGAGTTGTACTGGGCCAGCAGATAGATGCCTGCCGGGATCTCGACCCCGCCGATGGAGCCGACGGTGGACGGCGCGGACATGGCACAGCCAGCCAGCGCCAGCACCATGGAAACAGCCATAGCAAGGCTGAACAGTTTGGTTTTAATGGAACGCATGAATTGGTTCTCCCCTTTATGATTGGCTTTGCGGCACAACGCCGCAGCATAAATGCTATTATACCGCATTTTTGCCGCTATTGCAAGCCCCGCGGGGGTGTGATATACTTGTGAAAAATATGTGGGGGCACCTATGCAGGGGCCGCCTATATGCGGCCCGCAGTTTTCCCGTGAAAGGCCGACTGTTTTACACGAGCGGGCCCTACAAAACTACCGAGGAGATCCACTATGCTTTTGACCACTGAACTCGACAAATTATCCGGCACCGACTGGCAGCTGTTTTTTGCGCAGGAGCGCGCAAAGCCGTACTTTGCGGAGCTGGACGCCTTTGTGACGGCGGCTGCGGCGGAAAAAACCGTCTACCCCGCGGCGGAGAACATCTTCGCCGCGTTCCGCGCCTGCCCGGTGTCGGCGGTGCGGGTCGTCATTCTGGGGCAGGACCCCTACCATGAGCCTGGTCAGGCCATGGGGCTGTCCTTCTCGGTGCCGGACGGCTGCAAGGCTCCGCCGAGCCTGCGCAACATTTTTAAGGAGCTGGAGGCCGAGCTTGGCCCCGGCTGTGCCGCACACACCGACCTGACGCTGTGGGCGCGACAGGGTGTGCTGCTGCTGAACACGGTGCTGACCGTGGAGCAGGGCGCGGCCAACGCCCATGCGGGCCGCGGGTGGGAGACGTTTACCCGTGCCGCGCTGGAATACGCCGCCGCCCACGGCACCGCCCCGCTGGCCGCCGTGCTGTGGGGCAAGCCCGCGCAGAAGTACGCGCCGATTTTCAACAGGGCTGCCGCCCATCGCCCGGTGCTGGTGCTGGAATCCGCCCACCCCAGCCCGCTGTCGGCCTACCGAGGGTTCTTCGGCTCGGCGCCGTTCGGCAAGGTGAATGCGTTTTTAAAAAACACGGTGCAGCGGAAATCGACTGGCGTCTGCCCGCAAACGCAACCCACGGTTGACAGATTGACGGGGTAACTGTATGGTGCGCAACCGGGGAATTTGGTAAGATAAGGTCAGAAAATTTCCGAAAACCCGTAGGGGCGGATTCCATATCCGCCCGCAAGGCCGGCAGCCGTTGATGGGTGCATATACAATGCGCCTCTACGATTGCCATAAGGCTGCCAAGGAGGAGGCACACCATGACATTTTCCGATAAGCTCATTGCTCTGCGCAAAAAGGCGGGCTGGTCGCAGGAGGAGCTGGCCGAGCGGCTGAACGTCAGCCGCCAGTCGGTCTCCAAGTGGGAGAGCGCACAGTCGATGCCCGACATTGACAAAATTTTACAGTTGAGCAGTTTGTTCAGTGTGACGACGGACTGCCTTTTAAAAGACACGCAGGACGACACGCAGCCTGCCGCGGCACAGACGCCCTCTCCCCTGCCCCGGGTGACGATGGTGCAGGCGGAGGATTACCTGACCAAGGCACAGGCCAACGCGCCGCAGATGGCGCTGGCGACGGCGCTCTGCATCGTCAGCCCGATTCCGCTGCTGGCGCTGGGTACGGTGAGTGAGCTCGGGCTGCTTGGCTTGGACGACAATCTGGCGGGCGGCTTGGGGATGATCGCGCTGCTGGTGCTGGTGGCTGTGGCCGTTGTGCTGTTTATGCAGTGCGGCGCGGCGGTGCGGGAATATGAGTTTCTGGAAAAGGAGCCCATCGAGACCGAGCACGGCGTGACAGCGCTGGTGCGGGAGCGCCGCGCCGCCTTTGCGCCGGAGTATGACCGGGCCAACCGCATTGGTGCGGCGCTCTGCATTCTGGCGGCGGTGCCCCTGTTTGCGGCTGCGATGGTCGGTGTGTCGTTTTTGATGTCGATGTCCATCTGTCTGCTGTTGGTGCTGGTCGCCTGCGGTGCGTACGCCTTTGTGCGGGTGGGCACGGTGCAGGACGCCATGGATCGGCTGCTGGAGGACGGGGACTTTACCCGCGGGCACAAGGCCGTGAAAGGGCGGCTGACCGCGCTGACCGCGGCCTACTGGTTGGTGGTGGTTGCCATCTTCCTGTGGTACACCTTCGGCCCCAACGGCAACGGCCAGCCGCAGTACAGCTGGTTCATCTGGGCCATTGCGGGCGTGGTCTACGCCGCGTGTGTGGTTGCGGCAAAGGCGTTTGTGCGCAAAAAAGTGTAAAAGAAACAGCCCCTGACCGAGTGATGGTCAGGGGCTTGCTTTATAGATAGCGGTAGGGGCCGGGCATGCCCGGCCCGCGGCTTTCCCGCAAGAGGTCATCTGCCGTAGAGCTGCGGGCCGCATATATGCGGCCCCTGCGGGGCGTCTCCCTCTGGGGGAACAATTTATTCAAATCAGCCCAAAATGCGCCAGTGCCTTTGCAAGGCCGTCTGCGGTAATGTCGTCGGTGACATAATCCGCGGCGGCCTTGGCGGCATCGCAGGCGTTGCCCATGGCGACGCCGATCCCGGCATATTCCAGCATCGTCACATAGCCGTCAAACGGGATGCCGTCCAGCGCGTGCAGGTACGGCAGGTGCACCGGCGGGCGGCCTGTGGCAATAAACGTTTTGACGCCGTTTTCTCGCAGTGCAGCCAGCGCCTGCACGGTGGATTCCGGCAGGGCCTTGGCGTGGAACGGAAGTAGCGTGCCGTCAATATCAAAAAATGCGGCCTTGATTTGTGCCATGGCGGTGCTCCTTATTCGCGCTTGAGACTGCGGCCCATCAGCGCCATCAGCGCGCTGCGGGCCTCGAGCTTGCCGTCCAGAATGGCCTCCACGGCCTGGACGATGGGCATTTCGACCTTATACTGCCTGGCCAGACGGCAGGAGGCGGGCAGTGCGTTGATGCCCTCAACGACCTGGCCGACCTCGGTCTTGGCCTCCTCCACCGACTTGCCGCGGCCAATCAGCATACCGGCGTGCAGGTTGCGGCTGTGCATACTCGTGCAGGTGACGATCAGGTCGCCCATACCGGACAGGCCCGCAAAGGTCTCGGCCTTGCAGCCCATGGCGATGCCCAGTCGGGACAGCTCGGCGTTGCCGCGGGTGATGAGCGCGGCCTTGGCGTTGTCACCGTAGCCCAGGCCCAGCGCAATGCCGACAGCCAGCGCAATGACGTTCTTGACCGCACCGCCCAGCTCGGTGCCGCGGCGGTCATCGTTGGTGTAGACGCGGAAGGTCGGTGTGGTAAAGACCTTCTGCACGGTTTTGGCGGCGTCCTCGTCGGCACTGGCGGCCACGATGGCGGTGGGCATGTCGCGGGCGACCTCCTCGGCGTGGGTCGGGCCGGACAGTGCCACAACGCGCGCTTTGCGCCCGGCCTTGGCAAGCTCATCCTCGATGATCTCGCTCATCGTCATCAGGGTCTTGTCCTCGACGCCCTTGGCGACGTCAACGATCAGCTGGCCCTCCGGGATGTGCGGCGCGGCCTTTTTTGCGGTGGCACGCACAAACGGGGACGGTACGGCAAAGAGCAGGATGTCGCGGCCCGTGCAGGCCTCGGCAATGTCGGCGGTGTAGTGCATTGCGGCGGGCAGCTCCATACCGGGCAGGTTGGGGTGGCGGTGCGTGGTGCTTAAAGACTTCAGCTCGGCGGGGATGGCGCTCCATACGGTGACGTCGCGCCCGTTGGCGGCCAGCAGCCGCGCCAGCGCAATGCCCCAGGTGCCTGCACCGAATACTGCGATTTTTGCATGGGAATAGTTCTCCTTGTTTGATGAAGTTAGCCGTGCCGCTTGGTAGGGGCCGGACGTGTCCGGCCCTCAGCGTGAAAGGCAGAAGAATGCCCACGGGAAGGCCGAGGGCGAGGCATGCCTCGCCCCTACAGGGCATTCCGTCCCAGCAGCGAAGCAAACAGCCGCGGCGGGCTTGGGGCGGGGGCGTCCACGTCCAGATACACCCGCTCATAGCAATTGACGATGCGGGTCGCGCCGTACTGTTGCTCCCGCGGGATGGAGCAGCCGTAGTTCAGATGGATGTGCCCGTGCAGCATCAGCTGCGGATGGTAGCGGTCCAGCAGGACCGAAAACGCTGTGAAGCCGCGGTGCGGCAGGTCGGTCATGTCGCCGTAGCCGTGCAGCGGCGCGTGGGTGACCAGTATGTCAATGCCGCCATGGCGGTCGATCTTGCCGCGCAGGCGGTTGATGCGCTTTTTCATCTCGGCCTCGGTAAACTGCCAGGCGCCGGTGCGGTAGCGGCAGCTGCCGCCCAGCCCGGCGATGCGCAGGCCGTTGTGTACGTACACGTCGTCATCCAGGCAGATGACGCCCTGCGGCGGGCGGGTGTCGTAGCTCTCGTCATGGTTGCCGTGTACGTACAAAAGCGGCACGGGCGCCACGGTGGCAAGGTATTCCAGATAATGGCGGCTCAAATCGCCGCAGGCAATGATGAGTTCGACGCCCTCAAGCTTGTCGGGGGTGAAGTAGTCCCAGAGGGCCTTGCACTCCTCGTCCGCAACGGCCAGGATCTTCATAGCTCGGCCTCCTTCTCGACGGGAAGAAGATCGCGGTGGATGCCCTGCATCCGGTACATCGGCTTCGAGACCTCGGCCAGCTCGTCATATTCGGGGATGTGGCCGTCAACGGCGTCGCACAGCCAGTCCATGTGGGCGATCTGCTCCAGGTCCAGCCCGTGGCGTCCGCTGTTCTTGACGCTGCCGTCCTGCCCGGTGATCCGGCAGTGGAACGGGTCGATCATGCCGGAGGTGACGCCGGTGCGCAGGATCTGCGCCAGATGGGTCACATCGGGCGGCAGCTCGCGGCTGAGCAGCACGTCCATGACGCCGCTGTTCATGCCCCACCAGTAGTTGACGGCGCGGCCATCGGTGCCGGACTTGTCCCGCACCCAGCCGCCGTTCAAAACGGTGCGGATGACGTTCTCATAGAACTGGCCCCAGTGCCAGAACGGCGTGGCCAGGTCCTGCAGCACGCCGCCCGGGCGCACCAGAAACGTGCCGAACTCCCGCTGCGGGCGGTTCGGCATCGGTGCATCGCGGCCCGAGATGACCGTGATGCCCTTCTGGGTAAAGACGTGCAGCGGGTCAATCTGGTCGGGCAGACAGGTCCATTGCAGGTCAATGCGGACGTTGGGGTTCGTCATCCGCGCGCCGAGCGCGAATGCGTTGATGTTGGCAGGCACGCCGAAGCTGGGGTAGTCGGCCACATAGCCGATGCGGTCCCCGCCCGCCATGGCACCGGCAATCGCGCCGGTGATGAACTTGGCCTCATACACGCGGGTGTAGTAGGTGCGGATGCTGGCGTAGGGCATCTCCATCGAGCAGTTCAGGATGTGTACCTGCGGGTGCTGGACGGCGGCGCGCAGGGACGCGCCTACCAGCTTGGGGCTGGTCGTAAAGACGACATCCGCACCGTCGGTGATCGCTTGCTCGACAAGGGCATCGGCGTTCTTGCCCGGGATGGCGTTGAAGTAGGCTGCCGTCTCGACCTTGCCCTCAAACACAGTGTCCAGCTGGGTACGGCCAAACTCATGCTGGCTTGTCCAGGAGCTGGTGCCGGGGGCACGCTCATGCACAAAGGCAACCTTCAAATGGCTGGGCGCGGTGTGCTTGCCGGGCAGGATAAAATCCAGCAGGCCGGTCTGCTTTGGGGCGGCGGGCTTGTCGCTGACCTGCACGGGGTCCGATTTCTGCAGGGCCAGCACATCGTCCCACAGGGCGTCGAGCTTTTCGCTCAGCTCGCTGGGGCTTAAATTGGCCAGCTCCTCCTTGGTGTAGACGCGCAGCAGAAGCAGCAGCACGTCGCCGACGGTACATTGCAGCCGTGCGCCGCCGTGGGCCAGAAACGCCTTCTTGACCCAGTTGTACAGCGATACGACCTCGGTTCGATCCTCGACAGTCCACTTTTCGTCCGGCGCCTTGCCCAGAATTTTTTGCAGGCGGGCATAGCTGCCGGGCTTGGTGAAGGTCAGCAGATAGTTCTGCATGATCGGGTAAAAGTGCATGAACTCGTAGTACATCTGCACGGCGGGGTCGTCGCTGTACTGCGGCACGACGCGGGTGACATTGCCGGTGATGCTGCTGGCGTCAAAATACTTCAGCACGCTGACGCGCTTATTGCCCTCCTGCACGTAGAAGCGGCCCATGTACTCATAGCAGGTGATGGGGTCACGGATGCCCTCATCCACATGGGACACGCACAGGTTGATCCACTTGGTGGCAAACTCGGTCTTGAGACCGAGCAGCGGCATAAAGTTGGACGCAAACGCCGCTGTGCGGCCCGAGGTCTTGGTACCAACGAGCAGGTCCAGCGGGATCTCTACCTGGCCGAGCGGGATCTGGTTCTCCACAGGGACGTTTTGCAGAATATCGTCCAATACGGGCAAAAACGGCGACTGCCCGGCGTTCATCTTCTCGCGGTAATCGCGCTGGCCCTGTCGCAGGGCTTTCTGGTAGCATTCGATTCCATCTGCACGGTTCACGACCCATCGCCTCCTCAAAGCTTATACATTAGCTACAAAATTATTATAGCACATCTGTGCGGAATATACAAAGATTTTTAAAAGGCTTCCCCATCGGGGGAAGCTGTCACCGAAGGTGACTGATGAGGGCTGTACCTGCCGATATTGCCCATGAACGGGTTATGATGGCACACTCGCCCCTCATCCGGCCCTGCGGGGCCACCTTCAGTCTACGCGCTAAGAGCCGCCTCCGGCGGTTGCGCTCCGACACGCGCCTGCGGGCGCAGCCCCCAGGGGGAAGGCTTTAGGACGTATGCACGGCCTTGGGGTAGACCTGATGCATCCGGTCATTGCCGTAGTGCCCGTCGAGATAGACCTCGACGCTGTTGGACGCAGGTACGCCGTTCAGGCGGTCATTGTACCGCACAAGCGCGGCGGAGCTGACGGCAATGTCCGCCGCCATAAAGATGCACAGTGCCCAAGTCAGCACTCTGCCGCCGCGGGGCGGCAGTTTCTCAATGCAGGCGGAGATCGGCGGGAACAGCACCTTGAACCAGGCAATCGCCGCAAAGCCCCAGAAGAAGCAGTACAGCAGGTTGATGCGCCCGCCCAGGTTGAACGGGATCGCGCTGTAGTCCCAGAACACCGCACCGAAAACGACCTCCGTGAAAACACTGCACAGGTACTCATACGCACCGCCCAGCAGCGTGCCCATGACGAACAGCCAGCTGGCGGGCTTGTCTTTGTAGCGGTAGAGCAGCTGGGTGACCATGGCGATGGCCAGGCCCCACACGATGGAGAACGGCCCCCACACGACGCTGGAGCGGCTCATCCACTCGCCGCCGGTGACGCGGCAGAAGATCGTCTCGGTGATGTCGCCGAGGAACGCGCCGATGAAGAACAGTAAAATAATTTTATACGGGCTGCACCCGGCGGCAAACGTGTCGGTCTGCTGCCGTTTGGGGCGCACAAAGGTCAGTGCGGGATGGGCCTTCGCCATACGGCGCTCGACGTGGTCAAGGATCCACATGCCGCCGCGGACGGTCAGGTTTGCCAGACGGTTTTCTACAGCCTCGGCGGCGGGCCAGCGGTAGCGCAGACCGGCCATGGCCAGCAGTGTGCCGACCAGATCGACGCAGAACACGACGAGCGCGGCCAGCAGCACAACAACCCAGATGCCGCGCGGCACAAGGCTGTACAGCGCCAGCAGCAGCGGGTTGCCCCATTTGAGCACGACAACGCCGAGCGCACCCCAGGTCAGCGACGCGCCGAGGCAGACATAACCGTCCAGATTGAACGGCATGGCGCTGTAATCCCACCACCGGGTATGGGTCGTGTACTCCAGAATGTGCCCGCCGATCCACTCGATGACCGTGGCATAGACGGCGCTGAAAACAAGCAGGAAGAACCAGCCCTCACGGATGTCGCCGAGGGCAAAGGTGATGACCAGCCCGCCGACGCCGTACAGAAGGCAGAGCGGACCGCTCAGCACGCCGCGGTCCTGATATTTGCGGTGTACGACGGCGGTAAAGAGGACCTCCCCCACCCAGCCGAGGAACGAGTAGGCGAAGAAGAGAAAAACAATTTGATAGAAGGTCATAGGGGGCTCCTGTCATAACACGGTAGGGGCCGGACATGTCCGGCCCGCAGCATAAAATTTACAGCACAACAGTGGGAGGTGCAGGGCCGGGCATGCCCGGCCCCTACTTTGCAGTGGCTTCCCTCTCCCGCTTGCTGAACACGCACCCGCAGTAATCCTGCCGGTACAGGCCGTACTCGGCGCTCAACTGTAAGCTGCGCTTGTAGCCGTCCTTTTTGCGGAACTCACTGGGCAGGAACGGCACGCCGTACTGCCTGCCCAGCTCGGTGCCAAGCTCGTTCAGCCGCACGGGGTCCTTCATCGGGGAGATCGAGAGCGTTGTGCAGTACCAGTCAAAGCCGTGGCCGGCGGCATAGCGGGCGGCCTGCTCCAGCCGCAGCCGATAGCAGACCGTGCAGCGCGCGCCCTTCTCCGGCTCGTTTTCCAACCCCTTCACGGCGGTATAGAACTCCTGCGGGTCGTAGGGCAGCTCCACCACGGGGTAGTGATACCCGGCCTGCTCGACAAAGCGTTCCAGCTCGGCCTCGCGGCGGTGGTATTCCTCCGGCGGGTAGATGTTGGGATTGTAGTAAAGAATGGTCAGGTCAAAGTGCGCGGACAGGCGCTCCAGTGTTGCGCTCGAGCACGGCGCACAGCAGGCGTGCAGCAGCAGCTTCGGGCGGGTGCCGTCCAGCGTGCGCAGGACCTTTTCCATTTCAAGCTGATAGTTGATGCGGTTGGGCATGGGTAGTGACCTCGTTTACACAGTGGCAGGGGTGCGGCGCTTGCGGCGGACAAAAGCGCCGCAGCCGATGACCCCCAGCAGGCTGACGGCGGAGAGCGCCTCAAACGCGCGCCAATACCCGGGGGCGTGGTACCGGACATGGATCGTGCCGGTGTAGCCCGCGGGGATCGTCAGTACGATGCGCATATTCTCGCCGCTGGTGATGGCAAACGGCGCGCCGCTCTCGTCGGCGGCATAATAATTGCCGTAGTTGTAGATGGGCAGCGAGATGGCCGCCTCGCCGCCGTCGTTCTCGACGCTGACATAGGCGACGCCCTCCCGCTTTTCATAGCTGATAAGGTGCAGGTCGCCGCTGGCGGGCTTGGGCTGCGCCCAGATGGCCTCATAGGAGCTGGCGCCGTCGATGAGGTATTCCGCCGTGCCGACGGAGTTGATGGTGGCGTTCTGGTTGTAGGTCGCGTAGGAGCTTTCGCCCTGGGCGCTCATGATGTTCGCCTCGGTGATGCTGGCGGTCAGCAGTGCGGCGCAGACAAGCCCCGCGGCGGCCAGCGCGGCGCGGCGCTCCGGCAGCAGCTGCAGCGCAAACAGCGCAGTGGCGCAGAGCAGCAGCGTGCCCAGCGAGAGAAAGCGGAACGGAAACTGGAACATTCCCACGACCTTGCCGACGGCGGGGCCGAACCAGCCCTCGACAAAATCCCACGGGAAGGCGTGGAGCGAGAGCACGAGCGTCAGCACGGCAAAGCCGGTGGCAGTGTACAGGTGCTTTGCGTCGGGGCGTGTGTCCCCGCGGGCCTGGGCGCGCCACAGGCAGTAAAACGCCAGCGCAAGCGCCAGCAGCAGCGGCAGACCGGGGGTCAGCGCCATGTCGTGGGTCGTGCCCTCGGCGGAGGAGCCGCCCGCCGTGCCGAAGAAGCTGAACAGCTGCACGGCGTACAGGCCGTGCTTTTGCAGCTTACCGACCAGATCACTGCGGTTGACAAGGAACGGGATGGAGCGGGTGGAAATAAAAAACGGGAAAAGATACCACGCGCTCAACCCCACAGCCAGCAACGCGGCCTTGACCCAGGCCAGCAGCCGCGCGGGGCGGAGAGTCTCCCGCAGGCGCAAAAGACAAAACAAAATCAGCAGCAGCGCCGTCAGCTCACAGGAGAGCAGATGGCTCTGCACCATGGCCGCCATGCCCAGCGCCATCGGCAGCCAATCCCCGAAGCGGGGCCTGTCGCTGGTGTAGATGCCGTACAGACCCAGCAGCACGAGCGGGAAAAACGTCATGGCCGTGAACTCGCCGACGGCGGCGCGGGTGTAGACGCAGGTCAGCCGGTAGGCGGACAGCGTGTAGAGCAGCGCCCCCAGCAGGCCCAACCGGCGGCTGGCCGTGATTTTGGCAAAGCTGAAATAGGCAATCAGGCAGGTCGCCAGCGTGACCGCAAAGAGGTAGACCTGGTAGCAGGTGCGCAGCGGCAGCCACAGGTTGTAGAGCAGCGCGGGCAGCAGCAAAAACAGCTCACAGTAGCAAAGCGGGCTGGCGTAGCCATAGCCGTTCAGCGTGGTCGTGGTCAGCCGCACCGGGAACTGCCCGTAGGACAGCTCCGCAGCCATGGCGGCGATGCGCTGCATGTGAAATTCCAGATCATGGCCGAAGTACAGATAGTTGCTGAACAGCGGCAGACAGGCCAGCAGTGTGATGCCCGCCAGCGCCAGCGGCAGACGCAGCGCACGGCGGCGGGCAGCGCCCCGCTCCCCCACATGGGCAAACAGGAGCAGCAGTGCGGCGTCCGCAGCGGCAAACAGCACAAGGAAGCAGAGCAGCCGCGCCGCGCGGTAGATGGGCTGCTCGGTCAGGGTAATGCTGTAAATGTACAGCTGGCCCTGGTCGTAGGTAACGGTGGCGGTCAGGTCCTGCATCCGCGCACCGAAGCCGACCCAAAGCCGGGTCGTCAGGCTGCGGTGGCAGTCGTCCAGCCGTAGCGCGTCAAAGGTCACGGCGGCGGGGCTGCGTTCACTGGCAAAGGTCAGCGACCCGGCAGCGTTGAGCATATTAAAGGTGGGCGCGTCGGGTGTCTGGCAGGAAAAATAACGGACTGTGACCTCATACGCACCGGAAGGCAAAGCAATATTGTCTGCCGAGAAGGTCATCGGGTCGTCGCTGTGATAGCCGATCTGGTTCCAGATTTTTAAGCCGTCGTCGTCCGCGGCGGCAATGTCGGGCAGGGTGTTCGTAAAGTCGCCGGGCGTCAGCGCCAGCTTATACGGTGCGCCGAACAGCCCGGCTGCCAGCGCGCAGACAACGGCCAGCTCGGCGGCCAGCAGCGCCGCAAACAGCCGGTTGCAGCGGCAAAAGGCAATAAAGTGTTTCATCCGGGGCTCCTTCACAGGTTATCAGCCGTCCCAGATCATGAGCTTGGCGTTCACGATGGACGTGTCCTCAACAGTGGCCAGATAGTCGCCGTTCCGGTCCCGCGGGGTCTGGGTGCAGTCCAGCAGGCAGATGGCGCGGGCCTCCTCGGTGCCGTCGGCCAGACGGATCTTGTACTTGATGACAGCGTTGTCGGGAACATAGGCGCTCTGCACGTAGACCTGTACCCCGTCCATCAGGTCACTGTCGGCGCTTTGCAGTCTGCCGCACCACGCCAGATCGTAGCCGCCGTAATTGCGGTAGGTCTGGTAGGCGTAGGCGTCGCCGTCGGTGGCGGGGTTTTCGGTCCAAAGGACCTGTGCGTGCAGAGCGCGCCCGGTGAACCTGCTGAAGAAAGCGGACTCGGCCTCCGCGTTGCTGTCCCAGACGTTCTCGTTGCAGAGAATCAGGTCGCCGGATCGTACGCCATCGGCAAGACCGGCCTCGATCGTGCGGACAAAGAACTGATAGGCAGCGAGGTTCTCGGCATGGTGGGTGCGCACGACACCGCGCAGGTAGCCGCCGTTCAGGCAGAGACCCGCCGCCAGCGCCGCCGTCAGGGCCAGTCGTGATACCACGGAGAGAACCTTCGGCAGCTTACAGCACAGGCCCGCCAGCAGTGCCAGCAGCGCCGCGACGAGCAGCGTAAAGCCGATAGAGCTGGCCGCGCGGGAATGTAGCCCCACTGCCAGGTAATGGCCTCGGGCTGCTGATAGCGGGCGGACAAAGCCAGCAGCAGCGCGGGCAGTGCCCAGACGGCCAGGCCGAACCCGGCCAGTGCGCCCAGCGTCCTGCAGCGCAGCTTTTTAAACGGCACGCCGAAGAAAATCAACAGCCCGGCCAGCACACCCAGCGCCAGCGGCCACAGCCGATCCCCGTTCGTGATGACCCCGGCGTCCTCCTGCAAAAGGCGGGAGTTCAGCCCAGGGAGCGACGCGGCCATCTGCTGCACGGTGACGCGCAGCACGGCGGGAATATCCAGAGAAAGCTCGTTGCCGGTGCCGCCGTTGCGCCCGCACAGAACGTGGAACACAAGCGCCGCGCCCATGCCGCCCAGCGCGGGAGCCGTGTCCAGCAGGGCGTTTTTGACGCTGCGTCGGCGCAGCAGCCAGACGACGAGCGCCAGCAGCGAAAAGACATAGCCGATCTCATAGGTGCCGCAGGCGATAAAGGACAGCACCGCGCCCAGCACAGCCCAGCGGCGGTGCTGTGTCCCCTGCCACGCAAACAGGCAGAGCCAGGCCGTCATAGCCCAGAACAACGCCCGCTGCGGTACGGCGTAGTAGCTGTACATGCCCTCGTTCCAGATGGGGGCCGCGGCCAGCGCCAGCGCAAAGCCGCCCAGCGCCAGCGCATCCCCGCTGCCCAGTCTGGCCGCCACGCGGCTGACAGCGAAGGCCGCCGCGCCGGTCCAGGCAATGATGTAGAACCGGTAGTGCGTCAGGCTGGTGTAAAACAGCAGGTCGACGGCGTTCGGGTAATGGAACGGGAAAAAACGGACCTCCTGCAGCGTAAAGTACCGCAACCGCCCCTGCAGGTCCTGCAGAGCATACTGCCAGAACGGCATCCGCTGGAAGTCATACAGCCAGAGGTTCAGCGTCAGCTTATCGTCGCCCTCCGGCGGGATGTTGACCGTGACGCGCAGATACAGCATGCCCACGGCAAAAATAGCCAGATAGGCCGCAGCCAGCAGCAGCCGACGGTACCGCCGACAAAATGATTTGACCTGTTCCATAGGGACGGGGCCCTCCTCCACAAAAATCACATATATACTAAATTATAGCATAAAGCCCCGCTGTACGCAACGCACAGCGGGGCTTTATGCAAATACAATTTGTATAAGACTGCTGAAAAATACGAAAAGTAAAGCGAAAATCAATGCTTCAGCGGCTTTTTCAGCATGCCCAGCAGCAGGGCCGTGGTCAGAGTGCCGACGGCCAGCGCAATCAGAAAGCCCAGCGGGTTTTCCATGACCGGCAGCAAAAACAACCCGCCGTGCGGCGCGGGACACCCGCAGCCCAGCAAAATCGTTATGAACCCGGCCAGCGCACTGCCCGCGATGCAGACGGGGCTGACACGCAGCGGGTCGCGCAGCGCAAACGGCAGCGCCCCCTCGGTCACGAAGGTCGCACCCATCAGCAGCGTCTGCGGCGCAGAGCGGCGCTCGGTGCTGGTGAACCGCGTCGGGAACAGCAGGCAGGCCAGCGCAATGCCCAGCGGCGGGATCATGCCGCCCGCCATGACAGCGGCCATCAGGTCATATTGCAGGTCGACCAGCGCCAGCGTGCCGCTGACGTAGGCGGCCTTGTTGATCGGCCCGCCGTAGTCGGTAGCCATCATGCCGCCCAGCAGCGTGCCCAGCACCAGACGGCTGCCGCCCTGCATACCATCCAGCTGGATGGAAAGCCAGGCATTGAAACGCCCGAGCGGCGGATTGATGGCCATGACCATCAGGGCACCGACAAACAGCAGACTCAACAGCGGGACCAGCAGCCCGGTTTTGATGTGATCCAGCTCCTGCGGAATGCGGCGGAACAGGTAATTCAGAAGCCGCACAGCCAGACCGGCAGCAAAGCCCGCGACAATGGTCCCCCAGAACCCGCTGGAGATCCAGCCCAACCGGGGGGCGGTGGTTGTGCCGAGCTGTGCCAGGTAGCCGCCCATCAGGCCGGGCATAAAGCCGGGGCGGTCCGCAATGCTGTAAGCGATGAACGCAGCCAGCACGGGGTACATCATCCTGAACGCAGCGTTGCCGACGTTCGTCATCATGGTGGTGATGTCGCTGCGGCCAAAAAGGTGCTGCAGCAGCAGGGAAAGCGCCAGCATCACGCCGCCCGCCACAACAAACGGCAGCATGTGGGAGATGCCGCTCATCAGGTGGCCGTAGTATTCGCGGCCCAGCTCCTTCCAGTCGCTGGTGCGGAAGGCGTGCCCGCCGCGGTAGACGGGAGCCTTGCCGGAAACGGCCTTTTCCAGCAGCCTGTCCGCGTCGCGCACGGCATCCCCCGCCGAGGCATAGACCAGCCGCTTGCCAACGAACCGCGCCAGCGGGATCGAACGATCCACCGCCACGATCACGCACTCTGCGGCCTGGATCTCATCATCGGTCAGCTCGTCGTTGACACCGGCAGCGCCGTTCGTCTCGACCTTGAGCGTCAGGCCGCGGGCCTGCGCGGCCTGCTGGAGCGCCTCCGCCGCCAGGTAGGTGTGCGCGATGCCGGTGGGGCAGGCCGTCACGGCCAGCAGCTGATAGCCGGGCTTGGCGGCACCCGGCGCTGCGTCAGACGGGGCAGACGGCGGCTCCTGCGCGTCCTGCTCCTCCCGCGCGGAGATGGCGCGGCAGAATGCCTCGGGGGTCTCACTCTCCCGCAGGCGGGCGCAGAAATCGGTGTCCAGAAAGAGCGTCGCCAGCTCGGCCAGCACCTGTACGTGCAGGTCGTTGGCTTCGGTGGGGGCGGCGATCATCACCAGCAGGTCCAGCGGCTTGCCGTCCGGTGTGTCGCAGGGCAGCGGCGGGTCCAGTGTCAGCGCAACCAGCTGCAGCTGCCTGACGGCGGTGCTTTTGGCGTGCGGGATGGCCAGGCCGTTGCCCACACAGACGCCGCCCAGCGCCAGCCGGGCGCGGACGTCCGCCGCAAACACAGCGGTGTCAGTCAGATTGTCAGTCCCGTCCAGCAGTGTAACCATCTGCTGCACTGCACCGGTGAGCGAGTCTGCCCGTTGGCGCAGTGCGACGCAGTCAGGCCGCAGGTAGTTGGCGATGCGCATGGTTTGAGCCTCCGTTTGGTGCCGCTGTGCTCCGTCAGCTGTCGATGCAGCGCAGCTTTTGCGGCGCAGTATTACTAAAAAAGCGGTTCCGCCGCAACGGAACCGCTATGAATGCTGTAAAAATTAGTTGAGCAGGGTCTTCTCCGTCTCGGGATCGAACAGGTGGATCTTGTTGGTATCCATAGCGACAGTGATCTTGTCGCCGCGGCGAGACTTGGAGGTGGGAGCAACGCGAGCCATCAGGTTCTGGCCCTGGTAGGTCAGGTACAGATAGATCTCAGCGCCCATCAGCTCGGAAACCTCAACCTCAGCGCTCAGGTGGCTGTTGGGATGCTTGGCCAGGAACTCCTCGTCGTCCTTGATGTCCTCGGGACGGATGCCGACCTTCAGGGCCTTGCCGACGTAAGCGTCCAGCTTGCCGTCAGCGGTCTTCTCCTTCGGCAGCGGAACCTCGGTGCCGGCCAGATCAACGACGAACTGATCGCCGGCCTTCTTCAGGGTGCCGTCCAGGAAGTTCATCTGCGGGCTGCCGATAAAGCCGGCAACAAAGATGTTGCAGGGATAATCGTACAGGTTCTGCGGGGTATCGACCTGCTGGATCATGCCGTCCTTCATAACGACGATACGATCGCCCATGGTCATAGCCTCGGTCTGGTCGTGGGTAACGTAGATGAAGGTGGTAGCCAGCTTC
>ENA-OQIJ01000107-OQIJ01000107.1-human-gut-metagenome-genome-assembly--contig:-NODE-107-length-25367-cov-2.757448_pt1 | contig 25367 bp, 20 predicted proteins | sample MGYA00242582_ERZ504747 | MGnify/ENA primary metagenome ERZ504747 (study PRJEB26092, sample SAMD00036435) | human gut metagenome | host: Homo sapiens | study: EMG produced TPA metagenomics assembly of...
GGAGGACGCGACGGCGGCGAGCGGCCGTCGTGTGCATCGGGGGCGACGCGGCGCTGCCGGCCGTGCGCCACGCGCTGTCCATGGGCGCGAGCGCGGGCTACCTGATCGACGATGCGGCGCTGGCGGGCGCCGACGCCGCCGCGCGCTCGCGCATGCTGGCCGCGGCGCTCGCGCGCATCCCGGCCGACCTCGTGCTGGGCGGCTGCAAGTCGGCCGACACGTCGAGCGCGCAGACCATGCCGCGCCTGGCCGTGCTGCTGGGTTTGCCGTGCGTGGGAGTGGCGACGGCGCTCGCGGTCGACCCGGCGGCCGGCACGGCGCGCGTCACGCGCGAGATCGACGACGGCGTGGCCGTGGTGGAGGTGCCGCTGCCGGCCGTGGTCACCGCGCAGCAGGGTCTGGCCGAGCCGCGCTATCCCAACGTGCGCGCCATCATGCAGTCGAAGAAGAAGCCCGTCACCGTGTGGACGCTGGCCGACCTCGGCGTCGAGGCGGCCGACGCGGGCGCCGAGGCGTCCCGCACGCGCGTGCTGCGCTACCGCGCCAAGCCCGCTCGGCAGGGCGGGCGCATCGTAGAGGGCGAGACGGTGCCTGAGGCGGTTGCCGCCACGGTGGAGCTGCTGGCCACCGAAGCCAAGGTCTGGTAGGGACGGGGAAGGGAGTTCATCCATGGCAGGAATCTGGGTATACGCGGAGCCGAAGCGCGGGGCCTTCCCGCGCGTCGCCTTCGAGATGCTGGCCGTCGCGCGCCGCATGGCGCAGGCGGCGGGGTCGACGTGTCGGCCGTCGTGCTGGGCAGCGGGCTGGCCGACGCGGACGCGGCCGCCTTGGGCGCGGCGGGCGCCGACGTGGTGCTCGTGCTGGACGACGCGGCGCTCGGCGCCTGCGCCGTCGAGGCGCACGCGGCGGCGCTTGAGCAGCTCGTCGCATCGCACGAGCCGGACGCGCTGCTGTTCGCGGACGGGGCGATGGGCCTGGCCGTGGGGCCGCTGCTGGCGCAGCGGCTCGACACGGGCTTCGTGGCCGACGTGGTGGCCGTCGAGGCCGACGACGAGGCGGGCTTCGTGTTCACGCGCGAGCCGTACTCGGGCAAGGTGCAGGCCGACGTGGCCTTCGCCGCCGACGCGCGCCCGATGATCGCCACCGTGCGCCCGAAGGCGTTCGAGCCGGACGCGCCCGATCCGACGCGTCATGCGCCCGTGATCGCCCAGCAGGTGGACGGCTTCGGCGACGTGCGGCAGACGGTGGCCGATGTGGTGCGCAAGGCGTCGGGCCGCGTGGAGCTCACCGAGGCCGACGTCGTGGTGTCGGGCGGGCGCGGCGTGAAGGGCGCCGACGGGTTCGCCCTCGTCGAGGAGCTGGCCGACGTGCTGGGCGCCGCCGTGGGCGCGTCGCGCCCCGCGGTGGACGAGGGGTGGATCGACATCCAGTACCAGGTGGGGCAGACGGGCAAGACCGTGGCGCCGTCGCTGTACATCGCGTGCGGCATCTCGGGCTCCATCCAGCACATGGCGGGCGCGGCGGCGTCGAACGGCACGGAGCAGGCGCTCGCGCTGTCGGCGCGCGACCTGGTTGAAGGCGCGAACGCGTGGCTGTTCTGGACCTGCTTCGCAGGTTTGGGGCTCGCGGTGCCGCTCGTGCTCGACGGCGTGCTCGCTCGGCGGCGTCGCATGGTGCCGGGGGTGGCGCTGTTCGCGGCGGCCTGCGTGCTGACCGGCGGTTTCGCCATGCGCTTCTGCGTGGTCGCAGCGGGCGCGCACCCTGTTCTCAGCTCGATGGGAGTGATGTGATTCATGTTTCCGTTTGAAGTGGATACGACAACCGATGTGCCGCTGTGGGTGCAGCTTCGTCAACGGTTGATATACTTAATCAACTCGGGGTATTTCAAGCCGGGCGATCAGCTGCCGACGGTGCGCGGTCTGGCCTCGGAAATATCCATCAACTACAACACGGTGAACAAGGCGTACCTGAGCCTCGTGTCCGACGGGTACCTCGAGTCGACGCGCGGGCGCGGCGTGTTCGTGCGCGACCTCGACGCCGAGATGGACGAGGAGTACACGAAGGACGTCGACGGCATCATGAGCGACTGCGTGGCCGCGTGCCGCGATTTGGGTCTATCGCTCGATGACGTGCAGAAATGCATGACGAAGAAAATCAAGCAGCTCAAAAAGGACGAAGGCCTCGAGCCCGAGCGCGCCGATGGCACGGCGCGCATCGTGTCGGTGGACGTGGGGCCTGCGACGAAGAAGGCGCGGACGGGAGCATGATGGGCGTGAAGAGGCGAAACGGCGCCGAAGCGGCTGCCGCGTACGGAAACGCGGCGCCGTCGGGTCGACGCGGGATGCGCGTTGTTCCCGAGGCATCCACCGAAGTGGTGGGCGAGCGCGCGTCGAGCACCGGCGTGCTGCTGTTCTCGACGGTGGTGTTCCTGTTGACGTTCTGCGTCGTCGTGGGCGTCTGGTGGGCGCTTGCGGGCGTGGGCGTGGCGACGCTGGCGTGCGGGCTGGTGTGCGCGCTGCTGGCGACGGCTGCCGTGCACATCGCGCAGCAGTGGGAGAAGGTGGTCGTGCTGCGCTTCGGCACGTTCAACCGCGTGTCGGGGCCCGGTTTGTTCTGGACGTTTCCGGTGATCGAGCAGAACACCATGCGTGTGGATACCCGCGTGCGCGCCACGACGTTCGGCGCCGAGGAGACGCTGACGGCCGACCTCGTGCCGCTTGACGTGAACGCCGTGCTGTTCTGGCACGTGTGGGATGCGAAGGCGGCGTGCATCGAGGTGGGCGACTTCACGCGCGCGGTGGAGCTGGCGGCGCAGACGGCGCTGCGCGACGCCATCGGGCGCGCGAGCGTGGCCGAGGTGGCCATCCGTCGCGAGCAGCTCGACCGCGAGCTCAAGCGCGTGCTCGAGGAGAAGGTGGCGCCGTGGGGCATCACCGTGCTGTCGGTGGAAATCCGCGACATCCTGCTGCCGAAGGAGCTGCAGGACGTCATGTCGCTCGAGGCGCAGGCCGAGCAGCGGAAGAAGGCGCGCATTATCCTCATGGAGGCCGAGCAGGACATCTGCGAGATGATGGACGATATGGGCGATACCTACGCGAAAAACGACGCCGCGCTGCGTCTGCGTGCGATGCATCTGCTGTACGAAAGCGTGCGCGAGACCGGCGGCACGGTGGTGGTGCCGAGCAGCTTCAGCGAGGGCTTCGGCGACGTGCTGGGCGACGCGGCGAAAGACGTGCTGAAAGGCGGCCCCGGAGTGCCGGGAGCGTAGGCGCATCGAACAAGGGGAATGGCGAACGGATGTTTCACGTGAAACATCCGTTCTAGTTTTGCGATGACGAGGGGCTTCGCTGCGCAAGGCCATCTTTTGCGCCGCGGGGTTGGTTTGGGGGATGCGAGGGCGCCTCGCGGCGCATGGAGGCGGGGCGCGGGGACGGCTGTATTATCCCCAAAAAAGTATAACTAACTGTACTATAAATCATTACAGTATCTTGATTGTCATAGGATTATTTACTATAGTGCTTTAATAGGATTTGGCCAAATCTATCGAGGGAGTCCACGAGAGCGCCTGACGGCTTTCTCGGAGGGGCATCCTGACACGACGAGCGACGCTTGCGCTTGAGCGCGAGCGCGACGAGGAGGTACCATGTCAGGTACGACCAGGCCAAACACCAAGCTCACTCGCCGGAGCTTTCTGAAATCCACCGGGGCTGCGGCCGGTGCGCTGAGCGTTGCCGGAGCTGCAGGCATGTTGTCCGCAGACGCGTGGCTCGCGCCGACCGAGGCGTACGCGGAACCCGAGGAGCGCGTCGCCTACACCTACCACCAGGCCCATTGCCGAGGGCATTGCATGCTCAAGTGCACCGTGCGCGACGGCCGGCTCTGCCTGATCCAGCCGAACGACAAGGCGAAAGCGGGTCTGCAAACGGTCTGCCTCAAGGGTCTGTCCGAAATCCAGCACGTGTACAGCGCCGAGCGCATCCAGACGCCGCTCAAGCGCGTGGGCGAGCGCGGCGCCAACGAATTCGTCGCCATTTCCTGGGACGAAGCGGTGAGCATCTTCGCCGAGCGCGTGCGGAAGTGCTGGGACGCCTACGGCAAAGAGAGCGTGTTCGCCAGCATCGCCATGGAGTCGGAAGTGACTGCCGAGCTGGGCAAGCTGCTGAGCGCATCCATGGACACCGTCGGCGGCATCGACGTGGGCTACGCCAACGGCCTCGCGGCGATGTACGGCGGGGCGAAGCGCTCGGGCCCGCTTGGGGCGGTCACCGCGTTCAACGGCGTGGCCGACTGGAAGAACTGCAAGACGCTGCTGTTCGTGGGCGTCAACTTCATCGAGTCGAGTCTCACGCAAACCAAGCCGTTCTTCGACGCGAAGGACGAGGGGATGTTCGCCGTCTCCATCGACCCGCACTACAGCCCCACGTCGTCGAAGTGCGACCAGTGGATTCCCATCGAGCCGGGCACCGACGCCGCGCTGTTCCTGGGAATGCTGACCGTCGTGCTCGATAACGGCTGGTACGACGAAGAATACGTGCGCGTCCACACGTCGCTGCCGTTCCTCGTGTCCGACGCCGACGGCTCCCTGCTGAGCGACGGCGACGGCGCGTCTTTCGTCTGGGACGAAGCCGTCGGCGAAGCGCGCCTCGCAGCCGATGCTGAATCCCCGGCTCTCGAAGGCTCCTACGACGTGGACGGCGCGTCATGCACCACCGTGTTCTCGCTGCTCAAGCAAAGCCAGCAACGCTACGACGCGGCATGGGCGTCGAAGGTGACCGGCATCTCCGCCGACGTCATCGAGTCCCTCGCCGAGCGCTACGCCACCGGCGGTCCCGCGTGCCTCGCGGTGGGCTACGGCGGCAACGACAAGTACGGCAACGCCGACATCGCCGGTCATGCGGCCGGCATCCTGGCCGCCGTCACGGGCAACATCGGGCGCGCCGGCGGCGGCATCGGCTATCCCGGATTTGGCTACGGCAGCGCGCCGCTGGGCGCCTGGCCGCTCGCGGCCGACATGAAGCCCACGACCCTTTCCGTGCCCGCCTTCGAGCTGCCCTACGTGGACAGCCCCGTCAAGTGCTTCATCGGCGTGGGCGACCAGATTCAGCAGCGCTTCGCCGACCTGAACAAGCTGGACGAATGGGTGCAGGGTCTTGACTTCATCGTGTATGCCGACGTGTACCACAGCACGGGCGCGCAGTACGCCGACCTCGTGCTGCCCATCTGCTCGCGCTTCGAAAGCGACGAGTCCCTCGGCGGCGTCCGTTCGAACAAAGGCCAGGTCATGCTGCGTCAGCAGGTACTCGAGCCGCTGTTCGAAAGCAAGACCGACTTCTCGTTCGAGCGCGAGCTGGCACGCGCCCTCGGCATCGACGCATCGCTGCCGAGCAGCAACGAGGAGCGCATCGCGCACATGCTCGACACGGCGACGAACCCCAAAGTCGCGGGCATCACGCTCGACGCGCTGCAGAACAACCAGGGCGTGCTCCCGTACCAGGGTCCCAACGCCATCCCGTTCGCGGACCAGAAGTTCCCCACGCCGTCGGGTCGCCTCGAGGTGTACTACGCCGATATGGTGAAGTTCGACCAGGCGCTTCCCACGTACGAGGCCCCCGAGGAAACCGGTCCCGATAGCAAGCTGCGCGAGACGTTCCCCCTGCAGCTGTGCCAGATGCGCACGCGCTTCCACATCCACAACCAGTTCTGCGACGCGGAGTGGATTCGCCAGTATTCCACGGCGGCGCTGCACCTCAACCCCGTGGACATGGACGCGCGCGGCCTGGCCGACGGCGATACCGTCGAGGCGTTCAACGACCGCGGCAGCTTCGGGTGTCCCGTCGTCGACGACGAGTCGGTGCGACCGGGCACGGCCCGCGTCTTCGAGGGCGAGTGGTCGAAGTTCATGGCGTCGGGCAACATCCAGAACGTCACGAACCCGGGCATCTCCGACCGCGGGCGCGCCCTGCTCAACGGCCCCGTCATCCCTTACAACGACACCCTCGTCGAAGTGAAGAAAGCGTAGGTGAGCCCCATGACCAGATTCGGATTCGTCATCAATACCGGGCGGTGCATCGGGTGTCATACCTGCGCAAACGCCTGCAAAATGCAGAACAACGTGCCCATGGGCATGCTGTGGAACCGCGTGCTCACCGAGGGCAGCGACATCATCGACGGCGCCATCGGCCAGTACCCGAACGTCTCGCGCGCCTACCTTCCCGTGGCGTGCCAGCATTGCGAGAACCCCGCCTGCCTGCGGGTATGCCCGACCGGCGCCACGTACAAGGACGAGGCGGGCCGCGTGGAGATCGCCTACGACAAGTGCATCGGCTGCCGCACCTGCATGGCCGCCTGCCCGTACAACGCCCGCGTGTTCAACTGGAACGAGCCGCGTCGCGACCCCGACTTCAACTACGGCGACAAGGACGTGCCCGTGCGCACGAAGGGCGTCGTGGAGAAGTGCACGATGTGCAAGGAGCGCACCGACCGCGGCGACGAGCCCATGTGCGTGGTGTGCTGCCCCACGAAGGCGCGCATCTGGGGCGATGTGGACGACCCCGCAAGCGATGTGGCGCGGATCATCCGGGAGCAGCGCACGCACGTGCTGCTCGAAGAGCAGGGCACCCGCCCGCAAGTCCACTACCAGGGATAGGGGAGCGCCATGGGAACGAAAACATCGATGAAATTCAAAGCCGCCTCCGTCGTGCTGGCCGTTCTGGCAGCTGCGGGCGTGGGAGCGTGGGTGTACCAGCTGGTCAACGGCCTGGGCGTGACGGGCATGAACAACGGCACGTCGTGGGGCCTCTACATCACGTGCTTCATGTTCTTCGTCGGCCTGTCGGCTGGCGGCCTCATCGTGGCCTCGTCGGCCTCGGTGTTCCACATCACGCAGTTCAAGAAAGTGGCGGTGCCGGCCATCATCCTGTCCACCGTGTGCATCTGCTGTGCGGGCATGTTCGTGCTCATCGACCTCGGCGGCATCCAGCGCATCGGGAACATCCTCATGTCGCCGAACCCGTTGTCGCCGCTTCTGTGGGACATCTGCGTCATCACGTGCTACCTCGTCATCAACATCCTGTACCTGTACTTCATGACCTCGAAGCGCGCCAACCCGCGTATCGTCAGCATCATCTCGCGCTTCGCCCTGCCCATCGCCATCCTCGTGCACTCGGTGACGGCGTGGATCTTCGGCCTGCAGATTGCCCGCGAGGGTTGGTACTCGGCCATCATGGCGCCCATCTTCGTGGCCTCGGCCATGGACTCGGGCCTGGCGCTGCTGCTCATCGTGCTCTTGGCGCTCAGCGCGGCGAAGGTGTTCGACCTGGGCCGCAAGCTCATGGGAACCTTGGCCGGGCTTCTGGCCACGTGCATCGCGGTGGACGCGTTCTTTATCGGCTGCGAGCTGCTGACGGTGGCGTATCCGCAGACGGCGGGCGGTATGGAAACGCTCGGCGAGATGTTCTTCGGCGCGACGGCCCCGTTCTTCTGGTTCGAGATCGTCGCCGGCTTGGCTCTACCGTTCCTCATCCTCGTGTTCTCGCGCAACCGGCAGCGCCCGGCGCTCGTCATCCTGGCCTCGGCGCTTGTGGTGGTGGGCGTGTTCTTCAAGCGTGTGTGGCTGCTGTTCACCGCATTCATCCATCCCAACGTGTACGGCGCGCCGGGCATCTCGTCAGGTTCCTCGGCCGGCGTGCACGCCGACGCTGCCGGCATCTGGTCCACCGTGGGCGTGTACGCGCCCACGTGGGTTGAGATCACCGTGGTGATTGGCGTGGTGTCGCTGGGAGCACTCGCATTCCTCGTGCTGGCGAAGAGGCTGGTCGCCCCGCAGCGCGACGAAGACCTGACGGGAGAGGGCGCCGTTCAGGGGGCATAAGGGTTTGTGCGCGGCGCCTATCCTCCTCAGTCGGCGCCGCGCACGCCTTCCTTCGCTTCCCCTCATGCCCCGCGGTACGCGTACTATGCGCGTTTCGATCAACAAAAATTATCCACAAAATAGGAGCATGACACGCGAAATTATCCTATGACAATCATTGATTGTCATAGGATAATTTTGTATAGTGACCCCAGTGGAATCGGCCGGTTCTCACGAGGAAATGGAGGTGTCCTCGTCTACAGCTCGTTTGCCGGGCAGCGAAAACGTCAGCTCGAGGGGCGAACAAAACGGGGATAATCTGACACGATCTTGAGGAGGAGAAATGTCAGAAACGAGCAGTCCGCATCGCGGACTCACACGCAGGGGCTTTCTCAAAGCGTCCGGCGTTGCTGCGGGGGCCTTGGGACTAGCGGGGGCGGCCAGCATGACCACGTCCGACGGTTGGCTCGCGCCAGCCAAAGCCTACGCCGAGCCCGAAGAACGCGTAGCGCATCTGTGCCACCAGTTTCATTGTTTGACCGGGTGCAACCTGAAGTGCACCATCCGCGACGAACGCGTCGCGCTCATCGAGCCGAGCGATCTCGTCGATGAAACCCACCGCACGATCTGCCTGCGCGGCATCAACGAGGTTGCGCACATCTACTCGCAGGATCGCCTGCAGACGCCGCTCAGGCGCGTCGGCGAGCGCGGCGAGGGCAAGTTCGAGCAGATCAGCTGGGACGAGGCTATCAAGGCCATCGCCGATGCGTTCAAAGAGTCGCAGCAGAAGTACGGCGAGAACTCGGTGTTCGTGCGCAAGTCGACCGAGGCTTCCATCGGCTTCGACTTCATCGGAGCGCTGCTGCGCGCCGATCAGGGCGGCGAATGGGGCCTCGACCGCGGTCAGCCGAACGGCCAGACGCCTGCGTTCGGCGCGTTCAGCTATTGCCCCTCGCGCTCCATCTGGGAATTCTCCGATGCTTCCACCATCATCGAAGTGGGTCACAACCCGCTCGAGAGCGGCATCGTGTGGTCGCGTGCGCTCATGGATGCGAAGGAAGCAGGCGTGTATATCGCCGTGCTCGACCCGCGCTTCAGCGGCACGGCTTCCAAGGCCGACCTGTGGCTGCCGGTTCGTCCCGGCACCGATGCTGCCGTCATCCAGGGCATGATTCGCGCCATCGTCGACGAGCAGTGGTACGACGAGGAATTCGTCAAGGCCAACACGTCGCTGCCGTTCCTCATCGACAAGAAGACGGGCAAGAACTACCGCTCCGACGACGAGCTGTGCCCGAACCCCACCGTCGTCACCGCGGAGGACACCGGCAAGCCGTACGTGTGGGACGAGGTTACGAACGCGCCGGCGCTCTACGATGCGGAGGGCGTGAAGCCTGCGCTCGAGGGCAGCTGGACGGTTGACGGCAAGGAGCTGGTCACCGAGTTCTCCCTCATGAAGAAGTGGATTTCGGAATACTCGCTCGAGTGGGCGTCCGAGACGTCCGGCATCGAGCAGGATGTGATCGTCGACCTGGCCGACCGCTACGCGAACAACGGCCCGGCCATCATCGACTACGGTCTGGGAGGTCCCGACAAGTACACGAACGCCGACGTGCTGGGCCATTCCATGTCCATTCTGACTGCGCTCACCGGCAACTACGGCCGCAAGGGCTCGGGCTTCGGCTTCTACGGCGGCGTGGGCGCCGATGATCCGGCGGCAACGCTGAACTACTGGACGTTGCCCGAAGAGTACGCCTACAACGACTCCGGCATGGCCATGTACGACATGGTGTACAACAAGAACAACATCCACGTGGCGCTGACGTTCGGCGACGCCTTCACGCTTGAGGCGGCTAGCGCCAACGACACGCTGGAATGGGTGAAGAGCCTCGAATTCTTCGCCATCATCGACATCTACCATTCGTCGGCCGTCGACTACGCCGATATCGTCCTGCCGGCTTGCACGAAGTTCGAGTGCGAGGAGGACGTCAAGCAGCTGCGTGCCAGCTACGGCCACGTCATGCTGGCGAACGGCATGGTCGATCCGCTGTTCGAGTCGAAGAGCGACCTGCAAATCGAGCGCCTGTTGGCTGCCGAATGGGGGCTCGATCACCTGATTCCCGAGACGTACGAAGAGCTCGCGCGCTTCTCCGTGGAAGGCGTGGACAAGCTCGACCCGAACATGAAGGGCATCACGTACGACGCGCTGCTGAAGAACGGCGGCTGCATGCCGGTGGCGGGCGCGGGTCCGGACTATCGTCCCGACGGTCATGCCGACCAGGTGTACACGACGCCGTCCACGAAGATCGAGCTGTACTACGAGTACCTGCTTGACCAGGGCCATCAGTTCCCCGTGTACGAAGATGCCAACGAGGCGTTCGAGAAGAACCCGCTGAAAGACACATACCCGCTCTACTTCATGCAGGGCAAGTCGCGCTACCGCATTCACGCCTACTACACCGCGTCTCCGTGGTTCCAGGAAGACTTCGGCCCTTGCGTCAACATCTTCCCGTCCGACGCGGAAGCGCGCGGCATCGAAAACGGCGACTCCGTCAAGGTGTTCAACGACCGCGGCTCGTTCGTGTGCACGGCGCGCGTGAATCCTGCGCTGCAGCCGGGCGTCCTGTTCATGGCCGAAACGACGTACACGCGGTACTACCAGGAGGGCTTCCTTCAGAACGTGACGAACTCGGCGCGCAACGAACGCTGCTACGAGATGTTCCACGGTCCGCAGATTCCTTACAACGACACGCTCGTCCAAATTGAGAAAGCGTAGGTGACGCGACATGACGAAGCTTGGAATAGCCATCAACAAAACGCGTTGCATCGGCTGTCAAACGTGCGCCCACGCTTGCAAGATGCAGAACAACGTTCCCTCCGGCATGCGCTGGAACCGCGTGCTCACCGAAGGCTGCGACGTGGAAGACGGCGCGCTCGGTCAGTTTCCGAATCTGAGCAGGGGATACCTGCCGGTTGCCTGCCAGCATTGCGAGAACCCGGCTTGCCAGCGGGTGTGCCCCACCGGCGCCACGTACAAGGACGATAAGGGCCGCGTGGAAGTGGATTACGACAAGTGCATCGGTTGTCGCATGTGCATGGCGGCCTGCCCGTACAATGCCCGCGTGTTCAACTGGAACGAGCCTTCGCGCGACCCCGACTTCAACTACGGCGACAAGGACGTGCCCGTGCGCGGCAAGGGCGTCGTGGAGAAGTGCACGATGTGCAAGGAGCGCACCGACCGCGGCGACGAGCCGATGTGCGTGGCATGCTGCCCGACCCGCGCGCGCACCTTCGGCGACTTGGACGATCCGAACAGCGAGATATCGCAGCTCATCGTCAAGCGCAAGGCCGGCGTGCTGCTTGAAGAGCAGGGTACGCATCCGCAACTTTACTACTTCGATTAAGGGGTGCGAATCATGGGAACCTCAACGAAATTCAAAGCGGCTGCCGGAGTGCTTGCGGCGCTGACGGTGGCGGGCATCGCCGCCTGGATCTACCAGCTGGTCAACGGCCTGGGCGTGACCGGCATGAACAACGGCACGTCGTGGGGCCTCTACATCACGTGCTTCATGTTCTTCGTCGGCCTGTCGGCTGGCGGCCTCATCGTGGCTTCGTCGGCGTCGGTGTTCCACGTTGCCGACTACAAGAAGGTGGCGCTTCCCGCCGTCATCCTGTCCACGGTGTGCATCTGCTGCGCCGGCATGTTCGTGCTCATCGACCTCGGCGGTCTGCAGCGCGTGTGGCGCATCATCACGGGGCCGAACCCCACCTCGCCGCTGTTCTGGGACATTTGCGTTATCACGTTGTACCTGGTCATCAATGTGGTGTACCTGTACTTCATGAAGTCGAAGAAGCCGGGCGCGCAGGATAAGGTGGCCATCGTGTCGCGCTTCGCCCTGCCCGTCGCCATCCTCGTGCACTCGGTGACGGCGTGGATTTTCGGCCTCGAAATGGCCCGCGAGGGCTGGTACTCGGCCATCATGGCGCCGCTGTTCGTGGTGTCGGCCATGGATTCGGGTCTTGCCCTTTTGCTGCTGTCGCTCATGGGCCTCAACAAGTCGGGTCGCTTCAAGACCGACAAGAAGCTGCTGTCGAACCTGGCCGGACTGCTGGCCGTGTGCATCGCCGTCGACGGGTTCTTCGTCGGATGCGAAGTGCTCACCATGGCCTACCCGGGTGCCGCGGGCGCCGAGACGCTCGCCATCATGGCCACGGGTGCAACCGCTCCGTTCTTCTGGTTCGAGATCATCGTGGGCGTGCTCATCCCGTTCTGCATCCTCGTGTTCGCGAAGAATCGCGCTCGCATGGGGTTGGTGGCCGTGGCCAGCGTGTGCGTGGTGGTGGGCGTGTTCTTCAAGCGCGTGTGGCTGCTGCTCACCTCATTCGTGCAGTTCAACGTCATGGGCGCTCCCGGCGTGATCTCCGGCTCGTCCGCGGCGGCCCATGCGAGCGGCATGGACGTGTGGACGGTTGCCAGTTCGTACGCACCCACCTGGGTCGAGGTCGTGGTGGTGATCGGCGTGGTATCGCTGGGCGCCCTTGCATTCCTCGTGCTGTCGAACAAGCTGCTGCCTGCGCAGCGGGCTGAGCGCGACGCCGTGCGCAGCGCGGCCGACGGGACGGCGGGCGAGGCCGCGTAACGCGCCCCGCATACCCGTCCTCTGCATACCTGCGACGCTTTCCCCTCCCGCGTCGCAGGTATCCTTGTTCTTACGGTATCCTGTAGGGCAGCATCAACGCACCTCGCTGCTCGAAGCGAAGAAAGGAGCTCATCACCATGGCGGAGGAAATCCCCTGGAAGACCCTGTCCGAAGCGTATGCGTTCGTGGGCAACTCGCTGCTGAAGCCGATGACGATGACGTCGAACGTCGGTTTGGACCCCGCGTTTTGGGAGGCGTTTCCCACGTTCGACGACGAGGGCGTAGCCGCGGCCGTCGATGCGTGCGCCCGCTATGCCGAGCAGGCCGCGCAGCGCGCGTCCGAGGGCGAAGACGAGGTGCAGCGCACGGCGGTGGAGTACACGCGCCTGTTCGTGGGCCCGCCGTCGCCGGCGGCCGCGCCCTGGGAGACGATGTACCGCGGTGAGGACGTGACCGTGGGCTTCGGCCAGGCCACGTTCGAGATGCGCGCGCTGTTGCGCGAGGCGGGGCTCGAAGTACGCAACGAGAACAACCAGTACGAAGACCATATGGGTATCGAGCTGCTGTACCTGTCGGCGCTGTGCGGCCGCGTGGTCGAGGGCGACGAGGCGGCGCCCGCTCCCGAGGCGGTGGCCGCGTTCATCGAGGCGCACCCGCTTGCATGGGCCGAGGCGTTTCGCCTGCGGATTGCCGAGAGCGCACCGGTTGGGTACTTCGACGCGCTGGTGGGAGTGGCGCGGGCCGTGCTCGCGTGGCACGCGGCAGCGGTCCGCGCCTAAAACGACGGGGACGAGCGGGGCGGCGCGCTAGAACACGAGTGCGCCGTCGACGCTCATAGACGTGCAATTGCCATCGGCATCGCAAGTCAGAACGACGTTCGTAACAGCTTCGGCACCGTTGCCGTCCAGGATGGACACCGCGTTGGAGTACTCGTAGCCGCCGTCGATCGGCGTCACGGTTGCTGTGGCGGGGTCGAAGCTCTGGTAGGCGTAGAACGTGTTGTCGGCGATGAGTCCCGGCAGGGCGCCCTCAAGCGCGGCGACGGCCTTGGCCTGCGGATCTTCGGCGGGCTCGGGCTCCTTTTCGGGCTCGGCGGGCGTCTCGGGCGCCGGCGCGGGCTCGGTGGACGCCGCGGTCTGGTCGAGCAGCCATGTGGCCTCGGTGGCGCCGTCGTTCCAGAACAGGCGCTGCGAGGTGTACTGGTCGTCGAACGTGAGCGTGCCCGACACCGTCTCGCCTGCCGGCACGGAGATCACGTTGTTCTCGAACGACGAGCCCGTCGGCGGCATGCCGAAGGACAGCAGGCATTCGGTGGAAAGCTCCTTCGCGTTGGTGTGGGCTTTCACGTCGACGTGCGCGGTGAGCGTGCCGTTCGCGCGATCGATGGAGGTCACGGTCACTTCGTAGTCGCGCCAGACAGCCGTCTCGCCCACGGCGAGCGACTTGAGCTTCGATGCGTCGGTTATCGTATAACCGCTGGTGGAAACGCCGCTTTCCTTGACCGGGACGTTGGGTTCTTCGGCTTTCGCGCCGCAGCCGGCCAGCGCCAAGGCCATGAGCGCGCAGGCCGCGGTGGCGACGATCTTCTTGTACAAGGCAGGTCCTTCCGTTCCAGGTGCTGTGATGCACGTGCGAGCTTTTCCCCTTATCATACCAGTTCGCTCACCATATGGTTGCAGTTCGTCGAAGATGGACGACTCTTGTGCGCCCGATTCTTCTCTGGCGCAATGCCCTGCGATGTGGTTTCATAAGCGCATCGACCGCGGGGCGCGGCCGATCGAGAGTCAAGGGGCTTATGGACACCACCATCTTTCAGCAGGCGTTCGCCGATACGCAGGTGCTCACCGTGCCGTGGAGCATCGACTATTTCTCCGTCATCGTGGGCGTGCTGACCGGCGCTCTGTTCGCGTGCGACCGCAAGCTCGACATCATCGGGACGGTGGTGCTGGGCCTGCTCACCGGGTACGGCGGCGGCATCATCCGCGACGTGCTGCTGCAGGATCACGGCGTGTACTTCACCTCGCACCCCGACTCATCGTCATCTGCATCGCCATCTGCGTGTTCGTGTTCTACTTCCGCGGCCTGTTCCGGCATCTCGACGCCACCGTGTTCTTCGCCGACGCGTTGTCGGTGGGCCTGTTCGCGCTTGCGGGCGCGAGCAAGGCGTTCTCGCTCGAGCAGGGCTTCGTGCTGTCGATCATCCTCGGCGCCATCACGGCGGTGGGCGGCGGCGCCGTGCGCGACATCTGCGTGGGCGAGACGCCCGGCATCTTCCAGCAGTCGAACTTCTACGCGGTGGCGGGCCTCGGCGGCTCGTTCGCGTTCGTCATGCTGGCCTATGCGGGCTGCCCGCTGCCCATTGCGGGCGCGGCCTGCGTGTTCGCCGTCGTGTTTCTGCGGTATTGGAGCGTGTACTTCGATTGGAAGACGCGCAACGACGCCGACCTCACGCCGCATGTGGCGCGCGGCCTGGGGCAAGGTGAAGCGCGTGGCATCGGGCGTGTTCCTGCACGGCGCGATGCCACGGTGCGCTCAAGGAGCGCCGTCGCAGAGGCCGCTGGCGTCGCCGCGACCGAGAGGACTAGCAAAATCTGGCCGAAAACAACGGCTGTGATAATGGGGTCCATCTCCCTATTGCGCGGCGAATCGCGTTTTCCCAGCTCGGTAATCTTGCCGCCGCGCAATAGGGAGAGAGCGGGGCGCATAAGGGGGACGGGGCGCGTTAGCGCATTGCCACCGCCGTCGTTTTGGCCGTTTCTCGTGCCGGTTGGCGTGACGATACGCTGAAGAAGCGGGTTGTGTTCTCCCCGAATGCGCGCCCGTCTGCCATAATAGCGGCAACAACTGCAACAACAAGGTGCCGTGCGATGCCATGCCAGGATCGACGCGGGTGAAGAACGAAGGATCGTGACACATGGCTGATTTCATCGAGGGCAAGCGTCCCGTCATCGAGGCGCTGCGTACGGGCGTGCCCATCAAGAGCGTGCTCATGGCGGACAACGTGCAGCGCGACGGCCTCATCGAGGACATCCTGCGCAAGGCGAAGCGCGTCGGCGCGACGGTGGAGATGGTGCCGCGCAAAGTGCTGGACGGCAAGTCCGAACGCGGCAGCCATCAGGGCGTCATGGCGAAGGCGGCACCGTTTCCGTACGTGGGTATCGGCGACGTGGTGGATGCCGCCGGCAAGTACGCCGAGCAGCACGAAGGCCGCGCGCTCGTGATCATCCTCGACCACATCACCGACGCGGGCAACCTCGGTGCCGTGTCGCGCAGCGCCGAAGCGGTGGGCGCGTGCGGCCTCGTCATCCCCAACAAGCGCAGCGCGCACGTGGAGGCGTCCACGTACAAGAGCTCGGCGGGCGCCATCGCGCATGTGCCCGTGGCGCAGGTGTCGAACCTCGTGCAGACCATGAGCCGTCTCAAGGAGGAGGGCTTCTGGATTGCCGGCGCCACCGAGCACGCCCACGACCTCATCTGGGACACGAACCTCAAAGGCAAGATCGCGCTCGTGATGGGCAACGAGCAGGAAGGCATCTCGCGCCTGGTCATGGAGCATTGCGACTTCCTCGCGAAGCTGCCCATCGAAGGCGAAGTGGCGTCCCTCAACGTCGCGCAGGCGGCCACGGCGTGCATGTACGAGTGGCTGCGGCAGAACCACGCGGGCAAGTAGCGCACGGCGAGCAGCATGGCCAAGCAACGGAAAAAGCTCCTCATCGTGGACGGGTACAACGTGCTGCGCTCGGGCAGTCGGTACCGCGTCGCGCCCGAGGAGGATTACACGGACGACACGTTCAACGCGGCGCGCGAGATGCTCATCAACGACGTGGTGAACTACGCCGGCAGCGACTGTAAGGCCGTCATCGTGTTCGACGGCGCGAAGAACGCGTTTTCGAACGGCGAGGCTGAGAAGGTGGGCGGCGTGCGCATCGTGTTCTCGCCGGCAGGGCAATCGGCCGACAAGGTGATCGAGAAGCTGGCCCACGACGCGCGCGAGCGACAGGTGGAAACGCTCGTCGTCACGAGCGACGCCACCATTCAGGACACGACGTTCGGCTTCGGCGTGGACCGTATGAGCGCCGACGGATTCTCGCGCGAAGTGGACCGGTGCTACGAGGAAGCGCGCCTCGACGACACGCCGAAGGTGGCCGAGAAGAACACGGTGGCCTCCCGCATCGACCCGGCGACGCTCGCGAAGCTCAAGGCTCTGCGCGATCGGGCGACGGGCGTCTGACGATTTCGTGAATGCCCGACACTTCGCGCCGAAAGTGTCGGAATACGGGCAGATCAACCGCGCCTTGTCGGTTGTTTCGCTACACGGTGTTGGTTATCATGCATGGTGAAGGGTAGCCAAAACGCGTGCGGCGCGCGCGAGCGAAACGAACAGGCGGGCGGCATGGATCGCATCATCCACGGTATTCTGGCGCGGCGCAAGGCCGTGGTGACGGCCTTCTTGGCCGTGGCCGTCGTGTGTGCGGCCATGATTCCGTTCGTGGGCGTCAACTACGACATGGTGGACTACCTGCCCGACGAGGCGCAATCCACCACGGCCGTCGCCATCATGAACGACGAGTTCAGCCAGGCCGTTCCCAACGCGAACGTGCTTGTGCACGACGTGGGCGTCGCCCGCGCCCTCGCGCTCAAAGACCAGATCGCCGCCATCGACGGCGTGGACGGCGTCATGTGGCTCGACGACGTCGTGGACGTCACGCAACCGCTCGAGATGGCCGACGCCGACACGGTGGAAGCCTATTATCGCGACGGCGCCGCCCTGTTCTCGGTCACCGTGGCCGAAGGCGCCGAGAGCGCGGTCATTCCGCAGCTGCGCGCGCTCGTCGACGAGGCGGGCTCCGGCAACGCCGTGTCGGGCGAGGCCGCCGATACCGCGCAGGTGCAGGCGAGCACGGCCGAGGAAGCCGGCGGTGCCGCGGTCATCCTCGTGCCCATCATCTTGCTGTTGCTCATCCTGTCCACCACGTCGTGGATCGAGCCGGTGCTGTTCATCGCGGCCATCGGCGTGTCCATCCTCATCAACATGGGCACGAACATCGCGTTGGGGCAGGTGTCGTTCATCACGTTCTCGGTGAGCCCCATCTTGCAGCTGGCGGTGTCGCTCGACTACGCCATCTTCCTGTTGCATGCGTTCGCGGCCGAGCGGCAGCGCACGGCGAACGTGGAAGAGGCCATGGCCAAGGCCATGCGCGCGTCGCTGTCCACCATCGCGGCCAGCGCGGTCACCACGCTGTTCGGCTTCGCGGCGCTGTCGTTCATGCAGTTCCAGATTGGCGCCGACCTCGGCATCAACCTCGTGAAGGGCATCGTGTTCAGCTTCTTCACCGTCATGGTGTTCCTGCCGGCGGTCACGCTGCTTCTGTACAAGCTCATCGACAAGACGAAGCACCGGCCGCTCATGCCCTCCTTCAAGAACATCGGCAGCGTGCTGTCGAAGGTGCGCGTTCCGGCGCTCATCCTCGTGCTCGCGCTCGTGGTGCCCGCGTTCCTCGGGCAGGCGCACACCGTGTTCACCTACCAGAACAGCGAGCCCGATCCCAACTTGCGCTCGGGCGCCGACACGCTCATGGTGCAGGATGAATTCGGCCAGCAGAACGCCATGGTGGTGCTCGTGCCGCGCGGCGACGTGTCGGCAGAGGCGGCGCTGTCGGCCGACCTCGCCAAGCTCGACAACGTGACCAGCGTCATCTCGTACGCCGCCACGGTGGGCACGGCCATTCCGGAAGGCTTCCTCGATCAAAGCGTGCTCGACCAGTTCTACTCGCCGAACTACGCGCGCATCATCGTGTACACGAGCACCGACACCGAAAGCGACGAGGCGTTCGCCACGGTGCAAGCCGTCGAAGAGACGGCCGCGCGCCACTACGACACGTACTACGCGGCCGGCCAGTCCGCGAACCTCTACGACATGAAGAACATCGTGTCGGTGGACAACGTGGTGGTGAGCGCGGTGGCGGTCGTCGCCATCCTCATCGTGCTGCTGGTAACGTTCCGCTCGCTCACGCTGCCGCTCGTGCTGCTGCTCACCATCGAGTCGGGCATCTGGATCAACCTGTCCATCCCGTACTTCACGGGCGAGTCGGTGAACTTCATCGGCTACCTCGTGATCAACACGGTGCAGCTGGGCGCCACCATCGACTACGGCATCCTGCTGACCACGCACTACCTGCGCCACCGCACGCGCGTGCCCGCGCGCAAAGCCGCGCACCTCGCGCTGGGCGAGACGTTCCCGTCGCTGCTCGTGTCGGCCAGCATCCTGGCTACGGCCGGCTTTGCGCTCGGCTTCGCGTCCAGCATGTCGGCCGTGTCCAGCCTGGGGCTTTTGCTCGCGCGCGGCGCACTGCTGTCGCTCGCGCTGGTCACGTGCTTCCTGCCGGCGCTGCTCGTGGTGCTCGACCGCGTCATCCGCCGTACCACCTGGCACGCGAACTTCGCGCTTTCCGACCCGAAACCCTCTCTCCCTGAAACCGAAGGAGATGCATCATGATGAACTTGTCCGCCCGCATCCGCACCGTCTCGTTGGCCTCGCTGCTGGCTGTCGCGCTCGCGGTCGGCAGCGCGCCCAGCGCGTTCGCGGCCTCGTCGTCCACGGCGACGTACCAGAAGTCCGAAGTGGTGTACGCGAGCCTGTCCGCGGCCGGCGCACCCGAGGCCGTGTACGTGGTGAACCGCTTCGACGTGGAGAAATCGGGCACCGTCGTCGACCACGGCGACTACACGAAGGTGCAGAACCTCACGAACGAAACCGAGCTCGCGCGTCAGGGCGACGCCACCACGTTCGAGGTCGAGGAGGGCACGCTGTACTACCAGGGCGACGCGGCATCCACCACGCTACCGTGGGACGTCGCGCTCGTCTACGAGCTGGACGGCAAGAAGGTGAAGGCCGAAGATCTGGCCGGCGCATCGGGAAACCTGGCCATTCACGTGACCACGAAGCAGAACGCCTCGGTGGACCCCGCGTTCTACGACAGCTTCATGATGCAGATCACGTTCACGCTGCCGGGCGATGTGGCCAGCGACGTGGCCGCCGAAGGCGCCACGCTGGCCAGCGCGGGGGAGGACACTGCGGTGGCGTTCACCGTGCTGCCGGGCCACGACGGCGACTTCACGCTGACGGCCAAGGTGCAGAACTTCAAGATGGCGGGCGCGCAGTTCGCCGCGCTGCCGTACTCGTCCATCATCGAGATGCCCGACACCGACCAGATGGTGAGCGGCATGACGAACCTGTCCGATGCCGTGAGCGCCCTCGCCGACGGCACGGCGTCGCTCGCATCGGGCGTTGACGAGCTGACGAGCGGCGCGCAGAGCCTCTCGTCGGGCGCCTCGGCGTTCGGTCAGGGGCTCAACCAGCTCAGCGGATCGTCGAGCACGCTTGTGAACGCCTCGGGCGAGATCAAGGGCGCCCTCGCCGCCATCGCAGGAGGCCTGCAGAGCGCGGACCTGTCCCAACTCGACCAGCTCGCGCAGCTGCCGGCCGGATTGAACCAACTGGCCGATGGGCTAGCGCAGATGCGTGAGGGGTATGATACGGCGCATGGGATGCTCGGTGCGGCGATTGCGGAGATTCCTGCTGCATCCTTGAGCGATGATCAGATTCGCAAGCTTGTCGCGTTGGCGGCGTCGTCGACCGATCCCGACGATGCTGCAACGGTTGACGTGCTTCTCAACACGTATCAGGCGGCCCAGAAGGTTTCCTATCTCTACGGCCAGCTTGCTCCTGCGTTCGACGCCTCGTCCGAAGGGCTTGCCCAGCAAGAAGCCGCCCTCCGTTCCATGGCCGCGTCCCTCGATTCCGCGGTCGGCGGCGGGCAGCTCGACCAGCTGACGCAGCTTGCGGGCGGCCTCGGCGAGCTGTCCGGCCAATACGGCCAGTTCCACGACGGCCTGGCGCAGTACGCTTCCGGCCTGTCGGTGCTCGCTTCCAACTACAACCAGCTCGCGTCGGGCACGGCGGACCTCGCCCAGGGAACGGGCCAGCTTGCGAGCGGCGCGGGCGAGCTCAGCAGCGGCATGGGCCAGCTCAACGCGTCCACCATCACGCTGCCCGAAACCATGAAGGAGCAGATCGAGCGGTACAACGAGCTGTGCGAGAAGGGCAAGGACGAGGACTTCGGGAAAGCCGTCGAGCGCATGTTCGCGCTGAACACCCTCCGTATTACGCGATCCGCTACGAGGTGAGCGGCGGTCCGAGCGACGACACGCACAACGCGCTGCGCTGCCTCGTGACGATGAGCGGCCTGTCCACCAATCAGCACGCCCAAGTGCTCGATGCGAACCTGCACGTGCTCCCGGGCTTGTACGCCATCGGCAACACGCAAGGCGGCCGCTTCCTGGGGGACTACCCCGCACCCTTGCAGGTGCCAGCCACTCCCTCGCCATGACCTACGGATACCTGACCGGCAAGCACCTGGCCGAGCAAAGCTAGGACGCGTTTCTCCCCCTCTTTTTCGTCAGACACCTCACCGACTTCGATGGTGCCGTGCGATTTCTCCCTCGCACGGCACTTTATTATGGCTAGTTTATAATTAAGAAAATGACGGGATCTTTATTATGGATGTGCTATAGTTCAACTTCTGGAAGGAGTGACGCTATGGCCGAATACCGCACGATGCACTGGAAAGGCACCTTCGAAGGCGAGACACGGCTCACTCGTAAAGGTGGCCCGTATAAAACCTACCTGCCCGATGCGCTCAGCGGAAGGAGGTTTTTGCTTCAGGGCGAGACGGCGGCCGATCTCTCAGACGCAGAGCGCGCCGTCGCCCAGCTCAACGATCAAGCGAAAACGCTCCGAAACACCGAGGCGCTCGCTCGGCTCGTGCTGTGCGCCGAAGCTCTTTCCTCGTCCAAGATCGAAGGACTCGTCATCGGCCCCCGTCGCATCCTCAAGGCAGAACTCGATTCGTCCGCACAAGACGAGATGGCCCTCGAGGTGCTCAACAACATCACCGCCATGGACGAGGCTCTTTCGGAAGCCACCGCAGACAGAATCACCGTGAAGACGATGCAGCGTGTCCATGAAAAACTTCTTGCCGGGACGCGACTCGCCTCGTATGCCGGCAACATCAGAACCGAGCAGAACTGGATCGGGGGAAACTCGTACAATCCATGTGGTGCCGCATACGTTCCCCCGCTCACGAACTCGTACCCGAACTCCTTGAGGATCTGGCAACGTTCTGCAACGCAGATGAGTTGCCCCCTTTGGCCCAAGCAGCCATTGCGCATGCGCAATTTGAAACGATCCATCCTTTCGTCGATGGAAACGGGCGTGTTGGTCGAGCCCTCGTGCATATTATCCTGCGACGAAGAGGTTTGTGCCCCTTCGTCGTGCCGCCGATATCGTTGGCTCTCGCCACGCACGGCGAGGCATACCTCAAGGAATTGGCCCGGTTCCGGCATGTTGGCTCCACAGACGGGTCGGATGCCCTCGAAGGCGTCAACTCGTGGCTCTCGTTTTTCGCCGGGTGCACGACATCGGCCTGCAAAAACGCCTTCGCATTCGAGTCGAACGTCGAATGCGTGAAGCAGGGTTGGCTCGAAGCCGTCGGAAAACGCACATCAACACTTGAAGAGCTCGCCGATGCGATGGCGGGACGCCCTCTCTTTTCCGCAGCCACTATGGCGCAGGCCACCGGCAGATCCTTGCCGACCGTCAATAGCGCCATTGAGCGCTTCGTGCAAGCAGGCGTCGTCAAACAAGTGAATGCTGGCAAGCGAAACCGCATCTTCGAAGCGAAGGGCATCGTCGAAGCGTTCGTCGGCTTCGAACGAGCAACCGCCTCCATCGCCGACGACACCGAAATCAGCAAGCCAGCACGTCCCGTTCCATTTCGGGAATAACGTCTACTCCCCCAGCTTTTCGGCGGCTTCCATCCATTCTTCCTCGAGGGCGTCGATCTGCTGTTGCAGGTCGCCGATTTGGGCTTGGAAGTCGCCGAGGGCGGTGAAGTCGGTGGGGTCGGCGGCGGTCATCTGCGCGCGGACGTCCTCGATTTTGCTGTTGAGGGTTTCCACCTTGCGCTCGTTCGATTGCATGAGCTTGCGCAGGGTGCGCTGCTCGCCGCCGGAAAGACGAGAGCCCTCGGCCGAGGGTTCGGTTCCGGAAACGCTTGGGTCGGCGGCGCGCGAGGGGCGTTGGCTTGCGGACGGTGCTGCCGCCGTGGAATCCCGGGCCAATTCCAAGTACTCTTCCACGCCGCCGGGGAGATGGCGGAGCTTGCCGTTGATGAGGGCGAACTGGTGGTCGGTCACGCGCTCCATGAGGTAGCGATCGTGCGTGACCAGCAGCAGCGTGCCCGGCCAGGCGTCCAGCAGGTCTTCCACCACGGCCAGCATGTCGGTGTCCAGATCGTTGCCCGGCTCGTCGAGGATGAGCACGTTCGGTTCGTCGAGCAAGATCAGCATGAGGGCGAGGCGGCGCTTCTGCCCGCCCGAAAGGTCCTTCACCGGCTCGTTGAGGTCGGCGCGTGCAAACCCCAGCTTCTCCAGCAGCTGCGCCGGCGTCATCTCCTTGCCGTCGAGCATGGTGCGGCGGTTGTAGCGGCCGATGACCTGACGCACGCGGTCGTCGCCCAGCTCGGACAGGTCGTCGAGGTGCTGCGACAGCACGGCGAAGCGCACGGTCTGCCCGATCTTCACGCGACCCGCGTCCAACTGCTGCAGACCCTGAATCACGCGCAGCAGCGTGGTTTTGCCCGTGCCGTTTTCGCCGACGATGCCGTAGCGGTCGCCGGGACCGATGATCCAGTCCACGTCGTCGAGCACGGTTTTCTCGCCGAAGCGCACGGTGACGTGCTCGAGGTCCACCACCTGCTTGCCCAGGCGCGCCATGGCCATGCGCTTGAGTTCCAGCTCGTCGCGCAGGGGCGGCACGTCGGCGATGAGCTCCTGCGCGGCCGCCACGTGGAACTTCGGCTTCGTCGCCCGCGCGCGAGCGCCGCGCGAGAGCCAGGCCAGCTCGCGGCGCAGCTCGTTCTGGCGCTTCTGCTCGGCCAGCGCCATGAGGCGGTCGCGCTCAACGCGCTGCATGATGTACGCCGAGAAGCCGCCTTCGAACGGCTCGACGCGCTTGTCGTGGACCTCCCACATGCGCAGGCACACCTCGTCGAGGAACCAACGATCGTGCGTGACCATGAGCAGCGCGCCCGAGCCCTTCTTCCAGCGGGTCTTCAGATGCTCCGCCAGCCAGGTGATGGCGCGCACGTCCAGGTGGTTCGTCGGCTCGTCGAGCGCGAGCACGTCCCAGTCGCCGATGAGCAGGCGCACGAGGTCGACGCGGCGGCGCTGCCCGCCCGAAAGCGTGCCCACCACCGCATCCCAGGGGATGTCGCCGGCCAGCCCGGCGATGATGTCGCGGATGCGCGCGTCGCTCGCCCACACGTACTCGGGCAGATCGCCCACCACGGCCTGCTCCACGGTTGCCGCGGGATCGAGCGTGTCGGCCTGCCCCAGCACGCCCACGCGCACGGTACCGTTGCGCAGCACGCGCCCCTCGTCGGGCTCAAGCGTGCCCGCCAGCAGATTCAACAGCGTCGACTTGCCGTCGCCGTTGCGGCCGACGATGCCCACGCGGTCGCCCTCGTCCACGCCGAGCGACACATCCGCGAACACCTCTTTCGTGGGGAACTCGACCCGCACCTTCTCGCACCCGAGCATAAACGCCATAGAGCCATCCTCTTCCACGTAGTCCAGAAGGCCGATTATAGCGCATGCCGCCAACCCGCACGTCCGCTCCACGAGAAGGCCGCGCAGCGACGCATCACAGAACGCGCGGCTCCTGCGGCACCTCCAACCCCTCCTCCATAAGGGCCATCCAGCAGTTAGGGAATGCGGTCTCGGGGATGTCATCGTAGTCCAAACGCTGCAAGACGAAGAGCGGCTCGTCCGTTTCCGCTCCATCAAGCTGTGCGCACACCGCTTCTTCGAACCCGTCCGCCATCGTGATGCGATACGAAGCCGAGGTCATACCGCCACCGGCAAACGTTCCATCCACCGTAAGCGTTGCCTGCTCAAGCTGCTGCGCCGCGGCCGCCGCCTGCTGAACCGCATCGCCTTCAAGCGCCGCATCGGGAACACGTGCGAGCATATCGAGAGACACGCCTTCGGAACCCACGTCCTCGTAGTCAATGCGCCGATACACCACCATGGTGCTCGCCGGGAAGTAAGGCTGCCCCCAAATCTCCTGCTCAGCCGACGTCGCACCGTCGAAAGGCTGCCCCACGTCGACGAACCCCACGTCGGGAACGTTCCCCAACGCGAAATACTGCTCCCAGATATCGCCGCCCTCGCACGTGAGATTCGCACGGAACCGCGCAATGCCGTCCTCCACCTCGACGAACGTGATGCCCGCATCGTCGTTCGGTGCCGCGAACGGAGCGCCGCCTTCGAACGCCGCCGCAACTTCCCTCTTCCACGTCGTATCGAGCACGAGATGGTAGTCGTAGTTCGACGGATCGGGAGACCAATTTGCCACCTGATCGGCGGGGGCGTCCGTCGAACACCCCGCAAGCGCGCAGCACGCAACGCACGCGAGCAATCCCTTGATCCAACCAGTCAACCGCCCGTTCAGTTTCATGCGCGGACCCCCTTGTTGCAGCCGCCGTTTCGTCCATGGTACCAAAGAACGCCCCGCCGCGCCCCTTTCTCGCTTTTGAAAGGAATTCCTCGGGGGCCGCTGGATTTCCTTCATGGCTTGCACGACTTCCGTTTGAGGGGCGAACTTCCTTGCCTTCGGCCTGATAGGAGGGCTCTTAGAATGGGGGGGCATCCCGTGGAGGGGATCACCGACGAAGGAGGGGTTTCATGAGTACGACGAACAGCACAACCTGAGCAGGCGCGGCTTCTTCAAGGCCGCCGCAACGGCAACGGTGGCAACC
>ENA-OQIJ01000109-OQIJ01000109.1-human-gut-metagenome-genome-assembly--contig:-NODE-109-length-25024-cov-3.274692_pt1 | contig 25024 bp, 20 predicted proteins | sample MGYA00242582_ERZ504747 | MGnify/ENA primary metagenome ERZ504747 (study PRJEB26092, sample SAMD00036435) | human gut metagenome | host: Homo sapiens | study: EMG produced TPA metagenomics assembly of...
AGATCACCCTCTGCCTCGAAAAAGCGCTCGACATTTTGAACGACGAGAAGATCGAGCCTATCGCTCGCGTATCGCTGTTCCACTTCCTCTTCGGCTACATCCACCCCTTTTACGACGGAAACGGCAGGACAAACAGGTTCATCAGCAGCTACGTCTTGTCCAAAGAGTACGAGCCGTTGATTGGATTCCGACTTTCCTATGCCGTGAAACAGGATATCGAGAAATACTATAGGGGGTACACGATCTGCGAGCACCCTCTGAACAAGGGGGACCTGACCCCCTTCGTGATCGCATTTTCGGAGATAATCGTATCCGCCATGGAAAGCATGCGCGATTCTCTCAGAGAGCTTCGAGGCATGCTCGAGCAAGGCGAAAAGATGGCGGAAATCGTGTTCGCGAAGGATGAGATGGCCATTGAGATCGCCAGCGTTCTCGTGACCGCCGCGCTGTTCGCCTTCAACGGTATCACCATGGCAGAACTCACCCTCACATTCGACGCAACAAGGCAAACAATGTACAAGAGGCTCGCGCCCTTCAAAGAGCGTGGCGTGCTCATCTCTCGAAAAGAAGGGCGCAAAAACGTCTACCGTATGGACATGGAGGCTCTCAAACATCTTGCCGATCAGCGGTAGCAGAGCAGCAGTTCACCTTATAGCTTCTCCTCGTTCTTTTGCCTATGGCGGATGACGATGTTGCGCCATACGACGTAGGCTCCGAGGGCGAAGCGCCCAGGTAGCCGAGGACGCCGAGCAGGGGACGCCGAGGAATTGGGGATGCATGTTCGTGGTGGCCAGCAGGCTTGAACCCACGAACAGGCCGGCGGAGATGAGGGCCATGGCCACGGTGCCGCTGACGGAATAGAGCGCGGCGATGGCATCGGTGGGAATGCCCAGGTCGGCGCCCACGCGAATCTGGCCGCGGTCGATCATGTCGAGCGTGTGCGATGCCTGCGTGGGCAGGCGCACGGCGGACTCGGCGGACGTCAGCGCGCTCGAGGCGAACTCGCGCGCCTTCGTTTCGAGCGCCGCCCAGGTGCGGGTGCGGCGCTTCACGTGGTCGGAGATGATATCGATGACGCTCGTGTTCGGCGCGATGTCCACCAGCACGCCCTCGATGGTCACCATACCGCGCGCGAGCAGCGTGAACGAGGACGGCAGGGCCAGGTTCTGCGATCGCAGCACGCCGAACACGTCCACCAGCGCCGAGCCCACGTTGATGTCGGCCAGGTTCACCGTGGTGTACGAAACCAGCAGGTTGCCCAGCTGACTGAGCAGGCGCCCGTGATCGACGGGGCCTTCCACGCGGGCGGCACCCAGCAGCGCCTCCATGAGCGCATAGGGGTCATTCTCGGCCACGGCGCGAAACATGCGGCCGATGAGCGCGCGCTCGAGCGCCGACAGCTCGCCCACCATGCCGAGGTCGATCCACACGATGTCGCCGTCGTGCACGAGGATGTTGCCGGGGTGCGGGTCGGCGTGGAAGAAGCCGTTGTCCACGATTTGCGTGACGTAGCTCTCGGCCAGGCGCTGACCCAGCTTCGCCGGGTCGAGGCCTTGCGCGCGCAGCGCGGGCACGTCGTTGATCATGGGGCCGGCGATGAAGTCCATCACCAACACGTCGTCGGAGCTCATGCGCGGGTAGGGACGCGGGCTTTCCACGCCGGACTGGTCGCTCAAGAACTGCCGGAAGCGCACGAGGTTCTCCTGCTCGATGCAGAAGTCCAGCTCCTGGTGGGTCGTGCGCTCGAGCTCGCTCACGAGGTCGTCGAGATTCAGCTTGATGCCGTCGGTCGCGCGCGTTAGCCCCACAAGCGCAACGGCCTGGCGAATGAGCGCGAGGTCCTGCGTCATCTGCTCCACCACGTTCGGCGCGCACCTTGACGGCCACGCACGTGCCCGCATCCGGCGCCGTGAAGGCAGCGCCTCGGCGGTCGCGCCGCCGCGCGCGTGCCCACGGCATGCGCGGCGATGCACGCCTTGTGCACCTGCGCGATGGACGCCGAGCCGAGCGGCTTCTCCTCGATGCACGAGAACGTCTCCTGCCACGGATGGCCGAGCGACGACTCGATGGTTTCGATCACCGTGGAAAACGGCATGGGCGGCACGTCGGCGCGCAACCGCTTGAACGCGTCGGCGTACGCGGGAGGAATCACGTCGCTGCGGTTCGCGGCAATCTGGCCCATCTTCACGAACGTGGGGCCGAGGTCCTCGAGCAAGCTCGTGGCCTGCTCGGGCGTGAGGCCCGACCACACGCGGTGCCGCCGCAGAATCCGCTCGATTTCGCGCAGGCGCTTACCCGAGCCCGAGCCCTTCTCGCGCCGCGCCTCCACGGCCACCTGCGCCACTTCCTTGAGCGTGGGCATGCCGCACCTCCTCACCCGTCCGGTCATCGTCATCCGACATCCCAGCGTAGCATGGCGCGCCCGCGCGGCACGTTCTGTCGCAAAGCGGTCACCCAGAGGAAGACGAACCGAAGGACAAAGCGCCCCAGGGAGAAGCGCGCAACAAGGCCGCCCCCGCCTGCGCAGGCGGGGGCGGCGAAAACGGGGCGCGACGCGGAGGGAGGGAGATGCGCGTGCGCCCCTGCGGGTTGGTTGGCGATGCTGCTGCGGCGCGGCCTTACACGTCGAGGGTTTCGGCAGCGTACTGACCGGCCAGACGGCCGCCGCAGTAGGCGCACATGAGCGAGTAGCCCTCGTAGTCGCAGTAAGGAGCGCTCATGAGCGTGCCGTTGTCGGCGCCGGCCACGTACAGCCCGGCGATGGGCAGCCCGTCGCCGTCGATGGCCTGCAGGCGGTCGTTCGTGCGAATGCCGCCGATGGTCACCCACGCGCTGGGCTCGTACTGGAACGCATAGAACGGACCGGTGGTCACCGGCTGCAGGAAGCAAGCCGGCTTGTAGAACTGCTCGTCCTTGCCGTCGGCGCAGTAGCCGTTGTACTCGTCAAGCGTGTTCACCAGCTCGGGAGCGTCGATGGCCTCGGCCAGCGCCTCGATGCTGTCGGCCTTGAAGGCCCACCCGGCGCTCACCGCGTCGTCGATGCTGCCCTGCACGTTCTCAAGCGCTTTGCCCTTGAGCGTCATCATGCCGGTGTGCCAATGCTCCTCGTCGGAGCCGCACAGCGTCCACGCATCCATGCCGGAATTCAAGCCGTCGACGTACGCCTGATCCACCACCGCGTAGATTTGCCGCCCACAAGCGAGATGGCCCCGCCCAGCGCCAGCGGCAGGTTCGCGAACTTGCCCTCGTTCGAGAAGCGGCGCCCCTGGTTGTTCACGAGCAGCGTGCCGTAGATGCCGATGGTGAATGCGGCGCTCTTGCGATCGTACAGGCCGTCGGCCTTCTGGTTCGACCCGGTGAACTCGTTACCGGCAATGCCCCACTGCGTGGACACCTGACCGCCCGCGGCCTGCACCATGTCGATGCCCTCGCCCACGGACAGGATGTTGCCCAGCGGGTTCACGAACGTGCCGAACTTCTCGCGCATCATATCGACGTTGCCCAGGAAGCCGCCCGTCGCCACGATGACGGCCTTCGCCTTCACGTCGATCACGCCGTCGCCTTCGCACTGCACGCCCGTGCACACGCCGTCCTCCATGATGAGGCGCTTGCCGGCCGTGTTGAACAGGAACGTGCCGCCCTTGCTCTCCACGAACTCCTGCAGCGGCTTCATGCGGTCCTCGCCCTTGGTTTGGGTCTTGGAATCGCTCGGGTCGGACTGGAAGTTCGCACGCACGGACGCGTGGCCGGCACCGTAGTTGTCGGGACGCATGCCCGTCGGCACACCGAAGTCGTCGGTGAACTGGTCCACCGTCTCGCCGGAGATAGCCACCGCAGCCTTCACCGCCGCCGCGTTCGTGGACCAGTGCGCGTACTCCATAATATGGGTGAAGGCTTCCTCCACCGTGAAGTCGATGCCGGCTTCCTCCTGCAGCTTCGAGCCCACCATGAACGGGCCGCCAGCCAGCGAGCCGTTCGCCACGCCCACGTTGCCGCCCTTCTCGATGACCACGACGCTCTTGCCCGCACGCACGGCCTCGACCGCGGCCCACAGGCCCGCGCCGCCGGCGCCTACGATGGCGATGTCGCATTCCTTGGTCTGGTCGGCCGTCTGCATGGTCGTCGCGTCGTCGGCCGCCTCGGCTTTCGCATCGGACGCGGAAGCCTTCGGCGCGCATCCGGCGAGCGCCGCCGCGCCGCCCAGTGCCGCGACGCCGCCCAGCGTCAGGAAGCTCCGACGAGAAAGTCCGTTCTTCAGTGCGTTCATGTGAATCCCTCCTAGAGATCTACGATGCACCCGCCCCGAAGGCCCGGTGCCGCGCCCTCCCGAGGCGCTGAGGCAAGCATGCCCCGGATCAGGCACCTTGTCGCGGGTGAACTGCCCAGCCGAGGGGTGAACTCGCATTCACCCCTGCATTCACCCCTGGTACAATGGCACGACGAACAGGCGGAAGAGAGCGAAGGAGGCGTCGATGAAATCGAGCGATGTGGTGCGCGCGTTGGCCCCGGCCGACCAAGCCGGCGACGACGAGCCCCTCTCCGCCCTGCTGTACCCCCTGCGCTTCTTAGGGATGGGGCTGTTCATCGCCTGGCTCTGCTGCACGCATATCCCCCACGTCTTTCCGGGACCCGACCTCAACCTCGGTTTGCGCAACGCCTTCGACACCGGCATGCGCTTCGGCGATATCGGCATGTTCGTGGTGTTGGCGCTGTTCGCGTCGCGCATAGGGCGTCTCAGCAATCGCCGAGCGCTCTGCGTCGCGCTGGTCGCGGCCACCACTGTCGGAACCGCCGTCGTGGGCCTCGTCCTCGTTCCGATGAGCGCTCCCGAAGGGGTTGTCATCGTCGCCTCCGTCGCGACCGCATGGGGCGGCGCCGTGCTCTTCTGTCTCTGGGCCGAAGCGTACAGCCAGATGGGAGCTACGCGAACCCTCATGTACGGCGCGTTCTCCTGCATCGCGGCGGCCGTCGCATCCTTCATGGTGTACACCATGAGCGCACCGTTCGCCGTCATCGCCACCTCGCTGCTGCCCCTTGCGTCGCTCGGATGCGCCATGCTCAGCTTCCGCATCCTGCCAAGCGAACCGGCGCGCCTGCACAACGTGCACTACCCGCTTCCCTGGAAGCTCATCGCCATCATGGCGGTGGCGGGATTCATCTCGGGCCTGGCGGGATCGCTGCTGACGAATCCCGACGGAACCGGATCGGTGCATCGCGTGGCCGCTACCGGGCTCGCGGGCGTCGCCATCATACTCGCGGCGTTCACGCTGAAGAACCGCGTCGACGTGCGCTTCTTGGCGAAAGCGGCCCTGCCGCTGGCCATCGTGGCAATCGCCCTCATCCCCTTCGCCGCAGGAACGTGGAGCTACGCCGTGTCGTTCCTGCTGAAATTGGCCTACGTGTGGTTCACGTTCTTCGTGCTGCTCATGCTGGCGAACATCTCGTTTCGATTCGAGGTCCCCAGCTTGCGCCTGTTCGCCATCGCGCGCGCCTCGAGCGAAGGGGCGCTGTTCGCAGGCGTGGTGCTGCGACGCTCCTTGCAGGAGAGCGATCTGCTGATCAGCCAGTCGTTTCTCATCGGGACGGCCCTCGCCGGCATCGTGTTGGTGCTGGTGTGCGTGGTCATCTGGATGAGCGAGAAGTCCGTGAACGGCGACTGGGGCGCGTCGGGCCTGTCGCTTGACGACCGGCTGCACGTGCCCGGCCCGCGCGAACGCTTCATGACGCGCTGCGACGACCTGGCCGCGCAGTACGAACTCACCGCCCGCGAGACGGAGATCATGGGCCTCATCGCGCAACGCAAGAGCCGCGCCGAGATCGAACAGGAGCTGTTCCTGTCGCAGAACACCGTGAAGACCCACGTGCGGCACCTCTACGCCAAGCTGGGCGCACGCTCTAAGGCCGACGTCATCGCGCTGTTCGAAGAGTAAACGGCATCGTGCGCTTGAACGGGACGCGCACGTGCTATGATGCAGCGCTATGGCTCACCTCGTACAACATAGCACGCGCTCCCTCTGGATGTACAAGGCCTTCCTCCTGGTGGCGGCCGCCATCTGGGGGTTGGGCACCGTCGTCATCAAGTCCACGGTGGACGAATTCCCGCCCGCGTGGCTCGTGGGCGTGCGCTTCACGGCGGCGGGCATCATCCTGGGCATCGTCATGCTGCCGCGGTTTCGGAAGTCGCTCGACTTCGACCACCTCAAAAAGGGCGCCGTCCTGGGCGTGTTCCTGTTTCTGTCCTACTGGACGAACTCGACCGGCCTCACCGACACCACGGCCTCGAACAGCGCGTTTCTCACCTCGTTGTACTGCGTAATCATCCCGTTCCTGGGATGGGCGCTGCGCGGGCCGCGGCCGACGCGCTTCAACATCGCGGCGGCGCTCGTGTGCGTCGGGGGCGTGGGCTGCGTGTCGTTCGCGGGGCTTGCGGGCTTCTCGCTGCGCTTCGGCGACCTGATCACGCTGCTGTCGGCGTTCTTTCTCAGCCTGCACGTGCTGTACACGGCGAAGTACGCGCGGGGCCGCGACATGACGCTGCTCACCGTCGTGCAGTTTTTGGTTGCCGGCGTGCTCGGCTTCGGCGCCGGGTTCGCCTTCGAGCCCATGCCCGCCTTCGCCACGCTCGGCCTCGACACCTGGATGAGCCTCGGGTATCTGGCCGTGTTCGCCTCCTGCATTGCGCTGCTGCTGCAGAATTTCGCCGTCGCGCACGTCGACCCCGCGCCCGCGTCGCTGTTCCTGGCCACCGAGTCGGTGTTCGGTGTGACGTTCTCGGTGCTGTTCCTGGGCGAAATCCTCACGGGTCCCCTGTTCGCGGGGTTCGCCCTCATCTTCGCCGGCATCGTCATCAGCGAGTACCTCCCGCTCCGCGCCGAGAAGCGCACAGCCGCGCTTGCAGAAGCGCAGGGCAATCCGACTGAAGGCCGGGACGAAGAACCCGCAAGCGAAGGGTAGCCGCCCCCGCATGTTTCACGTGAAACATTCCCTCTTCTCGCGCAAAATGAAGTCCGAACTCAAAATTCACCTTGACACCTCTCGTGCCGCATCCTATTATAAGTTTGCACTCAATTTTGAGTTTCAACTTACTCAGGGGGAGAAGGGGCGCGAGCAATCATGGCGAACAAAGGGTACGTGTGCAGCTCGAAAACGAAGCAGCGCATCTACAACGTTGCGGCCGACCTGTTCCTGAACAACGGCTACGAGACCACCACGCTCAAAGACATCGCCGAAGCGGCCGACGTTTCCACGGGAACGCTGTACCGCTACTACCCTTCGAAGGGCGACTTCCTCGTTGAAATCGGACGCGTGTCCGTACAGCACCTGCGCGCCTTCATGCAGGAGCTCCCCGAGAGCATGCCCGTCGACGAAGCGGTCCTCGCCGTGCTGATGGAGGACATCAAGGGAACGCAGCACGTGTTCTTCGCACCAGACACGAGCGAGGAGTCGTTCCACCAGAAGCGCACGAGCGACATCCGCCTTGCGTACAACAACGAAATCTACGCCAGCAAAGAGCACCTCGACATCGAGCTGGCCACGCGCGCCGAACTCGCGGCCATCTACGCCAGCCTCATTCAGCGAGCCAAGGAGGACGGCACGCTCGAGCTGCACAGCGACAGCACGGTGATGGCTCAAATCATCGTGGCCATCTTCTTCCGCGAACTCGACAAGGGAATGTACCGCTACGACTACCCGTACGAGATGAAGTTCAAGGAAAAGCTCGACATCCTGTTCGAGGGGAGGCTGCACGCGCCCGCCGACGAGGCGCCGTCCGTACAATGAGGAAGCCCGACTAACCACTGACACAAATTCATATCGCTTTGAAGGCGGCTCGGTAGAGCCCTTGGAAACGCACGTCGTTTGACCCGAGGACTCCCCAACGCAAGTACCGTACGCACATGCATCCGGGCATCAAGCCCTGAGATTTTCGCACCCAAAATCGCCGCACGCATTCGCGACCCGGACAGAGGGAAGAACCGAAGAGGAGGGAGAAGGCGCACACCAGAGTACCGACGAGCAGACGTAATCAAACTTGTGAGGAGGAACAGAACGTGAATTTGAACTCAATGAAACTGACGAGGCGAAGCTTCGCCAAAAGCACCGTCGCGGTAGCAGCCGCTGCCGGTTTGGGCGGCGCACTCGCGTATCGGCCGGTCAAGGCATTCGCCAACACGCCCAATGCCGCGGTGCAGGGCGAGCAAGGCGAAGTGTACGGGCACTGCCGTATGTGCATGCTTTGCGGCAGCTGCAGCTTCGTCGCCACCATGAAGGACGGCGTGGTGGTGAACATCGAAGGCGACCCCGACCGCGCGAACAACGCAGGCACCCTGTGCCCGCGCGGCAAGAGCGCCATCATGAACGTGTACAATCCACATCGCATCAAAGCGCCCATGAAGCGGACGAACCCGGAAAAGGGTATGGAAATCGACCCTCAATGGGTGGAAATCACCTGGGATGAGGCGCTCGACATCGCAGCCGAGAAGATCCGGGAATGCTACGACACCGACATCCGCAAGCTCGTGCAAATGTACGGCTTCGGCCCCTACGAAAGCGGCCATGCCACCCTGGGAATCGGCCTGTGGGCCATGGCGCTCGGCACGCCGAACTCCAGCTCCACGAAGGGGCAGATGTGCGCCATCCACTACGGCGGCTGCTACACGCTATCCGCCTTCCCCACGGTGAACTACGACGGCGTGTACTGCAATTACCTGGTCATCTTGGGAAAGTCGGTGGGATACGACTCGGGTTTGGCCGGCGGCGACGCGCGCACGTTCGCCAACTGCCTGCGCCGCGGCATGAAGTACGTCACCGTGGGGCCGCGCGCTTCGATGGAAGCCACGCGCGGCGAATGGGTGTCGGCGAAGCTCGGCAGCGACCTCTCGCTCGTGTACGCATGGATGCACTGCATGCTCTACGAACTGGAGAACGGCTTCGATGAGCCGTTCGTGAAGAACAGGACCAACTCGCCCTACCTCATCGACGCAAACGGAGATTACGTTCGCAACGACGAAGGTAAGCCCCAGATCTGGGATGCATCGTCCGATTCCGCCAAGTCTCATGACGATCCGTCGCTCGCTGATCCTGCCCTCTTCGGCCAGTATGACTTCAACGGCACCCCTTGCCAACCGGCGTTCCAGGCTTTCAAGGAATCTCTCAAGACCTTCACGCCCGAATGGGCCGAAGCCTACAGCACCGTCCCAGCTGACAAGATTCGCGAAATCGCCGTCAACCTGGTGAGCTACGCCTCGTTCGGCTCCACCGTGGAAATCGACGGGGAAACGCTGCCACTGCGTCCGGCCGCCGTCATCATCGGGCGTGGCATCACCAACCAGGAAGACGGCACGCTGTGCGACATCTACAGTCGCGTGCTCAACATGCTGCTGGGCAACGTGGGCAGCCCCGGCGGCATCATCTCCAACATGTACTGCGACTACCTGCCCAACGAGTTGGACGGCACCACCGAGCCGTACTTCGAAGCGAAGACGTGCACGAAGTTCAACTGGCCGCCGCAAGGCCTCGACTATGCCGACGTATTCCCGCATCGCCATTCCACGAACACCCTCATGATGCGCACGATGTGCGATCCTGAGAAGTACGGCTTCGACTACAAGCCCTCGGTGGTGGTGTCGTGCGGCTCGAACCCCGTCACGGTAACGGCCGACGCCGCGGTGGCCGAACAGGCCATGAAAAGCGTGGACTACGTCATCTACCAGGGCTGCTACCACATGGACGAGATGGCCATGCTGTCCGACCTGCTGCTGCCCGAGCATGCGTCGCTCGAGACGCACACCTGCCACCTGTTCCCCGGCAACGAAGGGTCGGCCACCAACATCGACCCCGGGTTCGCCGCCTCGAACCGCGGAGTGGTGGTGCGCAAGGGCATGAAGCCGCTGTACAACACCCTCGACGGCAACGATCAGCTCATCGAGATTTTCGACCGCATGGGGCTCATCGACCTCTGGAACGAAACAGCCAACCAAAACGGCTGCATCGGCTACGCAGCGCTCACCGGATTCGGGCAAGTGCCGCCCGCGGCCGTGCAGTTCGAAGACCCTGCGTTCAAGCTGCAACCCGGCACGAAGTACACCGCCGAAGAGATGTTCGACCGCTGTTTGAAGAGCGCATTCGGCGCCGACAAAGGGCTCGACCACCTCGACAAGGTGAAGATGATGCCGTACAACGGCTTCACCGGCGCCAACGTGTACCCGTCGCATCGCAACCAGAAGATTCGCTTCACCGTGTACCTTGAGGCGCAGAAGCGTTCGGGCGATTTCCTCATCCCGAAGCTGCGCGAGGTGCAGGAGAGCGGGTTCGACCTCGAAGGGGCCATCAAATACTCCATCGACGAGCTGCGCCGCCGCTACACCGCTGTGCCGTATTGGCCGGAGCATCGCCAGATCGATTCGGCCCCGTCCGACTTCGAGCTGTACGCGTTCAACTACCGTCAGCCGTTCTACATGTTCCGCCTTGCGAACATGGATCAGGACCCCATCCGCCGCGACTACTCGAAGCGCTACATGCCCGACGACAACTCGGTGCTGGTCAACACCGCAACTGCGCAGGAGCGCGGCATCGGCGAAGGCGACATGATCGTGGTCGAGTCTCCGTTCGGCACCACGAAGGGCAAGGCTCACCTCACCGAGACCGTGCGTCCCGACAGCGTGGGCATCGGCGGTGCGCGTGGACGAAAGACCTCGTGGATGGGCAAGGAGCTGCTTGAAGACACGTGCATGAACGACATCATGAGCGGCGACTTCGGCTACATCGACCCCATCCACGGCGGCGTCATCGACACGGTGCGCGTCAAAATCTACAAGGCGTAACGGAAGGAGGACTGAACCATGACAAGATACGGAATGCTTATCGACGCCGGCACGTGCGCCGGCTGCAACGCCTGCACCATGGCCTGCAAGTACCAAAACGCCACGCCGTCGGGCATCTACTGGTGCAAAGTGCGTCATGGGCGAGTACGGGACAGTACCCGAACGCGGGACAAACCGTCCTGCCCATGAGCTGCATGCACTGCCAGGACGCACCCTGCGTGAACAGCTGTCCCACGGGGCGCGAGCTACCACGATGAGAACGGCTGCGTGCAGATTGATTACGAGAAGTGCATCGGGTGCCGCATGTGCATCAACGTCTGCCCGTACAACGCGCGCACGTACCATGGCGAAGATCAAGAGAAGTACCCGTATTACGACGGATACGACATGACGCCCTACGAGCAGATGCGCGCAGCCGAGCATCCCATCGGCGTGGTGGAGAAGTGCGTCATGTGCCACGAGCGCACGGCGGCGGGCGAAGTCCCTTCGTGCGTGCAGACGTGCATCACCAAGAGCCGCTGGTTCGGCGACCTGGACGACCCCGCCTCCGAAATCAACGAGATGATCAAGAAGCTGGGCGCGAAACCTCTGATGGAGGCATACGGAACCCGACCGAGCGTGTACTACGCGGGCACCATCTAAGAAAGGAGGGGCACCATCATGGATTTCAAAATGAAGAAGAGCATAGTGGTAGGCATCGTGGTCGCGTGCGTGGTTTTGATCGGTTTGGGAATGTTCGGTCTGAGCCAGGAATACGCGGGCGTGCGCGGCGCAACTGCCATCACCTCCTACATCCCCTGGGGGCTCTACATCGCACTGTTCCTGTTTTTCGAGGCGACGGGCGCAGGGGCCCTGCTGTTCGCTGCGTTGGGGAAGCTGGAGCGCACGACACGCCTGAAGCTTGCCGTTGCCGGCGTGGTATGCGCGGCGTGCGCCGGCCTGTCCATCCTGCCCGACCTCGGTCGTCCGCTGGGCATGTGGCGCCTGTTCTTCGCGCCGAACGTCACGTCGCCGCTGCTGCTTGACGTGTGGCTGCTGTGCGCCACCCTCGTGTTCGGCCTGGTGCTCATCATCGGCCTGCGCGCCGACAAAGCCATGCTGGCGAAGGTGGGCAGCATCGGCTCCGCGCTGTTCGCCGTGCTGCTGCCGCTGGGCACCGCGGTGATGTTCTGCTCGATCCCCGGAAAACTCGGCTGGGAATCCACCGCTGAAATCGGCATCACGCTCGTGCAGGTTGTGCTCGCCGGTGTGGCGCTCGTACTGCTCATGAAGGGTGCCGCCGAAAGCCCGACTCGCACCCTGTCGAAAGCGGCCGAGGCGTTGATCGTCGCGAACGCGGCCATCATGCTGGGCGAGGCCCTGATGCTGTTCTACCGAGACGATTTCGCACTGTCGTCCCTCGAAGCCGTCATGTTCGGCACCTACGCGCCGCTGTTTTGGCTGCAAGGTATCGTCGGCATGGCAGCGCCTGCGCTCATGCTGGCGCTGCGAAAGGCTCCCTCCCTTGCAGCCGGCCTCGCGCTGGCGGGCATCCTGGTGGGGAAGTTCGTCTACGTGGTGCGCGGAAGCATCTACCCCACCTATGCCGAGCTGAGCGAGGGCGCGTTCATCCCCATGCTGCAGCCGTCAACCGGTCCGCAGATGATTCCCACCTATATACCCACCTTGAACGAATGGCTCGTCGTCGCGGCCGTAAGCGCGCTCGCCGTGCTGCTGCTCACCGTCGCCTACAACAGCAAGCTGGTGCCGGCCGATGCGGCAACGAACGCCGAGAAAGCGGTGAAGTGACATGACCGCGCAAAGCAAAGAGCGCCTGGAGCAGACGATTGCCACGTACGACCTGCTGGCCTCGCTGTTTCTCACCCTGCCCGACGAAGAGCTGGTACGCAGCGTGCTCGCCGGCGAGTTCGAGGACGCGACGGGCAGCGCCGGGCTCGACGAGATCGCGCGATGGGGTCGCGAACAACGCGATGCGAACCCCGAGGATGTGCTGCTCGACCTCGCGCGCGACCGCGTCGTGCTCATGCGCGGCGTGAACCGGGAGGGCATGCAACCTCCCTACGAGTCGCTCTACCTCGGTCAGAAGGAGAACACCACGATCGGCAGCCTCAACCGTTTCTACGGTTCATGCGGCTACACGCTCACGGACGAGGTGAAGGACGCGCCCGATCAGGTGGGCGTCGAGATTGCGTTCGCACAGCTCGTCCTGGAGCAAGAGCTCGCAGCGCTCGCGGACGGCAACCTCGAGCAGGCAACCGAACTCGAGGCTTTGTACCGCAGCTTCCTCAGTCAGCACCTCGGGCGATGGGCGTCGCGCTACGGCACGCAGATGGCGAAGACCGCAACCACCGGCTTCTACCGCGGCATCGGCCTCCTCCTCGCCGAAACGTTCTCGTAGCCTCGCATCCGTACCCGCCCGGACGAACCCCTCCTTCGTCCGGGCGGCGGGGGCGTATTCGCTCTGTGCTAGAATATCCTCTGCAACGACGCCAATACAGAGCGTGGGGATTGGGGATATCTCTTGAGGAAGTCGACGTCTACGCCCGAGCGGCGCGTCTTTCACTTCAGCGACGCACTGCTCCCATACATGCCTATCATTCCGTGCATCCTGGGCCTTGCCTGCGCTCGGATCATTTTCGCGATTCTCACCCCGTTCAACTTCGAGGGAGATCTGAAGCCGCACGCGTACCGCTATCTCGACATCGTCATCCCCGCCTCGTCGTACCCGGCCGGCGATCCGCACTATGCCGTCTACGACATATTCCACATCCTCCGCATCGGGCTGTTCGCGGCGTTGCTGGTGTACCTGATGATCAAAAGCGCACCGCTGCAAAAGCGCACCGTCAAGCGCATCATGTACGGATGCATCGTCCTCAGCGCCGCTTCCGCGCTCATCATATGCGGCTCGGCGCTGCTCGGTTTCCCGAACGAGAGACTTGCCATCGCTGCCTCCATCGTGGGCGCGCTCGCCTCGACCGGCTTGCTGTTCTACTGGCTTCGCTGCGCGCGGCAATTGAGCGTTGGTGCCGCCATGGCGCTGCTTTTCTTCGCTTACTTCCTGGCGAAGGCGTGTTGAGCGTGTTGCCCATCCTCGGTCAAAGCGCGGAGTACGCCGTGGCGCTGCTGTTGGTCGCGGTGCAGCCGGCGCTCATCGCGTTTTTGAAACGCATGAAAGCACCGCTCAATCAGCTGGGAGAACGCGCCACAGACGAGCAACGGCCCCTCGACGTCGAACGGCGCACGCCGGATTGGTACGTCATCGGCAATACCGTTACGCTGCTCATCTTCTCCATCATCTTGGCGTTGCTGCGTTTGAGTTTCGAGAACGAGTCGCTTGCGTCTTTGACGTCGCCCGACATCTTGGCGTTCGCCATCGTGTTTTCCCTCGCGTTCGTCGTGTGCCTGTTCGGCTCAATTGTCAAAGCGCCCTTCGCCGCGACCACCATCTGCTGGCTCATGGTGTTCGTGCTGGCAAGCGCCATCATGTTCCTCAGCTTGGCGGATGGCGATTTCGGCCAACAGGTGAACCTGCTCACCATGGTGCTCGACGACTTCAACCGTATCCTCAGGTGGTTCGTCATCCTGCGCTTCATGCAGCTCGGGCGGCGCGACCCCTACTTCTACGCGCTCCTCGTGAACATCACCTACCTGGTTCCGCTGTGGCTCTCGTCGTTCATTCCCGCAATCAATTCGAGCGTCGACTTGGTGGTGGGCGTGCTGCTTATCGGCGGCGTGGCCATGTTCGCCGCACAGAGCATCCAGGCAACGAACCAGGCGAAGCGCGCCATGGCGGACGCGCAACAGCAGCACGATAGCGAGCTGAAACGGTTCGAGGCGTTCGTGCTGCAAAACGGTGCGGCGGACGGCGGTGCGCACGAAAGCGCCGACGCGCTCATGAGGAAGAACGCGGCGATCATGGGAGCGCAGTTCCTGCTTTCCAAGCGCGAAGTGGACGTGCTCACGCTGTACGCGCTCGGACACACGCAGGCGCACATCTCCGAAGAACTCAGCGTTGCGAACACCACGGTTCGCACGCATATTCGCAACATCTACCTCAAAACCAACCTGCACTCGCGCCAGGACATCCTCGACTACATGAGCGAACACGTGGGCGGCGAGGTCGCCGAGCCTGAAATCGCGCAAAATCGTCGCTAACAGAGGAGGGACGATCGCGCGCCCTTTCTACAATGGGATCATTCCGATGATTGGAGGACCCCATGGACGAACTATGCATTCCCGAAGCGGATGACGAAAACCTGCTCGCACTACGCGAGGCCGAGCGTACGGCACTCGACGCGCTGTTCGAGCGCGTGCGAGCGGCTTCGGCAGAAAGCAAGCTCACCGCCGAAGCCGATTGGGTCGATGAGGAAGAGCTGCCCGAGCACCTCGACGCCAACGCGTTCCGCGCCCTCGTGATGTCGACGCTTGCGCCGCCCGCGCAGCCGGAAGCCCCCGACGACATTACGCACGTGCAGGGTACGCATACCGCGTACCTGTACGCATCGGACCTCATGACCTGCTCTTACGCCACCTGGTGCGTGCTCGCCGACGAGCGCGACGCCGTGGCAACCCTTGTGGCCTGCGCGCGCGAGGAATCCAAGCTGTACCCGCGACCGCTGCTTGCCCAATCGCTGGAAAACCCACCTTTCAACCTGAGCGCGCAGGACGTTGCCGAAGCATTCGCCGCCATCCAAGCGTCGGGTGCCTATCCCGACATCGAGACGGTGTCGGCCTCGAACGACGAGGTGTACTACTTCTCCACGCTGTTCCTCAGCCGCCCCTACGCGCGATCGCTCGCCGAAACCTACTCCGTCAAGCGGTTCGTGAACCTGTAGACTCCAGACGCGCGAGGGCCGGGACGCATCGGCGCCCCGGCCCTCGCGAAGCTTCCAACGGAAGGACGCGGCCCGTGCTTGCTAGGCAAGCAGCCCGAGCGCTTGCAGCTCCTCTTTCACATCGGGCATGTCGTAGAAGTCGAGCGTCTCCGCGGTGGGGCAGCCCTTCTCCTCATCCCACTTGAACTCCCGGTACACCATGCCGAGCGCTTTTTGGAAGTCCTCGCGCTCCATCTTCGTCGTCCCTTCCGTGAACGGCTCGATGTCCGGATCGACGTCGTACACCCAGTCGCACAGCACGTCGTGCTCGTGTCGCAAGTCGTTCGTGCCCATGCCGCGCAGCGTGTTCGCGCGCTGCAAGGTCATGATGCGGGCAGCGCGATGGTACAGCTCGTCGATGGTCACGTCCTCGCCGGTAACCGCCTTGAAGAACTTGGCCTCCATGTCCAAATCGCCGCGATAGTTGCGCGCCTTCGTCGGACTCGCCGCCATGGGCCACACCCAGTTGCACAGCGTGAGGCTGTCGTGCAGCACGTCGGTTACGACATTCCACCAACAGAAACGGGCCTTGTACTCGTTCATAGGCGTGAAATTGTCGGGGCCGTCGACGGCATCGGGGCTGCCCCACAGCTCCGCGCCGATTTCCTTTTGCAGTTCGAGCGGCAGCCCGTTACGCAGGAAGTTCGTGGCCGAATGCACCATAGGATCGCGGTTGAACAGCATGTTCGTGACGGCACCCACCTGATACGAGTCGTCGTTGCCATGATGCACGGCCCACCCGCGCGGGCTGATGTTGTGGCACTTCTCGTTCTTGAACCACTCTTCATGCCCCCAGCGCTTCGTCCAAACGAGGGTGCCATGGCCCAGGTAGGACAGCTCGGATTTATTCGACGCAATGAGTTTGAGGAAATCGACGGCCACCGAAGGATCGTCGTTGTAGAACTTCGTCCAGTCGATCGACGCCCAATCCTCGGGCGACATGACCTCTTCCCAGGATGCCTTGGGAGTACGTCCACCCGAAGTCGATCCACAGCTGACCGTAGCCTTCCCACAATCCCAAGTCGTCCATCGTGGAGCCTAGCACGAGGTTCCATACCAGGATGGATTCCTTGTCCTTGAGGCCCGTCTTCAGGAACGAGTCGAACCGGCGGTAGATGGACATGGCCGTGCAGGTATTGCCTACGGTGCCCATGCCCGTGATGTCGGCAGCGCCCTTGGATATCATGTCCGCATGGCAGTGGATGGGACACCCGTGACAGCCGCCCATCTTCACGGTGTACGGCTCCGCTTCGGCACCGAGGTCCTTCGTCGCCTTCATGCAGCGATATCCGATGGTGTTGAGCTCGCCCGGTTTCGGTTCGCCCGTCTCCACCGGGCCGCCCTCGGCAGCACCCCAGAACAAACCTTTGCGCGCCGTCCATCGTGAGGATTCGTCGTAGTATTCGGCCCACTCCTGCTGCGTGGAGGGAACAACATGGTTGTTGTTCGACCCGATGAGTTCTTTCAACATGTAGTCGCTCAACTCGGCCACCGCCTGAGGATCGGCCACCTGAACGCTTCCGTTGCCTTCGACCACGAGCGCTTTGCAGTTCTTCGACCCCATCACGGCGCCGCATCCGGCACCGGCCGAATGGTTGCGCGAGTTCATGATGGTCGAATACGGCAGCAGATTCTCGCCGGCCGGGCCGATGGTAGCCACGCAGGCGCGCGTGCTCTCACGCCTCGTCAGCGCTTCGGTTGTCGCACGCACGCCCATGCCCCACACATCCGACGCGTCCTTGATTTCGACGGCGTCGTCAACCACGTTGATATAGCAAGGCGTCTCGCTTTTGCCCTCGATCACCACCGCATCGTAGCCCGCAAGCTTGATGCGCGCGCCAATCATACCGCCGCAATGCGCGTCGATCACCAAATGCCCCTCGGTGATGGGCGACAGGGTGCCAATAGTGGTGCGGCCCGCCAGGGGAACGCCCGATGCCGTCAAGGGCCCCACGGCGAATATGATCTTGTTTTCAGGAGCGAACGGGTCGGTTCCCGCAGGAACCTCGTCATACATGATTTTGTTGGCAAGGCCCATGCCGCCGATGTAGTGCTTATAGGGCTCGGTCGGCTCGGTTGTGATGGATCGCGTGGTCAAATCGACACGCAGAATCTTACCGGCCCAGCCGTACGATACCGTTTCCGTCATAGCAGGTCTCCTCTTCGTAAGCGTACTGATGCGCAGTCACGACGAACAGAAGGCTCGATGATTCACAGCGCATCCATCGTGCCAGAAGCGGCCCGGTTCGCCTCCTCTCTTAGCGATGATTTTTCGCGAATTCGCCCCGTTTCACCGCAAAGAGACGAAGCAGCGGTTCCCAACCCTTCCATACTGTGCGGCATGCGCAGCGACGAACAGGTGTTACTCCATGCGGATCATGGAACAAGGGGGTTCGGGGTATCTGACCGAAACGAAGGAGACGAGTTGTATGGTGGAACCTACGGTACACGACAACGCACCAGATGAGCAGGAGCGCGCGCAGGAGCCGCGCGAGGGGAAATCGCAGATGCTGACGCGCCGAGCCGTATTGGGAATGGCCGGATGCGGCATCGCGGGCCTGATTGCCGGCGGCGTCCTCGCACGATGGGGCGTGGTCGAAGAGACCATTGCATCAGGAAGAATGGAAATCAGCAGCACTCCCACGAAGATGATCGTCACCGACCGCGGGCGCTGCTCGGGGTGTCAGCGATGCGAGATGATGTGCACGCTGAAAAACGACGGGCGCGTTTCCTCGCTCACCGCGCGCGTGCGCGTGTGGGAAAGCTTCAACTACGGCGCATCGCCCGATACCGGCGACGGGCAGTTCGGCAGCTGCGAGTACACCATCAAGAGCTGCAAGCAGTGCGCGGAGCCGCGCTGCGCCGCGTACTGCCCCGTCCACGCGATCTATTCCGATGAGGAAACGGGCGCGCGCGTCATCGACCAGGACCGATGCATCGGATGCGGCGGATGCCACCTGGCCTGCCCGTGGAATATGCCGGTGGTGGACCCGCTCACGGGTACGTCCACGAAATGTATTTCGTGCGGCCGCTGTGCCGAGCAGTGCCCGAACGGCGCCATCACCTTCATCGACTGGAAAGACATCGCCGAAGAAGTGCTCGCGAAGGGCCTCGTTTCCACCGTGAACGCTTAGCGGGAGGGGGTATCGCATGACTATCAACCAACCTACTCGCCGCCAGTTCATTGGAACATCGAGCGCGCTCGCCGCGGGTCTCATGCTTGCCGGCTGCACGGCACCATCGGAGCCTTCGACGGCCGACGGACTTCCGTCGCACTCTCGCGGCACCGCCGTTCAACCCTGTGCGAACTCTGTCCCGAGCGATGCGCCTTCTCGGCCATCGTGAGCGACGGCGCGCTGACGAACGTGCTCGCCGACGGCACGCATCCGAATGCGCGCGGGTCCCTCTGCGTATGCGGGTACACGCTTCCCGACGTCATCGCCGCAGAAGCGCGCATCACCGAGCCGCACCGCCGCACCGCCACCGACGCCTGGGAAACGCTCAGCTGGGACCAAGCCGTCCAGGACATCGCGGCGCAGCTTGCCAGCCTCACGCAAACGCACGGCGCCGAAAGCATCGCGCTGGTGCACGACGGGCGCCCCTCGCATGCACTCTACGGCGAAACGCTGCTGCATGCGCTCGGCTCACCGCACGTCGTAAACGCATCACAGCGAGGAGCGGACGTCGCTCGCGCGCTCGAGCTGACAACCGGAGCCCGTGCGTTCTACCCCGATGCCGCCAACACCAAGATGCTGCTGCTCGTGGGGCAAGCTTCGTCCGGCAGCGCCGCTCCGCGCGAAGCCTCCGTGCTTCACGAAGCGAAGGCGCAGGGCGCTTCCGTGTGTCGGGTGAGCGCATATCGCACGGCATCGGACACTGCCCTCGATGAATGGGTACCGCTCGCACCGGGAACCGAGCTGGCGTTCCTGCTTGCCATCGCGCAGGTCATCGTCGAGGAAGACCTGTACGACCACCGATTCGTGGCTTCCTGTGCCGAGGGGTTCGACGCGTGGGCGACAACGCTTTCCGCCTATCGTCCCGCCTGGGCCGAGACGGTCACTGGCATCCCCGCGGCCACAATCGTGCGCCTTGCGCGCGCATTGGCGAACAACGCGCCCGCCGCATCGGTCTGCGCGGCAGATCTCTGCGACCACTACGCCAACTCCGGCGAAGCGGCACGGACGATGGCGCTGATCAACACGTTGATCGGAGCGTGGAACCAAGCGGGAGGGGCGCTCCTTCCGAGCGACCTCTCGTTCGCGGAGGCCGACGCCTCATGCATACCCGCCGTCCCTTCCCCGGCGGAACGAGGGCGTTGCCACCATCGATGCGCTTGCCAAAGCCGTAAAAGCAGGCGACGTGCGCGGGTTGCTCGTGTTCGGCGCGGGAGCGTCCGAGGCGTTCCTTGCCTCCCTCGAGGAACGGCCCGAAACGCTTGAGTTGTGCGTCGTGGTGGACTCCCATCGCAGTGCGGCAACGGAGCGCGCCGATTACCTGCTGTCTTGCTGTGCCGTTCTCGAGCATGACGAGCTGCCCTCCTTCGACCCGGGTCCATTGCCGCTTGTCTCCGTGCAAAAGCAGGTGCTCGAGCCGGCGTGTCCCACGGTGCGACCGGTGAGCGAGATCGTCGTCGAGCTTGCGCACGCCTGCGGCATCGGGCAGTTCTTCGAGTTTTCGCCGGACGAGGTGTACGCAGCGCGACTGCGCAGCGTCGGCCTTGCCGAAACCGAGCTGGCCCACGCAAGCTTCGCCCGCTGTTCGACAAGCAAGCGACGTACGGAGACCTGCCGAACATCGTGTTCTCCAACGAGGCGCTCGAGGAGGCAGGCATGCCCCTCACCGCACAGTGGATCGAGCCGCTCGCCCATCCCACCGACGACGTACGCGCGTTCAGGATGATCCGAACCGTGCCGCCCACCTGCATCAGCCCGTACGCGTCGGGCGAAAAGACGCGCTCGATTGCCGCTGCGGGCGGCCTGGAACGCACCATGATGAACCGCGCGGCTGCACGCGATCTCGGCATTGAAGAAGGCGACGAGATCGTCATCGAAACGTCCGCGAGCATCGTAACCCGCACCGTGCACCTCACGTCGTGCGTGCATCCGAAAGCCCTGCTCGTGCCAAGCGACGCGCACAGCTCGAGCGTATCCGACGAGACCATCGTCTCGGTGACGAAAGGAGCGTCCCGATGACTCGGTACGGAATGCTAATCGACACCACCGCGTGCATTGGCTGCTTTGCCTGTCGCACCGCCTGCCAGGTGCAGAACAACCTGCTGCCAAGCGAGGCGTTCATCCGCTTCGAGCAGCACGAGAGCGGGACGTATCCCGCAGCGCGCCTTGCCACCGTGCCCCTGCAATGCATGCAGTGCAGCGACGCGCCCTGCGTGCAGGTGTGCCCGACCGGCGCGTCGCATCGCACCGAGGACGGCATCGTCACCGTCGATCACGGAAGGTGCATCGGCTGCAAGTACTGCATGGCGGCGTGCCCGTACCAGGTGCGAACGCAGAACGAGGAGACGGGCGTCGTCGACAAGTGTCGCCTGTGCACCGCAAGCGCACAAGAGGGCACGGCCATGAGTTCGTGCGTCGAGGTGTGCCCTGTCAAAGCACGCATCTTCGGCGACCTCGACAACCCTGAAAGCGAATTGTCCAAAGCCATCGTCGAGCGAAACGCCATGCCGTTGGCGGGCGACCTGACGCAGGCCAACGTATGGTATGTGAGGTGATTGACCATGGCATATGAACCCATTTGGGGCGGCATCATCGCCTGGTATTTATTCCTTGCCGGTTTGGGTGGCGGCGCATTCGTCGCCTCGGCATATCTCCGTCTGAAGCACCCGCACGCGGTGCGCATGAGAAAGGCCGGCCACTTCATTGCGCCGACCGTGGTCATCGTCGGCCTCGTGCTGCTCATGCTTGATGCCGAAGCGGGTCTCCACAATCCGCTGCGCTTCGCGCTGCTTCTATCCAACTTCGGGTCGGTCATGACCTGGGGCGTGGTGTTTCTCGCCGGCTTCGTTATCGTCGCGCTGATCGTGGCCGGGCTCGACCTCGCGCGGAAGGACGTGCCGAAAACGTTGGAGGCGGTCGGCGCGGCGCTCGCGGTGTGCGTGGCTGTGTACACCGGCGCGTTGCTGGGCGTCACGCACACCTTCCCGCTGTGGAACTCGGCGATCTTGCCCGTCCTGTTCCTCGTATCGGCGCTTTCAGCGGGCATCGCATCGGTCATGCTGTACGGTTGTCTCGCGACGCCGCAGGAGTTCGAGCAGGTGGAGCAGATGAAGAAGGGGCACCTCGCCCTTCCGCTCATCGAGTTGTTTCTCATCGCGGCGCTGTTGTTCATCACCGCTCACAACACCACGGCCGGGTACGACTCCGTGATGAGTTTGCTGACCGGCTCGCACGCCGCGCTGTTTTGGGCGGTGTTGCTGGCAATAGGCCTCGTGCTGCCCGCGCTTGCTGAAGCAATCACCATGTCGAAGCGCTGCGGAAACGAACGGCAAGCCCGCACGAAACGCGTCGTCAGCGCGAGCGCCGAGCTCGGCGTCCTCGTGGGCGGCTGGACGCTCCGCTACCTCATCATCGTAGCCGCTCTCCCCCTCGTGCTCATAGGGTAACCACCTAAGCCGCCCGGACGACCCCCTCCTCCGGGCGGCGCAGAAACGGCGTTGCTTTGACCATTCACCGATTGGTTGCAACGTGGGAAGTCGTGCTATCGTCGGGCGGCGGTTTCCTTTAGAATGGACGGAGCGCTCAACAGGAGCAACGCACATTCGCCACCCAGCCAGGACGCCTTATGAACCACACCTCACACGCAGACGCGACGCCCGCACACGCCAGCTTCCCTGAAGAGAGCCCCCGCCGCCGGCATTCGGCACCCAAGATCATCGGCATCATCGTGGGCGTTCTCGTTGGATTGCTCGTCATCGCCTACGTTGCAGGCGGCATCTTCTTCACCGGCCACTTCATGCCGAACACCACGCTGGGAACCCACGACATCTCGCTGAAAACGCCTTCCGACGTGCAGGCGACCCTCGACGGCGCCCTGAACGATTACGCGGTGGCCGTCACGGGACAGGGCTTCACGCTGAAGCTCTCGGCGAAGGACGCCGGCGTCTCCCTCGACGGCGAGCGCATCGCGCAGGCCGCGCTCTCGAACACGAACCCCTGGCTCTGGCCCCTCGAAATCACGAAGCAGCACGACGAAACCGACAGCCTGACCGCCTCGTCGGCCGGCAGCGGCCTCGGCAGCGCCGTACAGGCGGCCGTCGACGAGTTCAACGCCGCGGCCACCCCGCCCACCGACGCCGCGGTCGCCTTCGACGAGCAGGCCGACGCGTTCGCCGTGCAGAAGGAATCCACGGGCACCGCGCTCGACGCCGACGCGGTTGCCAAGGCCATCGCCACCGGCATCGCCTCCTTGCAGCCCACCGTCAAGCTCACCGCCGACGTGCTGCAGCAGCCCGCCGTGCGCTCCACCGATCCGAAGCTGCAGAGCGCCGCCGAAGCGGCCAACCAGTTCGTCAAAGCCGACATGCAGCTCATGATGGGCGGCGACGTGGCAGCCGAGGTCAACCCCGCGCTCGTCTCTTCGTGGGTCCACTTCGACGAAGAGCTCACGCCCAGCCTCGACGAGGGCGCGCTCGACGCGTGGCTCGACGAGCTGGAAGCCGCGTGCGACACGGTGGGCACCGAGCGCACGTACACGCGTCCCGACGGCAAGCAAATCACCGTCTCCGGCGGCCCCTACGGATGGCTGACCGACGGCGAAGCGCTGCGCACGCTGGTGAAGGACGGCGTGGCGAACGGCACGACCGGCGCGGTGGACATCCCCTGCCAGACCACGGGCACCGCCTACAACGGCGCCGGCGCGCAAGATTGGGGCGCGCGCTACTGCGACATCGACCTGTCGGAGCAGTACGTCCGCTTCTACGACGAAGCCGGCGCGCTCATCTGGGAATCCGCTTGCGTCACCGGCACGCCGAACGGCGTGCACAACACCCCGCCGGGCGTGTACTGGCTCAATCAGAAGGCCAGCCCCTCGGTGCTCAAGGGCACGAACCTCGACGGCTCGAAGTACGAATCCACCGTGCGCTACTGGATGCCGTTCGTCGGCAACGTCATCGGCATGCACGACGCCGATTGGCAGTACGCGTTCGGCGGCGCGCGCTACCAGCAAGGCTTCGGCAGCCACGGCTGCGTGAACCTGCCCGTTGGCGCGGCGGCCGACCTCTTCGGCATCATCCAAGGCGGCGACGTCGTGGTGTGTCACTGGTAGAAAGTCGCACGCTCCAACGCCGAGCGCCCAACCCAACGCCCAACGCAAAGAAGCCCTCTGCCGGGAGGGGGTCCGGCAGAGGGCTCAACCACGTGGCACAACGCTCCCGAGCGAAGAGGGTGGAAGCGTTTACCGTTCGAAGATGTCGTTTCCTTTCATGCGCTCGCGCATGGTGTTCACTATCTGATGCGCGCCGCCTAACTCCACCGGTCGGGGACGCATGGCGTAATGATGCACCACCCCTTCCAGCAGATACGACGGCCGCACGTCGTCGCGCAGCACGATGGCGCGCTCGGGGCACACGTCGCGGCAACTGCCGCACTTCACGCATTCGCCCGGATAGTGGTCGATGCCGAAGGTGCCGTCGTCGCGATCGAACTTGCGCAGCGCGCCCGTCGGACAGAAGGTTGCGCACATGCGGCACGACGAGCACGTCGTGCCGTCAATCACCACGCAACCCCACAGCCGCGTGGCCACATCGTGTTGCACGGGATCGCCCAGTTGCGCCAAGTTGTCCAGCAACGCCTCCCGACGGTCGGGAACGAAATGGGGCAGCGTGCCGTCCTTCATGACCCGCACGAGCGCGGGGAGGCTCGAAGCGGTTGCCGCCTGCTGCTCTCCAACCGGCTCGTTGCCGCGCGGCTCGGCGAAGTACGCGTCGAGCGCGCGTGCCGCGTCGCCGGCCGACGCCCCTGCGGCAAGCGCCGACGCCGGCACGCCCTCGACCACCTCGACCCGCGCATCGCAGCCCCAAGCGGCGAACAGCGCATTGGACGTCTGCGCCACCAGACGCGCCGTGACCGCCCCGTGCTCCTGCGCGCACCGCGCGCAGTCGCCGCACGCCAAGCGCACCCGGCGTACGCCCGCGGCCGCAAGCCCGCTCGTCAGCGACTCCTCCACGCGCCCTAAGCACACCACACGCGCAACCCTGCCGTCGTCGAGCAACCCGCCAGCCGCACGGCGCAGCCTGTTCGCACACCACAACCACGTCGTCGCCACGGCGCGCGGCCAAGCTCGCCTGCAGCAGCTCGGCATCGCTCGGCGCGCGCG
>ENA-OQIJ01000110-OQIJ01000110.1-human-gut-metagenome-genome-assembly--contig:-NODE-110-length-25012-cov-4.996182_pt1 | contig 25012 bp, 20 predicted proteins | sample MGYA00242582_ERZ504747 | MGnify/ENA primary metagenome ERZ504747 (study PRJEB26092, sample SAMD00036435) | human gut metagenome | host: Homo sapiens | study: EMG produced TPA metagenomics assembly of...
GCAGCGTTGCTCGTTAGCGTAGTCTTTCGAGCGGCAATGCGCGTGTGGGCGGGTCGAATGGCGGTGGGCGCGTGCTGTGGCGCCGCAGGTGCACGGGGCTCACGCTAGACTGGGGCCATGCGTTTTGTTGCGGGAATCTGGCGCCTGGCGATTGTGGCGTTGTGCGTGATGGGCACGTCGGAAGCGTGGACCCAGCCGAACCGTTGGGTGTATTTCACGTTCCAGACCGGCGCGCTCGTCGGCTTCGTCATGCTGTGGGCGGCCGCGGCGAGCCTTGTGCACGGTGTGCAGCCGCCGGCGTGGCTCAAAGGCGCGGCCACCACCTATGCGATCGTGGTGGCGCTTGTGGCGTTCACGATGTTGCCGCCCGACGACCCGCGCACTGTGCCGCAGATCATGGGCATCATGACCAACACGATGCTGCACCGCATTGTGCCCGCCATGGTGGTGCTCGATTTTCTGCTGTTCGACGAACACCGGCGCCTCAAGGCGTCGTATCCATTGCTGTGGCTCATCTACCCGCCGCTCTACCTGACCTTCGTATTCGTGCGCGCCTGGTGGTGGCCGCACGCCGGCCCAGGCGCCGGAGGCAGCCCCTACCCGTACGACTTCCTGAACCTGCCGGCCGTGGGCTGGGCGCAGTTTGGCATCGCGTGCCTCAAAGTGCTCGCCGCGTTCCTGGCGAGCGGCGCGGTGGTGTGCCTCGTCGACCGCGCGCTGCCCGAACACGCGCTCGCGAAGTAGCCACGCGCTGAACCGGCGCGCTACGTACTATCCTGCAAAGAGCAACACAACCGGTGCGCCGCCGTGCGCGCACCATGAGAGGACACCCAACACCGTGGAAATCAAAGACATGCTCGAGGGCCAGACGATCATCCGCCCCGACGGCCGCGCCGTCGACGAACTGCGCCCCGTGAAGATCACCCGCAGCTTCACCGACGTGCCCGAAGGCTCCGTGCTCATCGAATGCGGCAACACGCGCGTCATGTGCACCGCCACGTTCACCTCCGGCGTGCCGCGCTGGCGCAAGGACAGCGGACTGGGCTGGGTGACCGCGGAGTATTCGATGCTGCCGCGCGCCACCGCCGAACGCACCGACCGCGAATCCGTGCGCGGCAAGGTCGGCGGGCGCACGCACGAGATCAGCCGCCTGATCGGCCGCTGCCTGCGCGGGGTCGTGGATATGAAGGCCCTGGGTGAAAATCAGATCCAGCTCGACTGCGACGTGCTGCAGGCCGACGGCGGCACGCGCACCGCGTCGATCACCGGCGCCTACGTGGCGCTCGTCGACGCGCTGCACTGGGCGAAAAGCCAGCGCAAGATCCGCAGCGTGGAGCGCGTGCTCAAAGACAGCATCTCCGCCGTCTCGGTCGGCGTGATCAACGGCACGCCCATGCTCGACCTGCCGTATATCGAAGACAGCCAGGCCATGACCGACATGAACGTGGCGATGACCGGATCGGGCGACTTCATCGAAATCCAGGGCACCGCCGAACACCGCCCGTTCTCGCGCGCCGAACTCAACGAACTACTCGACCTGGCCACCAAAGGCAACCGCGAACTGCAGCGCGCGCAGGCCGACGCGCTCGCCGAACTCGCCGAGCACTGATTATCCAGTCACATCAACGCAGCAAGGAGCACACCGTGAAGATCGTCGTCGCCACGCACAACGAAGGCAAACTCGTCGAGATCCGCAACATCCTCACCGAGCAACTCAGCGCCGCCGCGCAGGGCATCGAACTCGTCTCGGCCGGCAGCCTGGACCTCGCCGACCCCGCGGAGACCGGCGTGACGTTCGAAGAGAACGCGCTGCTCAAGGCGCGGTTCGTGGCCGGCGCCACTGGCCTGCCGGCGATCGCCGACGACTCGGGCCTGATCGTGGACGTGATGGGCAACGCGCCCGGCATCCTTTCGGCGCGCTGGTCCGGCACGCACGGCGACGACGCCGCGAACAACCGCCTGCTGCTCGCGCAGATCGAAGACATCCCCGACGACGATCGCACGGCGCGCTTCCGCTGCGCCGCCGCGCTCGTGGTGCCGGTGGAGAGCGACGGCGACGGCCTCGGCGAATTCCACGAGACCGTGGCGCTCGGCGAGATGCCCGGCACGATTGTGCGCCACCCGCACGGCATGAACGGCTTCGGCTATGACCCGATCTTCATGCCCGACGAGCAGCCGCAGAGCGCGCAGGACAGCGGTGAACTGCTCACGAGCGCGCAGATGACGCCCGAGCAGAAGAACGCGATCTCGCACCGCGGCAAGGCGCTGCGCGCGCTCGTGCCCGCCGTCAAGGCGCTGCTCGCCGATTAGGCTGGGGAGGTATTCATGCGTGCTTTGACATTCACCGAGCTTTCCCGGAGTGATTTCGAGGCGTTCTCCGAACGCGCCGCACATGGCAACTTCCAACAGACCGTGATGGCGGCCGACCTGCGCAAACGCAACGGCGCGGCCACGCGCTTTGTCGGTGTGCGCGACGGCGCCGAAATCGTGGCGGCCGCGCTGCTTGAGACACACGGGTCCGGCCCCGCCGCGTTCTGCACGGTGCACGACGGGCCGCTGTGCGACTACGACGACCGTGAACTGACCACATTCTTTCTGGACCATTTGGCCGCGTACGCCAAGCGCCTGCACGCCGTGCACCTCGACATCACGCCCGAACAGCCGTACCGCGTGCTTGGCGCGGATGGCGAGCCGATCGCCGGTGACCCGGCGAGCAACCCGGACAACGCGATGATCGCGAACATCACCGCCGCGCACATGGACCACGGCGGGTTCACGCGCGGCTACACGGCCGTGCCGCGCTGGCGGTTCGTCAAGGACCTCACCGGCATCGCCAGCGCGCAGCAGCTGCTCGCGTCGTTCTCGAAGCGCACGCAGTGGAGCGTCAAACGCGCGCGCAGCATGGGCGTGCGCATCCGGCAGATCGGCATGGACGAGCTGCACATCTTCTCGTCGATCGAGCAGGACACCGCCGAACGCCGGCATTTCGCCTACCGCGGCGAGGAGTATTTCCGCGAGTTCGCGCAGGCGTACGGCGAGCACGCGCATTTTCTGATCGCCGAGATCGACACACACGCCTACGCGAGCGCGATGCAGCAGAAGGCCGATGATCTGCAGCGGCTCGTGGACGATCTGGACGCGAAGATCGCCGTGCACGAGACGACCAAACTGCGCCGGCGCCACAACGAGGAGTCAAGCAATCTCGCCGCCGCGCACAAGCGGCTCGACGAGGCGCGCGTGCTTGTGGAGCGTGGCGAGCGCCTCCCGGTCGCGGCGTCGCTGTTTGTAGACATGCCACAAGAGGTTGTCTATCTGTTCTCCGGTTCGCTCGAGGAATACAAGCCGTTCTACGCGTCCGCGCTGATCCAGTACGAGGCGATGCTGCGGCTGTGCGTCGAGCAGGGCATTACGCGCTACAACTTCTACGGCATCGACGGCGTGTTCGACGACCCGAACAGCGAGGGCCGCGGCGTGCTCGAGTTCAAGCAGGGATTCAACGGGTACGTCGAGGAACTGCCCGGCGAGTTCATGCGTGTGCTGCGCCCGGCGATTTATCGGCTTGAACAGTTCGTGCACACCGTTCGCTCGCGGCGATAATCATTGCTTCTTTTTCTGTGTGATAAATCTCTGCTTTGAGCACAATATCGTTACGGTATATTTTCATAGCATCCGTACGATCAAACCGCTCACGGAAGGCAGGACGATGGCACAGGCAACCGCACGCCACTGGAACGTGCGCCCGTTGCGCGACGGCGAATTTGAGCAGCTCTCGCAGCGCATGGCCGAAGGCAGCTTCCAACAGTCGCTGGGCATGCGCGACATGGCGCAGTCGCACGGCGCGCGCACGTCGCTCGTCGGCGTCGTCGACGAGCGTGATGAGCCGGTCGCCGGCGCGATGATCGCGTACACGCCCTCGCGCTTCGGCCCGGTCGGGTCGGTGTGGGCGGGGCCGCTGTGCGACCCGGACGACCCCGACATGGTGAGCGCGGTGAGCGAGGCGATCCTCGCGGACGGCCGGCGCCACCACGCGCTGAGCATCTCGTGCTGGCCCAACGACGTCTACCGCAGGCACCATTCCGACGGCAGCGCGGACGGCGCGGCGGACGGTGCGCTCATGCGCGACTACGCACACGCGCACTGGCGGCACCAGGGCTTCGGCACCGGCTACGACTCGGTGATGAACCGTTGGGTCTACGTCAAGGACCTCAGCGGCATCGGCGACGAGCGCGCGTTGCTCGGGTCGTACTCCAAGCGCACGCAGTGGAGCGTCAAACGCGCGCGTAGCATGGGCGTGGTGGTGCGCGAAGTGGGCGAAGACCAGTTCGGTGTGTTTGCGCAGATCGAACAGCAGACCGCCGAGCGGCGCCGGTTCGCGTTCCGCGGCGAGCAGTACTTCCATGATTTCGCGCGGGCATTCGGTGACCGCGCGCACTTCATGATCGCGTATATCGACACCACCCGCTATCTCGAATCCATGCAGCGCAAGGCCGATGATCTGCGCTCGCTCGTCGAATCGATCGGCGCGAAGATGCAGGCGCGCGAGACGACCAAACTGCGCCGGCGGTACAACGAGGAATCGAGCAACCTGGCCGCCGCGACCAAGCGGTTGCAGGCGGCGCGCGAACTCGCGACGCGCGGCGCCCTGCTGCCGGCTGCATGCTCGCTGTTCGTGGAACATCCAAACGAGGTCGTCTACCTGTTCTCCGGTTCGCTCGAGGAATACAAGCCGTTCTATGCGTCCGCGCTGATCCAGCACGAGGCGATGCTGCGGCTGTGCGTCGAGCGCGGCATCGCGCGTTACAACTTCTACGGCATCGACGGCGTGTTCGACGACCCGAACAGCGAAGGGCACGGCGTGCTTGAGTTCAAGCAAGGGTTCAACGGGTATGTCGAGGAACTTCCTGGTGAGTTCACGCTGCCGGTCAGCCGTGTGCGGTGCGCGGTCAAGCGGGTCGCGCAGAAAGTGATCGGCGGCTGAGTGGGCCTCTACAGGACGCCCGTGGCGATCAGCGCGTGCGCGCCGGTCATCGTGAGCAGGCTGATTACGGCAGTCACGGTGAGCGAGAAGCCGGCGAGCTTCGCATTGCCCAGCACCTCGTCGGTGAACAGCGTGGAGAAGACGGCGATCGGCGCCAGGCAGCACATCAGTGTGGCCTCGCGGATCATCGGACTGAACGGCAGCAGGTACCATGCGGCGAGTCCAAACGCGATGCCGAACGGCAATCGCCAGGCGATCACCTGCAGCACGGAGAACAGATCGCGTTTGTTCGCGGGCAAGTCCATGAGCATGCCGACCATGAGCATCGCCACGCACGCGTTCGCGTTGGCGAACGGCGCGAACATGTCGGCGAGCCACGTGGGCACCGACCAGCCGGCCACCGTCAGCACGATCATGAGCATGTAGACGTCGAACGGCACCGAACCGACGAAGCCGCGCGCGATCGTCTTCGCGAGCGCGCGGCGGGCGAGGCGCTTGGCGTCGCGGTCGGTGGGCGGCGAGTAGGGGAGCGTCGGGGCGTCGCCGGCGTGCTGCTCGGCGAGCGTGCGGCCGGGTTGGATGTGCAGCAGCGTCTGCGTCATCACGTTCGTGCCGGCGGCCACCATCACGCAGTTGCCGATGTCGAACATCGCGGCGGGCACCACGGCCGCGTTGCCGAGGAACGCCTGCACCACGGGGAAGCAGAAACAGCCGATGTTCAGGCCCGTGCCGTTGAACATGAGGAACGCGCGTTGGGTGATCGGGCGGCGTGATGTGGCGAGGTAGATGATGATGACCGGCACGAGCGCCACAATGAAGCCGTATGCGGAAAGCCACAGCAGCGAGATGTCGTGCGGGTTCTTGGCAAAGGAATAGACAATCGCGCCCGGCAGCACCAGGTCGAAGAGCGCCACCTGCACAATGCGGTAGTCGCGCGGGCCAAACAGTCTGTTGCGTTTGAACAGATAGCCCGCCACGATGATGAGCAGGAGCGCAATGGGTTGGAGCATGGCGAGCATGGTGTCGGTTCTTCCCCTGTTCTGCTACGGGTAGTGGATGCCGGGTCGGGTGTCTGGCGGTGCTGTCGCGCCGTCTGCCTCCCGTTCTTGTTCCTGTTCGTCCGTTGTGCCTTTGTGCCTTTGTGGACTTGGGCTTCTCCTGCTACGGGTAGTGGTTGGGCTGTGTGATTGTGTTTCAATATGCGCGATCATGGTATATCGTGCGGGTGAATACCGCGTGTCGTGTGCTGCGACACGCCGTGCGGGGTTGTCTGTGCCGCCCGGATTGGACAAATCAGCGATGTTGGGTAAGATATTCTTTCTGTGCACAGATGCAAATCATGTGGCACGCCACTTTAGCTCAGTCGGTAGAGCGGCTCACTCGTAATGAGCAGGTCGACAGTTCGATTCTGTCAAGTGGCTCCATCAGGCCCTAGGTGGTGTTTTCCGCCTAGGGTTTTGTACTATGCGCGAGTGGCGTAATTGGTAGCCGCGCAGGATTTAGGTTCCTGTGACTTCGGTCGTGTGGGTTCGAGTCCCATCTCGCGCACCCTTCCTGCGGCATCCTGTGGTTTCCGACACTTCGCTCCGTGTTCCTCTGCCGAATGTCATCCGCTGTGCTTCGTTGCGTGACGACTCTCTGTGGGGTTCTGACGAATGTCATCTGTGGGGCCTCTGGGCATGATTTTCCTCTGTGGTTTTCTGACGAAAGTCATGCAATGCGCGCCGATGCGTGACGACTCTCTGTGCCGTATAGACATATATCATGATTGTACGCAGCATGGGCCAGACTGCGTACAATTCGTACGCAACCGCCTCACTTACCCATACCTCTGCGCCACCGGCACCGCTAAGATAATCCCCATGACCAATGGATTTGACGATTTCTACGCCATCATCCCCGCCGGCGGCACCGGCACGCGCCTGTGGCCGCTCAGCCGCGAGCGCCGGCCCAAGTTCTTCTACGACCTGCTGGGCCAGGGCCGCACGCTCATCCAATCCACCTACGACCGCCTCGCGCAGATCTGCGGCATGGACCACGTGTGCGTGAGCACCGGCGACTGCCACGTGGCCACCGTGCGCGAACAGCTGCCCGAAATCGGCGCGGACCAGATCTTCGCCGAGCCGGCGCCGCGCGACTCGACCGCGGCGATCGCGCTTGCCACCGCCGTGCTGGCGCGGCGCAACGGCGGTGACATCGTTGTCGGTTCGTTCGCCGCCGACCATGTGATCCGCGGCAAGATCGCGTTCATCGAAGCGGTGCGGCAGGCGGTGGAGACCGCGCGCGCCGGGTATGTGACCACGATTGGCATCGCCGCCTCGCGCCCGTCGACCGCGTTCGGCTACATCCACGAGGGCCCGTCGCTCGCCGAGCAGATTCCGAACGCGCCGAGCGCATGCATCGTGGAGCGGTTCGTCGAAAAGCCGAACGCCGCGACCGCGCAGGCGTATCTCTCCACGGGCGAATACCGCTGGAACGCGGGCATGTTCGTCATGCGCGCAGACGTGCTGCTCGACCATCTGCACGCGCACAAACCACAACTCGCGCGCGCGATCGATGCGATCGCCGACGCGATCATCGACGACGACCGCGCGTTCGAGCGCGCCTGCACGGAGGCGCACGAGCGCGGCGAGAACCAGCTCGAGACGGTCGCGCGCGCGGATTTCCACGAGCACCGCGACGAGGCGATGCACGCGCACTGGCCGTCGATTGAGAAGATCGCATTCGATTATGCGGTGGCCGAACCGCTTTCGGTGGAGGGCGGCGTGGCGATGATCCCGGGCGACTTCGGTTGGGACGATGTGGGTGATTTCAACTCGGTCGCCGCGCTGCTGCCGAGCGTGAACGAGCGCAACATCAAGGTGCTTGGCAATGTGGACGACGTGGCGTATCTCGATTCGGCGGGCGACGTGGTGGTGCCGAATTCCGGGCGCACCATCGCATTGCTCGGCGTGAACGACATGGTCGTCGTCGATACGCCCGACGCGCTGCTGATCGCCCCACGTGCACGCAGCCAGGAGGTCAAGGCGATGGTCAAGCATCTCGCCGACTCCGGGCACGAGAATCTGCTGTAGGCGCCGCGTGCAGCGCGCGCTGTGCGGGTGTGCGGCGTGCGGCGGCACTGTCGCATTTCATGAGTAGTGTGGAATTTCGGTGAAGCGTTGCGAACGTGTGCGGAACATGCGTTGACACAGCCGCCGCAGCCGCGCTTTCCACCTGATGATGATGAAAGGACCAAATATGGCTATCAATCCGCCAGTTGACGCCACTCAGACCGAGGCATGGGCCAAGCTGCAGCGTCACTACGACGAGATGCAGTCCGAGGGCATCGACCTCAAGAAGTGGTTCGCGGACGACGAGAACCGCGTGGACGACCTCACGTTCGAAGCGGGCACGCTGCACTTCGATCTTTCCAAGAACCTGATCAAGCCGGAGACGCTGGAGCTCTTCGCCGAACTCGCCAACGAGGTCAACCTCGCCGAGCGCACCAAGCAGATGTACACCGGCGTGCACATCAACAACACCGAGGACCGCGCCGTGCTGCATACCGCGCTGCGCCGCCCGGCCGAAGACGAAGGCAAGTACATCGTGGACGGACAGGACACCGTCAAGGATGTGCGCGAGACCCTCGAGCGCATGTACGCGTTCGCGGAGAAGGTCCGTTCCGGCGAATGGAAGGGCGTGACCGGCAAGGAGATCGAAACCGTCGTCAACATCGGCATCGGTGGCTCTGACCTGGGTCCCGTCATGGCGTACGAGGCGCTCAAGCCGTTCGCCGACGCCGGCATCAAGGCCCGCTACGTTTCCAACATCGACCCCAACGACATCGCCGAGAAGACCCGCGACCTGGATCCGGAGACCACGCTGTTCGTCGTCGTCTCCAAGACCTTTGGCACCCTCGAGACCCTGACCAACGCCCGTGAGGCGCGCGCATGGCTCCTCGAGGAGCTCACCGCCAGCCACGCGATCGACGGCACCGAGGTCTCCAAGGCCGAAGCCATCGAAAAGCACTTCGTGGCCGTGTCCACCAACCTTGAGCGCGTCAAGGAGTTCGGCATCGACCCGACCAACGCGTTCGGCTTTTGGGATTGGGTCGGCGGCCGCTACTCCGTCGATTCCGCCGTCGGCCTCACGCTCGCCATCGTCTTCGGACCGGCGCGCTTCGAGGAGTTCCTCAACGGTTTCCACCAGATCGACGAGTACTTCGCCAACACCCCGTTCGAGAAGAACGTGGTGGTGCTCATGGGCATGCTCAACGTCTGGTACCGCAACTTCTTCAAGGTCGCCTCGCACGCCGTGCTGCCGTACGACCAGTACCTGCACCGCTTCCCGGCGTACCTGCAGCAGCTCACCATGGAGTCCAACGGCAAGTCCGTGCGTTGGGACGGCACGCCCGTTACCACCGAGACCGGCGAGATCTTCTGGGGCGAGCCCGGCACCAACGGCCAGCATGCGTTCTACCAGCTCATCCATCAGGGCACGCAGCTGATCCCGGCCGACTTCATCGCGTTCGCCAACACGCCGAACCCGCTCAAGGACGGCGACCAGGACATGCACGAACTGCTGCTGGGCAACTACTTCGCGCAGACCAAGGCGCTCGCGTTCGGCAAGACCGCCGAAGAAGTGCGCGCCGAGGGCACGCCGGAAGAGATCGTCCCGGCCCGCGTGTTCACCGGCAACCGCCCAACCACGTCGATCTTCGGCGTGCGCCTCGACCCGTTCGCGCTCGGCGAGCTGATTGCGCTCTATGAGCACATCACGTTCGTTGAGGGCACCGTGTGGGGCCTCGACTCCTACGACCAGTGGGGCGTTGAGCTGGGCAAGCAGCTGGCCAAGGAGATCACCCCGGCGATCTCCGAAAGCGACGAAGCGCTCGCGGCCCAGGACGCCTCCACGCGCAGCCTGATCAACTTCTACCGCAAGGTGAGGGAGTTCTGACAGGTCGACCGCGCACTTTTTTCGGGGTTACGGAAAAAGTGCGCGGTCTGTATGGCCATATATACTGATGCCTCGTTGTGCCGATGGGTTGGTCGCCGCATAGATCCGCCCATCTCAAGGTCCAGCCGAACGTTGACTTTCGGCGGATTGGCAGCCCGCGGGCCGAAGCGGCTCACGACAATCCAGGCGCCTGCCCAAGGCGCCCCAACCACTGCGCTGATATGCGGCAGCGAGCGAGGGAACAATGGTTAACGCTATTGAAGCATTTGATGCGAAGCATCTGAAGGCCTCCGAGGAAATCCCGGACTTCCGCCCCGGCGACACCGTGGACGTGAACGTGAAGATCCAGGAAGGCAACAACTCCCGTATCCAGACGTTCACCGGCGTGGTCATCGCCCGTCAGGGTGCTGGTGTGCGCGAGACCTTCATCGTGCGCAAGATCAGCTTCGGCACCGGTGTCGAGCGCCGCTTCCCGCTGCACGCCCCCACGATCGACTCCATCAAGGTCGTCCGCCGTGGCAAGGTGCGCCGCGCCAAGCTCTACTACCTGCGCAACCTGCGCGGTAAGGCCGCCCGCATCGCCGAGCGCCGCGACAATTCCGCCAAGTGATATTCACGCGGTAATTTGTAAGAAAGACCCCGGTTCGCCCGGGGTCTTTGTGTTTCCGCCGCGTATGTTGACGCCTGTGCTGGACTGCTGTCTGCATTGCTCTATCACCTACGCCGTTCTGTCGGGAATCCTGCATTGCGCCCCTCTCTGTGCTACGGGTAGTGCTTCCTGTGCTACGGGTAGTGCTTCACCGCTCAACTTCTAAGTAGAATCGTTGGAAAATGGCGGTTTCTAGTGCACCGTACCTCAGCAAGGCACTACCCGTAGCACAGGAAGCACTACCCGTAACGAAGAGAGCGCTACCCGTAGTGGGAGTAGGTGACGAGTAGGCGACGAGTAGGTGACTATTGCGTCGCTGAGGAGCGGACACACCGTACAAAGGACGCTTAGGCATATGCCCGCTGTGGCTTACAATGGCCTACGGGCGATCGCCGCACATCAGCCCATATATATAAGGAGTCGGCATGAGCAATCACCACGCAGGGAACCCGCAGCGGGCCCCGCATGCCGAAACCGAGCCCGCGCCGCGCCGCACGCCATTCCGCCTAACCGATGCTCGCTACCTCATCCAGCTGCCCCACACCCCGCATCACGCCGCGCCACCGCGCACGGGTTCCAGCACTAATCCGCACATGCCCGCCGCCTCAGCAGCATCGCTGCCGCAGCCCCAGCACGACCCGGCACCCCCACACCGACTGCGCACTTCCGGCACCGCGACCCCACACCAACCCCTGCACCGTTCACGCTGCGCGACATCCTGCTGTGGTGCGTGCTGCCGGTGCTGATCGTACTGGGCCTGCGCCTGTTCGTGTTCGGCATGTACGCGATCCCGTCCGGCTCGATGGAAAACACGATCATGCCCGGCGACCGCGTGATCACCACACGCCTTTCCCCACGCCCGATCGCATTGCGGCGCGGCGATATCATCGTCTTCAAGGACCCCGCCAACTGGCTCGCGAACGAAGGCGCCACACACAACAGCGACCGCCTGATCAAACGACTGATCGGCCTGCCCGGCGACACGGTGGAGTGCGCGGGCAATGGCGCGCCGATCGTGATCAATGGCGTGCCGATCGACGAATCGGCGTATCTCAAACCGGGCGTGGAGCCGAGCCGCAGCGCGTTCTCGGTGACCGTGCCCGCCGGCCGCCTGTTTGTGCTCGGTGACAACCGCGCCAATTCCGCCGATTCCCGCGCACATACCAACGACGGCGCGCAGGGCCTGGTGCCGGTCGGCGACGTGGAGGGCGTGGCGTTCATGCGCTACTGGCCGCTCAACCGCGTGGGTTGGCTCAGCGCGCACCACGACGTCTTCCGCGACGTCCCCACCCGCACACCAACCAGCTGACCCATCAAAAGAGGAACAATGAGCATTTCCGCAGTCCCCACATTCGATCTTGAGGAGTCGCTCGCGCGCGAAGGGTACAGCGTGATCGTCGGCTTCGACGAAGTCGGCCGCGGCAGCCTCGCCGGCCCTGTCATGGTGGGCGCGGCGGCGTTCCTCGCGCAGCGCCTGCCGCAGGCTGCGCGCAGCATGCCGCATTATCTAGCCGATTCGAAGATGCTCACCGAGCGCCGGCGCGAGGCGCTGTACGAGCCACTGCAGCAGTGGGCGGACGCGTGGGCCGTCGGCTCTGCCACGAGCGCGGAGATCGACGAGTGGGGCATCTCGCACGCGCTCGGCATCGCCGCCCTGCGCGCGCTCGACGCGGTGGAGCGCACGCTGTTCGGCGCATTCGCCGACGCCGCGGGCACGCCCGCCGCGGCCGCCGAACAGACCGAGCAGACCACGCTCGACGCGGACTGGGACGCCCGCATGCCGCGCGTCGGTGCGATCCTGGACGGCCCGAGCGACTACATCACCAAGGCGCTCGGCACGTTCGAGGCGCCGGCCGTGCCCGTGCTCGCGCACGTCGTCACGCAGGTCAAGGGCGACCAGCACTGCGGCTCCGTGGCGTGCGCGGCCGTGCTCGCGAAGGTCACACGCGACCGCCTGATGACCCAGCTCGCCGACTCCAACCCCGACTATGCGCGCTACGGCTGGGCGCACAACAAAGGCTACGGTTCGCAGGCGCACAAGGCCGCCATCGCGCAATACGGCCCTTGTGACGAACACCGCACGAGCTGGAAGCTGCTCTGAGCCGCCCCTCGTTCTTGAGGATGAGCCCGCGCGCGCATTCATTCCCGCGCACGATACCCGCGCCGGGCGCCCGCCCATAGAGTCGGAGGCATGAACACCACAGCACAACCGATCCTCACCGCCACCGACCTTACGATGGACTACGCCGCACAGGCCGCCACACCGCGCACTGCGCAAGACCAGAGCGCATTCGCCCCACACCCGCTCGCGCTTAACCGCGTCAACTTCACGCTGTACCCCGGCGAGACCGTGGCTGTGATGGGCCCCTCCGGCTCCGGCAAATCCACGCTCTTGCACGCGCTCGCCGGCATCATCACGCCCACCGCCGGCACCGTGCGATTCCGCGGCGCCAACCTCGCCGCCATGCCCGACGCTGAGCGCACCGCACTGCGCCGCAACGCGTTCGGTTTCGTGTTCCAGTCCGGCCAGTTGCTGCCCGAACTGCCCGCGGTGGAAAACATCGCGCTGCCGCTCATGCTGGGCGGCATGCCGTACCCGCAGGCCACATCGCAGGCCGTGCTGTGGCTCGAGCGCTTCGGCCTGCGCCCGCTGATGGCGCAACGCCCCGGCGAGATGAGCGGCGGCCAGATGCAACGCGTGGCCATCGCCCGCGCATTGAGCGTGAACCCGGCCATCATCTTCGCCGACGAGCCGACCGGCGCGCTCGACCAGACGACCGGCCATGCGGTGATGCGCCTGCTCATGGACGCCGCACGCGCCAACAACGCGTCCGTCGTGCTCGTGACGCACGACCCGAACGTGGCCGCCTACTGCTCGCACACCGTGCACATGCGCGACGGCATGATCACCGCCGCGCAGCCCACCCCGACAGCGCAAGCCGCACGCCAGGCCCCCGCCCGCATGCCCATGCAGGCGCCATTGCAGGGAGGCGCACGATGAGCACATCCGCACTCTGGCGCCTGTTCCACCGATCCGCCCGCGGTGTGCGCGGCTCCGACTCCGCCGACTCGACCACCATGCTCGCCGTGTTCGCGTTCGCCGCCGCCACCGCGATCTTCCTCACCGTGCTCGGCGGTCTGCACGGCTTCATCTGGCGCGCCTCGCCCGACCATACAATCGCGTGCCTGCTCGACGAAAGCCACTGCAGCGCCACCGCGCTCGCCGCGCACAAGCACGTGATCGCTACAAGCGCAGCCGCCGCCGACCAAGCCAATTACGCCTCCACCTACATCGTGCTCGCCTTGTTCGCGTGCCTGCTGCTGCTCGTGCCGTTCGCCGCGCTCGCCGGTTCGGCCGCGCGTCTGGCCGCATCCCGCCGCGACGCGCGCCTCGCCGCCCTGCGTCTCGCCGGCGCCACTACGGGCCAGGTCGTGCGCCTCACCGCGTTCGATTCCGCGCTGCAGGCGCTCGCCGGCGCATTGATCGGCATTGCCGGCTACTTCGCACTGACGCCGCTCATCATGCTGCTCACGTTCCAAAACCAGCATTTCACCTTCGCGCAACTGTGGGTGGGGCCGATTGCGCTCGTGGCCACCGTGGCCGGCGTCACATTGCTTGCGCTCCTTTCCGCACTGCTCACGCTGCGGCGCGTGGCGATCACCCCGCTCGGCGTCTCCGCGCGCCAAGGCCAGCCGCTGCCCAGCAAAATCCGCCTGCTCATCTTTGCGGTGGCCGTGGTCGGCGCGCTCGCCATCCTCTCGAACATGCAACTGATCAACGCCGGCACCGGCGCGATGATCGCCATCATCTTTGGCTTGATCGTCGGCTGCTTCGCACTAATCAATCTGGTGGGCTCGTTCGCGGTCACAATCCGCGCCCGTTCCCGCGCACGCCGCCCCAGGAACGCCGCCACGATGATCGCCATGCGGCGCATCCTCGACAACCCGAAGCGCGCATGGCGCAACGTCTCCGGCATCGGCCTCGCCGTGTTCATCGCCGGCATCACCTCGGTCTGCTCGCTGTTCGGTTCGCTCGCCGACGGCGATCCGAACAGCACGGGCGCCGTGATGATGCACGATATCGGCACCGGCGGCCTGCTCACACTCGCGTTCGCCGGCGTGCTCGCGGCCGTCAGTTCGGGTGTCATGCAATCCGCCAGCGTGATCGACCAGTCCAATGAATACAACATGCTGGTGCTCGAAGGCACTGACGAAGCCACCCTGCGCAAGGCGCGGTTCCAGGAGGTGCTCACTCCACTCAACACCGTGGTGCTGCTGGCCGGCGTCTGCTCACTGCTGCTGCTCGCGCCGCTCGTGGGCAACGCGTTCACGCAGCCCGGACCGCTCATCAGCTTTGTCGGGGGAGTGGCGCTGTGCTACGCGCTCGTGCTGGTGGGCGCGGTGGCCGCGAACCGCACCGCGGCGCGTCTGGCCTGTGTCACCGCCCGCGCCGACGACTAGCCGAGGGCAAGCGCGATCCCGGTGATCACAAACGGGCTGACGATGGTGCTGACGAGGATGCAGTCGCGCGAAAACGCGACGCCCGCGTTGTAACTGGCGGCGTAATTGTAGACGTTCTGCCCGGTCGGCAGCGCGGCGAGCACGACGCACGCGTACAGCACGGGCCCGCGGAACCCCATGGCCCAGTAGGCCATGGCGAAGGCCACGGCCGGCATCACCAGGTTCTTGAGCGCCACCACGGTCAGTGCGGCCGCGCGGCCCGACCTGCTGCCGAGCGGGCGGGCGCCGCGCAACGACATGCCGAACGCCATGAGGATCATCGGCACGGCCGCGTCGCCGATCATGCCGATCGGGTTGCGCACGAACGCCGGCACCACGTCGAACCCCACGCGCGCATTGATTGCCGAGACGACCACGCCGAGCACACTGCCGATTAGGATCGGCTGTCTGAGCGGCTGCAGCACCATCGCGTGCACACAGACCGTGCCGCGCGTGGTGGCGTCGAGCGCCGCCAGTCCGGCGGGCATGAAGATGAGCCACTGCATCATCACGATCGGCACCACGAGGGCGGGATTGCCGAGGATGTACGTGGCGACCGGCAGGCCGATGTTGTTCGAGTTGAGATACAGTGCGCCGAGTGCGCCGATCGCCGCATCGGGCGCGCGCAGGTGGAACCACAGCCGGTTGCACAGCAAAAACAGCGCGCCCACGGTGAGCGCGGCCACGAACGCCACCACGATTGAGGGGTGCAGGAGCGTGGTGAGCTGTTCGCGCGAAAGGATGCTGAAGATCAGGCATGGCGTGGCCACGAAGAAGCTCATGCGGTTGAGCACCATCTGCGCCTGCGAGCCGCCCACACGCATGCGCGCGGCCACATATCCCACCGCGATCACGATGCCGATCACGGCGAATCCCTGCATCGCGTCCAACAATCCAGCCATACCGCTCCTGTTGCTTTCCCGGCCCTGTGACTACCTGTGACTACCATATTGCGCAGATTCGATACTTCACACGGGAGATGCCACATGGCCACGCGAAACACCAAAACCAACCCCAAGAAATACCTGCCCTCCGCGCAGTCCAAGTCGCTCGACATCGAGCCGCGCGAAATCGTGCTCGACCCGGCCGCATCCATGCAGGACGGCCTCGACTCGCTGCTCGGCCAGATCATGGCCGTCTATTCGGTGAGCGACGCGGAGGGCCCGCTCACCAACCGCGTGGAGCGCTTCCTCAAGCGCTACCCGCACCTGCAGGTGCACCGTGACGGCGACACGGTTGTGGCGTCCACCGATCTGGGGCGCAAGAACCGCGTGATCCTGGCCGGGCACCTCGACACAGTGCCGGTGCTCGACAACTTCCCGCCGAAGTGGCTCGCCCCCGGCGACCCGCTCATCGACAAGGACGTGGCCGAGATGTACCCGGGCACGCCGGTGATGTGGGGCCGCGGCGCCACCGACATGAAGGCCTCCGACGCGGTGCTGCTCTACCTCGCGGCCACGCTGACCGACCCGAAGGTGGACCTGACCTTCGTCTTCTATGACCACGAGGAGGTGGCCGCCGAGTACAACGGACTGGGCCGCGTCGTCGAAGATCACCCGGATTGGATCCAGGGCGATTTCGCGATCATCGGCGAACCCACGTCGTGCGGCATCGAGGCCGGCTGCAACGGCACGATGCGTTTCGACGTGATCGCGAACGGCGTGGCCGCGCACTCGGCGCGCGCATGGATGGGCGACAACGCGATCCACAAGGCCGCCGAGATCCTCGACCGCCTCGTCGCGCACAAGGACGAGGCCGTGGATGTGGACGGCCTCATCTACCAGGAGGGCCTTAACGCCACGCTGATCTCGGGCGGCAACGGCACCAACGTCATCCCGTCCGAATGCCGCGTGCATGTGAACTACCGCTTCGCACCAGACAAGACGCTTGCCGAAGCGAAGGCACTCATGATCGGCGAAGGCGCCGAATCCGAGCTCGGCAATGGCGAACACCCCGCCACCGGCGGCTTCTTCCACGGTTTCGACATCGAGATGTGCGACGAATCGCCGTCGGCACGTCCGGGCATGAGCGATCCGCTCGTGCAGTCGCTCGTCAAACTCGTCGAGGAGCGCACCGGTCGCCAGCCGCTCGCCAAGCTTGGCTGGACCGACGTGGCGCGCTTTTCGCAGCTCGGTGTGCCGGCAGTGAATCTGGGCGCCGGCAGTCCGCTGCTCGCCCACAAAACAACGAGCAGGTGCCGAATTCCGACCTGACGCTGATGGCCGGCATCCTCATCGACTGGCTCGACTGACGCACCCCGCGCGCCCGCGCCGCTACGCCCGTGAATGATTTTGCGTGGCGGCGCGGCATCGACCATGAGTTGTGCAATACTAGAGAGGGCGATATCTGCAACATCGCCCTCCATCCGACAGCGTTGATCCCCTCGCGACGAACTGCGTGATCAGTTTCGCGAGCGCCGGTGTCCGTTGCCGCATGATTTGACTTTTGGATTGCTTCCAGCGGGCGCCGTCACGGCGCGGCCATGGTGAGAGTATGGTGTGAGGCCGCATGGGGCCAGGACGAGTGCGCCAGGATTGCAGCACGGCGCCACCAGTAGGAGCATTGTGCCCGAACAGACAGAACAGGGTTTCGAGCCACTCGAAACCGCATCGAATACCGATTCCTCATCAGCCAACGAGCAGCCGTCCGCACCGCGCCGCCGCCGTACGGGCCGCCGCGTGGTGCGCGGGGCCGGTGCCGCCGGCGCCACGGTGGAGCTCAAAGTGGAGGAGCACGGCCCGCTCTTCAAGGAGCCGCCCACCGCGCTGCCCGCGTCGAAGCCGGTGCACGCGCTGACCGCGGCGCCCGCCGCCGAGTCTTCGGCTGAGGGCGAGTCGTCGCCGGACGAAGCCGCCGCCGAGCAGGCCGAGCCCGCGCGCAAGACGACGCGCTCGCGCCGCCGTTCCACTGCCAGCGAAACCACCGAAGCGACCGAGACACCGCGCCGCACGCGTCGCCGCAGCACCAAGGCCGCCGCGGCCGATGAGGGCGCCGATGCCGGTGAGCACGCGAGCGAGCCGGCCGAGGAGCCGGCGCGCACCACGCGACGCCGTCGCCGCGCGGCCGCTGCGCCGGAACCGAGCGAGGAGAGCCGCACAACCGACGCGCTTGATTCGCTTGACGGTGACGCACAGGCCGAACCCGAGGAGCATGAGGTGCATCAGTCGGGCCGCCACCATGCGGCGGCCCGACCCATGACGTCGCTGCTGTTCCAGGAGCCCGTCATCCCGCAGCGCCCCAAGCACGCCGACGACGAGACGGACGAAACCGACGAATCCAACGAATCATCCGACGAGCACACCACGCGCCGTCGCCGTCGTACGCGCGGCCGCAAGGGCGACGAGTCGGCCGAGGCCACCAAGCCGGCGGCCGGCGAATCGCGCCGTGGCCGCCGCCGCACGCCGGTCGATTATGACGCCGATTTCGACGATGTGGAAGACATCAACGAGTCCACGTCGCGCCGCCGCTCCAACCGCCGCATGAACGCGCAGGAGCGCCGCGCCGCCGCCGAAGTGGAGCAGATCGAAGAACGATCTGGTGCTCGACGACATCACGTATGCGCCGATCGACGAGGCGATCGCCCGCAACGCCAAGCGCAAGCGCAAGCATGAAAACGACGAAGAGGCCGAGGCCATCGTGGAAGCGGACCTCAACAGCGGCAGCGAGGAGGGCGAGGACGGCGAGCCGACCGTGCGCCGTCGCCGCCGTCGGCGCCGCGCCGACCACGAGGCCGCCGAGGAGCAGCAGAACGAGGAGACCACCGAGTCCAGCTCCGAAGACGACGAGGAGACCACGGTCACGCGCCGCCGTCGCCGCCGCCGCAATGGCAAGAACGCGGAGGAGGAGACCACAACCCGCCGCTCGCGCAAGCAGCAGTACATCGACGAAATCGCCGATGTGGAGGGCTCCACGCGCCTCGAGGCGAAGAAGCAGCGCCGCCGTGACAACCGCCGCGAGCGCAGCCGCCAGAACCAGCTGCTCGAGCAGGACTTCCTGGCGCGCCGCGAAAACGTGGACCGCCTGATGGTGGTGCGCCAGCGCGACCGCCACACGCAGATCTCCGTGCTCGAAGACAACGTGCTCGTGGAGCATTACGTCTCCGACATCCAGGAAGTCGCCACGGTGGGCAACATCTACCTGGGCCGCGTGCAGAACGTGCTGCCGAGCATGGAAGCCGCGTTCGTCGACATTGGCCAGGCGCGCAACGGCGTGCTGTATGCGGGCGAGGTGAACTGGGATTCCACGCGCCTCGACGGCCAGCCGCGCCGCATCGAACTCGCGTTCCGCTCCGGCGACCCGGTGCTTGTGCAGGTCACCAAGGACCCGATCGGCCACAAGGGCGCGCGCCTGACGAGCCAAGTGACGCTCGCCGGCCGCTTCCTGGTGCTCGTGCCGTCCGGTGGCATGACCGGTGTGAGCCGCAAGCTCAGCAGCCGTGAGCGCAGCCGCCTCAAGTCGATTGTCTCGAAGATCGCACCGAAGGACATGGGCGTGATCATCCGCACCGCGGCCGAGGGGGCCTCGGAAGAGGCGATCACCAAGGATCTGGAGATGCTGCTGCACCAGTGGGAGCAGATCCAGGCCAAGCGTGAGGAGTTCAAGCACGGCAAGCGCCCCAAGCTCCTGCAGGGCGAGCCGGACATGGCGATCCGCGTGGTGCGTGACATCTTCAACGACGACTTCCGCAAGATGATCGTGGAGGGCGATGGCGTGTACACGCGCATCGAGGAATACCTTGAGACGATGGCCCCCGACCTGCGCGAGAAGCTGGAGAAGTGGGATCCGGCCGAGCATGAGGGCAAGGATGTGTTCGACAAGTGGCAGATCGACTCGCAGCTGCGCAAGGGCATGGAACGCCAGGTGTACCTGCCGAGCGGCGGCTCCATTGTGATCGACCGCACCGAGGCCATGACCACGATCGACGTGAACACCGGCCGCTTCATCGGCAAGGGCAAGTCGCTCGAAGAGACCGTGACGCGCTGCAACCTCGAGGCGAGCGAGGAGATCGCGCGCCAGCTGCGCCTGCGCGACATCGGCGGCATGATCATGATCGATTACGTGGATATGGTCATGCCCTCCAACCGCGACCTGGTGCTGCGCCGCCTGCTCGAATGCCTGGCGCGCGACCGCACCAAGCACCAGGTGGCCGAGGTCACATCGCTGGGCTTGGTGCAGATGACGCGCAAGCGCATCGGCCAGGGCCTTGTGGAGGCGTTCTCCGAGGAATGCCCGGCGTGCAAGGGCCGTGGGTTCATTGTGCACGACGAACCCACGATCTCCAAGGAATACGACGACCCGTACGCGCTCAAGGGCGGCGACCCGTTCGTCAAGACCAACAAGCATGGCCATGGCACGGAGGCACATGCCGTGCATGCGCCGAAGGGGTCTTCCGCCGCGGTGAAGGCGAAGCTCGCGCAGATCGCGGCGGCCGCCGTGGCCGCGAACAATGCCGAGGAAGAGGCGGAGGCCGCCGCCAAGCAGGCTGAGAAACTCGAGGTGCAGATCGAACGCATCGAGGAAACCGCCGAAGCCGAGCAGATCAAGGCCACCGAGGCCGCTGTGGACGCCGAAGGCGATGCCAAGATTGCCAAGGATTCAGCGGAGTCCGAGCCCGCCGAGGCCATCGAGGTCACTGTGGAGCCAGAAGCCGCGGAAACCGCAGATGAAACGGTTGTGGATACTTCTGATGCCAACGCCGAGGAAGCGGAATCGCAGCCGGATGCGGAATCCACCGAGCATTCGTCCGAATCCGAGGCCGAAACCGCCGAGTAACGCGCCTGACTAATGCATCAGGGGCTCTGAACGCTGCAAATATCGCGTTCAGAGCCCTTTGTGTTGTCTATCTCGCTTATGAGAGTGCCCTAATCGGTCTACCCTCGAGTATCACCTCTGTGAAATGCCGTCATTTCACCAATTCTGTGGCCCCATACTTGGGGGTGGCCAGATTATGGCACTCTCGTAAGCGAGATAGGTTCTGGAAAGAGGTATTAGGGCGCCGTTTTCCAGAGTGAGCGGCGCCGATCGGCCAGTTGTTCAAGGGTGAAAGGCGTTGTCCGCAGATAGTTGATGCCTGTCCGATCCTCGATGTGCCGGGCCACCACTTCCGCCACCATGCGTTGCCCATCTTCGGAGCGCATGCTGCAGTTCACCACCTGTACGTAATCCCATCCGGCCGATTCGATGCGTAACCGCCGCTGCGCATCTGCCTCCCATTGCTGTTCATGGTGTTTTCCGTCGTATTCCACATCGACCCGGGCACCCACGAAAGCGATGTCCATGAAGACCACGCCACCATCCGGAAGCTGCACCGTGTGGTTTACTGTGGGGCGTGGCAGGCCGTGGCGCTCAAGCATCAGCCTCAATCGTGTTTCGGTGGAAGAGTCCGTGTGTTCCTGCATCAGTACCAATGCTTTGCGGCATGCCGTGATGCCTCGTGGCGCTCGCGCCCGGCCGTTGCGAGGATTGTGGGCATAGTGTTCAATGTGCACCAGCATGTCTTCGAAATCTTGCAGCGTGTAGCGTTCATCGAAGCACATTGCGCCGCAGCAGGGCGTCTCCCAACACCACCAATTCCTCCAGACTGAGCCGCGTTGCGAAAAGGAACCACGCGAATAGGGGCGTGGTGCAGGTGATTCCGGGCGCCACCTCCACTGTGTCCAACGGCACACCACTCGCAAAGAACGCGTAGGGTAGGCCCTTTGGCTTGGCGCGCTTGCGCCGATTACCTCGTACGTGATCCCTCGGCTTGTATTCGTCTGGGGCCACAACCACTTGCAGCACATCTTCCCGCAGGCGTGGATGCTTGCGCACATCGATGGCCGGTACCTCAATGCCTTGGAGCAACAATGCCGTGGTGAGGGTGAACACGCACGCGCATTGCCGTTGGCAAAGGCTCTCGGCTTCTTGGCAACATTGTCTGCGGTCGCTTGCGCGCTGGCTCAGCTCATCCAGCGATATGGATTCGTTCTTCATGTCTCACGGGTGTTTAGGCCCCAATGGGGGAATGTCGAACGCCGTGTGCATCGAACCGCAGCTGACGCATGTGTGGGATCCCGGGCTGTGGCTGCTGTTCCATATGGGAGGGTTGGCGATGTTGATGTTGTATTCATGACCACGACTATAAAGATTTTGAACTGTAACCACCGCAGGTTTGGCGGAAAATGTGGATAAGTGGACGACACGCCACCTATCCACAAGCACTGAATCGGGTCTCGCGGACGAAAGCCATGGTTTGGGTGGCTGAAGATGACAATGCTCTGAAAGAGGGATGCAGGAAGGGGAGGAGAATAGAAGATACAGGCGAGGGTGCCCGCGTGCCCTGAAAACCAACTCGCCGACTGATCTGGGTACCGCGCACTGCCGCAACCATGCGTACGGCATGTGGGTGGGCTACCGCACTGCGCAAGAGGCGTTGCGGCAGCGCACGGTGCTCGTCGTGTGCAATACGCGTGGCAATCATGCAGACAGCCGGCATATTCACAGACTATGGTCGGCTTCGGGCGAACACTGCGTGGTGGGCGGCGTGCGGGTGACGACGCCCGCGTGCACCGCCGCCGTCTGCGCGAACAGCATGCCGTTCATGCCGGCGATGGAAGTCATGTGCTGGGCGCTGCGCAACGGCACCAGCAGCACGGAGATCATCGCATGCGCCACGCGCGAAGAACTGCCGAATGCCCCCGCGCAGAGCGTGTTCCGTTTCGCCACGCCGTTCGCGGAAAACGGCGGTGAGCCGAGGGCACTCGCCGCGATGATCCTGTGCGGGTTCGCGCCGCCCGCCCCGCAGGTGGAATTCACGGATCCGCAGACGGGCAAACGGTACCGCGTCGATTTTCTGTGGCGCACGCGCGATGGGCGGATTGTTGTGGTCGAGCTCGATGGGCTCGTGAAATACAGGGATCCGCAGATGATGAACGGCCGCACGCTGGGTGGCGTGATCGACGATGAACGCGAACGTAGTGAGGGGCTCAAGCGTGCGGGGCGTGGACGTGATTGTGCGCATCCGGATGGATGATCTATACGATTTGGAGGGGCTGAAGCAGCGGCTGGCGAGGGCCGGTGCGCCGCTGCGGCGCAGGTAGCTGCTGGCCGCTACAGTGCAATACGGAGACAACAGCCAAGGGGGAGGACCCCCCTAGCAGCCCCTGGCGGAGAATTATGCGAGGCGCACGGCAATAGGCGCACATTGCCGCCGACTCGTTCTCCAGGAAACAGCGCTTGCGCCAATGACGGCGTAGGCGCTGTTCCATATCTCCTCGGCGGCTTTGATCGAGCCAATGAAGCTCCTGCAAGTACGGCGCGCACATGGGCAGGATGAATACGTATTCAAATATAGGCTGCCGGTTGGGTTCGCTCGCGCGACTGCTGTGGCATGAGAAACTGGGCGCGGTTCCAGTGACGCAACTGTAGAGAGTTGGTGGGAATCTGCACGTGGCTATGGCATTAGGGGCCAGCGGGCACGGGGTGGATTGTGAAATCTTGGTGAGGAATGAGGGGAACTGTTGCTATCCCTTTGGTTGGTGTGATGTAATTGGTCATTGCGCTTTGGCGTGTTTTTCAGCATGCCAAAGCCCTCCGGCGAAACGCCGATGCAAACGTTTGAGCAGTATGTCTTAAGCGATTCAGCACCTGCGGGATGCGTGCATTTTATTCAGCTTCGGGTAATATACAGTACATATGCAAAAAACGACGGTGTTGCTAATCGGTTAGAGGAGGGATGTGACTGCGAAGGATTGCAGCCGGAATCACCGCGGCATCCAGCCGAGCGCAATGCCATGAGAACTTTAGAGAAGCGTCTCGATCTGCCCCGATCGGGAGAACAGGGCAAAAGGGGAAGAACCTATGAGGACGAAACATGGGAGCGACCGCGGGCCGACCATATGGGTGAAGCCCCGTTTGTTCGCTGCGTTCACGGCGGTAGCGATGATGTTCGCCACCGCCGTTCCCGCGTTGCTGCCGAGGACGGCACAGGCGGCGGCCGAAGCGGGTATCTGCACACCGCAAGACATCACGATGGGTGATAACACTTCGAACGCGCAGGAAGATGATGGCATCGCCACCTGGGTCGGCCGTAACATGTATGTAGGCGCTCCAGATGGAAAGACATCATTTGGAGAAGGTAACGCTCCAGATAAATCCTATGCGGTTGAGGCTGAAGGCCTGACTCTTGTCAATGGAAAACTCGCCATAAACTCAACCAAGACCAGCTGGAGCCAAAAAGGCTTCCGTTTTGGTATCGTCGGCTTTGGCGCGCAGTATCGTCCTAAAACAGGTAGCGACACGCTTGTGGTGGGTGGTAATAGCATAGACATTACGCTGACGGATTCAGACAGGCAGAGCACCAATGTATTGGGCTGGGGGCAGTTGGGGCGTGGCTGGATTGGCACGACCAACAGCGAGGAGTCTGAGTACAATGCACAAATCGTCGGCCGTGAGTCCGCGGTGATGGCACCTGTTGCGAGTACCACTATCTATTTGAAGAATACCGCAGCAACGCCGCCATATATTCATGCGTGGTATGTTGGCGGAGGCGATATTACGAACTGGAATAGTCGCCCTCGAATGTACCGGGTTACCGATGAGTGGGTAGCGTATACTTTCCCCACCACAGCGAAGATTGGTTTCCAGTTTGATAATGGTGCCAAATTCTCTACTGATGGTACAAATCTGGCATGGACGGTTGATAACGGCAAGAATAGTGCAGGAACTCCGTCTGCAGTCAAATCGTTGTACAGCACTAGCTCGGGCAGCGTGGTCAATTGGAACCAGACCAATCCACTGAAGACCGTCAATCTAAACGGCGCTACGCGTGATTACAGTGACAATACGACGACGATTACGCAGCTTTCCGACACCTTGGGCGCTATTCCTGCGCAGGAAACCTCTACAGTTACGGTGGGTCAGTTCGCAGAAAACGCTCCTAGTTATGGCTATGTGCGCCAGAAGTACAA
>ENA-OQIJ01000112-OQIJ01000112.1-human-gut-metagenome-genome-assembly--contig:-NODE-112-length-24947-cov-9.952740_pt1 | contig 24947 bp, 19 predicted proteins | sample MGYA00242582_ERZ504747 | MGnify/ENA primary metagenome ERZ504747 (study PRJEB26092, sample SAMD00036435) | human gut metagenome | host: Homo sapiens | study: EMG produced TPA metagenomics assembly of...
CTGGACGCCGTGGTGGGCAGCGTGGGCAACGGCTCCACCCTGCGCCTGATTTCCGACATCCCCGGCGTGAAGTACACCGAGGGCCGTTTCCTGCCCTACTTCTTCCCGGATACCTTCCACGAGGGCGGCGACCCGGTGAAGGAAGCCAGGGAGAACTGGGTGACCGCCCGCCGTGCCATCCTGCGCAAGCCCGTGGACCGGATCGGCTACGGCGGCTACCTGAAGCTGGCGCTGGACTTCCCCGAGTTCGTGGATTACATCGAGAGCGTCTGCAACGAGTTCCGTGAGCTGTACGAGAACGCCAAGGGCACCACCGCCTACTGCGTCAAGACTGTGGCTGTGCTGAACAGCTGGGGCAAGGCCCGCAGCTGGGGCTGCCACATGGTGCACCATGCACTGTACCAGAAGCAGAACTACAGCTACGCCGGTGTGATCGAGGCGCTGAGCGGCGCTCCCTTCGACGTGAAGTTCATCAGCTTCGACGACATCAAGGCCGACCCGAAGCTGCTGGATTCCATTGACGTGCTGATCAACGTGGGCGACGGCGACACCGCCCACACCGGCGGCGCCGTGTGGGAGGACCCGGAGATCGCTTCTGCCATCAAGGCCTTCATCTACAACGGCGGCGGCTTCATCGGCGTGGGCGAGCCCGCCGGCCACCAGTATCAGGGCCACTACCTGCAGCTGGCCACCGTGATGGGCGTGGAGAAGGAGACCGGCTTCACCCTGAACTACGACAAGTACAACTGGGATGAGCATCGGGATCACTTCATCCTGGCCGACGCCACCAGGGAAGTGGACTTCGGCGAGGGCAAGAAGAACATCTACGCGCTGGAGGGCGCCCAGATCCTGGTTCAGAAGGACAAGGAAGTGCAGATGGCGGTGAACGAGTTCGGCGCCGGCCGTACCGTTTACATCAGCGGCCTGCCCTACACCTTCGAGAACAGCCGCATGCTGTACCGTTCCATCCTGTGGAGCGCCCACGACGAGGACAACCTGCATCGCTGGTTCTCCTCCAACTTCAACGTGGAAGTACATGCCTATGTGAAGAACGGCAAATACTGCGTGGTGAACAACACCTACGAGCCCCAGCATACCACCGTTTACAAGGGCGACGGCACCAGCTTCGAGCTGGATATGGACGCCAACGAGATCAAGTGGTATGAGATCTGATCGGCGCTGATCCGGTTTTGCATCAAGGCGGCCGCCCTCGGGAATGCCCGGCGGCGGCCGCCTCTTTCATTGTCGCGGCGGGGGAAAAACGCCCTGTCGCCTGTTTTCGGAAAGGTTGTGAACGCTGTGACGGACCGCCCCAACATTCTTTTGATCATGACCGATGAGCAGCGGGGAGACTGCCTGGGCTATGCCGGGCACCCGGATGTGAAAACTCCGTATCTGGACTCCCTTGCCGCCGACGGCGTCTATTTTCCCAATGCCTGGTCCGCCTGCCCCACCTGCGTGCCCGCCCGGGCCATTCTGCACACGGGCCTGAGCCAGCGCCACACCGGAAAGGTGGGCTATCAGGATCGGGTGGACTGGAACTACGGCTGCACCATGGCCGGAGAACTGAGCAGGGCCGGCTACTACACCCAGTGCGTGGGCAAGATGCATGTGCATCCTCTGCGCAACTATCTGGGCTTCCACAACGTGGAGCTACACGACGGCTACCTGCATGAATATCGTTACCCCAATGTGGAATACGGCGAAAACCAGCTGATTGCGGACGATTATTTCCACTGGCTGAAAAGCGAGCTGGGCGCGGATGCGGACGTGACCGACACCGGCATGGACTGCAACGGCTGGACCGCCCGCCCCTGGCCCTATGCGGAAAAATACCACCCCACCAACTGGGTGGCCAGCCGGAGCATCGACTTTCTGCGCCGCCGGGATCCCCGCCAGCCCTTCTTTCTGATGGCTAGCTTCGTGCGGCCCCACGCCCCCTATGACGCACCCCAGTATTACTTCGACCTGTATAAGGACAAGGACCTGCGGCCGCCGGTAAAGGGCGACTGGGACGACACCGCCATGCTGGAAAAGCGGGGCATGGTGTTCAATTCCTGCACCGGGCCAAAAGACCCGGAGCTTATCCGCCAGCAGCAGATCGGCTACTACGCCTGCATCACCCATCTGGACCACCAGATCGGCCGCATCATTCAGGCGCTGATCGAGCACAGGCTGATGGACAACACCGTGATCCTGTTCACCTCCGACCATGGAGAGATGCTGTCCGACCACGGGTGGTGCCGCAAATCGCTGCCCTACAACGGCAGCGCCCACATTCCCATGTTTATCAGCGGGCCGGAGCGGTACATCGGCCCCCGGGGCCGCACCGACGATTCGCTGGTGGAGCTGCGGGACGTGATGCCCACCCTGCTGGAGCTGGCGGGCGCAAAAATCCCCGCCCATCTGGACGGGCGCAGCATGCTGCATCCGCTGGACCGGGAATACATCCACGGGGAGCACACCTTCGGCTTCAACCGCTGGTCCAGCCAGTTTATTGTGACAAAGACCGACAAGTTCATCTGGCTGAACGAGCGGAACGAGGAACAGTATTTCGATCTGGTGAACGACCCGGACGAGACCCACAACGCCATCCATGACCCGGACAAGCAGGAGCGGATTGCCTACCTGCGCAATCTGCTGATTCAGGAGCTGAAGGATTCGGAGGAAGGCTATTCCGACGGTACCCGCCTGATTCCCGGCCGCACCCCGGTGAACTGTTTGTCCAACGTGGAGCTGCCCAACTGCTGAATGATGCCGGAAAACGGTTGAATAAGAAAGGATAAATCATTATGTCTATTTTGGTAAGCGGCGGCGCCGGCTACATCGGCAGCCATACCTGCATTGAACTGATGGCAGCCGGCCACGAGATTCTGGTGGCCGACAACTTCTACAACTCCTGCCAGGAGGCTTTGAACCGGGTGGAGCAGATCAGCGGCAAAAAGGTACCCTTTGTGAACATCGACCTGTGCGATGCGGCCAGGGTGGACGAGCTGTTCGATGCGCATCCGGAGATCGACGCGGTGATCCACTTCGCTGCCTATAAAGCAGTGGGCGAGAGCGTTTCCAAGCCGCTGGAATACTACACCAACAATCTGGTCAGCTGCCTGAACGTGCTGAACAGCATGCGCCGCCACGGGGTGAAGAACTTCGTGTTCTCCTCCTCCGCCACCGTTTACGGCGACCCCGCCAGCGTGCCCATCCGGGAGGATTTCCCCGTGGGCGCGGCCACCAATCCCTACGGCGCCACCAAGGTGATGAACGAGCAGATTCTGAAGGATCTGTGCAAGGCCGACCCCACCATGAACGTGGCTCTGCTGCGCTACTTCAACCCCATCGGTGCGCACGAGAGCGGCCTGATCGGCGAGGACCCCAACGGCATTCCCAACAATCTGGTGCCCTACATCGCCAAGGTGGCTGTGGGCAAGCTGGAAAAGGTGCATGTATTCGGCAACGACTACAACACCCCGGACGGCACCGGCGTGCGTGACTACATCCATGTGGTGGATCTGGCCCGGGGCCATGTGGCGGCGCTGAAAAAGCTGTCCACCAACTGCGGCCTGTTCATCTGCAATCTGGGCACCGGCCACGGCTACAGCGTGCTGGATGTGATCAAGGCTTACTCCAAGGCCTGCGGCAAGGAGCTGCCCTATGTGATCGATCCCCGCCGCCCCGGCGACATCGCCGAGTGCTACGCCGATCCCACCAAGGCACGGGAGGAGCTGGGCTGGGAGGCCCAGTACGGCATCGAGGAGATGTGCGCCTCCAGCTACAAGTGGCAGAGCATGAACCCCAACGGGTACAAGGGTTGAACGGCCTGCCCGTTAAGATTGCATTGAGAGATAGGGAGAGAACATCATGAAAAAACCGATTCTTGTGGTGATGGCAGCAGGTATGGGCAGCCGGTACGGTGGCCTGAAGCAGATTGATCCGGTGGGCAACCACGGCCAGATCATCATCGACTATTCCGCCTACGACGCACGCCGCGCGGGCTTTGAGACCATCGTGTTCATCATCAAGCACGAGATCGAGGACGCCTTCAAGGAAGCCATCGGCAACCGGCTGTCCAAAATCATGGACGTGCGCTATGCCTATCAGGATCTGAACGACCTGCCGGAGGGCTACTCCGTGCCGGAAAGCCGCACCAAGCCCTGGGGCACCAGCCATGCCATTCTGGCCGCCCGTGACGTGATCGACGCACCCTTCGCCGTGATCAACGCCGACGACTACTACGGCCCCGAAGCCTTCAAGGAAATCTACAACTACCTGTCCACCCATCAGGACGACGACAAGTACCGCTTCGCCATGGTGGGCTATCTGCTGAAGAACACCGTGACCGAGAACGGCAGCGTGGCCCGCGGCATCTGCGTGGAAAACGCCGACGGCACCCTGGCCAGCGTGACCGAGCGCACCAAGATCGAGACCTACGAGAACGGCATCCACTTCACCGAGGACGACGGCAAAACCTGGACCGACGTGGACGCGGACAGCGTGGTTTCCATGAACCTGTGGGGCTTCTCCGAGAACTTCGTGGCCGAAGCCAAGACCCGCTTCGCCGCCTTCCTGGACAAGGCTCTGGTGGAGAACCCGCTGAAGGGCGAGTACTTCCTGCCCAGCGTGGTCAGCCAGCTGATCGAGGAGGGCAAGGCCACCGTTCAGGTGCTGCGCAGCACCGACAAGTGGTACGGCGTTACTTACAAAGAGGATAAGCCCGTGGTGGTAAAGGCCATTGCCGACAAGACCGCCGCCGGCCTGTATCCCGATGATCTGTGGAAGGAGTAAGCATCATGGCACTGTGCAAAGCGGAAGAAACCCTGTCCGAGGCCCTGACCGGCTTTGATTTCGGCGGTCAGATCGTGGGCGCCGTGCGTTACGGCAAGGGCCACATCAACGATACCTTCTGTGTATACACCCAGGACGAGGCGGGCGACTGCGTGCGCTTTATTTTGCAGCGCATCAACACCAACACCTTCACCGATCCGGACGGCCTGATGGAAAACATCGTGGGCGTGACCGACTATCTGCGCGGCATCATCGAGAAAAACGGCGGCGATACCGCCCGTGAGACCATGACCGTGCAGCGCACCAAAGAGGGCAAGAACTATTACCGGGACAGCCAGGGCGGCTGCTGGCGTGTGTATCCCTTCGTGGAGGGCACCGTATGCCTGCAGGCGGTGGAGGACCCGGAGCAGTTCTACCAGAGCGCCGTTGCCTTCGGCAACTTCCAGCGCCTGCTGGCCGGCTACGACGCCTCCACCCTGCATGAGACCATTGCCAAGTTCCACGACACCCGCAACCGGTTTGCCAACTTCAAAAAGGCGCTGGAGGCGGATGCGTGCGGCCGCGCCAGGGACGTGCAGCCGGAGATCGACTTCGTGCTGGCCCGGGAGAAGGACTGCGCCGTGCTGATGGATCAGCTGGAGGCAGGCAAGCTGCCCCTGCGCGTGACCCACAACGACACCAAGCTGAACAACATCCTGATGGACAAGAAAACCGGCACCGGCATCTGCGTCATCGACCTGGATACCGTGATGCCCGGCCTTGCGCTGAACGATTTCGGTGATTCCATCCGCTTCGGCGCCAACCACTGCGCCGAGGACGAGAAGGACCTGAGCAAGGTAAACTTTGATCTGGATCTGTTCGAGATCTACACCAAGGGATTTCTGGAGGCTGCCGGCGATGCGCTGACCGCCGCCGAAAAGGAGAACCTGCCCTGGGGCGCCAAGCTGATGACGCTGGAATGCGGCATCCGCTTCCTCACCGACTATCTGGAGGGCGACCACTACTTCCGGGTACACCGGGAAGGCCAGAACCTGGACCGCTGCCGCACCCAGTTCAAGCTGGTGAGCGACATGGAGGCCAACTGGGACAAGATGAGCGCCATCGTGGCCAAATACTGATTTTCAGGCACACAGGCGGCAGCCGGTTTTCCGGCTGCCGCTTTTTTGCGCTGCGCGGGCGTGCTGTGCTATAATAAGCACGAATCGCCCCGCATAGGAATGAAACAGGGCGCGGGCCGCCTGCTGCGGGGCCCCTTGTGCAAAGCCCGCCCCAAAAGGAGTTGATCCATGATGTGGAACAGGATATTCGCCCTGCTGGCCGCCGCCTGCCTTGCGGTGAGCCTTGCCGCCTGCGGCGGAACTGCACCCGGCGGCACGTCCACCAGCACCGCCGGCAGCCAGACCGGCAGCCCCATTGTAAACGACACCGGCGACGAAGCCGAAAAGCCCGCTCAGGCTCAGCCGGAATACCGGGCCATGTGGGTGAGCTATCTGGAATGGCAGCAGTTTGATTTTTCCAGCGCCGAGGCCTTCCGGGCCGGGGCAGAGGAGATGATGGCCAACTGCGCCGATCTGGGCCTGAACACGGTCATCGCCCAGGTGCGTCCCTTTGCGGACGCCCTTTACCCCAGCCAGTACTTCCCCTGGAGCCATCTGTGCACCGGCACCCAGGGGCAGGACCCGGGATTTGACCCGCTGGCCATTCTGATCGAGACTGCCCACGCCCACGGCCTTGAACTGGAGGCCTGGCTGAACCCCTACCGGGTGCAGCTGAACGCCAGCCTGCCCGGCCAGCTGGCGGATTCAAACCCCGCCGTCACCCGGCCGGAGCTGGTCAAGCAGGCGGGGGAGGGGCTGTATTTCGACCCCTCCAGCGAAGAAGTGCGCCAGCTGATCGTGGACGGCGTGACCGAGATCGTGACCAATTACGAGGTGGACGGCATCCACTTCGACGACTATTTCTACCCCACCACCGACGCTTCTTTTGACGGGGAGGAATACGCCGCATCCGGCACCTCCCTGAGCCTTGAGGACTGGCGGCGGGACAACGTGAACCAGCTGGTGAAAGCGGTATACGACGCCATCAAGGCGGCAAAGCCGGAGGTTCGATTCGGAATCAGTCCGCAGGGGAATATGGATAACAATTATAACGGCCAGTATAGCGATGTGGCCCTCTGGATGAGCACCCCGGGCTATGTGGATTACATACTGCCCCAGCTCTACTGGGGCTACGGCTACACCACCTCCGGCGGGCAGACCCGGTTCGGCTTCGAGAACATCACCAGGGAGTGGGCCGCGCTGGAGCGGGCCGAGGGGGTATCCCTCTACTTTGGGCTGGGGGCCTACCGCATCGGCGACGGCGACGGCGGCAACTACGACGCGGCGGTGACCCAGTGGCAGACCGGCCACAATCTGGCGGATATGATCGGCACCGGCAGGGAAGTGGGCGCGGACGGCTATGTGCTCTACCGCTATGATTTTCTGTTCCACAACGGCAGCTGGGCGGATCTGGCCGCCAGCGAGTGCGCGGCCATCCGGGCGGAAAATCAGGTGGCCTGAGAATGAGAATGGAAAAGGAGAGAAAAGCATTGATGCAGCCTGATTTGAATTGGCTTGTGAACCCGGAGGTGTTCGCGGTGGGGCGGCTGCCCGCCCACTCGGACCATCGGTGGTACCAGAACGAGGCGGAGCTGGCCCAGAAAACCATGGCTCTGCGCCAGAGCCTTAACGGGGAGTGGCAGTTTGCCCACAGCCCGAACCCCGCCGCCCGGCCCGCGGATTTCTGGAAGGAGGAGGCCGACCGCTCGGCCTTCGGCCGCATCCAGGTGCCCGGCCATGTGGAGCTGCAGGGCTACGGCCAGATCCAGTACATCAACACCATGTACCCCTGGGATGGCCGCAGCGATCTGCGCCCGCCCCAGATCGACTGGAACGACGCACCGGTGAGCAGCTATGTGCGCCGGTTCGATCTGGACCCGGCCCTGGCGGGCAAGCCGGTCTGCATCTGTCTGGAAGGGGTGGAGCAGGCGTTCTATCTGTGGCTGAACGGCCAGTTCATCGGCTACAGCGAGGACTCCTTCACCCCCGCCCATTTCGATCTGACGAACGCCATCCGCCCGAAGGATAACCTGCTCTGCGTGGAGGTGCACAAGCGCAGCAGCGCCGGCTGGCTGGAGGATCAGGACTTCTTCCGGTTCAGCGGCATCTTCCGGCCGGTGTATCTGTATGCAAAGCCTCAGGTGCACATCGAGGACCTGTGGCTGCGGGCGGGCCTTGCCGGGGACAACACCACCGGCACCCTTGCCCCCCGGCTGCGCCTTTCCGGCGAAACGGAGGGCGCGGCGGTGGAATGCCGGGTGAGCGACCCGGCGGGCCGGGTGCTGTTTGAGGGCCCGGTAAACCCGGACGGCAGCACCGCCATCCGCCTGCCCGATGTGTGCGCCTGGGATCATGAGCATCCGGTGCTGTATTCGGTGCTGTTCACGGTGAAAAACGTCGCGGGTCAGGTGGTGGAGCTGGTGCCCTATTCCACCGGCTTCCGCCGGTTCGAGCTGAAAAACGGCCTGCTTCTGCTGAACGGCGAGCGGGTGATGTTCAACGGCGTGAACCGCCACGAGTGGAGCGCCGAGCGGGGCCGGGCCATCACCGACGAGGATATGGACCGGGCCATGGATACCTTCCGCCGGGCCAACATCAACGCGGTGCGCACCTGCCATTACCCGGATCAGAGCCGCTGGTATGACCTGTGCGACGAAAACGGCATCTACATGATTGACGAGACCAATCTGGAAAGCCACGGCTCCTGGCAGAAGATGGGCGCGGTGGAGCCCAGCTGGAACGTGCCCGGCAGCCTGCCCCAGTGGAAGGAATGCGTGGTGGACCGGGCCCGCTCCATGTTCGAGCGGGATAAAAACCACACCGCCATTTTGTTCTGGTCCTGCGGCAACGAGTCCTATGCGGGCGAGGACATTCTGGCCATGAGCCGGTTTTTCCACGAAAACGACCCCAGCCGTCTGGTGCATTACGAGGGCGTGTTCCACAACCGGGAATTCGACCGCATCAGCGACGTGGAAAGCCGGATGTACGCCACCCCCGAGGCAATTCGGGAATATCTGGAGGCAAAGCCGGAAAAGCCCTTCCTGCTGTGCGAGTACATGCACGACATGGGCAACAGTCTGGGCGGCATGGAAAGCTACATCCGCCTGGGTGAGGAATTCGACCAGTATCAGGGCGGCTTTATCTGGGACTATATGGATCAGGCTCTCTGGCGCACCGACAGCCTGGGCCGCCGGGTGCTGGGCTACGGCGGCGACTTCGGCGAGCGCCCCACCGACTACAACTTCAGCGCCAACGGCATCGTGTTTGCGGACGGCAGCGAAAAGCCCGCCATGCAGGAGGTGCGCTACTGGTATTCCACCCCGGAGCAGCGCGCTGCTCACGATGCGAACAACCGGCGGGCAGCGCAGCAGTCCGCCCGCCAGCTGGCCGAATTGCAAAAGGAGCGGGCCGGCCGGGCCGAGACCGCCCCGGACCTGACTGTGATCGAGGGCGACGTGAACCTGGGCGTGCAGGGCGCCGGCTTCGAGGTGCTCTTCTCCTATGTGGAAGCCGGCCCGGTGTCGCTGATTTCCCAGGGCGTGCAGTGGCTCTATCGGGCCCCCCGCCCGGCGCTGTGGCGGGCCGCCACCGAAAACGACATCGGCAACGGATTCGCGGCGAAGAGCGCGGCCTGGATGGCGGCGGACGCCTTTGCCCGCTGTACCGGCTGGACGGTGCGGGAAAAGGGCCCCCGCAAGGTGGAAATTGCATACGAATTCGCCTTTGCCGCCGTGCCCGGCGCGAAGGTGGAGATTGTTTACACGGTGGATGCCGCCGGTACCCTGCGGGTGAAGGCGGAATTTGCCGGAGCGCCCGGCTTGCCCGGTCTGCCGGTGTTCGGCGTGCGGCTGGTTCTCCCCGAACCCGCGTCCGCCATCGGCTGGACCGGCCTGTCCGGCGAGACCTACCCGGACCGGAAAAAGGGCGGGGTGTTCGGCCGCCATACCGAGATTCCCCATATCCCGGATTATCTGGTGCCGCAGGACTGCGGCGTTCACATGGACACCCACCAGTTCACGCTGGAGCGGCGGGTCGCGGGCCAGCCGGACGCGGCACGGCTGGAGGTGTTCATGGAGGGCGAGCCCTTTGCCTTCAGCGCCCTGCCCTACACTGCGCAGGAGCTGCAGAACGCCGACCATCGGGAGCAGCTGCCGAACACCGGCCGCACCGTGGTCACGGTGATGGGCGCAGTGCGCGGCGTGGGCGGCATCGACAGCTGGGGCGCGGATGTGGAGCCCGCTTACCGGCTGAGCGTCGAAGAGAACCACCGGCTGGAGTTTGCCATTCAGCTGTGAGCGGCTGATTTTGCACTGTGAGCAGCCTCTTTTGACCCCGAACAAGGGTTGGAAGAGGCTGCTTTTTTCTGCCTGCTTGTAAGCCGGTGGGTTTTGGATTATAATAAAAAGGTATCCACCCGCCGGCCGGCTCTGTTTTCAACGGGGCGGGGCTGCGGGAACTCTGAACAAAAACCGGACTTACGGGCGGCCCGTTGGGGGCTTTGCGCCCGCGAAACGGAGGACACAGCTATGAAACGAATGAAATCTCTGCTTGCCCTGGGCCTGGCGCTTGCCATGGCGGCCTTCTGCCTGACCGGCTGCTCGGGCAGCAGCGAGGAGGAAGCCGAGAGCGAAGCGGTGGAGGAAACCTACATCGCCTCTCAGGCAGGCGGCAGCATCACCTGGCCGGAAGGGCTGGACACCAGCGCCACCTTCGCCAGCCAGCTGGACGAAGCCAGCGGCACACTGTATGTGGTGTTCAACAGCGTGCAGAACCGGTTCACCAACTATTTCACCCCGGCGGGCGATTCCATCACGGTGACCAGCTACGCCACCAGCGAAAAGGACACCGCAACCACCCAGTATCTGGTGACTCTGTGGGAGGAAGCGGAGGGTGGCCGCGCCTATGTGAACGGCCACACCATCGAGTTTGCCACCGGCGGCGACTGCGCCACGGCCACCTTTGACGGCCTGACCCCCGGCAAGAACTACAAGATCGGTATTGCCTACATGAGCGGCGTCTACCGCATCAGCGGCGGGCTGAGCGTGAGTGGCCTGTCCAGTGCACAGGCGCTGGAAGCGGACACCAACACCGAAGCCGCCTGAACCGCAACCAACAAAAATCCCCTTTCCGGCTGGAAAGGGGATTTTTTTATGGTCAGGAATTGCTTTGCTCCGGTTCGGGCGAAAGGCCGTAATACTGGCGGATGGCCCGGTAGTAGCACCGGGCGGCCAGCTGGCAGCCCTCCGGCGAGGCAAAGGCGGCCAGATCGCTTTCGTTTGTGATGAAGCACTGTTCCGCCAGCACCGAGGCGCAGCCGGTGCTGTTCACCATGGCGAAACTGGGGTAATCGTTGGGATTGGTGTCGCTACGCTCCCGGATGATGCGCTGGTTGTTCTCGTCGTAATAGGCATAGCGCACCCCGCCCTCACCCCGGAGGCTGGCCCCGGCGGCGCTCATTTCGGCGGTGATGAAATCCGCAAAGCGCAGGCTGTTTTTGTTGTATCGATTGCCCGGCGGGGCGGGGAAGCACTCGAAGCCGCTGGCCTGACCGGAGCCGCCGTCTGAATTCATGTGGATGGACAGGCTGAGGGTGGCGTCCGATGCGGCCACCCGCTTGGCCCGGTCGGCGGCGGGCAGGTCCTCGTTCCAGTCCGAGCGGCACATCACCGGGGTGATGTCCGGGTCGGCCTCCAGCAGGTCCCACAGGGCCTGGGCGGTGGCCTGGGTCAGGTCGCACTCCCGCACGCCGTTTACCCCGATGGCGCCGGTATCCGAGCCGCCGTGGCCTGCGTCGATGGCCACGATGCGGGCCTGTCTGGTGGGGTCGTCCTCCCGCTGGGCGGAAAATCTGGCCAGCGCGATCCAGAAGGCGGCGGCCAGCAGCACAAGGGCGAGAATGGGGGCCGCCAGCCGAAGCAGGCGCGGCCGCTTTTTGCGCCGCCGGGGGCGGCGAAGGGTTGCAGTGGGCATGAAAAATACAATCCTTTCGGGGAAAAGTCGAAAACTGTCGTCTTTTATAAGACGAGAAAAGCCCCCGGATCATTTCGTTTTGAGGCAAAAAAGCCCAGCCGTGCGTCTGGGCTTTTGCCCCCGAGGGGCGATAAGGAGGAGTTGAAAAGCAACGAAAAAAGAGGTAAAATTCAGCGCAGCACCACCGCACGGCTTCCCATGGCGGTGTAGATGGACTCGAACTGACTTCGGTCGATCAGGGTGTCCCCCTGCATGGGGTCGGCCAGATAGCAGCAGGTTTCGTCCATACCGGTGAGCACCACGCAGTGCAGGTTGGTGTAGGGGGTGTAGGTGCGGCCATTGGGCAGCGTCCAGGTGAAGGAATTGTTGAACCGGGGCTGCTCGTAGTCCTGGGTGAACCACACCGCCACCGGCGTGCCCTGCCGCAGCAGCTGCTCCAGCCGGGCCATGTCCGCGCCGGTTTCACTTTCGGCCCGCAGGTAGGAGCCCTGATCCCGAAGATAAGCGTTGGCCGCTTCGATAATGGGCCCCTCGAAGCAGTACCAGCCATCCGAGGAGCTGGCCGGATTGCCCGCGTAGGCGGTTTCCGGATCCGGCCCGTAGCGGTTCAGCCCGTTGTAAGTGAAGCTCTGGCGGGGCAGGTAATCCTCGGCCAGAGCCGCAAGATCCACCGGATAGCCGCTGTATTCCAGCAGGGTGGCAAGGCTTGCCGCCTCGCAGCCGTTGGGCAGCGCGGGTTTTTGCAGCACCGTGCGTACCGTGAGCATGCCGCTGCCGCTTGCAAAGGCGGTTTCCGGCGCCGGGTTTGCAATGGTCTGCCCGGTGGCCAGGCTGCCCATGGAGGCCAGCAGCCGGTGCTGAGCCAGCAGATCAAACACCGAGAACAGGGCCGCGGCGCACAGGGCCAGAACCATCAGCTTGCCCAGCACAAGGGCCAGCGTATGGCGCTTTCTGCGGCGGTGGGCCGGAGCGTGGGCGGCAGGCCGGGGCCGGCGGTAAACGGTTGGCGCGGGTGCCGCCGCTCGGGCGTTTGATCGCTGCGGCTGGGGATAAGCGGAGACCGGCCGCTCCGCCGGCCGGCGGATGGACCGCTGCCGGCCGGGCAGGGAAGAAGAACAGGGCGCCGCGTGGTAAACCGGGCGGCGAGCATTTTGAACGGAAAGCGTGCGGGCAGCCATGGCGGCGAACCTCCTTTTCAGCGTTTGCCTATTAGACGCAGAACCCGCAAAAAAATCACGCGGGCCGCGCCTTTTCCGGCTGCCTTTATTATAGAAGGGGAACGGAAACCAAGTCGCCAAAGAAATGTATCCAAGTTGCAAATTTTAAGGCCCCCCTGCAAAGCAGAGGGGCCTGATGTGTTTTTTTACTGGAGGCCGAAGCCGGTGTAGGCCTGCAGCAGCGGGTCAAAATACAGACCCAGCGTATGTTCGGATATCTGGAACAGAACCAGATAACAGCCGTCCTGACGCAGAATCTGCAGGTCGATGTTATACATGGTCGAATAGTATTCCTGCAAAAAGCGTTCCACGGCCTCCGGGTCGTTCGGGTTCGGCTCGGGCCAGTTGATCTGTTCCCAGGGAGGAAGCTCCAGCAGCTGCTCGTTTTTCTGGAAATTATCCAGCAGAGTGGAGCAGAACCCTTCCAGGACAGAGTAGGCGGAGGAAAAGTCGCCCGTCCATTCCGCGGCCTCAGCCGCGTCCGCGCCAAGGTCGACGGGAAGGGTGGAGGGAAAATCTGCCTGCAGGGCGCTGAGCACCCACATCAGCTGGCCGTCGCAGTAATAGGGGGGCGCCTCATGCGCTCCGCCGGCCAGCTGCAGAAGCTGTTCCAGCAGCGTTCCGTATGCCTGCCGGTACTGTTCCTCGGTGGGCGCCTCCATGGCAGCAGAGGGGGTGATCAGCGCGCTGTAGCAGTATCGGCCGGTGCTGATCATCCGGCCGGAGCTGGAATTGATCACGCCCTGATAGATCGGGGTATCCGGCGCCTGTGAGTCGGCAATCTGAATGGGGATATTGTCGTAAAAGCGGCAGACCACATTGTCGCGCTGGTAGGCATAGCAGGCAAAGTCGTTCTGCAGCTGGTCGGAAAGGGAGAGCGTCAGCTGCTGATCAAAGTTGCTGTAATTGAGCAGATCCTGCAAAATCAGGCTGGCGTTGTTCTCCTCAAATGCCTGACGGGGGGTGTAGGTCAGCGGATAGCCCAGCGCCTGCGCCCGGTCGTGGTAGCGGGCCCGGGGCCAGAACTCCACCCGCTCGGTGCGCTGGCCGATCACGTTGTATACCGGCAGCGCGGCAAAGGAGTCCACCTGGCCGGAGGGGGCGGTCAGCAGGGAGGAGGCCCGCACGGCGCAGGTTCCGCCCGCGGCGAGAATCAGCACCGTGAGCAGCACGAAGGCCAGGTTTGCCCGCAGCGTGCGGGTGAACGGCCAGGATGGCTCTGACCGGGGTGTGCGGCCGGGGCGCACCGGGGATTTTGCTTTGTTTGTGTGCATGATATGTTTCCTTTCCCGCCCGGGCTCACAGCTGCTGCAGGCCGAACCCGCACCAGGTTTCCAGCACGGGGCTGTAATAAAGGCCCAGAGTGGAGCTGCTGTCGCCAATGAGTACCAGATAAAATTCCTCCAGCCGCAGAATCTGTAACGACAGGCCCTGACTGGAAAAATGCTCCTGCAGCAGATTGGTGGCGCGCTCCGGATCGTCCAGATCGTAGGGGAAGGTGGCGGAGGTATACAGCTGCTCCAGCGTCTGCCCCATATAGATGCCCAGATCACTCAGGGCACAGGCGCTCTCGAAGGTCATGCCGGCGTTTTCAAAGGGAGCGGTTCCCAGGGTGAGGAGCATGGTCTCGATGGAGACAAACCGGTCGATGCGGGCGCCGCACAGCTGCTGCAGATCGTCCACCAGCGAGGCGTATGCCTTTTCAAAGGCTTCCTCTCCGGCGTTCTGCTGGGGATGGAACAGCACGGTGTAGCACACGGGCAGGCAGGAAAAACCGGTGGACCAGCCCATGCTCAGATCCACCGAGCCCGGAATCTCCCGGCCGGTGCTGTCGGAATAGGTGCAGGGGATGTCGTCGACGAACCAGCAGCGCACTTCCTGAAGAAGATCGTCGTACGTCCAGGAGGAAACCAAAGCGCCCTCTGCGGCAATCAGGCTGCACATTCCGTCCGGCTGCATCAGCTGCGTCAGATGATCCCGGCTGTTCAGCCGGTTCAGCGCATCCAGTGCAAAAAACGGTTGGTCATCGGAGGAGGTGGGGGGCAGGTCGTGATACTTGGCCATGGACCAGAAGCTGGCCTGATCGTTCTGCTCGCCCACCATGTTGTAGGCGGGCAGGGCCGCAAGGCTGCCGATCTGGGCGCTGGGCCGGATCAGGCACTGGGCCAGAAAAAACAGGCACAGGGCGCTGCCGGCCAGCAGCACCATCGTGAGCGCGGCAAAACGCAGGGCCAGACTGTGACCGGTCGCGGATTCATTTTGAACGGAATAGCTTGGGGAGATGCGGGGCTGTTTGCCCGCCGGGGCAGAGCCCGGGCCCGGTTTTGTTTGACTGTGCTGCTGGCTGCGCCGGATTTTCATGCGTTGCCTCCTTTCTCTGCGCCGCCGGAAGAGGCGGGCGGAAAGGTGAGGGTGATGAGGGTGCCCTCGCCCAGGCGGCTGTCGATGACGAAGCTGCCCTTGTGGATGCGGCAGATCTCCTCACACAGCGCAAGGCCAAGGCCCGCGCCGCCCGCCTTGCGGCTGCGGGATTTGTCCACCATATAAAAGGGCTGGCGAATCTTTTCCAGCTCCTTTTTGGGAATGCCCTGGCCGTGATCCCGGATCAGAATCTCGATGTTCTGACCCTTGCGGTGGGCCAGCAGCTGGATCAGGCTGCCCTCCGGGCTGGCCTTTCGGCCGTTGTCGATGAAGTTGTACAGCAGCGATTTGAACAGCTCCCGGTCCATCTCCACCCACAGCCCCGGCTCGCAGCCGTACTGCAGGGCAAGCTGGCTGCTGTTCAGCACCGGCTGCATGGCGGTGGCCACCTCGTCGATCACGCCGGAAAGCTCCTCCGGCGCAAAGATCAGGTTCTGGCTGCCCACGTTCAGCAGCTCCATCAGCTTGCCGGACAAACTGCGCATCCGCTTGGTTTCGTCCAGAATGATGCCAGCGTATTCCCGGCGCTTTTTTTCCGGCACATCCTTCTGCAGATAGAGCAGATCCGCAAAGCCCAGAATGCTGGTGAGGGGTGTTTTCATCTCGTGAGCCATGTTGGCGATGAAGGTTTTCTGATCCTGCGCCACCTGCTCCAGCTGGCCCACATGCTGCTGCACCGCCTGGGCCATCCGGTTCATGTCCTCGCCCAGATCGGCCAGTTCATCGGCGCCGGAGATCTGCACCCGCTCGGCATAGTTGCCCTTGGCGATGCGGCGGGACGCCCGGGACAGCTGTTCCAGCCGGCGCAGCTGCACCTTCACCAGCACCAGCAGCACCACCGCGGCGGCAAGGCTCACCACCATGCCGAAGGACAGGGCGGTGAGCGCCTGACGCTGCAGCTGAGCGCCCAGATCGGTCACGTCGAACACGGACACGATGCGGAAATCCACCTGCTCCAGCGGCAGCGGGGCATTCAGCGCCAGCAGCATCCGGTCGCCCTGATTGAAGATGCGGGTATAGGTGAGGGAGGTGTCCTGCCGGTCACTGCTGATCAGGTCGGCGGCGGCGCACAGGCCGGTGGGGTCGTCCAGAAGGCTGGCACCGCCCGCATCGAACATCTGGAAGGCCAGCATATAGCTGTCCGTCTCCTGGCTGGACAGGGCCGCCTGCAGCGCCTGCCGGGTTTCGGTCTCGCTCAGGCTGATCTGGCCGGACTGCAGCCGCTGGTTTACCACGTTGGTTTTGATGGCGTTCATCAAAGACTGCTGCTGCAGGGCGGCCCGCTGCTTTTCCCGCTGCCACAGCTGGGTCTGGGTGTTGTTCAGAAACAGAAGGCTCAGCCCGCCGGTGGCCAGCACCAGCAGCGCCAGAGAGGACAAAAAGATCTTCTGCCATAGTTTCACAGGCGGGCTCCTTTCAGTGTTCCAGCCGGTAGCCGATGCGGGGCAGGGTGACCAGCTTGCCGGAAAGGCCCAGCTTCTGGCGCAGCCGCTGCACATGAATGTCCACGGTACGGGTTTCGCCGGCGAAATCGTAGCCCCACACCAGCGAGAGCAGCTTGTCCCGGGAGAGAGCCAGATCCTGATTCTGCAAAAAGACCCGCAGCAGCTCGAATTCCTTGGGGCTCAAGGCCACCGGTTTGCCGTTCAGGGTCACCGTGTGGCTGGAAAGATCCTGGCAGATGCCCCGGTATTCCAGCACCTCCCGGCCCTTGCCCCGGCGGCGCAGGGCCACCTCCACACGGGCCAGCAGCTCCAGCGCCTCGAAGGGCTTGGCGATGTAGTCCTCGGCGCCCAGATGCAGCCCGCGCACCTTGTCGGCCACCTGCTGCATGGCGGACAGAAAGATCACGGGGGTGCCCTGGCTGGCCACCCGCTCCATCACGGAGAAGCCGTCCAGCCCGGGAAGCATCACATCCAGCAGCACCAGATCAAAGCCGCCTGCAAAGATGCGCTCCACCGCCTGCGCGCCGTCGGAACAGATTTCGCAGCTGTAGCCGCCCAGAGACAGGGTGGCCTCGATCATCTGGGCGATGTGTTCTTCGTCCTCCACAATCAGGATATGTGCCATGGTTGTTTTCCTCCTTTGGTTCCGGCCGGGGCCGGAAAACCGATCGCGTTACACTTATTGTATCATAATCCGGCCGCAAAATGGGCCAACTGGTAAAATCCTGTTGAACAGGGCCGGCGTTGTTTTTTCTGCCGCACCGGCCGACAGGGGATTTTGCTTTCGTCTCTATTATTGCATACAAAGGGTAACGCTGTCGGCAAGAAGTTGTATCAAAACTGCAAACAAGGCCCCCGCGCCGCCGGAAATGTCCGGGGTGCGGGGGCCTTGTTTAAAACATGTGCGATTATTCGTGCTCGCCCACCCAGCGTTCGCGGGTCTCCCACACGGCCTCGCCCTGGGCAAGGCTTTTGGGAAGATCCAGAATGCGCTGGTTGCGGCTGCCCCGAAAGCGCAGCTCCAGGCTCATCTCGGCCTGCACGAAGGGGCCGTCGATGAGGATGTCCAGAAGGGTCAGAAGCTCCTTCTGGGCAGGGGTGCCGTGCTGGTACAGCTCCTCGAAGGTGTAGCCGGTGTAGCTTGCCACCTCGTAGCCGGCGGCGCGGGCCAGCCGGACGAATTCCAGCATTTCCGGCCCGGCCTGGGCGAAGGGTTCGCCGCCGGACAGGGTGATGCCGCGGCAGAGAGGATTTTTCTTTGCCATCTGGATCAGCTGTTCGGGGGTAAAGGGGGTGCCGCCCTCAAAGGGCCAGGTTTCGGGATTGTGGCAGCCGGGGCAGTGGTGTGGGCAGCCCTGGAAAAACACGGTAAACCGGAGACCGGGGCCGTCCACAATGCTGTCGCCGGCGAAGCCTGCTACCTGCAGCATGGCGCTCACAGGTGCTTCACGCGGTCGCGCTCTTCGGCCTTCTTGGCGTCGTTCCATTTGTCCATGGTGCCGACCAGATAGCCGGTGATGCGGCGGATGCGCTCGAAGGGAACGTCCTTACCAACGACGGATTGTTTCTGCATAGCGGACATAGAAAACTCCTCCTTTTATCAGGCGCCGCCCGCCCCGAAAAAGGCAGGCGGCGTAAAAAATTCAAAAGCAAATGGGTGATAAAACCATTATAGAAAGAACACCGGCGGCGCAGCGTTGCCGAAGCAACAAAACAATTGTGCGGGCTTAATCAGCAAAACGCAGAGGGCCAATAAGGCAGCTTGATGTTTTTGCTGAGGAAAGCCGGGTGCGGAAGGCTGGCGCATCGGACTCGGTCAACGGTCGGGTTCGTTAAAAAAATCCGTTAAGAAAGGCCGCAGAAGGTGGGAACGCCGGGATACTTTTTGCGCAGCTCATCCAGCTTTTCGGGGCTCAGGGCCTCGCCGCTGCGGCGGCCGCAGCGGGGGCAAACGTCACCGATCACACCAACGTAGCCGCAAACGGGGTCGCGGTCCACGGGATGGTTGATGCTGCCGTAGCCAACGCCGCTGTCGTGCATGCAGCGCACAACGCTCTCGAAGGCTTCCAGATTGTTGGCGGTGTCGCCGTCCAGCTCCACATAGCTGATGTGGCCCGCGTTGGTCAGGGCGTGGTAGGGGCCCTCCTTCTGAATCTTGTCGTAGGCGGAGATGGGATACCACACGGGCACATGGAAGCTGTTGGTGTAGTATTCCCGATCGGTCACGCCGGGAATGATGCCGAACCGCTTCTGATCCATGCGGGTGAACCGGCCGGACAGACCCTCGGCGGGGGTGGCCAGCAGGGTGAAGTTCATCTTCATCTCCTGGCTCTTGCGGTCGCAGTAATCCCGCATGTGGCCCACGATCTCCAGACCCTTCTTCTGCATCTCGTCGCTCTCGCCGTGATGGTGACCGTACAGGGCGGTCAGGGTCTCGGCCAGGCCGATAAAGCCGATGGACAGGGTACCGTGCTTGAGCACCTCACGCACCTCGTCGGCGGGGCCCAGCTGGTCGGAATCCAGCCATACGCCCTGACCCATCAGGAAGGGGAAGTTGTAAACGCGCTTGGCGGCCTGAATCTCGAACCGGTCCAGCAGCTGGTTTGCCACCAGCTCCATCATGGCGTCCAGGCTCTCGTAGAACTTCTTCTCGTCGTGGTCGGCCAGAATTGCCAGACGGGGCAGGTTGATGGAGGTGAAGCTCAGGTTGCCGCGGCTGTAGCTGATCTGGCGCTCCGGGTCGTAGACGTTGCCCATCACGCGGGTGCGGCAGCCCATGGTGGCCACCTCGGTCTCGGGCCGGCCGGGCACATAGTACTGCAGGTTGAAGGGCGCGTCCAGGAACACATAGTTGGGGAACAGCCGCTTGGCGCTCACCTTCATGCTCAGCTTGAACAGGTCGTAGTTGGGGTCGCCCTCGTTGTAGTTCACGCCCTCTTTGACCTTGAAGATGTGAATGGGGAAGATGGGGGTCTCGCCGTGGCCCAGGCCCGCGTCCTCCGCCATCAGAATGTTGCGGATCACCATCCGGCCCTCGGGGGTGGTGTCGGTGCCGTAGTTGATGCTGCTGAAGGGGGTCTGCGCGCCGGCGCGGCTGTGCATGGTGTTCAGGTTATGCACAAAGCCCTCCATGGCCTGGTAGGTATCCCGGTCGGTCTGCTTCCAGGCGCGGCGGCGGGCGGTGGCCACCAGACGGCGGGCGGTGTGCTCATCCACACGGCCGCTGGCAATCAGCGCGTCGGCCACAATGCGGTCGAATTCCTCCGCATTGGTCTCCAGACGGGGCTGCTGGTCCAGCTCGGTAACGGCTTTGTCCACCATCTGGTTCACAAAGTCGGCCTCGTTCTCGGTCTCCAGCACGTCCTCCAGGCTTTCGGCCAGCTTTTTGCGGTAGGCCCGGGCAAAGGTCTTGCCCACGCCCTCGGCCATGCCGTAATCAAAGTTCGGAATGCTCTGGCCGCCGTGCTGGTCGTTCTGGTTGGACTGGATGGCAATGGCCGCCAGTGCCGCATAGCTGCCGATGCTGTTGGGCTCGCGCAAAAAACCGTGGCCGGTGGAGAACCCGCCGTGGAACAGGCGCAGAATATCGATCTGGCAGCAGGTGGTGGTCAGAGAATAAAAATCAAAGTCATGGATGTGGATGTCGCCCTCGCGATGAGCTTTGGCCTGCTCCGGGCGCAGCAGATACGCCGCGTTATAGGCCTTGGCGCCGGCGGTGCCGATCTGCAGCATGCTGCCCATGGCGGTGTTGCCGTCAATGTTGGCGTTGTCGCGCTTCATGTCGCTGGCGCGGGCGTCCACATTGGTGATCTCGTCGATGGTTTTCATCAGGCTGGTGTTCGCCTCGCGGATGCGGGTGCGGTTTGCCCGGTACAGAATGTACTGCTTGGCGGCCGCGTCGTGGCCGGTCTCCATCAGCGCGGTTTCCACCGCGTCCTGAATCTGCTCGATCTGGGGAGACTCCTCGCCGCAATCCATCTCCAGCTGGCGGGCAGCACGGGCGGCAATGCGGTCGGCTTCGGCGGCATCCCCTTCCTGGGCGGCTTCCAGCGCCTTCATAATGGCGGCGGTGATCTTGCTCTGATCGTAGAGCACCACACGGCCGTCGCGCTTAATTACACTTTTGATCATGGCGATTCTCCTCATGCAACTGTTACTTTGGTGCGGCGAAAAAATACAGAGCGTAAAGAACTACCCTCTGTATTTTGGGGTGGTTCGGCCGCGATTACTATTATTGCACTAGATATAGTAGAAGTCAATAGATTCCCGATGCCGATAAGGCCCAAGAACGCCCAAGCTTTTCGGGGAAAATTTGTGAGATATGATGGCTTGACGAGCCAAACCGCAGAATGTTGTGATACAATAAAATGGTCGGAAAACTTTGCCAGGGGGTGGAAAACCAAGATGGCAGGCCAAATTCGCCGGGTGGCAGGGCTGGAATATGAACTTGTTCGAAAAAAGGTGAAGAATCTGAACCTGCGGGTGCGGCGGGACGGCACGGTGGCGGTGAGCGTGCCGCTGCGGGTGAGCGCCGACCAGGCGGATGCCTTTGTGGCCCAGCGGATGGGCTGGGTGATTGCCGCAAAGCAGCAGGTGGCCCGTGCCGCCCGAAAGCAGGCGGACTGCCCGCCCCCCTCGAAGGAGGAGTGCCTTGCGCTGTTCGAGCCGGTCAGCCGGCGGGTGTACCCGGCCTTTGCCGGGGTGCTGGGCGGCCAGCCGCCCGAGCTGCGCGTGCGGGACATGACCAGCCGCTGGGGCGTGTGCGACGTGGCGAAAAAACGCATCACGCTGGCCTCCCGGCTGGCGCTGCAGCCCGCCGCGGCGGTGGAATATGTGATCGTGCATGAATACTGCCACTTTGTGCACCCCAATCATCAGAAGGAATTCTGGGCGCTGGTGGAGCGCTTTCTGCCGGACTGGAAAGCCCGCCGGGCGCTTTTGCGCCAGGGATAGGGCAGGGGCGCGGCATTCCAAAAGCGGATTCCGTGGACTTTTTTGCCCACAGGCGCTATAATATAGGTTCGTCCGAAGAAAATCTGCGGACCATATAATTGTATATATAATAGAATAAAAGAAAACAAGGAGGGCCGCCGGGCGTGGAAAACAAATACAAAAAGCTGATGAGCAACACCATGCTGTTTGCCATCAGCAACTTTTCCTCCAAGCTGCTCAGCATTATCTTACAACCCTACATCACCTTTGCCATGGGCGAGGTGGACGAGGTGGGCATCACCAAGCTGGTGCAGCAGATCGGTTCGCTGCTGATCCCGCTGGTGAGCATGGGCGTGAGCTTCGCCATCATCCGTTTCGGTCTGGAAAAGACCAACAGCAAAAGCCAGGTGTTTACAAACGGCCTTGTGACCATCGGCCTGGGCTTTGCGCTGATGCTCATCTGCTATCCGGTGCTGCGGCTGATCCCGCTGTTCAGCGACTATGCGCTGCTTTTGTATGTGCATGTGCTGGTGAGCTGCCTGCGTACCCTGTGCACCCAGTTTGTGCGCAGCCGCCAGCTGAACCGGCTGGTGGCGGTGGACGGCGTTTTGTGCAGCGCCACCAACCTGGGCTTCATGATCCTGTTTTTGTCCGGCATGGGCATGGGCGCCTCCGGCTACATTCTGGCCATCATCTGCAGCGACGCGCTGAGTGCCCTGTTCGTATTTCTGGTGGCGGGGCTGCGCCGGTATCTGCATGTGAAGAGCTTCAACAGGGAGCTGTGGGGCCGCATGATGCGCTACGCGCTGCCCATGGTGCCGGCTCAGATCAGCTTCTGGGTGATCAACGCCAGCGACCTGTTCTTCGTGCAGGCCATGTGCGAGGGCTACCAGGGCCAGAGCGGCGAATACTGGACCGGCCTGTTGGGCGTGGGCTATTTCCTGCCCACCATCCTCACGGTGCTGGGTACCATCTTCTATGAGGCCTGGCAGCTTTCCGCCGTGACCGAGGAGAAGGGCCGCGCCGCCTTCTTCAGCCGGGTGTTCGGCATCTATCAGGCGCTGCTGTTCTGCTGCTGCAGCGGCATCATCCTTCTGTGCCGCCCGCTGATGTTCATGTTCAAGGCCAACTTCTACGACGCATGGCAGTTTGTGCCCATGCTCACGCTGGCCACCCTGTTCAACTGCTTCAACCAGTTTTTGAACAGCGTTTACATGGTGGAAAAGCGCAGCACCCTTTCGCTGTACACCATGCTGGCGGGCGCCATCGCCAACTGCGCACTGAACTGGGCGCTGATTCCTCTGATGGGCCCCAACGGCGCAACGCTGGCCAGCCTGATCAGCTATGTCATCGTGTTTGTGCTGCGTGCCATCAACACCCGCGGCCTGATGCACATGAGCTTCGCGCCGCTGCGCCTGACCATAAACTGCGTGCTGATCGGGGTGGAAACGGTGCTCATGCTGCGCCAGACTCCGGGCTGGCCGGTCTGGTGCACCCTGCTCACAGCGGTGATCTGCCTGTTCAACCTGCAGGGCATTCTGGGCATGCTGCGCCAGCTGATGCGCCGCCGCGCCCCCCGCAAACAGGCATAACCAGCCACAGAACGACAAACAAAACCGCCCCGGGGCCATGTGTTCTTCACACAGGCCCGGGGGCGGTCTTTTATGGTCGGCTCAGTCCGGCATGGCCAGCTGGGTCAGGCGCATGTAGTGCCGGTACAAAGGGCCAAAGCGCCGCCGGTAGCCCGGCTTCCAGGGCTTGGCCTTGCCGCAGAAATGCAAAACGGCGGTGTGGGCGAATACCCAGTCCATATCGCAGTCGCCGCCGCTGCGCAGATAGTAGTTGTTGAAATTGCGGGCGTCGTAGTTCCACACCGCGTCGTCCAGCGGCAGCACCAGACTGCCGTACAGCATGTTCAGCAGATCCTGATCCGGGAACAGCAGCTCCCGGGCATGCCGGCGGGTGAAGTCGAACAGGGCCTCCGGGTTAATCCAGCGGCGGCCGGCGTCCAGATCCATGAGCAGCACGCCGGAATTGAAGTAGTCGTGGTCGGTGCCCAGCCGCACCTGATTCACGCTGTTGGCCAGCTCGGTCTTGCCGGTGTGGGCCGCCGCCGCGAACAGGTTGCCCGCAAGATCCAGCTCCCACAGCGGCCGCAGCGGGTTGATGACCAGAATGTCCGGATCCAGATAGATCACCCGGTGCATCTCCTCCGGCAGCAGCTGGGCCGCCAGCAGCCGGTAATACATCTCCTGGGGATACTGGCGGGTGAGGGGGGCGTCCGCAAACAGGCGGGCGTCGGCGGTCACCGGAAAAAGCGAAAAGCCCAACAGGCCGCAGCGCCGCTTCAGCCGGGCCAGCTGCTCCGGGGTGAGGGAGCGGTGGATCAGCCAGACCGAGACGTTTTCGCCCGGGTTGGATGCGTGCAGGGAGGTGAGCATCACCTCCAGCTGGGGCAGGTAATGCTCGTTCAGGGTCACCAGAATGGAAAGATCAGAGGACAAAAGAAACACCTCGTTGTATCGCCGGAAAAGATGCCGGCGGGGGATTGAAAACAGAATCGAAAACAGATTCCCTTTCTGTTATGGTACCACGTTCCGGGGCGGAATATATGAAGTTTCTGCAAAGAAAGCGGAATTTATGCCCGGCGGTGAAGAACCGGGGCGCAAACCCTCGTTGTATGGGCACAGGCGGGCGGAAATCCGCCGCCCGCGAAACCCCGCATGCCGAACAGGGAGGTCGATTACCATGGCATATATACTCCTTTCCATCAGCCGGTTCTGGCTGCTGCTGATGGGCCTTTGCTGCGCCTACCAGCTGGGCTACACCCTTTTGAGCCTTGTGAAAACGCCCCGCTGGAAGCCGGGGGCGGGCACCAACCGGTACGCGGTGCTCATCTGCGCCCGCAACGAGGCCGCGGTGCTGCCAAAGCTGCTGGAAAGTCTGCGCGCCCAGGATTACCCCGGCGTGCTGGATTTGTATGTGGCGGCGGACAACTGCACCGACGACACCGCCCGCCTTGCCCGAAAGGGCGGAGCCACCGTGTTCGAGCGGCACGACCTTGTTCATGTGGGCAAGGGATA
>ENA-OQIJ01000113-OQIJ01000113.1-human-gut-metagenome-genome-assembly--contig:-NODE-113-length-24869-cov-7.492806_pt1 | contig 24869 bp, 18 predicted proteins | sample MGYA00242582_ERZ504747 | MGnify/ENA primary metagenome ERZ504747 (study PRJEB26092, sample SAMD00036435) | human gut metagenome | host: Homo sapiens | study: EMG produced TPA metagenomics assembly of...
TCAGGGGGATACGCTCGGAATCCTCCTTGGCGCGCACGATGATGAACTGGCCGGGCTGGGCCTTCTTTGCCACCAGCGGTGCCTCAATCACCAGCTTGGTGACGGTGGGGTTCAACTCTTTTCGTTCGACAATTTTAAACATTTGGGGTTACTCCTTCGCACAAAAAGGTGCGGCCGCCAGCATCCGGCAGCCGCACCGCGCTGATTAATAAAAAATTTGGCAGGAATTCTTTTTGATCTCTGTTAGATCACAGCTACGCACTCGATCTCTACCAGAGCGTCCTTGGGCAGAGCGCCTACCTGGAAGGCAGCGCGGGCCGGGAAGGGCTGCTGGAAATACTGGGCGTAGATCTCGTTCATGGCACCGAAGTCAGCGATGTTCTTCAGCAGAACGGTGGTCTTGACCACGCTGCTCATGTCTGCGCCGGCGGTGGCCAGGATGGCTTTGATGTTCTCCAGAGACTGACGGGTCTGGCTCTGGATGTCCTCACCGGCAAAAGCGCCGGTGGCGGGGTCCACGGGCAGCTGGCCGGACACATAGATGGTCTTGCCTTCTGCCTGAATGGCCTGAGAGTAGGGGCCGATGGCAGCGGGTGCCTTTTCGGTGGAAATTGCAGTGTTCATTGGTTCATTTCTCCTTTGCTTGGAATCCTGTTACGCCTTGTGGCGGATGACCTGGCCGTTCAGAGCGCCGGTGTGCTTGCCGTGATCCACGGCCACCTGGCCGTTTACAATCACATAGGCGATGCCGTCCGGGAACTGGATGGGGTCGGTGAAGGTGCCCTTGTCAATGACAGTATTGGGGTCGAAGATGGTGATATCGGCCCAGTTGCCCACCTTCAGGGTGCCGCGGTCGGTCAGGCCCAGCACACTGGCAGGTTTGGCGGTCATCTTGTAGATGGCCTGCTCCAGGCTCATCAGCTTCTCTTCCCGCACATACTTGCCCAGAATGCGCACGAAGCTGCCGTACAGGCGGGGATGGGGCTTGCCCGGGCAGAGCAGGCCGTCGGTGCAGGCGTTCATCTCGGGGCGCATCATGAAGCGCTTTACGTGCTCCTCGGTGCCGTAGAAGTCCACCATGCCCACGGCGTTCTCCTCTTCCATCAGCAGGTCGAAGGCGGCGGTGTAGGGGTCTACGCCACGCTTCTCGGCCAGCTCCACGATGGACAGGCCCACCGCGTCGGCGTTCTTCTCGGTCTTGACGCTGGTCACATAGATGTTCTCGAAGCCGGCGAAATCCACGAAGTTATCCCAGCCGGGGATGCCATGCTCCATATCGTAGACCATCTTCTTGCGCAGCTCGGGGTCGGCCAGACGGGCCACCGCCTTGTCGGTGCCGCCGTCGTGTACCCAAGGCGGCAGGATGGCGCCCATCATGGTGCTGCCCGCCACATAGGGGTACTGGTCGAAGCTGACGGTGATGCCTTCCTTCTTGGCCTCCTCCAGCAGCTCCAGAACCGCGTCGATCTTATCCCAGTTTTGCTTGCCGCAGACCTTGAAGTGGCTCCAGTGCACCTTTACGCCGGACTTGCGGCCGATCTCGATGACTTCCTTCATGCTGTCCAGAATGGTGTCGGCCTCGCTGCGCTGGTGAATGACGAACACGCCATCGTACTCGGCAACCACCTTGCACATCTCGATGATCTCCTTGCTCTCGGAGTAAGCGCAGGGAATGTAGATCAGACCGGTGGACAGACCCATGGCGCCCGCCTCCATTTCGCGGCGGGTGATGGCCTTCATCTTCTCGATCTCTTCATCGGTGGGCAGGCGGTTGTCCAGGCCCATGGCCTCCATGCGGATGTTGCCGTGGGGCACCAGGTACATCTCGTTCAGGCCGGGGTGAGCCTTCTCGATCATCTTCAGGTAGTTGTCGGTGGTCTCGTAGGTCCAGTCGATCTCGTCGGTATCGCCGTCCAGACCGGCCAGGTTTTTGCGCCAGGGGCTGATGTACTGGGTGGGCAGCGGAGCCATGGACACGCCGTCCTGGCCCAGCAGCTCGGTGGTGATGCCCTGCATGACCTTGGGCATTACCTGAGGCCGCAGCAGCACATCCAGATCGCTGTGGCTGTGGGTGTCGATAAAGCCGGGAGCCACGGCCAAGCCTGCAGCGTCGATCACCTGATCGGCAGGCTCGGTGATGGTGCCGATGGCGGCAATCTTGCCGTCCTTCACCAGCACATCGGCGTTGATGCTGGCAGCGCCGGTGCCGTCGATCACGCGGCCGTTTTTGATGAGCATAGTAGACATGGGTCAAACGCCTCTCTTTTTCTAATGAGTGATGATTTTGGCTTCACAGCCAGCTGTGGCCCCGCCACCCGGAATGCGGGCAGCGAGGCACACGAAAGGCTTATTACTTCATCAGGGCCTTCAGCACGCCGGTGTAGCAGTCGCATACCTTGACCAGCTGGTCGATCTCGATGTATTCGTTGATGGTATGAGCCAGGTTCTCACGGCTGGGTCCAAGGCCGAAGGTCTTGATGCCGGCCTCACCTGCATAGTGGCTGCCGTTGGTGCAGAAGTTGTACTGGGTGATGGAGGGGTTGTAGCCCATGGCCTTCAGCTCGCCGTACACAGCCTGCACGAAGTCGTCGTTCTCGTCGTACAGCCAGCCGGGGAAGAAGCGCTCGCCTTCGATCACGTTGCCGGTGTGGCACATTTCCTTGCCAACCGCGTAGCTGGCCTTTACCTTCAGCTCGGGATCCTCGGCCATCAGCTTCTCCAGCAGAGCGTTGATGGGAGCCAGCACGCTCTCCTTGGTCTCGCCAACCAGCAGGCGGCGGTCATAGGTGGCACGGCAGTACTCGGGCACAACGGAAGCACCGGGGTACGGAGCGGACTTGATGTCGGTCAGCTCCAGAATGCCGTCGCCCAGAACGGGATGATGGGTGGGCTCCAGAGTGCGAATGGCCTCGATGACCTTGGCCATCTTGTAAACAGCGTTGATGCCCTTTTCGGGGTTGGCGCTGTGGCAGGGCTTGCCGAAGGTCTCGATCACGATCTCGGCACGGCCGCGCTGACCGATCTTCAGGTTCAGCTGGCTGGCCTCACCGATCACCACATAGTCGGGCTTCACATAAGCGCTGATCTCGCGGGCAGCAACACCCTCGAAGCACTCCTCGTGAACCACGCCGGCCACATAGATTTCACCGGCGAAGTCACGGTTGGTAGCCTTGGCGAAGTTGGCGGTGGCGCAGGCCATGGCGGCAACAGCGCCCTTCATGTCGGAAGTGCCGCGGCCGTAGATCTTGCCGTCCACGATCTCGGCGCCGAACGGATCATGCTCCCACTTGGAAGCATCCTCTACGGGCACGGTATCGATGTGGCCGTCGAACTGCAGGCGGGGGCCGGGACGGTTGCCCTTCATGCAGCCGATCACGTTGCCGTATTTGTCCACATGGACGCTGTCGAAGCCGTTGGCCTCGAAGAATTCTTTCAGACGAGCAACAACGCCATCCTCATGGCCGCTGTAGCTGGGAGACTGGATGAGTTTCTGGCACAGGGCCACTACGTTGTTCTGCTGTTCCTGAGTAAGCATAGGTGTATCCTCCTATCCATGGATGAGAATAAGTTATAACGATCGTTCGTATGAGGCGGGCTTTACCGCCGGATACCAATTGGGAAAGAGATGCTCCGCCCGCGCGGTGTCGCCCCCGCGCGGGCGGGCACAGGCTCTAAAAAGCCCGTCCCGGTTGGATTTTGGAAGGGCGCGGCGCTGTGGAGCCGCGTGTGAAAATGAGAGAGTTTGAGAGGACCGGAACGGGCGGAGCTGGTTAAATGGGAACTCAGCCGTCGTAACGGTTGAACTTGCCGCCCCAAACCACGTTGCGGTAGTTCTCCTTGTCGGTGTCGCCCTCGGTGCTGATGAACAGGATGCGGCTGTTCTCGTCCAGGTGCAGCTTCTGCTTAAACTCAGCCAGATCCTCACGCAGCAGGATGTTGGAGATGCAGCCGGTGGTGGCGGCGCCGCTCTCGCCGGAAACAACGGGCTTGTCGCCGCCGGTGGGGGCAGCCAGAATGCGCATACCGTCGGCAGCCACATAGTCGGGGCAGCTGATGAAGGCATCGGCGCAGTTCTTCAGAACTTCCCAACCGATGGTGCAGGGCTCGCCGCAGGCCAGACCCGCCATGATGGTGTTCATGTCTCCGGTAACGAAGTGCAGCTTGCCGTCATTGGCTTCGGCGGTGCGGAATACGCAGTTGGCCTTCTCGGGCTCCACAACAGTGATGAAGGGGCGCTCGGTGCCGTAGTAGCTGGAGATGAAACCGGCCATGGCGCCTGCCATGCTGCCTACGCCAGCCTGCAGGAATACGTGGGTGGGCTTCTCAGCACCCTCTTTTTCCAGCTGGTGCACAATTTCGTAGCCCATGGTGGTGTAACCCTGCATGATCCACAGGGGGATGTCGGTGTAGCCTTCCCAGGCGGTATCCTGCACCATGACCCAGCCCTTCTCCTCGGCCTGCTTGTTGGCCAGACGAACGGCGTCGTCGTAGTTCAGATCGGTGATGGAGGCGTCCGCACCCTCGGCGCGGATGTTCTCCAGACGCTCCTGAGCGCTGCCCTTGGGCATGTAAACCACAGAGTGCTGACCCAGGCGGTTGGCAGTCCAGGCCACGCCGCGGCCATGGTTGCCGTCGGTGGCGGTGACGAAGGTCACCTCGCCCAACTTCTGGCGCACTTCATCGGACAGGATGCGGGTGGCGGGCATATCGGCAATATCCTCGCCCAGAGTCTTGGCGATGTAACGGCCCAGAGCGTAGCTGCCGCCCAGAACCTTGAAGGCATTCAGGCCGAAGCGGTAGCTTTCGTCCTTGATGCGAACTTCTTTCACGCCCAGAGCCTTGGCCAGGCCGGGCAGGCTGGTGAGCGGAGTCTCGGCATACACGTCGAAGCTGGCATGGAAGTCATGAGCCTTTTTGGCTTCGGCTTCGCTGAAGGCGTTCAGGTCAGTGGCGGGAACGTCCTGATGGGGATAAGTAACAATCTTGAACTGTTCCATAGAGTATCAATTCTCCTTTTTCTCTTTGGGAAGGATAAGATTCAACAAAATGGCGGTAAGCGCCACGATGATGACCTCGGAGTTGCCGAAGATCTGGCCGATCCAGGCGGGGCAGCCTGCAAAGGCGTTGGCAGTCTGGGGAATGCCCACCGCCATGGCCACGCTCAGGCCGGCAATGAACACGCTGCGGGGGCTCAGGCCCTCGCGGGCCAGCATCCGAACACCGGTCATGGCGATGGAGCCGAACACGGTGACGGTGGCGCCGCCCAGCACAGGCTGGGGAATGGTGATGAGGATGGCGCTCAGCTTGGGCACCAGAGCCGCAACAGCAACCACGCCTCCGGCGATGCCGAATACCACGCGGTTGATCACCTTGGTGGTAACCACGATGCCCACGTTCTGACCGGCAGCAGCCACAGGCACACCGCCGAATACGCCGCCCAGAAGGCTGCACAGGTTGTTGGCGATCACGCCGCCGGTGATTTCGGCGTTGGTGGCCGCACGCTCATAGGCGCCGTTGGCAGTGGCTTCGAACTGACCGATATCCTGCACGGCATTCACCATGAACACAATGCCCAGGCTGATGATGGCGTTCAGGTTGAACTCGGGAGCGAAGTGGAAGGGCGCGGGCAGCTGAACCCATGCGGCGGTGCCCACTTCGGTGAAGTGGATCATGCCCATGGCCATGGCTGCCAGATAGCCAACCAGCATACCAATCAGGGTGGCGCTGGCTTTGATCATGCCCTTGCAGAACTGGCCGCATACGATAACAGTGGCCAGTGTGATGAAGGCCAGAATCCAGTTGCGGGCGCTGCCGTAGCTGGGGTCTGTGGCCACACCGCCCGCCATGTAGTTGATGGCGGTATCGTACAGCGAGATACCGATGGTCAGCACCACGCTGGCGGTGACGATGGGCGGAAACAGGAAACGGATCTTGGTGAAGCACAGACCCACCAGCATGCCCACGCAGGCGCCGGCGATCTGGGCTCCTACCAGGCCGCCCATGCCCGACTGCTCCACGATGGAGCGCAGGGTGGGCAGGAAGGCGAAGCCGCTGCCTACCATCACCGGCAGGCCGCTGCTGATGAAGCCCTTCACACCAAAGGCCTGCAGCAGGATGGCGAGTGCCGCCACCAGCAGGCTGCCCTGCACCATGATGATCTGATCCGAAGCGGAAACGCCCGCAGCGGAGGCAACGATCATGGGCATGGTGATGCAGCCGACCACCATGGCCACCACATGCTGAAGTGCAAGGGGGATGGCCTTGGCCAGGGGGGGCATGCCGGTGCGGGTGTAAAGCGCCTGTTCAGAAGGCGCCGCTTTTGCACTAGCCATGCTTATTTGCCCCCTTTCTTATAGAAGGTGTCCTGGATGGGCAGCTTGGTGCGGAACACGCCGTCCACACGGTAGGCCGCATGGGCTGCAGCGGGAGCTGCGGGGATGGCGCTGATCTCGCCCACGCCCTTGGCACCGAAGGTGTTCTGATCGTCGGTACCCTTCTCCACGAAGATGACCTCGATGGGAGGTACGTCGGTGGCACGCAGCAGGCCCAGAGTGCCGTACTTGCTCTTCACATAGCCGTTCTCCATCTTGAAGTCCTCGGTGAGGCCATAGCCCAGAGCCATAACCACGCCACCTTCGATCTGACCGGCGCAGGACTGATAGTTGACCACGCGGCCAACGTCATGAGCGGCAACCACCTTGACGACCTTCTTGTTCTCGTCCATGATGACCACCTGAGCCGCATAGCCGTAGGCCACATGGCTCACCGGGTTGGGCTTGTCGCTGCCCATGCGGTCGGTCACGCCGCTGTATTCGCCGTAGAAGCTCTGGCCTTCCAGATCCTCCAGAGTATGGCCGTTCAGTGCGGCAGCCAGCTCACCGGCTGCACGGCGGGTTGCCTCGCCGCAGAACACAGTCTGACGGGAAGCGGTGGAGGTGCCGGAGTTGGGGGTGATGGCCGTGTCGGCACGCTCGTGGAAGATGTGCTGCGGATCCACACCGGTGACCTCGTTCACGATCTGGGTGCAGACGGTGGCAACGCCCTGGCCCATGCAGGCGGCGCTGGTGCGGATGTGCACCTTGCCGTCCACCACAGCCAGGCTGCAGCGGCCGATATCCGGCAGGCCCACGCCCACGCCGCTGTTCTTCATGCAGCCGGCGATGCCCGCATAGGGGCTGCTCTCGTAGGCTTCCTTCACAGCCTCCAGGCACTCGGCATAACCGGTTTCAGGGCCGGCGATCTGACCGTTGGGCAGCACCTGACCGGGGCGGATGGCGTTGCGGTAACGGATCTCCCAGGGGCTGATGCCCACCTTCTCGGCCAGCAGATCCAGGTTCAGCTCGGCAGCGAAGCAGCTCTGGGTTACGCCGAAGCCGCGGAACGCGCCGCCGGGCACGTTGTTGGTGTAAACGCAGATGCCGGTGATGTCCACATTCTGGAAGTTGTAGGGGCCGCCGCAGTGGGTGCAGGCACGCTGCAGAACGGGGCCGCCCAGGCTGGCGTAAGCGCCGCAGTCAGAGATCAGGGTGGCCTTCATGGCCAGCAGCTTGCCGTTCTCGTCACAGGCGGTGGTCACGTCCATTTCCATGGCATGGCGCTTGGTGTGGATGTTCAGGCTTTCCTGACGGCTGAACTTCACCTTTACGGGGCGGCCGGTGGCCCAGGCCATCAGCGCCGCGTGGTGCTGCACGCTCATATCTTCCTTGCCGCCGAAGCCGCCGCCCACCAGCTTGGTCTGGCAGCGAACCTTCTCGGGAGGAATCTGCAGCATGCGGGAGATTTCCTTCTGCTCGTCGTATACCGACTGGCTGGCGGTGTACATCAGCAGGCCGCCCTCGCCGTCCGGAATACCAATGGCGCACTCGGGCTCCATGAAGGCATGGTCGGTCATGGGGGTGGAGTAGTGCTGGGTCACCACATAGGGCGCGCTGGCAATCACCTCTTCGGCATTGCCGCGCTTGAGCACTTCCTTGGTGAGGATATTGCCCTTTTCATGCAGCTTCGGGGCATCCGGCTGCATGGCCTTGATGGGATCGGTGAGGGGCTCCAGCTCGGTGTAGGTCACATCCACCAGATCCAGCACCTCGTCCAGGGTCTCCTTGTGGTTGGTGGCCACCAGAACGATGGCATCACCAATGTAGCGGGTGCAGTCGCCCTCGGCGATCAGCACATCCCAGTCCTGAATGATGTGGCCGGTCTTGTTGAAGGGCACGTCCTTGGCGGTGAGGATCTTCACCACGTCGGGATGGGCCAGAGCGCGGGTCAGGTCGATCTTCTCCACACGGGCTCTGGGGTACTTGGAACGCAGAGCCTTGGCGTAGATCATGCCGGGAACCTTGATGTCGTCCACGAACAGGCCGGTGCCCAGCACCTTCTCGGCCACGTCCACACGGGGGAAGTGAGCGCCGATGCGGGCCTCGCTGTCGTCCTGAGGAACGGGCAGATTCTCGCGGAACATTTTGGCAGCCAGCAGAATGGCTTCCTCGATGCGAACATAGCCGGTGCAGCGGCAGATGTTGCCGCGGATGGCCTTCTTCACATCCTCACGGGTGGGGTTCAGGTTCTCATCCAGCAGGCTCTTGGCGCTGATCACCATGCCGGGGATGCAGAAGCCGCACTGTACCGCGCCGGTCTGGCCGAAGGCGTACACATAAACCGCACGCTCACGCTCGGTCAGGCCTTCCACGGTGGTGATGTGCTTGCCGTTCAGCTTTTCGGTGGTGAACACGCAGGCTTTGGTCTTCTTGCCGTCCACCAGGACGGTGCAGGTGCCGCAGGCGCCCTCGCCGCAGCCGTTCTTCACGCTGGTCAGCCGCAGGTCCTCCCGCAGGTACTCCAGCAGTTTGACATTTTTATCGGTGTGGTGCTCCACGCCGTTTACATATAAGGTGTACATGGAGACGCTCCTTTCAGCGCTTCACGTAGGTGCCGGCCACAAGACCGGTAGGCTGGCCGTATTCCGCCGCCAGCACGCCGCCCACGAATACTGCTTTGGGCATGCCGGTTACGGCAAAGCCCTCGTAAGGGGTATAGTCCACATTTTGCTGCTGCCGGGCTGCGGTGATCACCGTTTTTGCCTCGGGGTCCCACACAGTCACATCCGCATCCGACCCAACGGCCAGCACACCCTTACGGGGATACATGCCGAAGAGCTTTGCAGGATTTTCGGCCAGCAGTCGGCAGAAATCGGTGACGGCCAGTTCCCCGGGCTGCACCATGCTGGTGTAGACCACCATGGGCCGGTGTTCGATGCCGGGGCCGCCGTTGGGAATTCTGGTAAAGTCCTCGATCCCCAGATCCTTCTGCCCTTTGAAATTGTAGCTGCAATGATCGGTGGCAATGGTGTCGATCTCCCCTGCCGCCACCGCCTTGTGCAGCGCCTGTACATCGGCGGGAGTACGCAGCGGCGGACTCATCACATATTTTGCGCCCTCAAATCCGGGGGCCTTGTAACGGCTTTCGTCCATGGTCAGGTACTGGGGGCAGGTTTCCGCGTAAACCTTCACGCCCTTTTTGCGGGCGGCGCGAACCTCTTCCAGACCCAGCTCGGTGCTCAGATGCACCACATGAACCGGCGTGTCTGCCAGTTTGCCCAGATAGCACAGCCGGTTTACTGCTTCGGCTTCCACCTCAGCGGGTCGGCTGGCCGGATGGGCATCCGGACCGAAATGGCCCAGTTCCTTCTGACGGGCCTGCAGTTCATTCACCAGCAGACCGTTTTCACAGTGCACGCCCAGAATTCCGCCGAAGGGCTTGAGCGACTGGAGGATCTCCAGCAGCTCCGCGTCGTTCACCTTCAGCGCATCGTAGGCCATATAAGCCTTGAAGCTGGTCACACCCCGGCGGAACATCTCGGGCAGCTCCGTCTTTACCTGGTCGTTCCAGTCGGTGATGGCCATGTGGAAGGCGTAGTTACAGCTGCATTTGCCGTCCGCCTTTTTGTGCCAGGCATCCAGCGCATCGTTCAGGGTGCCGCCCTTATCCTGCGTGGCGAAATCCACGATGGTGGTGGTTCCCCCGCAGACTGCGGCACGGGTACCGGTGGTGAAATCATCTGCCGTTACCAGCGAGCCGCTTTCCATATCCAGATGAGTGTGGCCGTCGATGAAACCGGGGAACACATAGCAGCCCGCGGCGTCATGAACGGTGTCCCCCTCACCCGGTTCAATGTGAGGTTCGATGGCGACGATGCGGCCGCCATCCAGAGCCAGGTCGGCCCTGGTCAGCCCCGAGGGGCTGACCAGCTGGCCGTTTTGAATGATAATCAAACGAATCCCTTCTTTACTCGCAGAGCTGGATTACAGGCAGTAGGCGTAATCCTTCAGAATGGTCTCGATCAGGGCCTTGATGGGGCCATAGGTGGTGGTATCCTGCGCCAGAACGGTCTCGTACTCGGCATCGCCCAGACGGATCTTCACCTTACCGGCAGCGGCATCCAGTACGCAGAAGCCGGGGTTCTGGCTGTCGGCCATGTCGGCCTCGGAAGCGAACACAGTGAACTTGTCCTTGTAGGGAGAGCTGGCGTAGGGGCAGAACACGGCGCAGTTGCCGCACTCGTTGCACATCTTGTCCACATGGACCACCTGCTCCTTGGCCATGCCGGGCACCTTGATGGCCAGGTTGGCGCGGTTGGGGCAAACGTCCACGCAGTTCTCACACACGGCGCTGCAGCCCAGGCAGCGGTCGCTCTCGGCCTTGGCGTCCACATAGCCGCCCAGCAGGCTGCGCTTTGCCTTCAGCTGAGAAGCCTCGGCGGTGAAGTCGATGGTCTTCACGGCGCTGGCCAGGATGTTCATGGCAGCAGCGGTGGCGTCGGCAATGGCTTCCACAACAGTGGCGGGGCCGCGCTTGGCGTCGCCCACAACATAGATGCCGTTCTCAGCCTTGCAGTCAGCGTCGACCTTGGCCTTGCCCTTCTCGTCCACGGCAATGCCGCTGGTCAGGAAGGTGGCGGTGTCAACCTTCTCACCGATGGCGGCGATCACGCAGGAGGCAGGCAGCTCGGTGGTCTCACCGGTGGCCTCGGGGCTGCGGCGGCCGGAAGCATCAGGAGCGCCCAGACGCATCACGTCGCAAACCAGCTTGCCGTCCTTCAGGGCAACGGGAGCCAGCAGCTCGCAGAACTCCACGCCATCGGCCAGAGCCAGCTCCAGCTCTTCCTCATCGGCAGGCATGTAGCGCTTGCTGCGGCGGTATACCAGGCGAACGTTGGCGGCGCCGGCGCGCTTGGCGGCACGGGCAGCATCCATGGCGGTGTTGCCGCCGCCGATGACAACCACGTCGTTGCCCAGGTTCAGGGTCTCGGGGGCGTTCTTCTGACGATCCAGGTACTCCAGAACGTTCAGGGCCTCGCCGCCCTCCAGCTTCAGAGCGCCGTGGTTCCAGGCGCCGTTGGCCAGGATCACATGGGTGTAGCCCTGACCCAGCAGCTCAGCGGGGTTAGCCACGTTGGTGTTCAGCTTCACTTCCACGCCCAGCTTCTCCAGCAGAGCAGCGTCCTTGGCGATGGCTTCGTCGCTGATACGGAAACCGGGGATGACGTGCTTCACGATGCCGCCCAGAGCATTGCGCTTCTCGAAGATGGTGGCCTTCGCGCCAGCCTTGGCCAGGAAGTAGGCCGCAGCCATACCGGCGGGGCCGCCGCCCACGATGGCAACGTTCTCGCTGCGGGGAGCGCCGGCCTTCAGGCCAGCCAGGAAGGCGTCGTAGCCGCCCTCGGCAGCTGCCAGCTTGGCAGCGCGGATCTGCACGCTCTCCTCGTAGAAGTTACGGGTGCACTTGGTCATGCAGCGGTGGCTGCAGATGGTGCCGGTGATGAAAGGCAGGGGGTTCTTCTCGCAGATAACCTGCAGAGCTTCCACCAGCTTGCCCTCGCCCACCAGCTGGATGTAGGTGGGAATGTCCTGATGGATGGGGCAGCCGGCCTCTTCACAGGGAGCCACGAAGCAGTCGATCAGGGGAACGTCCTGCTTCATCTTGCGGCTGGGCAGAGGCTTGATGGGCTTCACATGGTGAGCGTCGGTCTTGACGGAATCCACCAGAGCGCCCAGCTTCTCCATATCCACACCGGCGAAGGGAACGTAGTCCATGGCAACCAGCTTGTCGGCCATGGGACGCAGGCGGTTGTATCCGCCGGGCTTCAGCAGGGTGGTGGCCAGGGTGATGGGCCAGATGCCGGTGTTGAAGATACGGTCGATGTTGAAGTAGTCCGCGCCGCCGGAGTAGGATACCCGCAGCTTGCCGCCGAACTCCTTCTCCACCTTCTGAGCCAGGCTGATGGACAGCGGATACAGGCTCTTGCCGCTCATATACATCTCCTCACCGGGCAGCTCGCCGGCAGCGATGGTTACGGGGAAGGTGTTGGTCAGCTTGATGCCGAATTCCACGTTGTTGGAAGCGGCCAGATCCAGCAGACGATTGAACATGGGGATGGCGTCCTCAAACTGCAGGTCGCCCTTGAAGTGATGGTCGTCGAATACGATGTAATCGTAGCCCATGTCGTCCAGGGTCTTGCGGGCGAATTCGTAGCCCAGCAGAGTGGGGTTGCACTTGATGTAGGTGTTCAGCTTCTTCTCGTTGATGAGGTAGGTGGCAATGCGCTCGATCTCATCCGGGGGGCAGCCGTGCAGGGTGGACAGGGTGATGGAGGTGCAGACATGGGGATTGATGGCGTCGATGTAAGCGGCATCAATGCCGTTCAGGCGGTTCAGGTTGGTCTTGGCCCATTCCACGCACTCAGCCCAGACCTTGCTGGTGGAGGCGTCCTTCATGCCCTCGATGTAGGTGTTAACCTTCTCGCTCTGGATGCCGGCCAGATCGTAGCCAACGCTCATGTTGAATACGAAGCCGTTCTCGCTGCCCAGGCCGTACATGCGGCTGATCAGCTTCAGGGCGAACCAGGCCTTCACATACTCTTCAAAGGCCTGGGGAACGCGCAGCTCGGTGCTCCATTCCACGTTGTAGCACTCGTCCTCTGCCTTAATGCAGGGCTTGGAGACGGGCAGGTCCTCACCGTCGATGATCTGAACGGTCTTGACCTCGAAGAAGCGGCTGCCGCCGGCGTATGCGGCGATCAGGTTCTGAGCCAGCTGGGTGTGAGGGCCGGCAGCGGGGCCGAAGGGGGTCTCGATCTGCTCGGTGAAGATGGGCAGAGTCTTGCCGGCGGTGTGCTTGTAGATGTCGCCAACGCCGAAGATGGTGCCCTGCTGGGCGTACTCGGTGAGGACCCAATCCATCAGTTCAGCAAACGGAATGGGGCGCATGATGTCGCTCATAATGATTCTCCTTTTTCTCTCAAATTCATCGCCCGCTTTGAACGGCGGACGCCGGTCCCCGTGCTGTTTTGAGCCCGCACGGAGGCTTTTTTACACAGGTTGGGGCACAAAGAGCCCGCCCGGGTCTGCCGGGTGCAAACCGGGCTCTTTGTGCCTATAGGGGCTTGAATCAGCGGCCCGCGTTGATGCGGTTCCACAGATCGGCGCTCTGCTCGCGGCAGTGGGCCAGAACAGCTTCCTTGTCGATGCCGATCAGCTCGCGGTCCTTCATCTTGACCACGCCGTTGATGATGGTGGTCACCACACTGCGGCCGGTCATGCCGAACAGGATGTGGCTGTTGATGTTGGAGGCGTTCATCGGGGTCAGAGGATCGTAATCGGAAACGATTACGTCGGCGTAGGCGCCTTCCTTCAGGATGCCGATGGGCTTCTCGAAGAAGCGGCCGGCCATGGCGCGGTTGTTCTCGAACAGCATGGTGGGAATCTCGCCCCAGGCCACGTTGGGCTTGCAGGCGTTGTGCTTATGCAGCACGTTGGCCACCTTGTAGCTCTCGGTCATGTCGTTGGTGTAACCGTCGGTGCCCAGGCCCACGGTCAGGCCCTTCTCCATCATCTTCAGGATCGGGGGGCAGCCCACGGCGTTGCCCATGTTGCTTTCGGGGTTATGTACCACCATGGTGTTGGTGGCCTTCAGCAGGTCCATCTCAGTCTCGTTGATGTAGATGCAGTGGCCGCAGATGGTCTTGTCGCCCAGGATGTCCATATCGTGCAGGCGGAACACCAGACGCTTGTTGTACTTGGTCAGGCTGTCGTACAGATCGTCGATGCCCTCGGCCACATGGATGTGGTAGCCGGCGCCCTCAGGCTTCTCGGCTGCGCAGTACTCCAGAGTCTTGTTGCTCAGGGTGAAGGGAGCGTGCATGCCCATCATGCCCTTGATCATGTCGGTGGTGTCGGCCTGGGCGTACTTGATGAAGTCCACGTTTTCCTTCACGGAAGCCTTCATCTTGTCCTCGCCGTCGCGATCGCTGATCTCGTAGCACAGGTTGGAGCGAACGCCGAACTCCTTGGCGCTCTCGGCAATGGCAAACAGGCTGCCCTCAATGCCGCCGTAGCTGGCATGGTGGTCAAAGATGGTGGTCACGCCGTTCATGATGCAGTCCAGATAGGTGGCATCGGCGCTGGCCTTGGTGTCCGGCAGGAGCAGATTGCGGTCGATGGTCCACCACTGCTGATCCAGAACCTCCAGGAAGTTGGTGGGATTGTTGCCCTTGATGGTCAGGCCCCGGGCAAAGGCGGAATAGATGTGGTTGTGGGCGTTGATGAAGCCGGGCATGATCACGCCGCCCTTGGCGTCGATAAATTCGGCTTCGGGGTATTTGGCCTTCAGTGCGGCGGTCTCGCCCACCTCTTTGATCAGGTTGCCCTCAATGGCAACACAGCCATTTTCCAGATAGGGGTTTGCGTCGTCGCGAGTGACCAGGCGGCCATTTCCCAAAAGATACATAACCATTCTTCTCCTTTTCTGCTCATGCGTTGTTATTCGGCTACATCGAAAAACGGCTGTAACAGAACACACTGCTCACCATTTTGCCCTTGCATTTTGCCCTTGGCAGATGGATCACAGCCCGTGCGCGAAGCACTCCGTTACAGCCGTTTTATTCACCTTGATTTTTGTCTGATTTTTCCCTTTTTTCCTACGATTCACGACCCAATCATGATCAAAAATCACAAAAAAAAGAACAGCCGTACCGTAACTGACGAACAGCACAACGCCTGTTGTGCCTGCCCAACCCGTGCGCGAAGCACTCCGTTACAGTTGGCTGTTAAAAATCAAACTATACCTGTGAGAAAAGTGTCATTCCTCACTGCACGTTCAGTATAGCACCATGATATTTGCCGTGCAAGTGGGTTCGAACGTTTTCTATTTTTTGCCTAAAGCTTCCAATTCATTGTTGTGCAAAACAGCAAAGTATTACTTTTATTTTTTCATCAAAATCACACGTTTCGGCCGTTTCTTCCCTATTTTACCGACACTTCCATAGGAAATGACGCTTTTTTAAAAGCCTTATATGTATAAAAAAACAACGCCCGGGTTGCAAACACAACCCGGGCGTCGAAAAAGCTTTTTTCAGCTGCGGCCCGCTTCACGGCAGGCCGAACATAAACCATAAAGATTCAGCGAAACATGCTCGATGGCCAGGTCCTTGCGGGCCTCGATCATCTGATTGACCGCCGTTTTGTCCAGAAAAACATCTTCCACCTTTCCACAGCGGGTGCAGTAAAGGTGATCATGCTCGGAAAGGGTACGGTCAAACCGATCCGCCATGCCGGGGATCGACACGCGGCGCACCCGGCCCATTTCCACCAGGCCATTCAGGTTGCGGTACACCGTGCCAAGGCTCAGGCCCGGGCAGTCCTCGCGGATGGCCAGATAAATATCATCCGCCGTGGGATGGTCGCAGCGGTTCTGCACCTGACGCAAAACCAGCTCTCGTTGACGGGAATAGCGCATTTGGGAAACCTCCTTTGCGGTAAATTTTCTCTATGAGGAAGCGGGCCCGGAGCATATAGTCAATATCCATAAATCCGAAAGGCAGTTAAAAATGCCAAAACCCTTTCTAACTCTACACTTTATATACTAAAATAGGAACGATTCCTTGTCAAGCAAGAGCGCAAATTTTTATAGGATTATTTTCATTTTTGTAGCAACCGCCAAAGCTCTCTCATCTGCCGCCAGAGGGTTTATGCGCAGTGTGAAAACCGCCGTCCGAATCGCTTCGGGCGGCGGTTAATAAGAACAAATCGCAGGCTTTACTTTTCTTCATTTTATCCCAATAAGCTCTGGCTGCCTGTTCATTTTTATTCTCTCCGTATTCATAATACACCGTTCCAGCCAACGCATCCGGCAGGTACTGCTGTTCCACCCACCGGCCGGGGAAATCGTGGGGATATTTATAATTCTGGCCTTTTACCAGTGCATCCTCGCCGTCAAAATGCTTGTTTTGCAGCTGGCGGGGAATGGGGCCGGATCTGCCCCGTTTCAGATCCGCCATAGCCCGGTTGATTCCCATGTAGGCGGTGTTGGATTTGGGGCTGGTTGCCACCAGCACCACCGCGTTTGCCAGCGGGATGCGCGCCTCAGGCAGACCGACCATGTTGGCGATGTCCACCGCGGCTTTAACAATGGGCATGATCTGCGGGTAGGCAAGGCCCACATCCTCGCAGGCACAGACCATCAGCCGCCGACAGGCACTCACCAGATCCCCCGCCTCCAGCAGGCGACCCAGATAATGCAGCGCTGCATCCGGATCCGAGCCACGCATGGATTTCTGATAGGCAGAAACGATGTCGTAATGGTCATCCCCTGCCCGATCGTAACGCATGGCGGTACGGCGTGCCACCTGTTTGACCATTTCCAGCGTGATCAGCCGGTTTCCTTCCGCATCCGGCGCAGCAGCAGTGGCGGCAAATTCCAGGCAGCCAAGCGCCTTGCGCATGTCGCCCCCGCAGGCGTCCGCCAGATACCGACAGGCCTCCTCGGGCATTTGAACAGGACCTCCATCCTCTTCTCCCAACCGGGTCAGCGCATTACGGATTCCCTGCTCGATGTCCGCCGGCTGCAGAGATTTGAATTCAAACACGGTGCACCGACTGAGCAACGCATTATAAATATAGAAATAAGGATTTTCCGTGGTGGAGGCAATCAGGGTAACCGAGCCATCCTCAATACACTCCAGCAGGCTCTGCTGCTGCTTTTTGTTCAGATACTGAATCTCGTCCAGATACAGCAGCAGGCCATTGGCGCTGTTCAGGGTACCAATCTCAGCAAGCACCGCCTTGATATCGCTGGTGGAAGCGGAAGTGCCGTTGAGCTTATGCAGTCGCATGCCGCTGTTTTCCGCGATGATGCGGGCCACCGTAGTCTTGCCCACACCGGACGGGCCATAAAAGATCATATTGGGAATGCGTCCGCTGTCGATGGTTTTGCGGAACACACATTCCTCCCCAAGCAGATGCTGCTGGCCGCACACCTCGCTCAGTGTGCGCGGGCGCAGCCGCTGGGCCAGAGGTTCACTCATGGCGTTATCCCCTTTCTGTGGTAAAAGCTTCGCTGCTCCAGCCCTTCAGGATCTGATCCGCATAGCCCGGATTCACAAACCGGTCAATGGCATAGACCAGGCTCCGATCCCAGAATGCCCATTCGTGGCCGCCATCCCAGTCCATATAGGTATAATCCACCGGCAGGCTCTGGGCCAGCTGGCGGAACGCCTGATTCTGCTCATAAATATAGTAAGGCTCGTGATCCTGACAGCCGGTGGTGCACAGGATCTTCGGCTGCTGCTCCGCAGGCAGGGCGCTCACCTTCTGCACCAGCCGGAACAGGTCCCGGTTTTCCGGCAGCTCCAGTGCCTGACCGTACACCGGCTCGAACACATAGCGCACCAGAGGGTTGTCCTTCTGGCCCAGCATCAGGTGCATGGCCACCGCGCCGGAGAAGCTGGCGCAGCCCGCATACCGCTCCGGGTGATTGAGAGCCAGCATCAGCGCGCCGTATCCGCCCATGGAAAGGCCGCAGATGAAATTCTTCTCCCTCTCGTGGGGCAGCTTCACGATCTGATCCAGCAGCAGGGGCATCTCCTCGGTAAGCCAGGTGTGGTAGGCCTGATTGGAGGCGGTATCGTGATAGAAGGAATTGCCCGCATCCGGAATTACGAGGGCAATGTTGTTGTCCGCCGCATAGCGCAGCGCAGCCGACATGTTCACCCAGTCGTCGCCATCGTTGGTATAACCGTGCAGCAGGGTGAACACAGCCCGGGGCGGCTGGCCCTTCCAGCGGTCCACCAGATCACAGGGGAAATACAGCCGCACCTGCGTGGTGCTCATCAGGGCCTGGCTTTTCAGTTTGCAGGTAAAAAACGCCATGGTTAAGCTCTCCTTTTTGGCATTGCGCCAGCAAGGCGGCTTCCCCCGCCTTACGGGAAAAGCCGCCCTCTGTTGATGTTACCGATTATTCATACAGCGGGAACCGGGCAGTCAGCTCCGCCACGCGGGCCGCCACCTGATCCTTCTTATTCTCAAAATCGAAGATGCAGTCCGCGATGACCTTCATCTCTTCGGGGCCAAAGCCGCGGGTGGTCACCGCCGGTGTGCCGATGCGTACACCGCTGGTCACGAAGGGACTGCGCTTTTCGCCGGGCACCGAGTTCTTGTTGGCGGTAATGTGCACCTCGTCCAGATTGTGCTCCAGCTCCTTGCCGGTGCACTCCTCGTCGGACAGGTCGATCAGCATCAGGTGATTGTCCGTGCCGCCGCTCACCAGCTTCACACCCCGGGCGGTCAGTGCATCCGCCAGTACCTGAGCGTTCTCCACGATTTTGCGGGCGTACTCTTTAAATTCCGGGCGCAGCGCCTCTCCGAAGCAGACTGCCTTGGCGGCGATCACATGCTCCAGCGGGCCGCCCTGGGTACCGGGGAATACCGCCTTATTAATCTTCTTGGCCAGATCCTCATTGTTGGTCAGGATCAGGCCACCGCGAGGCCCGCGCAGGGTCTTGTGGGTAGTGGTGGTCACCACGTCCGCGTAGGGCACCGGGCTCTGATGCGCACCGCCCGCCACCAAACCGGCTATGTGGGCCATATCCACCATCAGGTAAGCGCCCACCTCATGGGCAATGTCGGCCAGTACATCAAATTTAATGGCGCGGGGATAGGCGGAAGCGCCTGCCACGATCATTTTGGGCTTGACTTCCCGGGCCAGCTGACGCAGTGCATCGTAGTCCAGATAGCCTTCCTCATTCACGCCATAGGGGACGAAATGGTAGTTCTTGCCGCTCATGTTCACCGGGCTGCCATGAGTCAGGTGACCGCCTGCGGCCAGATCCATCCCCAGAATGGTGTCGCCCACCTCCAGCAGCGCGAAATACACGGCCAGATTGGCCTGAGCACCGGAGTGGGGCTGCACGTTGGCGAAATTTGCACCAAACAGCTTGCATGCGCGGTCGATGGCAATCTGCTCCACCTGATCCACATAGGCACAACCGCCGTAATACCGGTGGGCGGGGTAGCCCTCGGCGTATTTATTGGTGAGCACGGTACCCATTGCAGCCATTACCGCCGGGCTGACGATGTTTTCGCTGGCAATCAGCTCAATGTTCTGCCGCTGGCGAACCAGCTCCCGCTGCATGGCTTCGGCCAGCTCCGGGTCCTGCCCGGCCACAAAGCCGATGGTATCCATCATATCCTGATACATGTTTTTCCACTCCTTTTCCCGTATGGCCCCAGCCATTAGTATACTATTGTTCTATTATAGCGCATCTGCCGCCCGGGCACAACCACCCGGCAGTAAGTTTCCAATGGCTTTTTCTGCTGTTTATAAAAAGAATTGCCCAAACTGAGAATTCGTGCTATAATCATTGAAAATTCTTTTATACAAGCCAAAACGGAGGGATTCACCCATGACCACAAAAGCCCTGGCACTGGAAGTGATCCAGCGCCTGAAAGACGCCTACCCCATCGCGGAATGCACTCTGGATTATGACCACGCCTGGCAGCTTCTGGTGGAGGTGCGGCTGGCCGCCCAGTGCACCGACGCCCGGGTAAATGTGGTGTGCAAGGATCTGTTCGCCAAATACCCCAGTGTGGATGCGCTGGCCGCAGCCGAGCCGGAGGAGATCGAAGCCATTGTGAAACCCTGCGGGCTGGGCCGCTCCAAGGCGCGGGACATCAGCCTGTGCATGCGCCGCCTGCGGGACGATTTCGGCGGCAAGGTTCCGGACGATTTCGACGCGGTGCTCAGCCTGCCCGGCGTGGGCCGCAAGAGTGCCAACCTGATCATGGGCGACGTGTTCGGCAAGCCTGCCATCGTCACCGATACCCACTGTATCCGGCTGTGCAACCGGATCGGCCTGGTAAAGAACATCACCGAGCCCAAAAAGGTGGAGATGGCCCTGTGGAAGATCATTCCGCCGGAAGAGGGCAGCGATCTGTGCCACCGGTTCGTGCTGCACGGCCGAGCCGTGTGCGACGCCCGCAAGCCGGACTGCGCCGCCTGCTGCCTGAAGGACATCTGCAAAACCGGCAAGAAGGCCGTTCCCGCCGAGTCATAAGCCCTTTTCTTCCTACCAGAAAAGGAAAACCTTGACAAATTTCTCTATCGTGTTATACTTATGCACGGACATAAAAACAGGGGCGCTGGGGGCCATCCCCGGCTGAGATCAGAGCAAAGTGCAGCTCTGGGTCACCTTGAACCTGATCCGGGTAATGCCGGCGTAGGAAGTTTGAGGATTATAGCGCAATCATTGCGCCCCTGCATGTTTTTTTGCCTGTGCAGGGGCGTTTTTTGCGCCCGTTTTTATGTACTAATCTTTTTTCACACGGCCAAAAAGGCCGGGAAAGGCTGGCACAAACCATGGCAAAATCGACGACCCGCACCCATGCGCTGGTGGAATGCGCGCTGATGATCGCGCTGGCCACCATTCTGAGCTACATTCCCATCTTCAAGCTGCCTCACGGCGGCTCCATCACCCTGGTAAGCATGCTGCCCATCATTCTGGTCAGCTTCCGCCGCGGCCCCGCCTGGAGCCTGCTCACCGCTTTCGTGTTCAGCCTGATCCAGCTGCTGCTGGGTGTCAGCGATCTGACTTACTGCCAGACGCTGGGCGCCGTAGTGGGCAGTGTATTGCTGGACTTTTTGATCGCCTTCACCGTGCTGGGCCTGGCCGGTCTGATTGCAAAGCCCATCCCCAACCGGCTGGCCGGCGTCTGCGTGGGTACTCTGGCGGTTTGCCTGCTGCGCTACCTGTGCAGCTTCCTGTCCGGCTACATCGTCTGGAAGGACTACGACTATGCCTTTGAGTGGATGACCGAGTTCGGCTGGGGCGCTCAGATCGCCAGCATGGGCGAAAACGCTCTGTGCTGGCTGTACAGCGCAGTATACAACGGCACCTATATGCTGCCGGAAGCCATTCTCACCACTGTGGTGGCCATCGTTCTTTATAAAATGCTGCCCAAGCTGTTTGCGCCTCAGGCGTAATTTTTCTTCCAGCCGGGGGTGTTTCCAATCCGGAAGCACCCCCGGTTTTTCTGTTTCGCCGTGCCTTTACTGTCCTGTCTTTTTTTGATATACTGAAGAAACTCCCGGTAAAAATCTCTCCGGAGTATTTTATTCTTGAAAACGAGGTGTAACCCCTTGAAGCTGCCTTTTTTATGGAAAAGCCTTGCACTGACCGCCTGTGCTGCCCTGATGCTGTGTGGCTGCGGCGCATTCAGCGCGCCGGAACCCACGCCCACCCCCACACCGGCTCCCACTGCAGTGCCCACACCGGAACCCACTCCCAGCCCCACGCCGGAGCCCACACCGGAACCCACTGTGGATCTGGATGATTTCGGTGGTTACCCTTCCGTGGGTGACGAATTGGGCCGCATTGTTATTCCCGGCACCAATGTGGACTGCGCCATGTACTGGGGCGACAGCAAAACTCAGCTGAGCAAGGGTGCGGGCACCTACACCGGCGCGCACATTCCCGGTGAGGGCGGAACCATTCTGGCCGGAGCCCACACCAACAGCTATTTCCGCGACTTTGAAAATGTGGAGCTGGGCGACGAGATCGTGATCACCACCTATTACGGCGAGTATCATTATGAAGTGGTGAATATGCAGGTGGCACTGGATACCGATACCTCTGCCTACGATCTGGAAGCAGACGAGGAGAATGTAATTCTCTATACCTGCTACCCCTTCGGCACTCTGCAGCACACCAGCCAGCGCTATTTCATCTATGGCAAATACATCAGCGGCCCCGAAATCGTGGACAACTGATTCCAGTCAAAAACGCCCTTTCCCACACCATTGGAAAGGGCGTTTTCTTATTGTTCTGCGGAAAGGGCAGTCGGCCCCTCCTGTGCTTTCTGCATGGCCCGCAGCAGCATGCCCTGTCGGCTGGCCGCCTCCTGCAGCGCCACAAGGCAATCCCGTGCAAGGGGTGAAAGACCGTATTTCGCCTGCCACAGGGCCACATCCCGGTTCATTGCCACACCGGCGCAGCGCTGTTGCACAAGGCCGTGGCGGCGGCATTCCGCCTCCGGAAGCGGATTTGACCAGGTATAGCTGCCCGGTACGCCCCGCAGCAGCTCATACATACTTGCCCGATCCTGCACATGAATACGGCCCGCCGGTTCCTGTGGCGGAGCCGCAAATTCCGTCTGCTCCGCCAGCTGGGCATCCCCCCGCAAAATCTGGGGATACTGCTGCAGCTGATCGTATTGCAATGTTCCCTGCCCGGCCAGCGGATGCCCCGGCGCCATCAGCACACAGGGCGTAAAACGCAGCAGAGTACGGCTGGCAAGACCCGCCTTGGCAAACAGCTCCTTGAAATAATCGTCATACAGCAGCTGATACCGCACCACGGCAATCTGTACCTGGCCCCGGCTCACCGCATCCAGTGCCTGGGCCGTGGCCGATTCCTGATAGCTCACATTCAACAGCCTGCCCTGCTGCTTTGCCAGAAAGGCGGCCAGCGCCCGGGTGATGTAGCCGCTGTGCGGCCCGGCCAGCGCCAGCCGCATGGTCTGTTCATGGGTGCGATAGATGCTTTCCAGCTCGCCCACCTGACGCAGGATGGTCTCGGCATAGCGCAGCAGCTGGGCCGCCTCCACCGTAGGCTCCATGCCCTGTGCTCCCCGCCGGAACAGGCTGACCCCAAGCTCCTTCTCCAGTTCCTTGATGGTTCGGCTCAGGTTGGGTTGGCTGATATACAGATTCTGAGCTGCCTTGGTCACACTGCCCACCCGCGCAATTTCCAGTACACAGCGCAGCTGTTGTAAATTCATTCCCATTTCCTCCTTTGTGTAGTTTGCCAGCGTATTTTCACGAAACATGTGTAAAAACTTTGTAAACAGCCCACTATTATATCACTTTTGATATGGTTTTATTTATATAATACATTACCCACCAGGATATGGCAATGGTATCATAGGGGTGTCAAGAAAATAACATTCAAACGCCTGCCGCCTTGTGCGGTTTCTTTTCGCCCTTTTCGCGTTAAGATTTTAACGTTTAGAACATGTTATTTCATTTTCGGAATTTTTTTGGAGGTAATGAACAATGGCACGTTTTACTCTTCCCCGCGATCTGTATCATGGCAAGGGCTCTTTGGAAGAACTGAAGAACCTGGGTGGCAAGAAGGCTTTCGTCGTTGTTGGCGGCGGCAGCATGAAGCGCTTTGGCTTCCTGGATCGCGCCATCAATGCCCTGAAGGAAGGCGGCATGGAAGTTTATCTGTTTGAGAATGTTGAGCCCGATCCCTCTGTGGAAACCGTTATGCGCGGCGCTGCTGCCATGACCGAGTTCCAGCCTGATTGGATCGTTGCCATGGGCGGTGGTTCCCCCATCGACGCTGCCAAGGCCATGTGGGCTTTCTACGAGTACCCCAATGTGACCTTTGAGGAGCTGTGCATCCCCTTCAACTTCCCCAAGCTGCGCCAGAAGGCTCACTTCTGCGCCATTCCTTCCACCTCCGGTACTGCTACCGAGGTTACCGCGTTCAGCGTAATCACCGACTATGCCAAGGGCGTTAAGTATCCTCTGGCCGACTTCAACATCACTCCCGATGTTGCCATCGTTGATCCCGAGCTGGCCGAGAAGATGCCCCCGAAGCTGACCGCTCACACCGGTATGGACGCTATGACCCATGCCATTGAGGCCTATGTTTCCACCTGCAACTGCGATTACACCGATCCTCTGGCTCTGCATGCCATCAAGATGATCCACAATGATCTGGTTGCCAGCTACAACGGCGACATGGATGCCCGTGACCGCATGCACAACGCTCAGTGCCTGGCCGGCATGGCCTTCTCCAACGCTCTGCTGGGCATCGTTCACAGCATGGCTCACAAGACCGGTGCTGCTTACTCCGGCGGCCACATCGTACACGGCTGTGCCAACGCCATGTACCTGCCCAAGGTCATCAAGTACAACAGCAAGGTTGAAAGCGCTGCCGAGCGTTACGCTGACATCGCCCGCTTCATCAAGCTGGAAGGCAACACCACCGAGGAGCTGGTGGAAGCCCTGATCGCCGAGATCAAGAAGATGAACGCCGCGCTGAACATCCCCACCTGCATCAAGGAGTACGAGGGCGGCATCATCGACGAGAAGGAATTCATGGATAAGCTGCCTCAGGTTGCTGAACTGGCCATTGGCGATGCCTGCACCGGTTCCAACCCCCGTCAGCCCAGCCAGGAAGAGATGGAGAAGCTGCTGAAGGCTTGCTACTACGACCTGCCCATCGATTTCTAATCGATTTTCCCGCACTGAATGCCCTCGGTGTATTTACACCGGGGGCATTTATACGTTATAATGTAAGAGGACTGTGCATTTTTCGGTCCCAGGCCGGCTTTTGCATTCATCCGCAAATGCCGGTTTCATTTTGTGAGTGAAAAGGAAGCGATTTGCCATGTTTAAGATCGTTGAACGAAAAGAGTTGAACCCCACCGTCACCAAGCTGGTGATTGAGGCACCGCTGGTGGCAAAGAAGGCCCAGCCCGGCCAGTTCATCATCGTGCGCGCCAAGGAGGATTCCGAGCGTATCCCCCTGA
>ENA-OQIJ01000114-OQIJ01000114.1-human-gut-metagenome-genome-assembly--contig:-NODE-114-length-24511-cov-6.747293_pt1 | contig 24511 bp, 21 predicted proteins | sample MGYA00242582_ERZ504747 | MGnify/ENA primary metagenome ERZ504747 (study PRJEB26092, sample SAMD00036435) | human gut metagenome | host: Homo sapiens | study: EMG produced TPA metagenomics assembly of...
GCAACATGTACAAGGAATTCGAGACTCACGCCCGTGAGGAGCACTGCAACCTGTTCAAGAAGAACGTGCAGTAATTTCGCGTACAGAAAAACTCTTTATCGTCAGGAAATTGAAAAACAATTGGGAGGAACCCGAAAATGGCATTGCATAATATGGATCCCAAGCGCTGCCCCATGCCCAGCCAGGATCCCAACGTTCGGAACAAAAACTTCAAGGAGGTAGCTCTGGGCTACACTCCCGAGATGGCAGTCAACGAGGCCAAGCGCTGCCTGGGCTGCAAGAACAAGCCCTGCCAGACCGGCTGCCCGGTTGGCATCGACATCCCCAGCTTCATCGCCAAGGTGGCGGAAGAGGATTTTGAGGGTGCCTATCAGGTGCTGAGCGCCTCCAGCGCGCTGCCCGCGGTGTGCGGCCGCGTCTGCCCCCAGGAGACTCAGTGCGAAGGCAAGTGCGTGCGCGGAATCAAGGGCGAGAGCGTGGGCATCGGCCGTCTGGAGCGCTTTGTTGCTGACTGGCATCGTGAGCACAACAACACTGCCCCCACCGTTCCCGAATCCAACGGCCATAAGGTGGCCATCATCGGCGCCGGCCCCAGCGGTCTGACCGCCGCCGGCGACCTGGCCAAGCTGGGCTACAAGGTCACCGTGTACGAAGCCCTGCATCTGGCAGGCGGCGTGCTGGTGTACGGCATTCCCGAGTTCCGTCTGCCCAAGGCCATTGTGCAGAACGAGATCGAAGGCCTGCAGGCCATGGGCGTGGACATCGAGACCAACATGGTCATCGGTAAGGTACTGACCATTGACGAGCTGATGAACGACTACGGCTACGAGGCCGTGTATGTGGCTTCCGGCGCCGGTCTGCCCCGGTTCATGGGCATCCCCGGCGAGAGCCTGAAGGGCGTATACTCCGCCAACGAGTACCTGACCCGCGTGAACCTGATGAAGGCTTACAAGGAAGGAAGCAAGACCCCCATCAAGAAGAGCAAGAACGTGGCCGTTGTAGGCGGCGGCAACGTGGCCATGGACGCTGCCCGCAGCGCCAAGCGTCTGGGTGCCGAGAACGTGTACATCGTGTACCGCCGCGGCATGGAAGAACTGCCGCCCGTAAGGAAGAAGTGGAGCATGCCGAGGAAGAGGGCATCATCTTCAAGCTGCTCACCAATCCCGTGCGCGTTTTGGGTGACGAGAACGGCTGCGTGACCGGTATGGAGTGCGTGGAGATGGAGCTGGGCGAGCCCGATGACAGCGGCCGCCGCCGTCCCGTGGAGAAGAAGGACAGCAATTTCGTGCTGGATGTGGACACCATGATCATGTCCATCGGTACCAGCCCGAACCCGCTGATCCGTTCCACCACTCCCGGCCTGGAAACCAACCGCCACGGCTGCATCGTGACCAACGGCGACGACGGTCTGACCAGCCGTGAGGGCGTGTACGCCGGCGGCGACGCCGTGACCGGTGCTGCCACCGTTATTCTGGCCATGGGCGCGGGTAAACACGCTGCCAAGGCCATCGACGAATACATTAAAAACAAGTAAGAACGACAGCGAAAAGAAAACAACAACTTAACAGCCAAAAACAAAAGTCCCCTGCTCATCTTGAGCAGGGGACTTTTGTTTTGTCAGATTTCCTTTTCTTCCCCAGGGTCCCAAAGGCTGGGCTGGGGCTTTTCCCGGGCCACCATGGAATCCGCATGGCGGCTGATTTCCGCCTTTTTGTAGGTGTTTCGGGAAAGACAGGTCACATAAAGGGTGTCGATCAGCATCAGCAGCGGCACCTGAGGGGAAATGCGCAGTCCGCCCCCCATCTCCCGAAGGGAAATCAGGTGGACAATCTCGTCGGGCATATTGTCGGATTTATCCGGTGCAGGGCCGCCGGTAAACAGGACGGTTCGCGCCCCCCGCGCTTTGGCCATGCGGATGCCGCCTGTAATTTCCGAGGTTCTGCCGCTCATGGTGAAGGCAATTACCAGATCGCCGGGCACCACCAGCGCTGCTGTGATCTGAATCAGCTGGGAATCGCTCACGGCCTGAATCCAGAGTCCCAGGCGCATGAACCGCAGCTGAAAGTCCTGGGCGGCAAGCCCGGAATGACCGATGCCAAAGATGAAAATCCGGCGGCTTTCGTCCATCATGGCGGCAATGCGGCGCATCTGGGTATTGTCGATGGAAGAAAAGCTGTTCTCCATTAAAAGGCCATAGAGCCCTTCCACCTGGGAGTTTGCTTCGCCGGGTTGGCGCTCACTTTCCGCGCCGCTCAGCTCCCGTTCATATTCATAGCTGAATTCCCGGTAACCCTTATAGCCGCATTTTTTGGCGAAACGGGAGAGCGTTGCTTCCGATACATACAACAGCTTGGCCAGGTTTTTGGACGCCAGATCCACAGGCTTTGTGTTGTTCAGAAAGAAATCGGCCACAGTGCGCTCCACCTGGGTCATCTGATTGTAAGAGTCCATGATTTGCTGAATGGTTCTGCGATATTGCATGGGGGTCACTTCCTTTGTGCGGGGGAACGGCGGGGGCGCCTGTGAGAAAACATTCAAAACATGGACTTAATTATAAAACCGAAAGACAGAAAAAACAATGCGCGAAAATCGACAAAAAATACAAATGACAGAGCCGAAAATACAAGCAAATTATTGCTTTGAAAATAATAAAATGCACAGAACTCAAAGAAAAAGTGTGCATATTGACGTAAAACTGGAATAGATAGAGGGGGTTGATGGTCGAAATGATGGTGCCGGATGAATTCCTGGTTTTGCGAAAGCACCCGAAAACAGAAACTACTTTCAAAGGCGTGTAACTTCTTTCAGAATCGGTGAAATCTATTGAATCCCATTGGTGCGGTGGGTATAATTGGGGCAAAGAGGGGACGCAAGATACACGGCGCAAAACCCTGCGGAAAGGAAGTCTTGCCATTATGAGCTGGAGCATTCATCCGGATACCTGTGCACGGGCGGCCCGGGCTCTGAACGAGCTTTTGCCGCTGGTGGAGCGCGGGGAAAGGCACCGGCAGGTGTATGCGAAAGAACAAAGTCAGCCGGGATATTCCATAAAGGCGAAGGGGACAGAATCCACATCGGCTACCATACCCTTACGGATCTGCCCCGCGGAGTTCTGGATGCCTGCAGCCACACGGAGGACTGCTTCACGCTGCAGCGGCACTGCGCATTTCAGGAATTCGGCGTGATGGCAGACCTGTCCCGCAATGCGGTGATGAAGCCGGAGGCCATCCGCCGCCTGATTCGCCTGAGCGCCCTGATGGGTTACAGCTTTGTGGGCCTGTATATGGAGGATACCATTCAGCTGGACGGGGAACCGTATTTCGGCTACCAGCGGGGAGCCATGACGAAGAAGGAGCTGCAGGAACTGGATCGGTATGCGGCAAGCCTGGGCGTGGAGCTTCGGCCGTATCTGCAAACGCTGGCTCACCTGAACCAGATCATGCGCTACCAGCGATACGATGCCATCAACGACACCGGCGACATTCTTCTGGCAGGGGATGAAAGGACCTATCATCTGCTGGATCGGCTTTTAAAAACCGTGTCCGACTGCTTTACAACCCGCAAGGTGAACATCGGCATGGATGAAGCGGCGCTGGTGGGTGCGGGAAAGTATCTGGATCAGAACGGATACCGTCCCCGGATTGAGGTCCTTCAGGAGCATCTGACAAGGGTGCTGGGGCTCTGCGAAAAATACGGCTTGAAGGCTCAGATGTGGAGCGATATGTTCTTCAACCTGGCCTATGGCAGTTACGACAAAGCTGCCGAAGGTGCCAGCGCGCAATGTCAGCCGGAGATTCCGCCCCAGGTGGAGCTGGCGTTCTGGGACTACTTCCATGTGGGGCAGGCCCGCTACGAAACCATGCTGCAAAAGCACAGGCAGATGGCCGGCAGGGTTGCCTTTGCCGGCGGAGCCTGGAAATGGAGCGGATTTACCCCCAGCAATGCGTTCAGCATCGAAGCTGGTCGGGATGCCCTGAATGCCTGCATCAAGGAGCAGGTGGAATCGGTGGTAATCACGGCCTGGGGCGATAACGGAGCGGAGGCAAGTATGTTTTCCATCCTTCCGGTGCTTTATGCCGATGCTGCGCTGGCCTGGGGCCAGCCGGGCGAGCGGGAAGGATTTGAAATTCTGACTGGAGTCCGCTTTTCGGACTTTCTGGAGCTGGATCGCCCCAGCATGTTCTCCCCGGATCCGGCAGTGCATGGCAATGCAAGCAAATTCCTTTTATATAATGACCCGCTGCTGGGCACCTATGATTCACTGGTTCCGGAGGACGTGGAAGCCTTCTATGCACAAGCGGCCCGGGAGCTGGCGCGGGTGGAATCCATCGCCGGGGAATATGCCGGACTGTTCCGCACCCAGAAAACACTGAGCATGCTGCTGGAAAAGAAGGCAGCCCTTGGGCGGAACATCAAACGGGCATACGACAGTGGGGATCGTGAGCAGCTGCGCCAGATCACGGAATATGAAATCCCGCAACTGCTGGAACGGCTGGACACCTTCGCAGATGCACTGGAAAAGCAGTGGATGGCGGAAAACAAAGCCTTTGGCTTTGAGGTACAGGATCTTCGTCTGGGAGGGCTGCGCCGACGCGTTCAGCAAACGGAAAAACGGCTGCGCGATTATCTGAACGGTGCGACCGAGCGGATTGAAGAGCTGGAAGGGGAGCGGCTGCCCTTCGCATATTTCGACAACAGCAGCATTGAAACACTGAACTACAATCTGTGGGCCGTGAATGCGACCCCGGCAGTTTTATGAATTAGGCGGTTCCGCGACGGATAAAAAGGTACAGGCATTATCGAACGGAAGCGTTTAAGGATATCAACAGCAACAAAGGAGGACACACAAATGAAAAAGTTTTGGAAACGAGCGGCAGCCGGCTTGTGCGCGGCGGCACTTGCAGCCACGGCTTTGACCGGCTGCGGCGGCGGACAGGAAACCAGCACGGCAGCGTCCGGGGCGGCATCCGGTTCCACAGCGTCCGGATCTGAAGCGGAACCGGTTACGCTGGAGTTCTGGACCATTGCTCTGCAGCCCACGTTTACCGACTTTTTGAACGGCCTGATCGACAAATACGAGCAGGAAAACCCGAATGTTACCATCAACTGGGTGGACCTGCCCTATGATTCCATCCAGCAGAAGCTGGTTACCGCCACTGCGGGCGGCACTTCGCCGGATGTGGTCAACCTGAACACCCAGATGACCCTGACCCTTGCGGGCAAGGGCGCACTGGTGGATCTGGAAAAGGAAGCCACCGAGGAGCAGAAGAGCGTTTATATCCCCAGCCTGTACGATTCTGCCCGCATCGGCGATTCCGTTTACGCCTTCCCCTGGTACGCTTCTCCCAACATCATGTTCTACAACAAGGCGCTGTTTGAGCAGGCCGGTCTGGACATCGAGACCCTGCCCACCCAGTACCGCGAGGCCTTTGACGCGGCCAAGACCATGAAGGAAAAGACCGGCGCTTACCTGTACAATCCGCCGGAGTTCTTCAACCTGATGTTCGAAGAGGGCGTTTCCATTCTGAACGAGGACAACACCGCTGCAGCGTTCAACACCCAGGATACCGTGGATCTGCTGAACAGCTTCAAGGAGCTCACCGATCAGGACATCCTGCCCAAGAACAGCAAGTGGGGCGACTGGGATACCGAGCTGAAACTGTTTGAGACCGGCCAGCTGGCCATCGTAAGCTCCTCCGGTTCTTCCCTGAGCCGTATCAAGGATGAGGCCCCCGATGTGTACGAGAACATTGGTGTGGCAGCCCCGCTCACCGGCAGTGAAGGCTTCTCTCGCAATGCGTTGATGAATCTGGTTGTGCCTGAGGCCAGCAAGCACCATGAAGAGGCCATCAAGTTTGCCGCCTACATCACCGGCGACGAATGCCAGCTGGAGTTCTGCAAGCAGACCGCGATCTTCCCCTCCACCATCAAGGCCAGCCAGGACGAATACTTCCTGTCTGACAGTGAGACTCTGGAAGGCCAGGCCCGCATCATGTCCGTGGAAGTGAGCGAGACCTCCAAGGACTACTCTCTGGGCACTGCAGGCCAGAGCGAGATCCAGGATGCTGTGAACCAGATCCAGGAGGCCGTGATCCAGAACGGTACCGATACGCAGACCGCACTGGACAACGGCGAAAAGGCCGTGAATGACATTCTGGCGCAGTCCGCCGGCTAAACCATTCGGCCAAAGATCGAAAAATACAATGAATGCCGCCAGGGAGCTCATGGGTAGTGCCGGGCCCCTGGCGGCCCTTTTAAAAGGGGCTGGCCGCCCCATCATCTCAGCAGATCCTTTGAAGGGTGAAAAAAGCCCGTCGGAAGGGCCCAACGGGCTTTTCGGTTTGCGGAACAAGGGGGAAAAAGCTATAATGAAAATGCCTACATCAACTGCAGCCGTTTCCGGTAAAAAGCGGCGGCCCATGCGTTTGCAGACCCGGCAAACGCTGCTGGCGTACCTGTTCATGGCGCCGGCACTGATTTTGCTGGTCGTGTTTGTATTCGCGCCCATCCTGGGCAGTCTGCCCTTGATGTTCTTTGATTACTCGGTGCTTGGCACCACCAAATTTGTGGGACTGAAAAACTTTGTCACCGCATTTCATGACCGCAACTTCCAGGCGGCCATTGTGAACACCATCCTGTTTGTGGTGGTGGTTCCCGTAATCCAGATTCTGTCCATCATGCTTGCGGTGCTGGTAAACCGCAAACTGCGGGGCATTACGGTGTTCCGCACGCTGTACTACATCCCGGTGGTCACCTCCATGGTGGCGATTTCCATCATGTGGGGCTTCCTGTTTGACCCCAGCGGACTGATCAACTCTCTTTTGAAAAAATGGGGGCTTATCTCCAGCTCCCTCGGCTTTTTGACCGACAGCAGAACCGCCATGCTGTGCATTATGTTCATCACGGTATGGCAGGGCCTTGGTTATTACATGATGATGTACCTGGCGGGGCTCCAGTCCATCCCGCAGGAGATCGTGGAGGCAGCCTATGTGGACGGCGCAACGCCGGCCAAAGCCTTCTGGCACATCAAGCTGCCCATGCTGAAGCCGTATATCTGGTTCTGCAGCCTTAACTCTGTCATTTCGGCAGTAGGCGTGTTTGACGCGGTGTTTGTGCTGACCCAGGGCGGGCCGGATACTGCCACCATGGTCATTGCCTACTACTCCTATTATAAAGCCTTCAACAGCTTTGAATTCGGCTATGCGGCCACCATCGGCTTCGTGCAGGCCCTGATCACCGGTGTGATCAGCATTGTGGTATTCCTCTATGGCAGAAAAGGAGAGGAGGGTGGTCTGGCATGATTCAGGCAAAAAAACGCCGCAAGGCAATCAATACGGTACTCACCTATGTGATGCTGGTTCTCATCGCCACTGTGTGTGCCGGCCCCTTTATCTGGCTGCTGGCCGCCTCGTTCCGTTCCGGCCAGAATATCTATGACATCAGCCTGATTCCCCAGAATCCCACGCTGGAAAACTATATCGGCGTGTGGGAGTTCCTTTCGGTGCCCCGCTATTTGCTGAACACCATCATCATCACGGTGGCCAGCATCGCCATGGACGTGATCCTTTCGGCACTGTGTGCCTATCCGCTGGCCTGCATGCGTTTTAAAGGCAAAAACTTCATCCTGGGTGTGCTGCTGGCCTCCATGATCATTCCCGCCGCGGCAGGTATGATCATCAACTATCTCACCATCTCCGCCATGCACCTGCTTAACACGCTGGCGGGCGTTGTGCTTGTGGGTTCGGTTAAGGTGTTCAGCATTATTCTGCTGCGGCAGGGTTATATGGGCGTTCCCAAGGACCTGATCGAGGCGGCCCGCATCGATGGTGCGGGAGAACTGCGGATCTGGTGGCAGATCATGCTGCCCGGCATCATGCCCACAGTATCCACCGTGATCATCTTCGACTTCATCAGCCGCTGGAACGAATTCCTGTGGCCTATCATTGTGCTGCAGGATCCTGCGAAATATCCGCTGGCGGCCGCGCTGCAGTATCTGAACGGCTCGTTCAACTACAAGTTCGGTTACATTGCCGCAGGAGCGATCATCTCGGTGATTCCGGTCATTGTTGTGTTCATTCTGTGCCAGAAAAACTACATCGAAGCGGTCAGCGGCGCGGTAAAGGGCTGATCGGGGGAGGAAAGGATGCTTCCTGTATATTCCGTCTGGATCGAGATCCAGGCAAACAAGGCGACCATTGCGGATGCGCATCAATTCCGGGCAGCCATGCGGCGCTGCGCTCAGGCGGGAATGGATGCGGTTCTGCTCAGTGTGCGGGATACCAGCGGATTTGCACTGTATCCCAGCAAGCTGGCTCCCCATTACAGCCAGTATGACCCGGCCTTTGCGCCCGGTGTGGACTATTTGAAACAATGTGTGGAAATCTGCCGGGAAGAGGGCCTGGCCCTGTTTGCCGCGCTGGATGTTTTCGTGGGCGGAAACCGGAATCACCCGCAGCCCGGGATGCCCGCGCTCCTGCATCCGGAATGGCAGGCACAGGTTTATGGGCTGGATGCACAGGGTGCGCCCTGTATCCGCCCGGTGATGGATGCACAGGGGTTGCAGACGGTGAGCTCCATTGACGATTTCGGCGAGCTCTTTCTGGATCCCATGCATCCGGAGGTTCAGCAGTACCTGCTGGATCTGGCCGATGAGCTTCTGGAACGGTATCCGGTGGCAGGTCTGGTGCTGGATCGGGTACGGTATGTGGGTCTTTGTTCAGACTTTGGCCCCCGCACCCGCGCAGCGGTGCAGCGGCTTGCAGGCGATACGGAAGGGTGGCCCGAATCGGTCTACCGGATTGATGAGGGCAGGGCCGTTCCCGGCCCCCTGTTTGACGCGTTCCGTACCAGCCGTGCCGAGTGCATCCATGATTTTATGGAACGGATGAGCGCTCTTGTACATCGGTTCCCGGGCCGGGTACTGCTGGACTATACCGGTTCCTGGTATCCGCTGTATGACCAGGTAGGTGCGAACTGGGCGTCTGTGCGCCATGTGCCGGAGGAATACGGCCTTGCCAGCACAGAGAAATACCAGCATGCAGGGTACGCCCATCTGGTGGACAATCTGCTCTCCGGCTGCTATTATCCGGAAATTACGGAGCAGGAGGCGGCGCACAGGCCCGCCTTCTGGTACAGTGTGGAAGGAGCGGCCCGGCTTGCGAAGCAGGTGATCCTGGAAGATGCGCCGGTTACGGCCAGCCTGTTTCTGGATCAGTATCGGCCTCAGCCTCGGCGGATTGAGCAGGCGATCCGGATGTGCTTTGCACAAACCGGGCGGTGCATGCTGTTTGACCTGAGCTATCTGGAACAGGATGGCTGGTGGCCCCATGCACAGCGGTCTGCGGCGCTGTGCCCCCTCACAGAGGAGGAACTGCCGGCGCTGCACCGGCTGCTGCAGCGCACACTGCCCGCCCAATACGATTGGGGAAAGGCCCGCCTGGAGCAGGTTGCAGTTCGGGACCCGGCCCTGCTGCCGGAAGGAACGCTCTGCCTGAAAACAGGCGATAGCCGTCTGCTGGGGGCAGTGGTTTCCAAGCAGTTTGCACCGGGGGAGCCCCCCTATGGCGGTGCGGGCTGTGTGAGCATGCTTCTGGTGGATCCGGAGATTCAGAACCGTGGCTGGGGCAGCTGCCTGCTGAAGGCGGCAGAGCAGACCATGAGAAACCGTGGGATCGAACGGATTTTCCTGGGGCAGGACGTGTGCAATCTCTTTTCCGGCGTGCCGGAACCTTCGCCGGAAAAACTTGCCTTTTTCGATAAGCGGGGCTATCAGATGTGTGTGGATGAACACTATGATCTGGAAGCCGATGTGACGGACGATCCCCTGATCGATTCCTTTGATTCGACCGGTTTCGAGCCCTATTCGGTGGAACCGCTGATGCACGGCCAGGAACAGCAGCTGCTGGACTTTTTGCAGGCGGAATTCCCGGGCCGATGGCTGGAAGAGATAAAAGATTTTCTGGGTTCAGGCGGGAATCCGTCGGAACTTATGGTGCTGCGGCCGCGCGGTGGTGCGGTATGTGGCTTCTGCAAAATTGCTGTGCAGCCGGGGGGACGGTCCGGTCTTGGCCCCATCGGCATCGCGGCCGGAGTGCGCGGCCGCCGGCTGGGCGAGTTGCTTTTGCAGCGTTCTCTGCTGCAGCTGCGTGCACTGGGTGCGCATACAGTGTGCATTGACTGGACAATCCTGAAGGAGTATTACGGCAAGTTCGGATTTTTGCCGGAGCGCACATACCGAGGAGGAATGAAAACATGTTGAACAGAAAGCTGAAGCTGGTATTGCTGCCGCTGGATGAACGGCCTTGTAACCGCTTGTTTCCACAGCATTTGTTCCAGCATGACGGGGTGGAGCTGGTGGTGCCCGAAACACTGGGCGATAAAAAGCAGCCTGCCGACCTGGAGAAGGTGGACCAATTCCTGCTGAACGCCTGCCGCGATGCGGACGGGCTGGTGCTTTCGCTGGATACGCTGCTTTATGGCGGCCTGGTTCCCTCCCGCATCCACCACAAAACACCGGAGGAGCTGGAGCCGCGAATGGATATCATTCGCCGGTTGAAGCAGGAAAATCCCCGCCTTCTGATCTATGGCTTTCAGGTGGTCATGCGCTGCCCGGACTATTCCAGCGACGACGAGGAACCGGATTATTACGAGCAGTACGGCGAACAGATTCACCGGGCTGGTGAGGTGCTGCACCGTAGCCGTCTGGGCCTTTGCGGCGACCAGGAGCTGAAGGTGATGCTGGAAGAGATCGATCAGGATAAGCTGAAGGATTATGTGGATCGCAGATCCTGCAATCTGCAGCAGAATTACCGGGCGCTGGAGCTGGTGGAACAGGGCGTGTTGGACGCACTGGTCATCCCGCAGGACGATTCTGCCGCCTATGGTTACGCGGCAATGGATCAGCAGTCGGTTCGGGACAGAATCGCCCGAAAGGGTCTGATGCGGGATGTGCTCATGTATCCCGGTGCGGATGAAGTGGGCCTGACTTTACTGGCCCGCATGCTGAACCACATGGCAGGCCGCAAACCCAAGGTGTATGTGAAATATGCCGCAGAGGGGGCCAAATCCGTGATCCCCATCTACGAGGGCTGTTCGCTGGATACCACCATTCGCAACCAGCTTTTGTCTGCCGGGTGCCAGATTACGGATTCTTACGAAAACGCCGATATTATTCTGGCGGTTACTGCCCCGGCGGAGCGCATCGAAGAAGCAGTGCAGCAGCCTTCTCAGGCGCGGGGCTACTGTGTGGAACGAAGCCTCCCGGAGCTGGTGGATTTTGTGGAAGAGCGGGTGCGGGAAGGCCGCATTGTCACCATTGCCGATAATGCCTATGGCAACGGCGGCGAGATGCTGCTTATCCGGATGCTGAACCGGGCCCATCTGCTGGACAAGGTGGCAGGCTATGCCGGCTGGAACACCTCGGCCAATACGCTGGGTACGGCCATTGCCGAAGGCGTGGATGCTTATCATTTCGGCATTACCCAGTCCCACCAGAATTTCCTGGTGGAACGCTATATTGAGGATGCCGGTTACTGCGGCATGGTTCGTGCCCGCATTACCCGCATCCTGAGCCAGTATGGCATGAATTACTTTGACGTGCGTGAGCAGGACGGCGTGGTGAGCGCCAAAGTCCGTCAGGAGCTGGAGCGTTTCACCCGCGAGGAGCTTTCCTCCATTGCCCCGCGTGTGGAATTGCATCAGGTCTGGATGCCCTGGCGCCGCATGTTTGAGGTGGGGTTGGATGCATCCATCCGGCCTCAGCTGCTTGCGTGGGAAGCGTAAGGCAAACCAAGAAAAATCCCCCTCTGATGGATGAAATCAGAGGGGATTTTTCTGTTCGGTCAGCGGTTCAGAAGCCATACCGCGCCGTTCAGATAGCCGGCAAAGAGCAGCCACAGCAGATAGGGCAGCTGAAGCCAGGAAGCCGCGGGGCTTACGGAGTAAAACCGCAGAGTCATGAGAAGGACTGCCAGGAACAGCACAGCCAGGCAGAGCAGTGCACCCAATGGATTGTTCCAGCCGAAAAACAGAATGCTCCAGAAGAAATTCAGCACCAGCTGAAAGCCCCAAAGCCGCAGGGTGGGAACCCGATCCTGGGGACTTTTGTTCCAGACCATTGCCATACCAATGCCCATCAGCAGGTAAAGGATAGTCCAGGCGATGGGAAATACATAGCCGGGAGGGGTGAGGGGAGACTTGAGCAGGTTGGGGTAAACATTTTCCAGCCCGTATCGGGTAAGCGTACTGGAAAGCCATCCGGTTCCCAGCGCAATGGCCGGAAAGAGTGTGAAGGGAAGAATGCGGGAGAGTCGCTGTTTCATAAAAATACCGCCTTTCGGTACAGGATGACCGCACGCATAGCGCCGGTATCCATAGTATATGCGGGAAACTTCCCCGGGGCGAATCAGCTCCCGGGGGCTTATTTTTATCATAAACCTTTTGCGCCGGAAGAGCGGTTGTGCACACAACGGTGCAAAAGAAAAGAGGGCGGCTCGGAAAAAGAGCCGCCCTCTGGAAATGAGCAGATAGAATTATTTGCCGGAAACCGAGTCCATCAGAAGGAAAACCTCTTCCGGGGTTTCGGTGAAGTCGTTTTCAATCATGGTGTGTACCAGACCGTAAATCAGAAAGGCCATTCCGTTGCGGTGGTAACGCAGGCTGGGCGGAGTGCCCTCGTCCGGGCCGAGAACCTCCAGAAACATCTTTTCCAGCACACCCAGCATCTGCTTTTCCCGTAAACTGCGCAGCAGCGGGCGCTGGCCGTAAATATAGATGATCAGATACCGCCCCGGCGATTCCAGCAGATCCCGCCGATCCGGCAGCGAGGAAGCATAGCGGATCCAGCGGGAGCGCAGGTAATATCCAACCGCCTCTTCAACGGCGTCGAAATTTCGATAAAAGGCATTGCGGGATACGCCGGCCTGACGGCACAGCCGGGTGACCGAGAGCTCTGCTTCGGGTTCAGCCAGAAGCAGATCCACTGCCGCATTGGCGATGGAGTCCTTGGTTTGCTGGCAGAGTTCGCTGTTGCGGGTATTGGGCATAACGGGCCTCCAGAATCAAAGAATGGGGGCAAACCCGGCGGTCTGCCCTGCCTGTCTATTCTATAACGTAACAACTGTTACGTCAAGTGTTGAAAAGTTGTTTATCTTGTTAAAGTGTTGGATATGAATGGAAAAAAAGCCGCAGAAACTTCAAAAAGCGACCCGGTGTGCAAAAAGAATGTAAGAAAAAGGAAAACACTGTGTCTGGCCGCAGGCCCCGGCGCAGACCGGTTGACAGCTGCGAACCCATGGGGCATACTTAAAGCAACCGAACCGGGCGGATTTCCCGGCAAATCATCAGCCGCCGGGAAATGGCGGAGGAATGGAGCGTATCATCATGACAAAACGAGTACTGGATCTGCTTCCGGCAGAACTGGCTTCGCTGTCAGCGAAAGAACTGCTGCAAGCGGTGGCCGGCAGCGAGGGCCGGGTGCTTGCCGCCGAGACCATCGGCATCACCCCGCCGCTGCTCAGCGATGTGACCAACGCGGAGTTTGCCGCCTCCATGGGCGCGGATCTGCTGCTTTTGAATATGTTCGACGTGTGGGAGCCCCGCATTGTGGGCCTGCCCGAGACCCGCCCCGAGGACGTGGTGCGCCGGGTGAAGGAACTCACCGGGCGGATGATCGGCATCAATCTGGAGCCGGTGGATCCGGCTGTCTGTGCTCAGAACGAGGAAACCATCTGGGCCATGAGCCGGGGGCGCTATGCCACAGCGGAAAACGCCCAGCGTGCCATGGAAATGGGCGTGGATCTGATTGTGCTCACCGGAAACCCGGGCAACGGGGTGAGCAATGAGGCCATCGTGCATTCGCTGGAAAGCATCCGCGCTCAGGTGGGCGAGGGAATCGTGCTGGCAGCGGGCAAGATGCATGCCTCCGGTGTTGTGGGCGAGGGCGGCGAGAACATCATCACCAAAGAGGATGTGGCCGCCTTTGCCGCTGCAGGTGCGGACATCATCCTGCTGCCTGCCCCCGGCACCGTGCCCGGCATTACCGCCGAGTATGTGCGCGGGCTGGTCAGCTATGCCCACAGTCTGGGCTGCCTGACCATTACGGCCATCGGCACCTCGCAGGAAGGGGCGGATACCGCCACCATCCGTCAGATCGCGCTGGCCTGCAAGATGACCGGAACCGATATCCATCACATCGGTGATTCCGGCTATGTGGGCATGGCTCTGCCGGAAAACATCATGGCATACAGCGTGGCGATCCGTGGCATCCGCCACACCTACAGCCGCATGGCAGCGTCGCTGGCCCGTCGCCCCAGGGACTGAGAAACCATGATTCAATAGAACTGTATATTTTCAGGTAAGAAAAGCCCGCTCGGATTCTGATGGAACCCGGGCGGGCTTTTTTGCGGGTTGGGAACGGATCCATGAATTTCCGTTTCTTTCCCTTTTCCGCTTATGCTGATTCTGAATCGGAATTTCCGTGTGCATTTATCCCGTGAAACAGCGCAAATCGAAAGACGGGACATGCCACAAGTACCCACCAATTTGGAACGGTTCCGCTGCCGTTTTTCAAAAAGCGGCAATATACGCAAACACTGCACAATTACCCATCGGGTTTTACAATCTGCCGGGCCGCCGGATCCAGGCTACAACGGTCTGGCGAGTTTCTCACAAATACCCCCTGTTTTTGCGGCATTCTCTCTCTCAAATGCCCACCGGCTTTTTGTCCGGGAATCTGAAAAAACCTTGTGGGAAAAGGGCTTTTGTGTGGTTTTCCATACCGCATCCGGCTGCGGAATCCGTACCGGAATTCTTAAAGAAATCTGTCCATTCAGCCTGTGAAATGTGCCCGGCGGAAGAGGGACTTTTTGTATCCCAAATGCGAAAACAGACGCTTCCGAAAACGGCTTGCCGGACGCTTTTGTAAGGGAGTGGCGCTGTACCGGTTTTCTTTGAAAGCAAGGGGAGTCAGAAGGGAGCCCGGCCTTCGTTTTTACGGATTGCCCTGTTTGACAAACCGCCGACCAAAGGATACAATACAGATATATGGTTTAGATATTAAACAACCGAAACGCTCAACAGATCCACCCGATCCGGAAAGGAGAATTTGTCATGTACAATTGCGCCAAGTGCGGCCTTGTTGGGTGCGCCCAGCAGGATCTGCAGAAAACCCTGCCCGATTGCCCCAGTAAAAACAGCGAACTGCAGAGTAAAGCCCTCAAGGAATATGAAAAGGAAGAAATCCACCGCATTGCCTATCAGTCCGCCTGTGTGGAAGCGGAAGGCTACTGCAACGATACCCGCATGGTGGAGATCATCAATCTGCTGAAACGCTGCAACTATAAAAAGATCGGCTTCGCCTTTTGCCGGGGGCTCCATCGGGAAGCCCGGGAGGTTGCGCAGATTCTGGAGTATCACGGATTTGAGGTGGTTTCCGTAATCTGCAAGAACGGCGCTGTGCCCAAGGCGCACATTGGCGTTGAGGATGAAAACACCCCCTCCGGCCATGCGGATCGGGAGGTTATGTGCAATCCCGTGGCGCAGGCCATGGCTCTGAACGAAGCCAAAACCGAATTCAATATCCTGTTGGGGCTTTGTGTGGGGCATGATACCCTGTTCTTCAAATATTCCGAAGCGCCCGTTACCGTTCTGGCCGTCAAGGACCGGGTGACCGGCCACAATCCGCTGGCGGCCATCTACTGCGCAAAGGGATATTACAAAAAGAAATTCTACCCGGAAAATCCGGACTGACCTGCCTGCGTTTGCCCGTTGAACCCTGCGGGCAGAAGCAGGGAAGATCCCCCCGTATTGCAAAAAGATGTCCGTCACGTTATGATGAAAGCAGAAGCACTGCATACGATACGAGGAGGTATCTGAATGCGCAAGAATTTTGGAGCCAAACCCTGGACCTATCCGCAGCCGGTTTTCATTCTGGCCACTTATGACGAGAACGGAATCCCGGATGCCATGAATGCAGCCTGGGGCGGCATCAGCGATGACAACGAGCTGACCATGTGCATCAGCGCCAGCCACAAAACCACCGCAAACATTCTGGCCCGCAAGGCATTTACCGTCAGCATGGCCACGGCAGAGCAGGTGGTGGCTTGCGATTATGTGGGCATTGAATCCGGCAAGCGGGTGCCGGACAAGCTGGAAAAGACCGGCTGGCATCTGACCCGGTCGGAGTTTGTGGATGCACCCCTTGTGGAAGAGCTGCCCATGGCGGTGGAGTGCCGCCTGGTGAGCTACGACCCGGAAAGCTGCCGTCTGGTGGGCGAGATCGTCAACGTGAGCGCGGACGAATCGATTCTGGATGCAGACGGGAAAATCGACCCGGACAAGCTCCAGCCCATCACCTTTGATCCCATCCACAATGTTTATCGCACGCTGGGGCAGGCTGTGGGCCACGCTTTTCAGGATGGCGCAAAGCTGAAATAACCCCAAAGAATCGCTTTTCCAGCGCTCCATTGGCCCGGAAAAGCGCGCTTTCATCCTCATTGGATCAGCGGCAAATTCGACAGAAAAGAAAACACCGTGGACCGGCCTTTTGAAAGGCAACCGATCCACGGTGTTTGTTTTTTGATCAGCAGGGTCACACAGGTGCGTACCGTCCGTTTTTATGCGGTGTTTTATCCCCGTGCTTCAGGCTGACCCCAGTCGACGATCGTTTTGGAATATGGCTCAGGAATTCTGGCCCAGAACGATGGTCTGTACCGCTTCCACCAGATCCATGGCTTCGGAACGGCTTACCAGCGAAACGCTTTCGCCGTCCACCTCCACCAGGCACAGCTCACCATCGTAACGGGTGATGCGGATGTTTACCGTGGGGAAGTTTTCGTTGTCCAGATGCAGGGTCAGGCTGATTTCCTCCTGCCCGGCGGTTTCGCCATCCGCAAACCGATCGGCGGTTAGAGCTTCCAGCGCGGTGGTAAAGTCGGTCAGATTGATTTCCGCATCGTTATAGCGGTACACACGCTCGCCGTCCTTCTTCTCGAAGGTGATGGTGTGGCTGGCGTCCTCCAGAGTCACGTCAATCTGGGTCACGTCCTCGAAGTCGCCCCAGAACACCTGCTGATGACGCAGGTCATCGTAGGAGGCCTTCATCAGAGTGGTGAAGTCGTCGCCGCTGAGTTTGTACACGATCTGGGACTCACCCACCCGCAGATAGGCTTCGATGTCCGACGTGGAATCCGAGCTGGAATCGTCCGCTTCACTCTCCGCTTCCAGCGCATCCAGATCCTCACGGTCGCCGGGGGCGCGGGCGATGCTGACCGAGATCGTATCCGAAACCTCGTTGTCGTCCTCATCGGTGTAGGTGTAATCCACTGCCACCGTGAGTTCGGGATCGTTCATGCCGTACTTTTCCAGCTCTTCTTCGGTGGCGTTGTAAGTCACATACTCCGACAGATCCGCACCGGTCAGGCTGGACAGGTAGCTGTCCACCAGGCTGGTATCCAGCGGCTGGCCGTCCTGATTGAAGTAGACGTCATCGGCAGAATAGCTCTTGCCGCTTTCCTCTTCATAGGTGACGGTGTAGTTTTCCGCGCCGGTGAAGGCGATCTGGGAGACCTGGTCAAAGCTGGGAATCTCATCGTCCAGAATCAGGTCGCTCAGCTCCACATCAAAGGACTCCATGGGGTCGTTGGATACCAGATAAACATTGCCGTCGCCAATGTCTACATAGCGCTGCTCGTCCATCTTGCTGAAGTCGCCCAGTTTGGTCTCATAGCTCTGGTCTGCAGTGGCCAGATCGATGGTGCATTCGGGGCTGTCCAGCCCGTACTGGGCGTAGTCTTCCACGTTTTCAATGATAAAGGCTACCCCGAATTCCGAGAACTGATCCAGAAGTTCGGTGATTTTTTCATCGTCCACCGGGAACGTCTCGTCCCCGTCGTACAGCCAGCTCTCGTCCTTGTGGAAGTCCAGCGACTGACCGTCAATGCTCCAGGACAGGGTGGTCACGCTTTCCGGATCAATTTCCAGAATCACCTCGTCGCTGGTCTCAATCTCTTCCTTGTATTCCTGATACCGGCTGACCGCAAAGGTTGCGATACAGGCCACTGCCAGCACTGCCAGCAGCACAACAATACGCTTATACCGTTTCATTCTGCACCTTCCTTTTCACCAGGATCACTGCGATACCCACGCCCAGATAGGCCAGCGGGAACACGCCGATCATCAGTCCCTTCAGGGTGGCAGAGGTGGAATCGCTGATGGTCAGGTAGTTATAATTCAGCGACTTGGAGCGGATGGCAATGGCCTCCCGTTCGCCCACCAGCCAGGACAGGGAGTTCATGGCCATGTCCACATTGGCGCCGGAGGAGTAGGCGTTGTACATATCCTCCAGGAAGGTGGAGGAGCTGAACCAGACGATCTGGCCGCCGCTGTTGTCCTCGATGCTCAGGCCAACGGTGAAGGGGCCGTCGATGTCGCTGTCCTCCTTTTCGTAGGTTTCCAGGCTGTATCCGGCTACCTTACTGAAGGCAGTATCGGAGGTGGTGAGCAGCGAGGTCACGGTGCCGTTGCTGGAGGTGCCAACGGTCATACCCTGAGAAATGGGCATCAGCACATAATAGTTCTCTTCGGTGAGGGAATCGGTGATGTCGCTGCTGGCAATGTCCGGCATCAGCACATAGGGCATACCGAAGGCGTAGTGTTCCCGGTCGCCTTCCACTACAATGCCCTCGGCTGCGGTAACGCCGTAATCACCCAGCAGGCTATACAGGTTGGGCAGGCTGCCGTTTTCGGTGGTGCCCGCGCTGACCATCAGTTTGCCGCCGCCGGCCACATAGTCCCGCAGCATATTCACTTCCTCCTCCGACAGATCGGTGGAGGGGGCATAGATCAGCACGCAGTCGGCTTCCTCGGGAATCTGATCCACGGTCAGCAGCGACAGGGTGTTGACCTCGTAGTTCTCCTTTTCCAGCTGATCCGAGAAGGTGGAGGGCAGTTCCGCTTCGCCATGACCCTCCAGCACATACAGCTGAGGCAGATCCTCGGTGACCACATAATCGATGGCGGAGGTGATGGCGCCCTCGCCGTCGAAGGAGGTGCTGTAGCTGTAGGAATACATGTTGGTATCCGAGAGGTAGATGTCGTTGTAGCTGATGTAGCGGTACCGGTCGCCGGATTCCACCACCAGGCTGTTGTTGGGCACCTCTTCATCGGTGTACTGCTCGGCGAAGGTGGGGTAAACGTCCGGGTTGCGCTTGACCACCGTGATGTGATCAGACAGGCTCTCGTACTTGCCCAGCAGGTTCTCGATCACGTCGTCCTCCTGCCCGGCCTGCACGATCCAGTAAATGGTCACATCCTCTTCCAGCGCATTGACCACCACCTTGGTGTTGCTGGTGATGGAATAGAGCTTGGTGGAGCTGATGTCGTATTTGGTCATGGAGGTGGGCAGTGCGCTGACAAACAGGTTGACCGCGATCAGCAGCGCCAGCACCACCGCCGAAATCACCAGCGAATAGGAGCCGCCCAGCAGGGCCATCTGGCTGCGTACCGGTGCGGAAGTTTTTGGCTTCTTTGGCTTTTTGATAAAGTTCATCAGTTATACCTCCGCTTTTCCAGCGACTGCACCGACAAAAACAAAAAGAACACAGCCACCGACAGATAATACACAACAGCGGTCAGATCAAACACGCCGTTCACGAACACATCCAGCCGTTCGAACAGGGAAAGCGTGGTCATGATGCGGGGCAGCAGACCCTCAAACAGGCTGCTGTCCACAAAGAAGGTGATGACGATCACCGCCATCAGACCCAGGGCTACCCCATAGGCCAGGTTGTCGTTGCGGGTCAGATAATGAATCAGCAGACCGATGGCCGCCGCCAGCAGGAACAGCGCCATGGCAGAGCCAGCCGCAGTGGCGGACACATACTCGGACAGGGTCACGCTGAAATAGTTCAGCACGATGGCTGCCACACCAATGCCGGCCGCAAAGCCCTGATTTTCGCGCAGAGAAGAGATGAACACACCCAGCGCAATGAGGGCTGCACCCATCAGGAAAAAGGCGAACAGAGAGCCGTAGGAGGTGGCCAGATATACCTCGCCGAACTGAGCGGAGATCAGCGGATAAGCGCAGATAATGGCCGGGGGATCACAAATACCACCAGCAGGGCCAGATATTTGCCCAGAATCACCTGAACGGTGGAAACCGGCAGGGAATACAGCAGCTGGTCGGTTTTCTGGCGGCGCTCCTCGGAGATGACGCGCATGGTCAGAATGGGAACGATCACCGCATAGACGATGCTGCTGAAGCTGAGCACATACTCAAAGTTGCTCACGGCCGCCTGCAGGTTATACAGCATGGCGCCGATGCCCACGACCACCAGCAGGAATGCGCCGAACACATAGGCGGTAAGGGACTGGAAATAGGTTCGCAGTTCATGTTTGAATACAGCAGTCATGGTTTACGCCTCCTTCCGCACATTGGATTTTTCGCCGGTGCTGGATTCCGTCAGCTCGATGAACACATCCTCCAGCGTGCCCTTCTTCAGCGCCATTTCCAGAATCATCCGGTTACTGGTGGTGAACGCCTTGTAGATGGCCCCGGAAAGCTCGTAGATATCGCTTCGATCGGTGCTGATGCGGGCGACGGTCCACTTGCCGCTGCCTTTTTCCAGCCGCAGGCGGGAAATGGAGGGAACCTTCGTCAGAATATGGCGCAGCTCGTCCGCCGTGGCGTCGGTGGTCAGGCGGATTTCATTGGGAGCAAGCAGCTGCTTTTCCAGATTGGCGGGCGTATCGTAGGCCACCAGCTTGCCCTTGGAGATGATCAAAATCTGGTCACAGATGGTCTGTACCTCGGACAGAATGTGGGAACTGAAGATAACGGTATGGGTGCGGCCCAGCTCCTTGATCAGGTCGCGGATCTCGATGATCTGCAGCGGGTCAAGGCCCACGGTGGGCTCGTCCAGAATAATGACCTTGGGGTTGCCCAGCAGCGCCTGTGCAATGCCCGCACGCTGCCGATAGCCCTTGGACAGGTTGGAGATACGGCGGTTACGCACCCCGGCGATGCCGGTTTTACGGATGACCTCTCCCACCTGCCGGTCCAGCTCTTCCCCGCGCAGGCCTTTCGCTTCGCCCACGAAGCGAAGGTATTCCATGGGGGTGTCGTTCAGGTACAGGGGCGGGTGCTCGGGCAGATAACCGATCTGGCGCTTGGCCGCATCCGGTTCTTCAAAAATATCGTGCCCGGCGATGCTCACATGGCCGGAAGTGGCCGAAAGGCATCCGGTCATGATGTTCATCGTGGTGGATTTTCCTGCGCCATTGGGGCCCAGAAAACCATACACAGGCCCTTCCTTGATGTGAAAGGAGATGTCGTCCACCGCGAGGAAATTGCCGTAATATTTGGTCAGATGCTCAACGGAGATCATCGCGCGCCTCCTTGTCTGTTTTCTTCATGTGATTTCATCCTTTCCTGTGGAGTTGTCTTTCCCTCTCCGGTCAAACGCCGGGGATCGGGTTCTCCCAAAGTATAGGGGGCAAATATCAACTTCCGGTCAAGTTTTCGGGGGTAGAGCGCAGGTTTCTAAAAATTTTCACCATTTCCATACCAGTTCTTCGCAGCCGGAGGATATGATAGACACAACATAAAATCGGAAGGAGCGAAGAAGGATGTTTCGCATCCTGATTGCAGAGGACGACAAAGGCACCCGGCGCCTGATGGAGGATACCCTGGCCGATGCGGGCTATGAGCCGATCTCGGCGGCCGACGGTCAGGAAGCACTGGAGCTGCTGACCCGAAAACATGTGGATCTGCTGATTCTGGACGTGATGATGCCCCGGCTGGACGGTTTTGCCCTGCTGGCCGCGCTGCGCCGTTCCGGCAGCCAGCTTCCGGTGCTGATGCTCACCGCCAAGGAAGCACTGGCGGACAAAAAGCATGGGCTTCGGCTGGGGGCCGACGATTACATGACCAAACCGGCGGACGAAGAGGAAATGCTGCTGCGCATCCAGGCACTGCTGCGCCGTGCGCAGGCCATCAGCAGCCGTCGCCTGACGGTGGGCGGCACCACACTGGTGTATGACGACCAGGCGGTGGAATGGGGGAACACCGTGACCGACCTGCCCCGCAAGGAGTTTCAGCTTTTGTACAAGCTGCTTTCCTGCCCGGACAAAACCTTCACCCGCCGCCAGCTGATGGATGAGATCTGGGATATGGCCACCGACAGCGACGAGCATACCGTGAATGTACACATCAACCGCCTGCGGGACCGGCTGAAGGACAACCCGGACTTTGCCATTGTGACCGTGCGCGGGCTGGGCTATAAGGCGGTGCGGCTGTGATGCGGCGGCTGGTGGATTCCACTCGCTGGCGGTTCATTGCCTGTGTGGTGGTCAGCAATCTTTTGTCCGGTCTGGTGTCCGCCTTCGTGTGTCTGCCTCTGGCCAGCCGGTTTCTGGAATCGGACAAAACGCTGGGGCCCTGGATTCCCATGCTGCTCTCCATCCTTTTGGCCATTCCCATCTCCTCGTTTATCAGCCGGGTGTCCGCCAAACCCATTCAAAATATGGTGTAGGCCACCAAGTCCATCTCCCGGGGGGATTACTCCGTGCGGGTGGAGGAGAGCGGCAGTGGTGATATTGCCGAACTGCTGCGCAGCTTCAACCGGATGACCGCCGAGCTGGGTAGCACCGAAATGATGCGCAACGATTTCATCAACATCTTTTCTCATGAATTCAAAACGCCCATTGTTTCCATCCGCGGGTTTGCCCGACGCCTGCGCCGGGGCGGGCTGACAAAGGAGCAGCAGGCCGAGTATCTGGATTTTATCGTGGAGGAGTCCGAGCGGCGTTCCAAGCTGGCAAGCAACGTGCTTCTGATTTCCCGCTACGAAAACCAGAAGCTGGTGGCTGAGCAGACGGATTACGATCTGGACGAGCAGATCCGCACCTCGGTGCTGCGGCTGGAAAGCCAGTGGGCGCCCCGTGGGCTGATCTTTGAGCTGGATCTGCCCCGCCTGCCCTACCGGAACAACAGTGAGATGATGGAGCATGTGTGGATGAACCTGATCAGCAATGCCATCAAATTCAGCCGGGACGGCGGCGCGATCTTCATTTCCGGTACGCAGGAAAATGGTCGTATTTTCGTGACCGTTCGGGATGAGGGAACAGGAATACGGCCGGAGGATCTGGGCCATATTTTTGATAAATTCTATCAGGGCGATTCCTCCCGGGTTTCGGTGGGCAACGGGCTCGGTCTGGCACTGGTGCATCGGATTGTGGAGCTGAGCGGCGGATCCATCACTGCCGAAAGTACTCTGGGCAAGGGTAGTACCTTCCGTCTGGAACTGCCTGCCACACCTCTGCGTTGAATGAATCGAAAAGGGCAGCCTGCTGCATGCAGGCTGCCCTTTTTATGTCCGGGGAATGCGGTTCCATGTCGGAATACGCGGTTTCTACATGCCTTTGGCATGCCCACCCTGCGCCAAAGTTTCAAAAATACAGGCGGAAATCTGCCGGATTGGTGGGGATTTGCTGCATGTTTTAACCCACCGATTTGTACCGGATTACCGGTGCTGTGTACCAGATTTACCCACGGAGTTTCTTTTTGGCAGAAGGGAGCCGGGGGAAGATCCCCGGCAGTAGGGGTGAGACTCATCAAGAGAAACAGGCCTGAGCCGCGAAGATGTATGGGCTGGTTCTTTCTTTCGGGGGGGCGGCATGACCTTCTCCGGCAATGTGATGCCAGGGAGGAATATGTGCGGATGAAAATGCGGCGCAGGAATCTCCGATTTTGTTTTACAGGTTGGCTCTGTGGTATAATTAAAGAAATAACGAAGAGACAATAACTACGACTTTTGCAGAATTGCTGCCTGTGCTGCGCACGGGAACACTTGTGGTGATTGATGGCAAGGCGTGTCCATGATAGCCTCAATGCGCTTTCCGACAACATCGAACGCCTTCCCGAGAAATTGCTGTGCATATCGAGGGATAGGAGACTGTTGCCATCGACGCATCCGGCGTCAAGCCTGTACGGTGTGAGTCGAGTTGGGTGAACGGAATCTCAGTGAGCTGCCCAAGCATTTGCAGCGTCTGCTGGACGGGCAACAAACTGCTGCCTTCGGGTGTTCTGCGGTTGGCTTTGGGAGAGGAGAATCTGCGTGAATCTGCTGGACGAAATCGATCGTGCGGATCTGATGTGCGGTGATACGGTCGCTGCGCACATTCAGTCCCGCGCTGTTATTCCGGTCGAGCCGAATCTGGTACCGCTTTGTTTCGTCACGGCGGCGATATCGAAGGTTGGCTGGAACACCGGGCAATCGACTCTCACCGCACCCATTCCCGTCTGCTCAAGAGGTACTCCGGCTGCGGAAACGGGATGATTTGAGCACGGCTCTGCATTTTAATGCTGCCACCATTATGACAATTACTGGGTACGGCCGAAGGCAGTGATCTTGTTTGGGAGAACGTTCGGTTTCGCGATAACGATTTTGCAGACCTTGCGCTGAAAGGTACTCTGGCGGATTTCTCGAAAAAGCCGAGTCGAACGCGAGCTGAC
>ENA-OQIJ01000115-OQIJ01000115.1-human-gut-metagenome-genome-assembly--contig:-NODE-115-length-24439-cov-4.224868_pt1 | contig 24439 bp, 19 predicted proteins | sample MGYA00242582_ERZ504747 | MGnify/ENA primary metagenome ERZ504747 (study PRJEB26092, sample SAMD00036435) | human gut metagenome | host: Homo sapiens | study: EMG produced TPA metagenomics assembly of...
AAGTGATACCCTCCCTACGGATTCGGCAGGGCGCTCTGGTATTCTTCCTCTTTAGCTGTCGCTCGGAAGCTCTCGCTTTCGATGTACTTATAGTACACCTTTTTTGTCGAATTTGCAAGATGCGTACTTGTACAACATGCTATATTTACCACAACTTATTTTGTATAGTTTGCACAATCATTCACGGATAATTCATACAAATAGCGCCCGGAGTGTTCAAAGCCCCGGGCGCAAGAAATATGCTGTTTTCAGACCGGAAAAGCGGGATTTCTCCGCTTATTCCACAGGAACGATCCAGCCCTTGGTGTCGGGCAGCTTGCCCCACTGAATACCGGTCAGCGTGTCATACAGCTTCTGGGTCAGCTCGCCGATGTGGCCGCCGCTGATGTGGGCAACCTTGCCCTCCCAATCCAGCTCCTTGACAGGGGAGACAACGGCAGCCGTGCCGGTGCCAAAGACTTCCTCCAGCTTGCCCTCGTCGGCAGCCTTCATGATGTCGGCAATGGCAACACGCTCCTCATGCACCTTGTAGCCCCAGTCCTTCAGCAGCTCGATGATGGAGCGGCGGGTGACGCCGGGCAGAACGGTGCCCACGCAGGGGGCGGTGTAGATCTCGCCGTCGATCTTGAACATGATGTTCATGGAACCGACTTCCTCGACGTACTTCTTCTCAACGCCGTCCAGCCACAGCACCTGGGAGAAGCCGCGCTCCTCGGCCAGCTCGCCGGCCTTGATGGACGCGGCGTAGTTGCCGCCGCACTTCGTAAAGCCGGTCAGGCCCGGGGCGGCGCGGATGTACTCATCCTCAACATAGATGCGGACGGGGTCGAGGCCCTCGGCGTAGTAGGCACCGGAGGGCGCGCAGATGATGGCAAAGCGGTAATGCTTGGCGGCGTGAACGCCCAGGCCCACATCGGTAGCGATGCAGAACGGGCGGATGTACAGGGACGCGCCGTCGGAGTGGGGCACCCAGTCGCGGTCCACATCGACCAGCGCCTTGACCGCCTGCACGAAGTCCTCCGGCGGGATGGGGGGCATGCCGAGACGGTCCGCGGAATCGTTAAAACGGTTCGCGTTGCAGTCGGGGCGGAACAGCTGGATCTTGCCGTCCGCAGTGCGGTAGGCCTTCATGCCCTCAAAAATTTCCTGTGCGTAGTGGAACACGGTGGTAGCCGGATCCATCTCCCACGGGCCATAGGGGACGATGCGGGCGTCATGCCAGCCCTCGCCCGCGGTATAGTCCATCAGGAACATGTGGTCGCTGAACGTCTTGCCGAAGCCGAGCTTCGACTCGTCCTGCGGCTTTTCCTTCGGATGGGTCGTTTTGGTGATTTTAATGTCCAACATAATTTCACACTCTCCCTTTTATATTCAAGCGCACCGCCGCACAGCAGTGCGGGTGATGATTAGGTTTATTATAGCGCTGTCGCGCGGCGAGTGCAAGCCCTTATTTACAAAATGTGTATTTTGTGTTGCAAAAAGCGCAATTCACGTTTTCCCCCGGCTTTCCACAGTTTTCAACAGCGCCGCTGTGGAAAATGTGGAAAATAAACGTTTTTTCTACGTAGATTTTCCCGGTTTTCCGCTTTTGAACGGGTCCGGGCGGCAGAGTTTTCCACGCTTTCCACGGAGTTTTCAACATTTCCACGGTGGATAACCGTTATACGCCGTGGATAACTCGGGGTGAATATACGGAATGTGAACGGGGTGTGAACAGAAAAAGCGGTCTGCCCGCCTGCCCCGCGCCCAACCAAAAAAGCGTGCCGCCCTCTTTCCCACAAGAGAGCGGCACGCAGTCCAAACTCAATTTTCTTTTCGGTGCACCACAAACATCACCATGCTGAATACCAGCATGAACGCTGCCAGCCCTGCCGCAATCAGCAAAATCAGCTGGAAGACCTTCACGTTAAAATTTGTCTGCAAATTCTCCCGCGCGGCAGAGACCACATCCGAACCGGAGGAAACCGTCGATTGGGCGTTATTGGTCATCTCCTCGGCGGCGGTCAGTGCGGCCTGGGCGGCGTCGGTGTCGCCCAACGCCTCCAGCGCGTCGGCCAGTGCCTGCCCGCCCATGGCAACCAGACGGTCATTCGTCTCGCTCTTGATCTTCTCGTGGTTGACCGCGTTGGCCAGGTACTCGGCAAACAGGTCTGTTGCGCCGCGCACGGCGGGGGCGTAGTCGTCCTTGATCTGCCAGCCCTTGACGGTCCACATACCGTTCATATAGAACAGCAGCTGCATACCGGAATCCTCCAGCAGAGCGCTGTACACGGCGTCCGCAAAGGCCGTGCTCGAGGTATCCACCGTGCCGAAGCTCAGCGAGATGAACTCCTTGACGCGGTCATACTCGGTCAGATTCGCGTAGTAGCTGCGCAGCGCCTCGGCCAGGTCGGTGTCCTTTGTCACCTTGGAGCCGACGACGACGGAGTCGAGGTCCGCCCGCAGGTCCCCGTTGCTGAAGCGGCTCAGCGTGCCGTCATCGTCTATATTAAAGGAAGCGCGCATCGCCTCGGCGTAGCCCGCGGCATCGCCGGCCTGGCCGTAATACTGCCTGGCCAATTCCTCACAGTCGCCGCCCCAGCTGCCCGTGATGGGTATGCCGTTGTAGACAAGGTTCATCGACGCCAGCAGGTGCCCAAAGTCGATGCTCTCTCCGTTGGGCAGAACGACGGTGTTCATATTCTGCAGCGACGCCAGCTCGGGGTCGCTGCTGTTGACGCAGCTCTCAAACCCGGCATCGCGCACACCGGCGGTCAGCTGCCAGATCGTGGTGTTGTACTCCCCCGTGCGGGTGTAGGCCAGCGTCAGCTCGATTGGGTCGGGCGTGTCGGCCTGACTGGACGAGTACTCCCGCGCCAGCGCCTGCAGGCGGGACAGGCGGTCCAGCACCGTGTCGTAGTCCTCCGCATGGGCGGGCAGTGCCGCCGCGCAGAACAGCCCCAGCAGCACAAACAGCATAGCCAGCAGGCGGGGCATACGGTTCGCTATAGAATTCGTAGTCAAGCACCTCCGGTAAAACAGGACAAAAGCCGGGGCAAGGCTGCGCCTGCGCCCCGGGTCTGACTTTTTAACCAATTTGTAATCTTTAGTATACCACATCCGCCCCGGGTTTGTCACCTGTTTTTTTGTGTGTATTCTGTGCGTCTTGACTTTTTGCCCCGCATAGGCTTTAATAGAGGCATTACGGAGGTAATTCTATGCACAAACAAACGCATAAACGCGCTTTTTATACCCTTGCAGGCTGCATTGCCGCGCTGGCGCTCTGCGTGGCGGCATCACTCTTTCTGCTGACGCCCGCACCGAAAGCGCAGGACGTCACCATACCCGGCACGCGCGGGGACATTTACGTCACGGTACAGCTGCCCGGCAAGCTGGCCCGCGGGGAGGAGCTGCCGCTCGTCGTGCTCTGCCACGGCTTTACCGGCAGCCGCAGCGGCGACGGCCACTTTGCGCCGCTGGCCGCCGATCTGGCCGCCCAGGGCATTGCGACGGTGCGGCTGGATTTTCCCGGCTGCGGCAACAGCGCCGAGCCGTTCACGGCCTACACGCTATCCAACATGACCGACGACGTCGAGAGCGCCATCACCTACATGCAGCAGACCTACGGCACGGGCCGTACAGCGCTGGTGGGTCACAGCATGGGCGACGGCTGGCCAGCCTCTACCCGCAGCGCAGGGGCGGCATCACGGCGCTGGCGCTGTGGAGCCCCGCCAACGGCGCGGGCCTGCGCGGCATCGGAGTTTTTGAACATCGACGACTTTTCCGCCGTGGAAGCGCTGGCCGCTGAGGCCGAGCGGGCGCAGCATCAGCACCTGGGGCTCGATGTCAGCGGATCGCTGTTCACCGAGATGCGCGATTCCGACCCGAACGCTGCCCTGCGGGAGAGCGCCCTGCCGACACTTTTGACCTACACCGGCCATGAGGGCATTTTGAGCGACACGACCCAGGCCGAGACGATAGCCGCCGTCGAGAGCCTGCCCGACGGCAGGGTCGTGCTGGAGCCGTTTGCCGAGGGGAACCACAACTATCTATCCGAGGACACCGCCACTGCCGCCGCGCTGAACAAAGCGCTGCGGGAGACGACAGTGGCGTTTTTGGTGGAATATTTAAAATAACACCTGAACCGCACAAACATGCTCCCTATACAGCTTTCCGTATTTTATTCACGGTTTGCTGTATAGGGAGCATGTCATTTTCGCCCCAGGATACGGGGACTTTTTGTAGTTTTCAATCGCGCTGCTGCTTAAAATAATACACTGCGCCGACAAGGCCGGCGTCGTTCTGGAGGGCTGCGGCCCTGACCTCAAGGCCCTCGGCGAAGGCGGGCATGATGTTTTTGCGCACCTGCGCGGCCAGCGGGTCGATCAGAAGCGCCTGCTGCGCGCTGACGCCGCCGCCGATCAGGATCAGCTGCGGGTTGAAGATGTGTACAAGGCCCGCAAGGCCCTGGGCGATCTCGTCGATCCAGCCGTTGAGCACAGCCAGCGTGCGGGCGTCGCCTGCGGCGGCAGCCTCAAAAATCGCACGCCCGTCGGGCGCGTCCAGCCCGGCCGCCTGGGCGCTGCGGACCAGCGCCGTTGTGGCGGCGTAGCGCTCATAGCAGCCGATGGCCCCGCAGGTGCAGGCCACGCCGTCCAGCGCGTGCAGCCGGAAATGCCCCAGCTCGCCGCCAAGGCCGCGCGCACCCTCCAGCAGACGTCCGCCGGTCAGGATGCCGCCGCCGACGCCGGTGCCCAGCGTCACACCGATGACATCGGTATAGCCCTTAGCCGCACCGGCCCAGACCTCGCCCAGCAGCATACAGTTGGCGTCGTTGGCGACGGTGACGGGCAGGCCGAAGGCACGCTCCAGCGTACCTTTAATGTCCACGCCGATCCACCCCGGGAAATTGCCGCAGGTCCCCGCGACCACGCCGCGGCGGCTGTCGATCTGGCCCGTGGCGGACACAGCGATGCCTTCGAGCCTCGGCGCGTCCGCGGTCAGAAATTCGCGGATGGCCGCCTGCACGGTATCCAGGATCGGCGTTTTGTAGCCGTCAAAGCTGACGCTGCGCTCGGCGCGGCGCAGCACCCTGCCGTTCTCATCGACGAGCCCCAGCTTGACCGCCGTGCCGCCGATGTCAACGCCCAGATAGGTTTTACTCATAGCGCACCTGCTTATTTGTGGTTGTTGATGGCCGCGGTGTAGCGGGCCGTGATCTCCGCCGGGCGGGTGATGGCACCGCCGACGACGAGGGCGAACGCACCGGCGTAGAGCGCCTGCACGGCCTGCTCCGGCGTGTGGATATGGCCCTCGGCGATGACCTTGGCCGGGCACTCCCGCGCCAGCTGGGCGATGAAGCCGAAGTCGACGTCGTCGATGCCCTTCGTCTCGGGCGTGTAGCCGCGCATCGTCGTGCCGACAAAGTCCGCACCGGCCCCCGCGCAGGCCAGCGCGTTCTCAATGTTGTCGCAGTCGGCCATAACGAGCTGGTCGGGGTACTTCTCCTTGATGGCGCGGATGAACTCGGCGCTCGTCTGCCCGTTGGGGCGCAGGGCGCCGGTGCCCTGCACGGCCAGAATGTCCACGCCGCAGGCGACGAGCTCATCGACCTCCTGCATCGTGACGGTGATGTACATCGGCGTACCGGGGTAATCCTTTTTGATGATGCCGATGACCGGCAGGTCCACGACCTGCTTGATCTGGGTGATGTCGCGCACCGTATTGGCGCGGATGCCGACAGCGCCGGACTGTGCCGCCGCCTTGGCCATCAGCGGCATGACGCCGCCCTCTTTTGTATACAGCGGCTCATGCTCCAGCGCCTGGCAGGAGACGATAAGGCCGCCTTGGATCTGGTTGAAGATTTGTTCGTGGGTCATGGTGGTAACTCCTTTCCATACGCAAAAAGCCTTCCCCCATGGGGGGAAGGCATGGGGCTTTTCTTATCTCATCAAAATCTTGACCGCGGCTTTTCTTACGTGGTCGCAGCCGGGGGTCTTGCAGCTGGGCTTGTGCAGCTCACCGGGGAAGAACACGGCAAAGCGTCCCTCGCCCAGCGTCATGCCGCAGTGCTCGGGGCCGGTCCGCAGACCGAGGTCGTTTTCCTCGTCAAACTCGCCCTGCTCCGTGCCCTCGGACGCCCAGCCCAGATGCTCGCTGCCGGTCAGGTCGATCTGCAGGTCGGCATAGCGGCGGTGGTACTCGAACGCAGCGCCGTCGGCATCGCGCAGGTCGGCGTCCATCACGTTGACAAAGACGTTCTCGCCGTCAATGATGGTCTTGCCGTTTTCCAGCGCGTCCAGCGTGTGGCTGTTCAGCCAGTCGATGGCCTTGTCCAGATTCGGGTGCAGACCTTTGTAGCAGGCAATGTAATCAAACGAATCTACGATCATTTCACACCTCTTACAGGGCCGCGACGGCGTCCTCGATCATCTTCTGCGCCTCGGCCACGATGGGCTCATCCTCGGGGATCAGGCCCGGCAGCGGGGCGCGCACGCCGCCCAGCTCCAGACCGTACATGCGGCGCAGGATCTCCTTCATGACCGCGTACAGGTTGCCGTGGGCCTCGCACATCTTGTAGATGATGCGGTCCGCCTTGTACTGGATCTCGCGGGCAGCGGGGATGTCGCCCTTCTCGATCAGCTCGTTCATCTTGAGGAACAGCTCGGGCATGACGGCGTAGGTGCCGCCGATGCCGCCGTCCGCGCCCATGACACGGCCGGAAACGAACTGCTCATCGGGGCCGTTGAACACGGCGAAGCCGTCCGCACCGCGCGCCTGAATACCGGCATCCTTGAACATCTGGATGTCCTGGGTGGGCATCGAGGAGTTCTTGACCGCGATGACGTTGGGGTTCTTGAGCATCTCGTTCAGCAGGGGCATCGTCAGGGCGGTACCGGCCAGCTGCGGGATGTTGTAGATGATGAACTCGGTGTTGGGCGCGGCGGCGCTCATGGCGTTCCAGTAGTCCGCGATGGCGTAGTTGGGCAGGTGGAAGTAGATCGGCGGGATGGACGCGATGGCGTCAACGCCGCACTTTTCAGCATGGGCGGCCAGCTCGACGGAGTCCGCCGTGTTGTTGCAGGCGACGTGGGCAATAACGGTGATCTTGCCCTTGGCCTCGCTCATGACGGCCTCCAGCACGGCCTTGCGCTCATCCGGGTGCTGGTAGATGCACTCGCCGGAGGAGCCGCCGACGTAAACGCCCTTGACGCCCTTGGCAATCAGGTGGCGGGTCAGCGCCTTGACGCCCTCGGTGGAGATAGAGCCGTCCGGTGCGTAGCAGGCGTAGAAGGCGGGGATAATGCCGCGATATTTGTTGATGTCTTTCATATACAAACACTCCCTGTTCGTAAAACTGTATGCAAAGGCTTCCCCCAAGGGGGAAGCTGTCACCGAAGGTGACTGATGAAGGCGGAGCCTGCTGACACGGCCCGTTTGCGGGCAATCCCCGGCAGGCTGCCCCTCATCCGTCTGTGGTCGGGGCCACAGACACCTTCCCCCGAGGGGGAAGGCTTCGTGTAGGGGTAGGCTTCGGGCAATGGCAGGGCTCTCTCCATCTACGAGGGGGGCTGTCGCCGCAGCGACTGGGGGAGAGACCCCCGCCATAACACCCCGTTTTGCATTTTTAGCCCTTGACAGCGCCCATCGTGATGCCCTTCGTGAAGTACTTCTGGAAGGCCAGGAACACGATGATGATGGGCACGGCCGCCAGCGCGGCACCGGCCATGATCAGGCCGTAGTCGGTGGAGTTCTCGGCCTGCAGCTTGGCGATACCAAGAGAGATCGTCAGCTTGCTGGTGCTGGACAGCATGATCAACTGCATGAAGTAATCGTTCCACGAGTTGATGAAGGTGAAGATGGCCAGTGCGCCGACGCCCGGCTTGATCATGGGCAGCGCAATGCGGAAAAAGGTCTTGGCCTCGCTCGCGCCGTCGATGCGGGCGGCCTCCAGCATCTCGCCGGGGATGCCTTCACTGAACTGCTTCATCAGGAATACGCCGAACGGCCAGCCGACGATGGGGAAGATGACCGCCCAGATCGTGTTGTAGAGCTGCAGGCTGCTCATCTCGCGCAGCAGGGGGATCAGGATGACCTGCTTCGGCAGCGCCATGGCGCAGACGATCAGGGTAAAGAGGATGCTGCGGCCCACAAAGCGCTTTTTGGCCAGCGCATAGCCTGCCATAGCGGAGGTGATGCAGGTCAGGATCATCGAGGCAACGGCCATAAAGACCGTGTTGATGAGCCAGCGCACAGCGGCGGGCACCTGGGGACCGGCCCACCAGATGATGTCCTTGCCGTCCGCGCTGAAGCGGCTGCTGAACGGCACCGCGAACTCCCACAGCGGAGACTTCTGGCGGCTGAACAGCTTCTCATAGTTCGTCACGACCCACTCGCTCGGCCACCATTCAGGGGTGGTGGAGTTGATGGAGATCTGCGTCTTAAAGGAGCCCGTCAGGATCCAGTACAGCGGGAACGCGAACGCGATGGCCATCAGGATGATGACGATGGTGCTGAACACCATGTAGGGGGAAATCTTCTTTTTCTCTTTTTGGTATCCATAGTCATTTCCCTCCTTCTTAATCAGACCGTGTGACCTTGAACTGCACAGCGGACAGAACGGCGATCATGATGGCGAGGATAACGCCCATCGCGTTGCCGTAGCCGTAGCGGTACAGCTTGAAGGCTGTGTAGTAGATGTAGTACATGATGGTATCGGTGGAGTGGTTCGGGCCGCCGGACGTCAGCAGCTGGATCAGCGCGAAGCACTGGAAGGAGTTGATCGTCGTGATGACCAGGATGTACAGCGTGGTGGGCATGATCTGCGGCCACTTGATCTTCCAGAAGGCCTGCAGCTTCGTTGCACCGTCCACCTCGGCGGCCTCGACCAGGGACTGGTCCACGTTGCCGAGCGCGGAGACATACAGCACGATGGGCTGGCCGACGGAGGTCGTGAGCAGGATCAGGATGATGCAGGCCAGCGCGTAGCGGGTATCGCCCAGCCAGTTGATGTTCTGGTCAATGAGGCCCATCGACTTGCCCAGATAGTTGAAGATGCCGTAGTAGTTGTTGAACATCCACTTCCACACGACGGTAACAGCGACAGAGCCGGTGACGACGGGCAGATAGAAGATGACGCGGAACAGCGAGGTCGCCCACGGCGGCATGTTGACGATGGCGGACGCCACCCACAGCGAGAAGATGCAGGTGATAGGCACCGACACGACAACAATGATCAGCGTGTTGCGCAGTGCGCCCAGAAAGACGCTGTCGTGGAACAGCTCCACATAGTTCTGCAGGCCGATGAACACATCGGCGCGGTTCATACTGGAGTCAAAGAAGCTGGTGAAGATGCACATCACCATGGGGTAGATGACAAAGCCAATAAAGAATACGAGGCTGGGCAGCAGGAACAGGTAACCGGCGATGGTCTCCTGCCGGACAAGCGCGCGGCTCATCTTCGGCTCGCTCTGCTTTTTGGCAACTGCGGTATGTGCCAAGAGGATCGCTCCCTTCTGTTTTAAAGTCACAGGTTTATTCGATAAAAGCGGCGTCCCACCGCTGTGTTTCATGTCAGAGGTCGGACGCCGTGGGGTTTAGTTACAAACCGGAGGTTTTTTCAGGAGGTTCAGGATGCGCTGGCCGCTGCGTTGGCGGTGTTGCAGAACTCGGTAACGGCGGTGGTCACGTCAGTGCCCTGGCCAACCTGCTGCAGCATGTTCCACCAAGCGGTACGAGCCTCGGCCCAGCCGGGAGTGACCTGATAGTAGTCGCCCAGGTAAGGCATGAGCTTCTGGTACTCGTTCATGATCTCGTCGTCCTTGTACAGGTCGGACAGAGAGTTCTTGACGGAGAAGTAAGTAGAGGTCTTGACGGCCTTTGCGGTCTCGTCAGAGTTGGCCATGAAGTTGATGAAGGTCTTGGAGGCAGCGATCTTGTTCTCGTCGCCGTTGTCAAACACGCCGAAGCCCCAGATGCCGCCGCACAGTGCGGGGTCGCCGGACTCAGTCGGGAACGCCATGAACAGGATGTCGTCGCCGCTGTTGGTCGTACCGGCTGCGCTGTTGTCAGCGTTGGTCTGCTGGGCGATGTTCCAGCAGAAGGCCATCTGCAGGGTGCCATTGCGGAAGAGGGTGATCTCCTCGCCGCCGTTGATGGAGGCGTCAAAGTTGATGCCGTCCTGGTTGTGCAGGGTCTCGATTGCCTTGATGTTCTCGGCAGAATCTGCGGTGTACTTGGTGTGGGCTGCATCGGTGAAGGTGCCGCCGTACATGTTGTTGATGATGGCGCGGGTGCCCTGGTCGCCGCCCTGGCCGCTGCAGTAGATCGCGCCGACGTCGGTCTTGCCGGAGTCGTAGACGGCCTGCACAGCCTTCAGGAAGTTGTCGGTGGTCCAGGTGTGGTTCTCGGCATCGACATACTGCATAGCACCGGCAGCCTCAAACACGGTCTTGTTGATGGCCATGCAGTGTGCGGTCATGCAGAGCGGGAACTCGTAGTAAGCGCCGGAGGAATCCTTGCAGGCAGCCTCAACGTTGGCGCTGATGTCGGCCTTCTGGTCGTCGGTCCACAGGTCGCTCAGATCGGCCATCAGGCCCTTGGCGCCCCAGTTGGCAACCAGACGCTCGGGTCCTTCCATGACGATGTCAGGTGCGCTGCCGCCCTCGATGGCGGTGTTCACCTGGTCATCGCCGTTGGTGTAGTCGAGGTACTCGACGGTGACGTGGATGTCAGGATACTGGGCGTTGAAGTCTGCCAGCAGCGCATCAACGGACTCGGAATCGCCCCACTTGCCGATGGGGTAGGTCCACAGCGTAATGTCAGCAGCCTGACCGGCATCGGCGGTGGACTCCGCGGGAGCGGCCTCGCTGGAGGCGGTAGAGGTGCTCTCGGCAGGTGCGGTAGAGGTCGCTGCGCTGGAAGTGGAGCCGCCGCAGGCGACGAGCATGCTGGCTGCCATGCTGGCGGCCAAGATCGCGGAAACTTGCTTCTTCATAGGTTGTTCTCCTTTTTTGCCTTTCGGCCTTTGTGGGGCATCTTCGTTCTGTGCCCCTCGTGATGTCTCTATTTTAGAAAACTTTTTTCATTTTGTCCAGAGGTGAAATAGCCAAGAAAAACTGCCGTTTTTGTACATGCTGCACAAATCCCATCCACATAGTCGCAAAATACATGCGTTTCTATCGGTTTTTCTTGCTTTTCATGGGAAAACCGCCTCTTTTTTGATTTATTACAAAATGAAAACAACTTTTACCTTTGAAAATTTTCTATCGCGCGCGCTTTAGTGCTGCAAAGCAAAAAGGCGCTCACCCGTTACATTTACGGGTAAGCGCCTTTGCTTTGGTATTAGGATACTCCTTTTGTCAAAAAAATGCAAGATGTCAAAATGAAACATCCTTTTCACGCAATCCGTCTTAATTTTTGCACATTTGCACAAAAACAGGCCGTTTTTTCCGGGAAAAAGCCTCTTGCAAGCGCGGGTATTTCCCTGTAGAATGGAAGGAGAGAAATAACTTTTCATTTTCAAGAAAGGGAGCCTTTTTATGAATTATGAAAATATGACCCGCCGCCGGGTGCTCTGCTTCGGCGATTCCAACACCTACGGCTATGACCCTGCCCGCGACGGGCGCTACGGCGAGGATGAGCGCTACCCGATGGTGCTGCAGGACCTGCTGGGCGACGGCTGGAGCGTGGTCGAGGAGGGGCTGCCCGGGCGCACCGCCGTGTTTGACGACCCTATTACAGAAGGTATGAACGGGCTGCGGGTCATCACGCCGATCCTGATGAGCCACGCGCCGCTGGACACCGTGACGATCATGCTGGGCACGAACGACTGCAAGGAGCGGTTCGGCTGCAATTCCCATCTGATCTCTCAGGGCATCGTGCGGCTCGTCAAGAAGGCCCTGCACACCGAATGCTGGCGCGACAACGCCAGGCCGGACGTGCTCGTCATCGTTCCGCCGTCCATCACGCCGGAGTACGACCACCTGATTTTTAAAGATGCCATGGGCCCCGGCTGCCATGAACGCTGCGCCGGCATTGCCGCCCAGCTGGAGCCGATGCTGAAGGACATCGCCAATGTGCGGTTTCTGGACGCCAACACACTGCCCGGCGCGGGCTGCTCGCCCCTTGACGGCATGCACATGACCGTCCAGTCCCACAAAGTCCTGGCCAAAGCCTTGCAAAAGGAGCTGACCAGGGATACACTATAAGTAATAGCAGCGGCCAGCCCCCTTGCCTCCCTCTGCGAGACAGCCTCCCCCGACACGGGGAAGGTAGCACTTGCGCCGGAGGGGGCCAAGTTCCGCAACACACCACAGTAGAAAGGATCCTCCATCATGGCAGAGCAAAGTTTTTGGGATATGCTGCGCACCAAGCGCGACAGCCTGACGAAATCCGGCATCATCGTTGCGGATTACCTTATGCAGCACGCAGAGGACGCACAATACCTGTCGATCTCATCGCTGGCAAAAGCCTGCGGTGTGGCAGAGGCTACGATTTTCCGTTTCTGCCGCGCCCTGGGCTTTGACGGCTATAACGAGATGAAAATCGCGCTGGCAAAGGCCACGGCCACGGCGATGCCGGTCTCGCTCAAGCTGGAGCCGGGCGTCGACACCCAGACGCTCTGCACCCACGCCTACAACACCGCCATCGAGGCACTGAACGGCACCCGCAGCGCACTGGACCCCGAGTCGGTGGACCGCGCGGCCACGCTTTTGCAGCGGGCACGGCAGGTGTTCTTTTTCGGGCAGGGCGGCAGCTATATACTGGCCTGCGACATCTGGGCACGGTTCTCGATGCTCTCCACCAAGTTCCACACGGCAGGCGACAGCCACATGCAGGCCATCGCCGCCAGCCTGATGGGTCCCGAGGACGTCGTGGTCTTTGTCTCCTACTCCGGCGCAACGCGGGATATGATGGACACGCTGCATCTGGTCAGGAAGAACGGTGCCAAGGTCATCCTGCTCACCCACTACAGCGACGCCCCCGGCGCAGCGCTGGCCGACGTTGTGCTTCTGTGCGGTGCCAAAGAAAGCCCGCTCGACTCCGGCAGCATGCCGGTCAAGCTGGCCGTCCTCTTTGTGGCGAACGTCCTCGTCCTGCGCTACACGCTGGACAATCAGGAGCTTGCCAACCTTTCCCTCTCCCGCACAAGCCGCGCGCTGGGGAGTAAGCTGCTGTAAAATAAGCACAAAGCAGCCCGTGAGCACTGTCGCTCACGGGCTGCTTTTTATTGCTGCACCTGTAATGTCCGATGCAGCAGCATTTTTAAATTCTCCGGCAGGCCGCTCTGTATCCCGCACTCCGCGGTAAAGCACAGCCCGATCAGGCCGCCGACAACGGCGGAAAAGATCGCGGTGCAGCAGTATTCCAGACTTACCGCGGGGTCGATCTCCCCCGCAGCCTGCAGACGTATGAGCAGCGTGCGCATGATGTCCCGCAGCTCGTCCGCACAGGCGGGCACGGACTCGCACCTTCCCGGCGTGCCCAGCGCCTGGGCAATCATCTTATAATCGCCCATCCGGTTGGCAGCAATGTCCTGCAAATAGGCTACCGCCCGCTCCTCCAGCCCGGCCAGCGTGCAGCAGTCGGCAAACAGGACGCGGATGCGTTCGTTTTCCCGGGCAAAGCAGTATTCGGCCAGGCCCTGCAGAATCTCCTCCTTTGAGGAAAAATAGCCGTACACCGTACCTTTTCCAATGCCTGCCGTGTCGGCCAGCTGTTGGATAGTCATAGCGGCGGGGCTGACGCCCCGGGCGACCAGCTGCAGGGCAGCCTCGTAGACGGCAGCCTTGCGGGCTGCATGGTTATCCATTGTCATGGTCGGCCTCCTTTTTCTCCCCGTCGTTTTCCTCCGGCGCACGGGCGGCGCGGCTCAGATCCGGGCGGCGTGGCGCGGATGCAGCCTCGGCGGCGCGGCGGGCGGCGAACTCTGCCGCAAACTCGGCCGCATCGTCGGGCAGGTCGTCCAGACCATCATCACCGACGTCAATATTGACCGGCGGCCTGCGGTAGAACAGGTCATACAGCACAGGCACGACGAACAGCGTCATCAGCGTGGCGTAGCTCAGACCGCCGATGATGACAATGGCCATGCCGGTGCTCATCTCGCTGGCCATGTCGGTGCCGAACAGCATCGTGACCATCGCCAGCACCGTCGTCAGCGTCGTCATCAGGATCGGGCGCATACGGGTGCGGCCCGTCGCCACAAGGGCGTCGGTGCGCTCCAGCCCGCCGATGCGCAGCTGGTTGGCGTAGTCCACAAACACAATGCCGTTGTTGACGACGACGCCCATCAGGACCAGGAAGCCCATCAGCGAGATCAGCGACAGCTGCTCACCGGCAGCCATCAGGCCGAGCATACCGCCGGTGAAGGCCAGCGGGATCGTAAACAGAACAATGAACGGCGACAGCAGGCTCTGGAACTGCGCCACCATGACAAAATAGACAAAAACCAATGCCAGTGCAAGCATTTTTGCCATCTGGCTCAGCATCTCGGTGACTTGGGTCGTCTCACCGGCCAGCTCGGCGGTCACGCCGTCGGGCAGGTCCAGTGCAGCCAGCTGCGGCTCCAGCTCGCGGGAGAGCAGCGTCGTGTTGTAGCCGTCGGCGGTCTCACTCGTCAAAGCCAGCTTGCGGGAGCCGTTCTCGCGGGCAATCGTCGTATAGCCCGCCGTCGTGGTGCGGGTCGCGAACTCACCGAGGGTGTGCGTCTCCTTTACGCTGCTGCCGTTCTCGTCGGTGGTCGTCGTCTCGAACTCCATATTGAAAATGTCGTCCAGCGTCGGCGTGTCGGTCTTATCGACGATAACGACGCTGTAGCTGTCGCCGCCCGCCTTCAGCGTCGTGGCGGTGGTGTCCGTCGTCAGCTTGGCGGCGATCTGCTGGTAGACCTGCGCGACGGTCAGACCCATCCGCATAGCCTTGTCCTTGTCAATCGTGATGTTGATCTCGGCGTCGGCGGCGTCCTGGCCGTCGGTGACGTTTTGGATACCGTCGATGCCCTCCATCAGCGCCATGACCTGCTTGCCCGCGGCGGCCAGGTCATTGAGGTCGTTGCCGTAGAGGTCCACCTCGACGCCGGAGCCGGACAGCGCACTCATGTCCATCATGCCATTGGAGTTCACTTCAATTTCGCAGTTTAGATCTGCTGTTTTGCCGTAGATCTCCTGCTCCACGACCTTGGCCTTGGGTGCCTTGTCGCCCAGCAGGACGTAATAGGTAAACGTGGTGTTGTCGGTGGCGGCATTGCTGCCGGCCATGGCGACCATGTTGTTGGAACCGCCCGACATCGCGCCGACGGTGTCGACGCCGTCTACGGTCATGACCGCGTCCATGACGCTGTCCGCCGTGGCGAAGGCGTCCTCCTTAGCCGTATCGTCAGGCACATTGACCGTAATGGTCAGCTGGTTGCTGCTCATGTCGGGGATCATGACGATGCCCATGGTAGCGACGCGCCAGACCGACACCCCCAGCAGCGCAATGGCCAGCGCCAGCGGCACAGCCTTGCGGCGCAGGCAGAAGCGCAGCAGCTTTTCATAGCCGTTCAGCACCTTGTCGAACAGCGGGTGCTTGATGTCCTTCTGCTTTTTCAGCACGGTGGAGCCCGCGCAGGGCACAACGGTCAGCGCCACAACAAGGGACGCCAGCAGACTGAAGGTGATGGTCCAGGCCATGTCGCTGAGAAGCTCGCGCACCATGCCGGTGGTGAACACCAGCGGCAGAAAAACGCAGATCGTCGTCAGGGTGAGGACACGATGGACCCGGCACCTGACGCGCGCCCTGCACCGACGCGCGGGCGCGGGCACGCCGCGGCCCCGCAGACCGGTAGATGTTTTCAATGACGCAACCGAGTTGTCGACCAGCATGCCGACGCCCAGCGCGAGGCCGGACAGCGACAGGGATATTGAAGGTAATGCCGTGAAATACATCAGCACAATGGCAAACAGCACGCTCAACGGCATACTGATGGCCACGACGATGTCGGGCGCAGGTCCTTCAAAAAACAGCGCCAGCACGATGATAGCCAGCGCTGCGCCTCGATCAGGTTGGACAGCACGCTGTTGACGATGAGCTTGATATAGTCGCCCTGGTCCATGATGGGCGTCAGGTGCAGGCCCTCGTTTTCGGCCATCATCGTTTCCATTGCCGCGCTGCTGGCGTTGGAGACCGTCGAGGTGGACGCCGTCGAGCTCTTGTACAGCGACAGCAGCACGGCGCGGTTCTTGTCCACCTTGGCGTAGGCGTCGTCGGCGTTGTCGGTCATTTCGACCTCGGCCACATCGGACAGGCGCACGTCGCCGATGCCGTCGATATTGCAGAGCACCATGCTTTTCAGCTCGTCCGCGTCGGCAAAGGCATCACCGACCTTGACGATGTAGCGGTTGTCGTCGCCGTCGCCGCCCTCGATATAGCCCGCGGGCATCGAGAAGTTCTGCGCATAAATGAGCTGCTGCAGCGTCGTCATGTTCAGCAGCTGGTTCAGATTCGCGCTTTTCAGCGCCTCCTCGCGGGCGGACTCGTATTCCTCCTGCGCGGCCTCGAGCTGGGTCTTGCCGGCCTCGAGCTGGGTCTTGCCGCTGGAGACCTGGAACTCGCCCAGCTGCAGCTGGGCCTCGGTGCCGCTCAGCAGCAGCTGGACGGCCATATCGGCCATGGCGGGGTCTACCGCCTCGTCGCCAAGGCTTGCCAGCATTTTTTGCAGCTTGTCGCGCTGTTCGTTCAGCTGGGTCAGCATTTCCTGCGCTTTGGTCAGCTGGTCGCGCAGGGCGGCGGCGGTGTCGTTCAGCGTCTGCTGCAGCGGCTGCATACCGTCGTTCAGCGCAGTCTCGGCCTCCTGCCGCGCAGTCAGCAGCGTTGTGGCGTTCTGCAGGGCGACCTTCGTCGTGGAGAGCGTTGACAGATTGCCGCTCAGCTCGCTGACGCGGGCGCGGCGGGCGGCGTTGCCGTCGATGACGGCCTGGTCCTGCGCCTGCTCGGCGCGCTTGGCGTCGATCTGCGCCTGTAAATCGGCCCGTTCGGCCTCGTCCTCGGTGTTGTTGAGGAAGTCCTGCAGCGACGCGATCTCCGCCTCCAGCGCCTGAATGCGGGCGCTCATGGCCGCATACTGGGCATCTAAGTAGGCCGCAGTCTGCTCCACCGTCATATTCTGCTCCAGCAGCCCCTCGTCTGCGGCGCGCTGGCGGATGGACGCATCCGCGCGGTCGATCGAGTTGATCATCGCGCCCATCCTGTTCAGGTCGCTCTTGGCTTCGGCCAGATTGGCCGGGAGCGCGTCGGCGTTATACTGCGGGTCGTAGGCGGCCAGCACCGTCTTGCAGCTGGCAAACAGTGCATCGTCGATGGGCAGCGTGACCTCGGGCAGGGTCGTGCTTGTATTTTTGGCGTCCTCCAGCTTGCGGTTTGCCTCGTCCAGGTCGGTCTGCAGGCTGGCAATTTTCTTTTCCAGCTCGGGGATCTGCTTGTCCAGCTCGGTGATGGCGTCCCGCAGCCGGGTCGTCACGTCGGCCTTCTGGCTGTTCAGCTGGGCCTTGCCTGCGTCCAGCTGGGCCTGGGCGGCGTCCAGTTCCTTCATGCCATCGTTGATTTTTTTCTTGTTGGCATCCAGCTCTTTTTTGGCATCGGCCAGGCGGTCACTGACCTTGACCAGCAGCTTGTCGTTGACAGCGTCGATTTTTTCCTGGTCGAGCGTGATCTGCACCGACTTTTCCACCAGGCCCGTCGTGGACACGCTGGCCACGCCGTCCACGCGCTCGAGCTGGGGCAGCACGTTTTCGCTGACATAGTCGGACAGCTCGTAAATATCCATGCCGTCGTAGTCCACGGCAATGTACTGCGTCGCCATCATGTCCGGGCTGATCTCCATCAGCGTCGGCGTGGACGCCATGTCGGGCAGCGCGTCGCCGAGCTGGTTCACGGCGGTGCTGGCCTTGACCATGGCGCTGTCCATGTCGGTGTCGTCCTGGTATTCCAGAAAGAGCAGGCTGTAGTTTTCATTGCTCTGGCTCGTCACGTTCTTGACGCCGTTCAGCGTCGAAAGTGCATTTTCCAGCGGCTTGGTCACGCCGGCCTCGACCTGCTCGGGGCTGGCGCCGGGGTAGGTCGTGATGACCATCAGGTAGGGCAGATTCATGGCGGGCAGCAGGTCCGTCTGGATGCCGGTCAGGCTGACAAAGCCCAGCACCAGCACCAGAATAACCGCCACCAGAATGGTAAATGGCTTTTTAACGCTGTATTTCGGCATGGAAGTGTTCCCTTTCTTTCCCGACCGACCGGTCGGTCGGATTTATTATAGCACCCTGACCGCCGGTTGTAAAGGGCTGCGCGTCCAGCGCGCCATGGAGCTGCTAAGGGCATCGGCATCCGCCCGATGGCCTACAGCCAGGCGCTGGTGCGAAGGGCCTGCACTGAAATTTGCATCCTAAAAAGAACCGACAAAAGCTCGTTGAAGCTTATCGTTTCAACGAGCTTTTGTCGGTTTTGTGGTGTTGTGTGCCAAGGCTCAGAACGGATTTTGTCCCATGCGTACAAAGGAATGCTGCATGGTACCGACCTGTTCCAAACCCTTTTGGGGGCAGTTTAGTTTTTCTGCTGCTCACCCTCCGGGAAGATGATTTTATAAATCGGGAAGTAAATCACCCTCTGCACACCGCCGTTGATGACGGTGATGAGCACGAACGCCGCCAGAAACAGCGTGATGGCAAGCGCCGCAAAATAGCCCATACCTCCATAGTTCACCTCACCCTTGCGCAGGCACGGTCAGCTCCGCGCTGTATTCGCCGTCGGAAGCAGCAATCGTCATGGCGTCGCGTCCCCCATGCGGACGATGGCAAGAGCCTCGCCGTAATAGGTATCAGTTTCGCTGTCCAGATAGCTGTGCTTGTTGAAGGGGCAGGCGCTGCCCAGCCCCACCAACGTGCCGCCGCGCACCTGTACCTGAATATTGCCGCGCGCCAGCGGCTTGGTGATGCCGTTTTCATCGGTGTAGCGCAGACGGACATAACACAGGTGCCCCGGTTTTACAGTAGGTTCTTCGGCGTCCAGCGTCAGGCGGATCGTGCCGCCGGCACTTTGCAGCTTGCAGCGACCCATTTCGTGATCGGCAGCGTCATAGCTGACGGCTTCCAGCGTACCGCTCTCATAGGGAATGCTGAACCTCGCCAGGCAATCATTTTTCAGCGTTTTGCTGCCCACCGTGTGACCATTCAGCACCAGCTCCACACGGGCGGCGCGGGCGTAGACCTCCACGTTGGCCTTGCGCTCCTCGCAGCCGGTCCAGCTCCAGCTGGGCATGGCATTCGTCATCTTCCACGCACTGGGGCTGTGGCGGTCTCCGGTATGGTTGACCGGACAGACGGCGATATAGGGGCCGTTGTCGGCCTCCAGTGCCACGCGGGTATAGAGGGCTTCGCCCAGCGGCTTGCCGGTCAGGTCGATGCGCCCCGAACCCGCCGACACCCAGCCCGGACCGCCGTCGAACGTTTCGGCGTAGTCGGCGTACTCCCATGAGCCGACCATGACTTCGCCAAGGTAGTCCATGCCCGCCCAGACAAAGTCGCCCACCAAGCGGGGTTCCTGTTTGGCCAGCTCGCGGAATTTATAAGCATCGTTGCAGAAGGTCTCGCTGCCCAAAATCAACCGCTGCGGGTACTTTTTCAGGTCGTGCTTATAGCGGTAGATGCCGTAGTTGTAGCCCGCAATGTCCATGTTGGCAAAGGCGTCACGGGTCTTGACGTCGCAGCCGTGCAGGGTCGCGCCGCGCTTCATGAACTCATCGCCCAGCAGCCCCGCCAGATTGTTGAAGAACTGACTGCCGACTGCCTTTTTCCTGGCGGCCTTCTCGCCGCGCTGTTTGGCCTTTTCGGCGCGCTCGGCTTCTTTTTTTGCCTTTTCGTCGCTGTACACGCCGAAGCCGATGGAGCTTAAAAAGTTGAAGAAGATGTTCACACCGCAGGTCACCGGGCGGGAATCGTCCAGCCCGTGCAGGAAGTCTGTCATCTCTTTGGTCAGGGCGATGCCGCGCTTTTGGGCAGTCTCGCTGACCTCGTTGCCGGTGGAGTAGAGCACGACGCAGGGGTGGTTGTAATCCTTTTCCACCATGTCGGTCAAGTCCTGCTGCCACCATTCGGCAAAATAATCCACGTAGTCATGCTCTGTTTTGTGGATGTACCAATGGTCGATGTACTCGTCCATGACAAGCATACCCTGCCGGTCACACTCGGTCAGCAGCGCCTTGGAGCAGGGGTTGTGCGCTGAGCGGATGGCGTTGTAGCCGTTCTCTTTCAGCAGGCGTACCTTGCGTGCCACGGCGTCGGGGTCACAAACTGCACCCAACAAACCATTATCGTGGTGGATGCACGCGCCCTGGATGATGTACCGCTTGCCGTTGAGCAGGAAACCGTCCGTACCCCACTCGACCTTGCGAACGCCGAACGTCTCGGTCACCTTATCATCGGCAAAGCTGACGCGGCAGGTGTACAGGTTGGGCGTTTCAGGTGTCCAAAGGCGGGCGTTATCAAGGGTCAGGGTAAATACAGCCTTGCCGTCGCTCTCCTGCTGCACGGCGGGCAGGTCGTCCACCATCAGGCGTACCGTGCCGGGGGCGGTGGCTTTACGCGCACCTCCACGACGCGGGGTCAAGCGACAGGGTTCGGATTTTAACGCCGTTCAGCGTGATATACGCGCCCTTTGCCGTCCAAAGCTGCACCGGGCGGTAGATGCCCGCGCCGGAATACCACCGGCTGTTGGGCTGGTCGGCGTTGCGGGCAATGACCCGCAGCTCGTTCTCCCCTGCGTGCAGATACGGCGCACAATCAACATAAAAGTTGGTGTAGCCGTAGGGGCGGAATGCTGCCTTTTGACCGTTAAGCCAGACCTCGGCATTATGGTAGACGCCCTCAAACTCCAGAATGTGGGTGTCCGCCAGCTCGTTTTCCGGCACGGTCAGGGTGCGCCGGTATTCGTAGTCATATCCCTCGTACCAGCCGGTGTTGGTGCCGCCCGCGCTCAGGGCGGTGCGGGGTTCAGCCAGCATGGCATCATGGGGCAGGGTCACCGGTTTGCCGGGTGCTGTATCGCCCAGATGGCGGCACGTCCAGCCGGTGAGAAGTGGGGTAGCTTTCATACAAGGTTCTCACTTTCAAAGTTTTCAATGGCAAAAACCGCAGGAGACTTCTTTCGCCGCCTGCGGTTCCTTAAAATCAGCCTACATTCTGCTGCTTGCAGAATGCTGCGACCACGCTGGTCACGATTGCAGCGACAAACAGAACGATCGTCACAAAGAAGGAAGTGTGCATCTGAACCAGACTGGCGTTATGTGCTGCCAGACCGCCGAGCCATTCCAAACGGCCAACCAACATCTGCTCCAGCGCAAAGGCACTTAACACTGTGGTCAGCAGGGACGAGCAGTTATAGGATGCTGCCCCCTTCGGTGTGTGATTCACTGCCAGAATGACGCCCTGCATCACTGCTGCAGCAATTGCCAGCAGATATACAATCGTAGGCGAATTTACACCATCCAGTGACAGAACGTAGTAAGAAATCGCCGAGGCTACGCACAGCACCAGCGAAGCCAGCGCCCAATACATACCGGCAGCGGGGCGGGTCTTAACGGATTCACGCATTGTTACTGTTCCTCCTTCTTACGTTTCATCATGGAAACGGCAAACATCAGCAAGCAGACAGCCGTACCAACGCCAAATACCACGGTAGAGACCTGAATGGTCATCTTCCACCACGGGGTCACATGGACGATCTGCGTACCGGAAGAAACCCCGTTCATGGCATTGCTGTTTGCATACGTATACAAGATTCGATGGGTTGCCTCGCGGGCGGCATCTTTCAACTTGAGGTCTCCATTCAGAGCATCCGCATTGATGGCGCTGAAGTCGCTGATCATGTTATCAAAAGCGTCCGTGCCGGCGGTCAGGGATGCGTAGGGGTACATTAGGTTGTTGAAAGCAAAATCGGTGATGGTATAACCGTCAAAGCCCCATTCATCGCGAAGAACGGTTGTCAAAAGAGATTCACAGTAAGCAGCCTGCTGCACACCAATGCGGCTGAAAGAAGTCATTGTGCCGTGGGCATTGCCCTCATCGGGAACGAACGCACCCTCAAATGCGCGCAGCTGCAATTCGCGCAGACCTTGCTCATTATAGAAGGTAGCCACACCATTACGGTTGGTTTCCTGGTCATTGCCTGCAAAGTGTTTGATGCCGGTGACAGCGCCCTTGGCCTGGGTGCCGCGAGTAATTTCGACTGCCATCAGATTGGACAGCATCGAATCTTCAGAGAAATACTCGTAGTTACGCCCCGAGTACGGAGTGCGATGCAAGTTGGCACCGGGTGCCCAGTTCTCGGTGTAGCCGCTCCAGAGGGAATCCTCACCATTTACATTGCCACGCTCGTTAGCAAGCTCCAGGTTAAAGGACGCCGCCAGCGTCGGCTCAGTGCTCAAAGAAGCAAAATTGTAGTTTTTGACCGCATCCGAGGCAGAAGCGTCAATGTGGTAAGGCTTACCGGTGTCCGTATTGAAAGTGGCATCATAGCCGATAGGGCCATCCTTGTCCAGCGAACCCTGATAGCTGACAGACGGCACCGGATTGGTATGCTCGCAGGCATCCGTCAACAGGCTGGCCATCTCGTCCAATGTGATTTGGTTCAGTAAGTTATCCCACAGCGGGTCATCATACTCGGCACCGCGCAGTTGGATCAGAGAATACTGCGTCTGCGTAGAGCCGGTGGTAATGGAGGAAGTATCGCTGTCGCCTGCCTCGTACTGTTCAGCCTTCAGCCAGGGCAGCATATCAGCGGTAGCTTCCAGGCTGCTGTAAGCCTCGGACCAGGTGCCGGCCCAGTCGGAGCGGCTCAAATAGGTAATCGTATCCGGCGCGTAGGTGTTGTAATCTGCCTCGTCAAACGCATTGGTGATGGGGGTCACGTTGTCGTAGCCAACGGCAAAAGTTGTTGTATCGAGATTGTCATTATGCCAAACGGAAGTCAGGTCGGCATTTCCGTCTGCAGTCATACCGTCCGCTGTGGTTTTGCCTTTAGCGGCCAGAATGTTGTTCAACGCTTCATGGGCGCCGTTGCCGATGGCAAAGTAGTAATCGCCTGCGTCCAGAATGTAGGTCTTGGCGGCAGTGCGGTCATAGCTGGCAAGATATTTCATGTCCGTGGTAACTTCCACGGTTTGAGAAGCCCCCGGTTCCAGCGTGTCGGTCTTGCCAAAGCCCATCAGCTGCACAGCGGATTTTTCCACGCCGTTCTGCTTGTCGTAGTCGGTGTAGGGGGACTGCACATAAACCTGCACAACGTCCTTGCCTGCCACATCACCGGTGTTGGTGACGGTGACCGTGGCCGTGATGGTCTGCGCATTTTTATCCACGTTTACGCTGTCCAGCGTCTGGCTGAAAGTCGTATAGGACAGGCCATAGCCAAAACCATAGCTGACTTCGGAAGCATAGTCCCAGCCGCCGTTGCTGGCGAAGCTGCCGGTTTCCGAGCTGGCGTTGCCCTGACCCAGTACAGCATCTTCATAGCGGGTCTCATAGTAACGATAGCCGAGATAAATGTTTTCAGCCTGAACCAGATAGTGACTGCCGAAGTTGTCCAGACCTTCGCTCTCCGCATTGGTAAAGGTGAAATCTCCGCTGTTCTGGGCAGCGGGAGAAGAAATGGAATCCACTGCGTAAGTATCCGGCAGATGACCCGATGGCGTTACCGTACCATCCAACACATCCACCAAGCCATAAGCGCCGTGGGTGCCCAGCTCGCTGACCCAGAGGATTGCGTCAATATCAGGGTCCTGCTTCAGGCTGTCGATTTCGATAGCCGCAGAAGAGTTGACAATGACGACCACCTTATCAAAATTGGCTTTAGCCTCATCGATCAGAGCCTGCTCTTCGGCAGAGATTGCCAGCGAGCCGGCGGGTAAATCGGAACCCTCACCCTCATAGCGGCAAAGCATCACAATAGCAGCATCGCCGTAAGACGAGTAGCTGTCTTTCCAGCTTGCAAATGCGGCAGAGGCATCGGCCTCGGTAACGCCGGTATTGCGGGTGGCAACCTCGTTAGCCTCGTTATCCCAAGGACCTTTGGTCGTAGTGTTGCCGCTAAAATCAGTGCCCGTAACCATGCAGCTGGCAGGGATACCCGTCTTAACATACCAGCTGTGGACAGTGGGGTTCACGGTAAAACCGGCTTCATCAAGCACCTTAGTAAAGGGGACGATTTGAGCCTGATTTTTAACAACACCGCCGCCGGACGAACCTGCATAGATGGGGCTGACACCACCGATGCCAAACATCGTGATATTGGCAGGGGCACGCAACGGCAGAACATTGTTCTCGTTTTTCAGCAGGACGGTGCCCTCGGAGACCATCGTGCGATTAAAGTTATCGCGGTATGCAATAAGGTCTTCCGCGCCGGAAAAATCAGACGCATAATAGGTGGTGTCCTGGGT
>ENA-OQIJ01000116-OQIJ01000116.1-human-gut-metagenome-genome-assembly--contig:-NODE-116-length-24069-cov-8.795673_pt1 | contig 24069 bp, 28 predicted proteins | sample MGYA00242582_ERZ504747 | MGnify/ENA primary metagenome ERZ504747 (study PRJEB26092, sample SAMD00036435) | human gut metagenome | host: Homo sapiens | study: EMG produced TPA metagenomics assembly of...
CATTCAGCCGGGGCGCGATGGCAAAGCTGATGCTCTCGCTGGTCACGGGCCTGTCGCCCAGACCACAGGCCTCCAAAAGTGCCAGAAGGCCGGGCCGTTCGCTGTTCTGCAGTGCATACAGGCCATGTGATCCATGCAGGTGACCATTCAATTGAACGGCAGACCCTATACCGCCGAAGCCGCGCCGGACACCCAGCTGCTGCATTTTCTGCGGGATGCGGGCTGCAAATCCGTGAAGTGCGGCTGCGAGACCTCCGGCTGCGGCCTGTGCACCGTGCACCTGGACGGCAAGCCGGTGCTGTCCTGCAGCGTGCTGGCCGCTCAGGCTGACGGCCACACCGTGACCACGCTGGAGGGCCTGCAGAAGGAAGCCGAGGAATTCGGCGGCTTTCTGGCCGATCAGGGCGGCGAGCAGTGCGGTTTCTGCAGCCCCGGCTTCATCATGAGCGTGCTGGCCATGGGCCGCGAGCTGGGCGCTGACGCCACCGACGAGGAAATCCGGGAATATCTGGAAGGCAACCTGTGCCGCTGCACCGGCTACCAGAGCCAGCTGCGGGCCATTCGCGCCTGGCTGGCCGCAAAGGAGGGCAAAGCACAATGAAATATGTGAATCAGGCCATCCGCAAGGTGGACGCCATGAGCCTTGTGACCGGCAAGCCGGTTTACACCGGCGACATGGTGCCCGCCAACACCCTGATGGTGAAGATGCTGCGCAGCCCCCATGCCCACGCGCTGATCGAGGAGATCGACACCGCCGCCGCCATGAAGGTGCCCGGCGTTGTGGCCATCTTTACCTATAAGGATGTACCCGCCAGCCGCTTCACCACCGCGGGCCAGACCTACCCCGAACCCAGCCCCTACGACCGGCTGATTCTGGACCGCCGCCTGCGCTGCGTGGGCGACCCGGTGGCCCTTGTGGCCGCCGAGACCGAGGCTGCCGCCGCCAAGGCCGCGGGCCTCATTAAAGTGAAATATCAGGTGCTGGAGCCTGTGCTGGACTTTACCAAGGCCAAGGACAACCCGATTCTGGTGCACCCGGAAGAGGACTTCAAGGCCCTGTGCCCCGTGGGCGCGGACAACAGGCGCAACCTGTGCAGTGTGGACTGCATGGAGAACGGCGACGTGGAAGCCGAGCTGGCCACCTGCCCGGTGGTGATCGAGCGGACCTTCTACACCAAGGCCAACAACCAGGCCATGATGGAGCCCTTCGTCACCTTCAGCTATCTGGACGAGTACGGCCGGCTCACGCTGGTTTCCTCCACTCAGGTGCCCTTCCATGTGCGGCGCATTCTGTCCAACGCGCTGGAGATGAGCAAGGCCAACATCCGGGTCATCAAGCCCCGCATCGGCGGCGGCTTCGGCGCAAAGCAGAGCGCCGTGAGCGAGGTATACCCCGCTTTTGTTACCATGAAAACCGGCCGCCCCGCCTGCCTGTGCTTCACCCGGCAGGAGAGCCAGGCCAACGGTTCCCCCCGCCACCAGATGCGCGTCACCGTGCGCATCGGTGCGGATGAGGACGGCACCATCCGGGCGCTGGATGTGAAGGCGCTGTCCAACGCGGGCGCCTACGGCGAGCACGGCCCCACCACCGTGGGTCTGGTGGGAACCAAGTCCATCTCGCTGTACGGCAGCCTGAAGGCCGCCCGCTTCAGCAGCGAGGTGGTGTACTCCAACACCATGGGCGCGGGCGCCTACCGCGGCTACGGCGCGACCCAGGGCATCTTCGCGGTGGAGAGCACCGTGAACGAGCTGGCCGCCCAGCTGGGCATGGACCCCTGCGCCATCCGGGAAAAGAACATGGTCCGTCTGGGCCAGACCTTCGCCATGTACTACGGCGAGAACTGCACCAGCTGCACGCTGGACAAGTGCATGGAAACCGCCAAAAAGATGATGGACTGGGACAACAAGGCCCCCCGCCGTGTGCTGGAAAACGGCCACATCCGTTCTGTGGGCGTGGCCATGGCCATGCAGGGCAGCGGCATCTCCGGCGTGGACATCGGCAGCGTGGAAATCCGCCTGAACGACGACGGCTTCTACACCCTGCTGGTGGGCTGCACCGACATGGGCACCGGCTGTGATACCATTCTCACCCAGATGGCCGCCGACTGCCTGGACTGCCCCATGGAGAACATCTCGGTGCGCGGTGTAGACACCGACCAGAGCCCCTATGACTGCGGCTCCTACGCCTCCTCCACCACCTATGTGACCGGCATGGCCGTGGTGAAGGCCTGCGCTCAGCTGCGGGAAAAGATTCTGGCCCAGGGCGCGAAGATGCTGGACGTTCCCGCCGACACCGCCGAGTTCGACGGCAAGCGGGTATTTGTGCCCGGCACCGACAGGGAAGTGAGCCTTTCCGCCATCGGCTACGCCAGCTTTGAGGGCCACGCCCGGTGCATTTCCGCCTGCGAGAGCCATTCCTCCCCGGTATCGCCCCCGCCCATGATGGTGGGCATGGCCGAGATCGACCTGGACCCCGAGACCGGCAAGATCCAACTGGTGGACTATGTGGCCGCCGTGGACTGCGGCACCGTAGTGAACAAAAATCTGGCCCGGGTGCAGACCGAGGGCGGCATCGTGCAGGGCATCGGCATGGCCCTGTATGAGGACATCCAGTACACCAAGGCAGGCCGGATGATGAACGACTCCTTCCTGCAGTACCGGATTCCCACCCGTCTGGAGGCGGGCACCATCCGGGTGGAGTTCGAGTCCAGCTACGAGCCCAGCGGCCCCTTCGGCGCCAAGAGCATCGGCGAGCTGGTGATCAACACCCCCGCCCCGGCGATTCTGGGCGCCATCCAGAACGCCACCGGCGTTGCCTTCCACACCCTGCCGGTGAAGCCGGAGGACGTGGTCATGGCACTGCGCAACAAAGCCGAATAAAGCCGGAACGATACAAAGCGGCCGGAGCCCCCTTTGACGGGAGCTCCGGCCGCTTTTTGTTCTGTCAGAATGTTGCGAAGAAACACGAAGGAAAGTTCGCCCTCCGCACGGGTGCCCGGGCTTTTATAATAAAAGAAAGGGGGCGGAGGAAGGATGTATCGGTTTGCGGTGTGTGATGACGACAGCTTTTACCGCTGGCGGCTGGCCCGGCTGCTGCGGAGCTTTGAGCCCTGGCAGAAAACCGGCTGCCGGGTGGACTGCTTTTCCGAGGCGGCGCAGCTGCTGGCGGAATGCGAGCACTGCCGCTACGACGCGGTGTTTCTGGACGTGCAGATGCCCCGGATGAACGGGCTGGAGGCGGCCCGGCGGCTGCGGGCGCTCTGGCCCTGGGTGCCGCTGGTGTTTGTGTCCGCCTTCTGCGAGTACGCGCCGGAGGGCTATGGGCTGCGGGCCTTCCGCTATTTGTGCAAGCACCGGCTGGACCAGTGCATGGGCCCCTGTCTGGAGGACCTGCTGGCCCAGTACCTTGCCCCCTGCACGCTGGAGTTGCCGGTGGACGGGGAGGTGTGCCGGGTGAATCTGGCCCGGGTGGAATCCATCCGGCTGGACGGCCACACCGTGGAATTTCATTTTGCAGACAATACTCTCCCGCTGCCCTGCCGCATCAGCCTTGCCCGGCTGGAGCAGCTGCTGGAGGGGCGACCCTTTCTGCGCACCCAGCGCAGCTATTATGTGAATCTGTGTCAGGTGCAGCGGCTGCGCCGGTTCGAGTTCGTGCTGCGCAGCGGGCGCGGGGTGCCGGTGAGCGAGCGGCGCTATGGCCGGGTGCGGGCGGAGTATCTGGAATGGCAGGCCCGCTTTGAGGAATGGGCCGCCCGGGTCTGAATTCCCGCCGAAAGACCCTCAAAAAGAAAAAACATCCCCCGTTCCGTGCCAACACCGGCAGGGAAAGCCGGTGTGACACAAGAAAACGACGCCGGAAAAGGTCCGCTTTTGCGGGATTGCAGCGTCAAAGCTCCTTGACAACCACCAAGGGTGCCGGGGCGGTGAAAGCCGCGAAGAACCCGGTGGGTTCTTCGACCGGCCAGGGCGATCTGCGAAGCAGGGCGGGCGCACGATTGACGCGCCCGCAGCCCACTGCGGGTCTTTTCCTTGCACTCCCATCAAAATCGGGCCTTTTCCGGTGCAAAGCAGTCCGGGTCCGCGAAGCGGCCAAGACCCCAGTGGGGTCTTGGACCGGCTGGGCGGTCTGCGAAAGCAGAGCGGGCGCATCATTGACGCGCCCGCAGCCCGTGCCCCAGGATTTTGGATGCAGAAAGTGCGAAAAGGGGCGGCGCAAGCCTTGGTGGCTTGCCCGCCCCTTTGAACATTTTGTGCGCCAAAATCCTAAGGCAGAACCGTTGTTTTCTTATGCCACACCGGCTAATGGGGGATGCTTTTGTTTTCGGGTTGCGCGCGTCATTCGCCGGGGCTGACCAGATAGAGCCGATAGCTTCCGTCGCGTTCGCCAGCCAGCACAAAGGCAAAGGAGCCGTCCGGGGCAAGGCCGCTGGCCAGAACATCCGCCCGGGTGTGGCCCTCGCCCTCGGCGGCGAGGATCTCGTCCAGCTGCTCCAGCGCAGCGTCCGCGCCCTCCGCTTCGTCGGCGGGCTGTGTATCGGCAGGCAGAGCGGCTTCGGGGGAGTCTACCTCCACGGTGGTGTAGGCGGGAGCGGCGGCTTCATCCGGCGCGCCGTTTTCAGCCATGGCGGCTTCCGGGGCGGCAGCCAGCGCAAAGGGCGCGGCCTCGGGGGTCACGGCAGCGCTGCTTTCCGGCATCTGGCGGGTGGCAACGCGGGGGCTGGCCTGATCCGCTGCGGTGGCCCCGCCCGAGACCGAGGTCAGGCTGCGGGCCGCAGCCGGGATCACCAGCAGGCAAATGGCGGCGGCGGTGGCCAGCGGAATGGCACGACGGCCGAAGGGAATGGTCCGGCGGGGCCGGGAGGCCTTTTGGGCCGCGGTCTCCGCCTGCATCTTTTCCAGAGTGGCTTGCTTCCAGCGCTGGCCGGCGGCTACTTTTTCCATGGCGCTTTTGTAATCCTTGGAGTCGGGCATGGTCAGAAGTCTCCTTTCAGCGTGTCTTTCAGAAGGGCCCGCCCGCGGGAAAGCTGGCTGAGCACGGTGTTCTGCTTTAAGCCCAGCAGCGCCGCGATCTCGGCGGTGGAATAACCCTCGATATAATGCAGATAGATCACCTGCCGGTATTTCATGGGCAGGGCGGCCACCGCGTCCAGCACGGTGTTTTCTGCGGGGGTGAAGGGGGTGGAGAGGTGCTCGTCCAGCGGGGCGCTGCGGCGTACCCAGGCACTGCGGAAGTGGCTTTTGCACCGGTTGATGGTGCAGCGCAGCAGCCAGGCCTTCTGATGCTCGGCGGAATCAAACTGGGGTGCGTGACGCACCAGATTCAAAAATACTTCCTGGGCAATGTCCTCCGCGTCCTGCGGGTTTTTTACCAGACCGAAGGCGGCCCGGAACACGGTATCGCCAAACTGCTCCACCGCCGATTCCGGGGTGAAGGCAGGCATCTGGGCCGTTTCCACGGGGCAGGCCCCCCTTTCTCATACAGAATACAACACAACTGGCCCTATTATTGCACGGATGGTTTGGATTGTAAAGGAAAATGGGCGAAAAGTGCCCCCGACCCATCCTGCCCCGCAGGCTACTGCCCGCAGAGGGATGCGCCGGGGGCGCCTTTCGTTCTATTTCCGCTGCCCCGGTTGGCCATTGGGGGCCGCCCCGCACAGCGGCGAGGGGCCCCCAAGGCAGCCAATCGGAGGGGAAAGCGATGAAAATGAATCAGGACAACAGCAGCTTGTCGTCCGCTTCGCTGGAGCCGCTGGCCTGATTGAACTTTTCCAGCAGGTCCTCCACGGTCAGGCGGCGCTTTTCCTCGCCCCGCACGTCCACCACCACGCGCCCGTCGTACAGCATGACCAGCCGGTTGCCGTGGGCAATGGCGTCGCGCATGTTGTGGGTGATCATCAGGGTGGTCAGATTGTCCCGCCGGACGATCTGCTCGGTGGCCGAAAGCACCTTGGCCGCGGTTTTGGGGTCCAGCGCGGCGGTGTGCTCGTCCAGCAAAAGCAGCTGGGGCTTTTTCAGGGTAGCCATCAGAAGGGTCAGCGCCTGCCGCTGGCCGCCGCTGAGCAGGCCCACCTTGCTGGTGAGCCGGTCCTCAAGGCCCAGATCCAGAATCTTCAAAAGCTCCCGGTACTGCTCCCGCTCGGCCCGGCTGATGCCGGTGCGCAGGCCCCGGCGCTGGCCGCGCCGGGCGGCGAGGGCCAGGTTTTCCTCAATCTGCATGGTGGCGGCGGTGCCCATCATGGGGTCCTGAAAGACCCGGCCGATGTAGGGGGCGCGTTTGTACTCCGGCAGGCGGGTCACGTCCACCCCGCCGATGGAGATGCTGCCCTCGTCCACGGTGTAAGCGCCGGAGATAATGTTCAGCATGGTGGATTTGCCCGCGCCGTTGCCGCCGATCACGGTGACGAAATCGCCGTCCGCCAGCGAGAGATTCAGCCCCTGCAGCGCCCGCTTTTCGTTCACGGTGCCCGGGTTGAAGGTTTTATAGATGTTTTTCAGTTCAAGCATGGCTGCCCGCTCCTTTCCCGGTGCGTTTTGTGAAGTACCGGCCCTTCCAGTAGGGCACGGCCAGGAACAGCGCCACGATCAGGGCGGTGATGAGCTTCATGTCGTCGCTCTTCAGGCCCAGCAGAATGACCACCTGATACACCAGATAATAGATCAGCGAGCCGAACACCACGGCCAGCAGCTTGAGCGCGAAGTTGCGGAACACTTTGGAGAACAGCACCTCGCCGATGATCACCGCCGCAAGGCCGATGACGATGGCGCCGCGGCCACTGTTCACGTCCGCGAAGCCCTGATACTGGGCCAGCAGCGCGGCGGACAGAGCCACCAGACCGTTGGAGAGCATCAGCCCCAGCACGGTGGTGAAATTGGTGTTGATGCCCTGAGCCCGGGCCATGTTGGGGTTCGCGCCGGTGGCACGCACCGCGCAGCCCTGCTCGGTGCCGAAGAACCAGTACAGCGCGCCGATGGTGGCGGCGGTGAAGAGCACGCACACCAGAATGGGGTTGGACAGCGCGGCCTCCCGCACATTGCGGGCGCTCACCAGCAGGGGGTATTTGTCCACGCTGATGGGCCGGTTGGACTGGCCCATGATGCGCAGGTTCACGGAATACAGCGCCAGCTGGGTGAGGATGCCGGCCAGAATGGCGGGAATGCCGCAGGCGGTGTGCAACAGGCCGGTGACCAGCCCCGCCGCCATGCCTGCCAGAAAGGCGGCCACCAGCGCGGGCCAGGGGTTCCAGCCCCCGGTCACCAGCATGATGAATACCGCGCCGCCGGTGCACATGGTGCCGTCCACCGTCAGGTCGGCCACGTCCAGAATTTTATAGGTGATGTAAACGCCGATGGCCATGATGCTCCAGATCAGGCCCTGGGCGACCACGCCCGGCAGGGCGTTCAGAAGTGTGTTGATGAACAAGAAAAGCTCCTCCTAAAGCCGGGTGTCTGGCCCGGCGGATGATGGATCATTCCGCTTCAATGGCGGTGTAGCCCTCGGGGATGGTCACGCCCAGCTGCTCGCACAGTGCAGCGTTGTACATCTTGGTGAAGGTGGGGGCGGACTGCACCTCCATGGTGGTGATGTCCGCTTCGCCGGTGAGGATCTTGGCGGCCATCTCACCGGTGATGCGGCCCAGCTCGTAGTAGTCGATGGACAAAGTGGCCACGCCGCAGCCGCTGCAGATACCCTGCTCGCCTGCCACGATGGGAACCCCGGCGGGCACCGCGATGTTGGCGATCAGCTCGGTGTTGTTGGCGGCGGTGTTATCGGTGGGGATGTAGATCACGTCGCTGGCCGCGCAGGCGCTGGTGCATACAGCGGACAGGTCGTTGGTGTCCGAGAAGGAATACTCGGTGCAGGTGTAGCCCAGCTCGGTGAGGTATTCGGTGATCACGTTCACCTGATACTTGGAGTTGGGTTCCGCCGAGCAGTAGAGCAGGCCCACGTTCTTGGCGTCCGGGAACAGCTCCTTGATCATGTCGGCCTGACCGTCCAGCGGGGCCAGATCGGTGGTGCCGCTGATGTTGCGGCCGGAGGAGCCGGTCCAGTCGGTCACGTCCAGCGCGGTGGCGTAGTCGGTGATGGAGGTGCCCAGAATGGGGATGCTGTCGGTGGCTGCGGCCGCCGCCTGCAGGGGCGTGGTGGCGTTGGCCAGAATCAGATCCACATCCGAGGACACAAAGCTGTTGATGATGGTGGCGCAGTTGGAGTTATCGCCGGAGGCGTTCTGCACGTCCACGGTCACCTTGTCGCCAAAGGCTTCGGTGAGGGCATCCTGAAAGCCCTGGGTGGCGGAGTCCAGCGCGGGGTGCTGCATCAGCTGGCACACGCCCACCCGGTAGGACGCGCCCTCGGCGGAGCCGGAAGCACCGGACGCAGTGGAAGCGGTGGACGCAGCGGAAGAAGTGCCGCCGGAGCCGCAGCCGGCCAGCGTGGCCAGCATGGCGCAGGCCAGAACGCCTGCCATGGTCTTGCGAAGTTTCATGTGTGGTTCCTCCCTGTGAAAAAAGAAGTTCACTTTGCTGCCACAATGAATTGCAGCAGTAAAGTGCAAGGTGCTGGAAAAAGGCCGCTGCCGGCCTTGGCTTTATTCTAGTAAAGTTTTACGGTTCTGTCAACGGGGAACAGGCAAAAAGGCAAAAAAAGGCGGCCCCGGCCCCGAAAAAGGGCACAGGAGGGGTGAAAAAGGGCATAAAACGGCGCGGGCGGCGGTTTTTCCTTGTAGATACGGGCAAAAAATGCTATACTAAAATAGACTAATTACGCTTGGAGGATGCCCGAATGAGGAAGATCAGCGCCTGCATCGTGAGCTATAACGGAGCCGACGAGGTGATCCGGGCGGTGGAATCGCTGCTGAAATACACGAAGGACTGCGCGCTCACGGTCTATCTGGTGGATAATGCCAGCCCGGACGGCGCCGGCGAAACGCTGGAACGGCAGGGCTTTCCCGAAAACGTGAAGGTCATCCGGCTGCCGGAGAATCTGGGCTTCGGCAAGGGGCACAATCAGGTGCTGGAGCTGCTGGACAGCGAGTATCATTTTGTGCTGAACCCGGATATTTTTATCGATAACAACGTGCTGCCCGCCATCTGCGACTGGATGGATAGTCACCCGGATGTGGTGATGGCCACCCCGAAGCTGCTGTTCCCGGACGGGCGGGTGCAGATTCTGCCCAAGCGCAAGCCGAACATTCTGGGGCTTGCGGCGCGGCAGGGAGTGCCGGGCCTGAAAAAATTCGGTGACCGGTACGCCATGCTGGATGAGGATTTGAGCGTGCCCACGGCCATCGAGTTCTGCACCGGCAGCTTTTTCTGCATGCGCACCAGCGTGTACAAGGCCATCGGCGGGTTTGACGAGGGCTACTTCATGTATGTGGAGGACGCGGACATCACCCAGAAGGCCCGGCAGAAGGGCTTTGTGTATTATCTGCCCCAGTTCACGGCGTATCACGCCTGGCACCGGGCCCCGAACAAGAGCCTGAAGCCCTTTTTGCAGCAGCTCAAGAGCATGGGCCGCTACTTCAACAAATGGGGCTGGCGTTTGGGCTGCTGAGATGCGCCCGAGCGAACCCGAGGCTGTGGAAGAAATTTCGAATTGGGGTGCGCTATTAAGGTAGTCAGCGGTATTTGCTGAGGAAAGCCCGGTGCGTTTGAGACTGCGTATAGGACCCCGCCAACGGTCGAGTTCGCTAAAAATCCGCGCGGGCGGCGCGGCGGGTCCGGCTTGGGGCAAGCCCGGCGCGAATGCCGCTCAACACACTGCGGGCCGTTCTTACGCACGGCCCGCAGGGGAGTAGCAAGGGCGCTTGCGCGCCTTTCGCGGCAAATGCGCCCGATCTTGCCCCGCCACCACCGCCCTGCCCCCGCTCTCTCGCAGCGTTCCGAACGCCGAAAAAACGGCTGGCAATGCTTGCGGGGGAAGAAATTTCGAATTTTCCCAATTTACGGGATGCAGGTTTAAGGCAGTCGGCGGTCATCGCTGAGGAAAGCCCGGTGAATCCGAGGCTGCGGATCGGACCCGACCGGGAGGGAGAGTCCGCCCAAGGCAGTCAGCGGTATTTGCTGAGGAAAGCCCGGTGAATCCGAGGCTGCACATCGGACCCGACCGGGAGGGAGAGTCCGCCCAAGGCAGTCAGCGGTATTTGCTGAGGAAAGCCCGGTGAATCCGAGGCTGCACATCGGACCCGACCTGACGGTCGAGTCCGCTAAAAAGTATATAGCGGCTGTAGCTCCGCTTTGTGTTAAGCTGCGCAAATTTTTTAAAATGGCCCGGGCATGACCCGGGCGGAAAAAGGAGCGTAATGCTATTATGAAAGGTATCATCCTTGCCGGCGGCGCAGGCACTCGCCTGTATCCGCTCACCATGGTCACCAGCAAGCAGCTGCTGCCGGTGTACGACAAACCCATGATCTACTACCCCCTGTCCACGCTGATGCTTGCCGGCATTCAGGACATCCTGATCATCTCCACCCCGGAGGACACCCCGCGGTTCGAGCATCTGCTGGGCGACGGCAGCCAGTACGGCCTGCACCTGTCCTATAAGGTACAGCCCAGCCCGGACGGCCTGGCTCAGGCCTTTTTGCTGGGCGAGGAATTCATCGGCGACGACTGCTGCGCCATGATTCTGGGCGATAACATCTTCTACGGCAACGGCTTCTCCCGCATTCTGAAGAATGCCGTGAAGAACGCCGAGGAAAACGGCCGCGCCACCGTGTTCGGCTACTATGTAAACGACCCCGAGCGGTTCGGCATCGTGGAATTCGACGAGACCGGCAAGGTCATCAGCGTGGAGGAAAAGCCGAAGGAACCCAAATCCAACTACGCCATCACCGGCCTGTATTTCTACGACAACCGGGTCAGCGCCCAGGCCAAGCAGGTGAAGCCCAGCGCCCGCGGCGAGCTGGAAATCACCACCCTGAACGCCATGTATCTGGAAGAAGGCAAGCTGGACGTGCAGCTGCTGGGCCGCGGCTTTGCCTGGCTGGACACCGGCACCATGGACAGTCTGGTGGACGCCGCCGACTTTGTGCGCATGGTGGAAAAGCGGCAGGGCATCAAGATCAGCGCCCCCGAGGAAATTGCCTACAAGAACGGCTGGATCAGCAAGGAAAAGCTGCTGGAAAGCGCCGAGCGTTACGGCAAGAGCCCCTACGGCGAACACCTGAAACGGGTGGCCGACGCAAAGATCAAATACTAAGGGAGGCCTTTGCATGAAGATCCTCATCACCGGCGCCAGCGGTCAGCTGGGCACCGAGATCCAGCGCCAGCTGAAAAACGGCGGCAGCGCCCTTGGCCCCGTGCCCGAGCGGCTGAAAAACGCCACCGTCATCGCCACCGACGTGGCCGAGCTGGACATCACTGACCGGGACGCCACCATCGCCTTTGTGCGCCGCCATCAGCCCGATACCATCATCAGCTGCGCCGCCTTCACCAACGTGGACGGCTGCGAGACAAACCCCGAGGCCGCCTTCAAGGTGAACGCCATCGGCGCTTCCAACCTGGCCCAGGCCGCCGAGCGCATCAATGCACGGCTGATCCACGTCTCCACCGACTATGTGTTCCGGGGCGAGGGCGACAAGCCTCTGGACGAGAGCGAGCGGGTGGACCCCAAGAGCGTCTACGGCAAAACCAAGGCCCTGGGCGAGGAATATGTGAAGAATTTCTGCCACCGGTACTTCATCGTTCGCACCGCCTGGCTGTATGGCTATGCGGGCAAGAACTTCGTGAAAACCATCGTGAACGCGGGCAAAAAGTTCGGCAAGCTGGAGGTGGTCAGCGACCAGCTGGGCAACCCCACCAACGCCGAGGACCTGGCCCATCACATTCTGCAGCTGGCCGTGAGCCACGACTACGGCGTCTACCACTGCACCGGCGAGGGCGTCTGCTCCTGGTACGAGTTCGCCAGCGAGATCATCCGCCTTTCCGGCGTGGATGCCACCGTGGCCCCCTGCACCAGCGCGGAATATTCCGCCAAGCACCCCGCCGCCGCCGACCGCCCCGCATGGAGCGCGCTGGAAAACCGGATGCTGGCCTGCACCGTGGGCAACCACATGCGGGACTGGAAAGAAGCTCTGGCCGATTTCTTCGCCCACTGGAACGGCGAATAACTGATAACATAAGGAGTATATAAGAGATGAAACGCTATCTCATCACCGGCTGCGCCGGCTTTATTGGTTCCAACTTTGTTTACTACATGTTGAATAAATACAAGGAAATCCGGCTGGTAAACCTGGATAAGCTCACCTACGCGGGCAATCTGGAAAACCTGAAGGGTGTGGAGGGCGACGAGCGCCACATCTTCGTGCAGGGCGATATCTGCGACCGGGAGCTGGTAAGCGGCCTGTTCGAGAAGTACGATTTTGATTATGTGATCAACTTCGCCGCCGAGAGCCATGTGGACCGCTCCATCACCAACCCTGAAATCTTCGTGGAGACCAACGTGCTGGGCACCGTGAACCTGCTGCAGTGCGCCAAGAACGCCTGGTTCAAGGACGGCAAGTGGGCCGAGGGCAAGAAGTACATTCAGGTTTCCACCGACGAGGTGTACGGCTCCCTGGGCGAGGACGGCTACTTCATGGAGACCACCCCTCTGTGCCCCCACAGCCCCTACTCCTCCTCCAAGGCCAGCGCAGACATGTTCGTGATGGCCTTCCACGACACCTACGGCATGCCGGTGAACATCACCCGCTGCTCCAACAACTACGGCCCCTACCAGTTCCCCGAGAAGCTGATCCCCCTGATGATCAACAACGTGAAGCATCACAAGCAGCTGCCCGTGTACGGCGACGGCATGAACGTGCGCGACTGGCTGTATGTGGAGGATCACTGCAAGGCCATCGACATGGTGGCCGAGGGCGGCCGTGACGGCGAGGTTTACAACGTGGGCGGCCACAACGAGCGCCCCAACATCTTCATCGTCAAGACCATCATCAACCAGCTGCACGATCGTCTGAAGGACGAGGGCATCAACGAGGGCCTGATCAAGTATGTGGCCGACCGTCTGGGCCACGACCGCCGCTACGGCATCGACCCCACCAAGATCAAGGAAGAGCTGGGCTGGTACCCGGAGACCACCTTTGAGGTTGGCATCGTAAAGACCATCGACTGGTATCTGGCCAACGAAGAGTGGATGAACAACGTGACCAGCGGCAACTACCAGAAGTACTACGAAGAGATGTACAGGAACAAGTAAACCGCAACAAAACGGGCCCTTCGGCAGCACGAAGGGCCCGCTGTGGTATCAAGGAGGAATACGCCCATGAAAAAACGGGATCTGTTGATTCTGGCCTTCCTGCCCACCGTGGCGGGCATCGTGCTGTTCAATCTGGTGGTGCTGCCTGGCGGCAGCGAAGCGGCTTTGTACGGGCTGCAGACCGTGCTGTCGGTGGCGCTGCTGGCCGGCTGGTACGGCGTGGGCCGCTGGGCCGCCGGGCAGGACAAGCGCCCCTGGCCGGTATTTGCCCTGCTGCAGTGGTGGGGCGCGGTGAGTGTGGTGTTCGGTTTTGTGCCCTCGGTGGGGGTGCTGGGCTCCCTGAGCCAGATGTACGGCGCCTGTATGAGCCTGCTGCTGACCCCGACGGCCGATCTGCTGGGCGGGGCGTATCTGCCCCTGCAGGCATTCCTCACGCTGGCCCTCACCAGCGTGGCCTACCTGCTGGGCTTTGCCGCAAAGCAAAGGAGGAGCCTGTGAGCGAATTTGTAATGCAGCGGGCCACACGGGCGGATCTGCCCGCCATGAAGGCCCTGTATGCCCATGCCAGAAAATTTATGGCCGAACAGGGCAACCCGGGCCAGTGGGGCGACTCCTACCCGGACGAAGCCCAGCTGACGGAGGACATTGACTTCGGCTGCGCCTGGCTGTGCCGGGAAAGGCGAATTGCTGGCCGCTTCTATCTGGCCCCGCCGGACGAGGACTATGCCGTGATCCGGGACGGCAGCTGGCTGGAGGAGGAGCGGCCCTACTGGGTCGTGCACCGGGTGGCCTCCTACGGCGGCAAGGGTGCGGCGGCCTGGTGCCTTGACTGGTGCTGGCAGCGGTGCGACAACCTGCGCATCGACACCCACCGGGACAACCTTCCCATGCAGCGGCTGCTGGAAAAATGCGGCTTCGGGCTGCGGGGCGTGGTGAGCTGCCGCCACGGCGGCGAGCGGCTGGCCTACCAGAAGCTGCGGTGATCGAAATATAGAGCGAAAGCGCGTCCCGGTTGGGACGCGTTTTTTGCGCTCTTTTTTGCTGCAAAACCGGCGATTCCCGCCTTCCGGGAGCAAATTCCCGCCCGGCGGGGTGGCGGCGGGAGGGGATTCCTGCTACAATGAAGCCGGAACGAAAGGAGGGGCCGAGGATGGAACCCGGAACGGAATTCAGAATGGAGCAAAGCTTCAGCGAGCGGCTCAAACGCTACCGCAAGGAAAGGAATCTGACCCAGCAGCAGCTGGCGGACGCGCTGGGCGTGAGCAACAAAAGCGTCTCCCGCTGGGAGTCGGGCGGGGGCTACCCGGACGTGCCGCTGCTGGTGCCGCTGGCAAGGGCGCTGGGGGTTACGGCGGATGACCTGCTGGATGCGGAAAAGCCGGTGCGGGCGCTGACCCGGGCGGACTGGCAGGGGCTGCTCTCCTTCGCCTTTGCGCTGGGCGGCGGGCTGCTGTTTTATCTGCTGGCCACCTTTGCGCCGCTGCTGGTGTGCTATGCGGTGTATCTGGTCTGCCTTTGCTACGGGGCCTATCTGCAGCGGTATTACGCCCGCCACAGCCGGTGGTTCTGGCTGGGGGCCGCGGACATGAATGTTGCGGTGAATTTTTCCGCCGCGCTGGGCCTTGTGGCGCTGGCGCAGGTTCTGGTGCAGATGGGCCCGGCGGCGCTGCTGGCATAGATCGAGATGGACCTGGGCGCCGGGAATCTCTGGATGACGCCGCTGCTTTCCGGGGCGCTGGCGGTGGGCGTCACCGCCCTCACTGTGACCCTGCTGCACCGCCGGTTTGCCACCGGCGCGCCGGAGGGGGCCGTGCTGGGCTGGCACATGCCCCGGGGCCGGGCGCTGCTGCCGCTGTTCGGCTTTGCGCTGCTGGCCGGGTTCTGGGCCATGTACCTGTGGCCGAAGCTGCCGCTGGTGCTCTGGCAGCGGCAGGGCTGGCTGTTTGCCGGGCTGCTGGCGGCGCTGGCGCTGAGCTATGGGCTGGCGCTGAAACGAAGGGGCTGGAGCTGCTGCTGGCCTGGCTCACCCTGACCATGAGCGGCGGGGTCTGGTGGCTGCGCCAGCTGGATCATGTGGCCTGGGTGCAGAGCCTTTCCTCCGGCAAGCTGTTCGAGTGGAACTCCGGGCTGAACATGGAGAAGTATCTGCCGCTGATCCAGCCGCTGCCCGCCCTCTTCGCGGTGCTGGCGGCGCTGGCGGCAATCTATCTGCTGGCGGCGGGCCTGACGCTGCGGGAAAATGAAAAAGTCGGCGGGGAATGATCCCCGCCGCTTTTTTGTGCCCGGATTGCCGCCGCGCCGGGTGTCATGCTACAATGGGAAAAAGCCCCCAAAGGAGGAAGGAAACATGAAGCTGGCACGAATCCTTTCGCTGGCGGTACTGGTGGCGGTGCTGTTCGTCACGGTGGATCTGGGCATCAACTGTCTGGGGGCGCTGGTGCCGGAATTGCAGGACGGTATATCCCCTATTACAGCCTGCTGCAGCGGTGGTTCGGCGTGTGGGAGGGCGAGATGCGCACCCGGCCGGATTTCTTCTTTGTGTTCCGCCGCTGGCTGTGGATCTCGTTTGCGGTATTTGTGGAAAACGCTGTGCTGTGGGGCATCAGCATCTGGAAACAGGGCCGCTGAAATTTTTCGGCGCGAATTTTCAAAAAACCATTGACCTGGCATCTGGTGCATCCCTTATGCTGAGGGTGCAAAACACAGAGCAGGAGGCGAATTCCATGAACGCAAAGCAAACCGAAGCGGCCACCGGCATCTCCCGGAGGAACCTGCGCTTTTACGAGGACCAGGGCCTCATCCACCCCCACCGCAACCCGGGCAACGATTACCGGGACTACTCGGAACAGGACATCCGGGACTTAAAGCTGATCCGGGCGCTGCGCATGCTGGACGTGCCGCTGGAGGAGATCGGGGCCTGCCTGACAGGCAAAACCACGCTGGCCCAGGTCTCCACGGCCCAGCGGTTCCGGCTGGAGCAGCGGCAGAAGGAGCTGGAGGCGGCCATCCGCTTTTGCCGGGAGCTGCAAAGCGCCCCGCAGCCGGATGAGGAATTTCTGGACGGACTGCTGCACCGGATGGACGCGCCGGAAAACCGGGCGGGCCTGTTCGCAGAATGGACCCGGGACTACAAAAAGGTGGCAAGGGCCGAGGGGAAAAAGGTGTTCACCTTCACGCCAGACGACCCGGTGACAAACCCGGCGGAGCTGACCATGGCCCTCTGCCGTTACGGTGAGCAGCAGGGGGTGAATCTGGTGGTGACAAAGGAGAGCATGGCCCCGGAATTTGAGATCGACGGCATTCCCTATACCGCGCAGCTGGTCTGGCGGCGGATGGGGCCGGGGATTTTGCTGATTGTGCGCTGCACTGCCCTGCATCCGGAGCAGCTGGAAAGCGACGTGCCCAAAGCCCGCAGCCGCTGGATGAAGCTGGTGCACTACGGCTGGCCGGTGGCGCTGTTCGTGCTGCTGTGGGCGCCGCGGGTGATCGACGCCGACCCGGCCAACCGGCCGGAGGTGGCACTGGCGGGCGCGACGCTGGCCGTGACCATCGCGTCCATGTACTGGGTGTTCCGCCACTTCAAAAGCTGAAACAGCTTGCGCGACGCGGGCCGCCATGCCCGCGCACCGTTGCAGAAAAGGGAGGAAACGGGAATGAACTGGAAAAAACACGTCCGCACCGGGCTGAATCTGTTTATGGGAACCATGGCCGGGGTGTTTCTGGGCAGCAGCCTGTACACCTGCTGGGATCGGGTGGCGCGGCCCGGGCTTTACGCCATGATGAGCGCGCCCTGGTACACCTCCATCCTGCTGCACGCCCTGGTCACCGCGGTGTGCATCGGTCTGGCACTGGTGGTCAGGCGGGCGCTGAGCATACGCAGGCACAAGGACTGAAGGGATAAAAAGATATTGAAAAAGGAGGCGGTACGGAATGAAAAAAGGAAAATGGTGGCTTTTTGCGGCAGCTGCGGTGTTGGCGGCAGTGCTGCTGGTGCCGGTTCGGGTGAATTTGAAGGACGGGGGCAGCGTTCGGTATCAGGCGCTGCTTTATGAGGTCACCAAAATCCATCAGCTGGCACCGGAGGTGAAGGGAGTCAAACCCTATATTGACGGGTTTGAGGTCAAGCTTTTGGGGTGGACGGTTTACCGGGAAACAAACGAAGAAATGCTGAATGCCAGTGCATAAAAACAGAACCGCCGCGCCGCTCCAGGGGAAAGAATGGAGCGGTGCGGCGGTCTGTTTTGGGTGTTTGGGTGTTGCGGGAAAACGCGGACAAGGGAAACGCCGCGTCAGGACATTACAGAGCCTTGGCGGTCTCGTAGCCGGCGCCGATGGCGTCCTTGATGGTGCCAACCTTGTTGGCGTCACCGATCAGGTGGTAGCTGGCGCCGGCGGCCTTCAGCATCTCCTCCAGCGCCGGGTCGGCCTTGTAACCCATGGCCAGAACCAGCGTGTCCGCGTCGGCGATGCAGTGCTGCTGGCCGTCTTTGGTGTACCAGATGCTCGATTCGTCCACCTTTTCCACCTTGGCGCCGCAGATCATCTGCACGCCCTTGGCCATCATGCGCTGCACCAGCAGGCTGCGGCCCGGGCCGGACTCGCCGGCCATCACGCCGGGGGCCATCTCCAGCAGGGTGATCTCCCGGTTGCGGGGATACAGATCGTTCACCAGCGGGGCCAGGTAGTCGGCGGTCTCGCAGCCCACCGAGCCGCCGCCGATCACAACGATCTTGCGGCCGGGGAAGGCGCGGCCCGCCAGCACGTCGTCGGCGGTCATCCACTGCTTGAAGCCGGTGAAGGCAGGCACCACAATGGGCTGTGCACCCGCGCCGGCGATCACCTCCCAGTCCTTGAACTCGCCCTCCAGCATGGCTTTGTCCACGGTGCAGTTCAGGCGTACCTCCACGCCCGCGCCCTCCAGACGGCGGGCCATGTACTGAATCAGGCGGGTCAGATCCTGCTTGGCGATGGGCACCGCGGCAATGCGCATCAGGCCTCCCAGCTCGGCGTCCTTCTCGCACAGCACCACATGGTGGCCCCGCTTTGCGGCCACAAAGGCGGCTTCCATGCCGGCGGGGCCGCTGCCGATTACCAGCACGTTTTTCTTCTCGGCGCGGGGGCCAGGGTGTCCTCATTCTCCAGCTCGAAGGAGGGATTCACGGTGCAGGCGACCCGCTTGCCGAACATGATGCCGTTCAGGCAGCGCAGGCAGCCGATGCAGGGGCGGATGTCGTCGGCCTTTTCGGCGGCCACCTTGTTGGCGAACTCAGGGTCGCACAGGTTGGCGCGGCCGATCATGCAGATGTCCGCCTTGCCGTTGGCGATCAGCTCCTCGGCAATCCAGGGCTCGGTGATGCGGCCCACAGTGGCCACCGGGATGGACACATACTTCTTGATCTCGGCGGCGGTGGCGGCATGGGAGCCCATGGGGGTGCCGGGGGCGGGGATGGAGCTGCCGCGGGCGATGGTGGTGCCGCCGGAAACGTGCAGGAAGTCCACACCGGCCTTTTCCAGCTGCTTGGCCACATAGATCATATCGTTCAGGTTCAGGCCGCCGTCGGTGTACTCGCTGCCGGAGATGCGCACATCGATGATGAAGTTTTTGCCGCAGACCCGGCGAACCTCCTCAATCACCTCCAGCGTCAGGCGCAGGCGGTGGTCGATGTCGCCGCCGTATTCATCGGTGCGCTTGTTGTACAGGGGAGACAGGAAGCCGCCCAGCAGGCCGTGGGCGTGGGCCGCGTGAATCTCCACACCGTCGGCGCCGGCGATCTGGGCGCGCTTTGCGGCCTCGCCGAACTGGCGGATGATCACCTTCAGCTCCTCTTTGGTCACGGCGCGGGGAGCCTCCCTGGCGTAGTAGGGGCCCACGTTGGAGGGGGCGATCAGCCGGGGCGTGCCGGGCAGGGGGAAGGCCATGTGGGCCGGGTGAAACAGCTGGGGCAGAATCTTCGCGCCGTACTCGTGCACGCCGTCCGCCAGCTTCTTCCAGCCGGGAATGAAGGAATCGTCGTAGATGCACATGTCGCCGGGCAGGTAGCAGTAGGTGGGCTCCACGGTCACCACCTCGGTGACGAACAGGCCCACGCCGCCCTTTGCACGGGCCTTGTAGTGCTCCACCAGCTCGTCGGTCACGTAGCCCTTATCCGCCAGATTGGTGGACAGGGGCGGCATGAAGATGCGGTTTTTCACGGTGGTCTCGCCGATCTTGATGGGCGAGAGCAGATGCTCGTATTTGCTCATGGCCAAACTCCTTCTCATGGGGCACCGGGCGGGGCCGCTGGCCCGCCGTGCCGGTTCCTTGTTTCAATGGCCACATTATAGCACGGTGGGGCGGGCAAAAGCCCGTGCGCTGGTTGCCATCAACGGCGGGATTTTGTTAGAAGTTTGTCAACTGGAGCCATAAAACTGCCGACAAAAGACAAAAAATGCCTGTTTTGACGTGGTTAAACGTTAAAACAGGCGTTTTTTGTTCTGAAAATTGAGCGCGGAAAAACCGGCTTTCAATTCTTCGTGGGGGTAAACTCCACCACCAGTTTGCCCGCCTGCTGGGTGAGGGCGGCGGGGCCGTCGCTCTCGCACACCACCGCTTCGCCCCGGCGCAGGATGGTAAGGCCCGGCGCCTGATGGATGGTCTGGTCCGGCAGGCGCAGCAGGTGATCCAGCAGGGCCAGATGGGCCGCGTCCAGCCGCATTTTCTGGTCCGCGCCGGTCTCGCTGTACCGCAGGTTCTGCAAAAACCGCTTGCGGTAGACGCTGGGCAGAATGCCGTACATCTCCTTAAAGGCGGCGGCGTAGGCCTTGGCGCTGGGCATGCCGCAGTCCAGCGCGATGGCCTCGATGCTCTCCCTGCCCTCTAAAAGGGCCTCCAGCGAGGCCCGCACCCGCACATAGGAAAGGTATTTCACAAAGGGCAGGCCGATATGTTTTGTGAACAGCTTGGAGGTATAGGACACGCTGAAGGCCAGCTCTTTCGCCACGTCCTCCAGATGGATGTCCTGCCGGAAGTTCCGGTTGATGAACCGGATGGCCCGGCGGGAGCTTTCGTGCAATGGCGATTGCAGCGGGATGGACTCCATGGGCCGTCTGGCCCCGCTGGCGCACAGGTCCGCCAGCTCCATCATCCGGGCGTTCAGCTGGAACAGGCTGTGCTCCGGCTGGGTGAGCAGCCGCAGCAGCCGGCCCAGCGTCTGGCGCAGCCGGCCCAGCAGGGGGGCGTTTTCCGCTTCGGTGCACACCATGGTGGAGAACAGGCCGTCCACCTGGCCCACCAGCGCCTCGGGCATCCGCTCGAAATCGATGTGCACCGTGAGAATTACGCTGCCGGGCGCGTCGGGGGCCTTGCGGATCATGTGGATCTCGCCGGGGGCGATGAGGGCCAGCTCACGGGGGCCCAGCATATGGGAAAAGCCCTCGGTGATCACCTCATACCGCCCCTCCAGCACGTAGGAAAGCTCCAGACTGGTCTGCTGGCTGAACACCTGCCGGTCAAAGCCGTTGATGCTCAGGCTCAGAGGGTGGCCGAACTTCTGGCCGGAAAAATCGTAATAGGCGTTCATGTTCTGCATGGCGGGTCCCCCCTTTTTATAACGAATCAATGCGGAACAGCGGGCGCGGCATCAGCGGCCGCTGTCTGCAAAAATGGTACCCAGATCGTATAAAATGTCGTGGGGCAGCATGCCGTACTGGCCCAGCCGGGCGGCGCACCGGTCGGCGGCGGCCCCGTGCAGCCACACCGCGCACACCGCTGCATACAGCGGATCCAGCCCCTGACCCAGAAAGGCCGCGGTCATGCCGGCCAGAATATCGCCGCTGCCGCCCCGAGAAAGCCCCGGGTTGCCGGTGGTGTTGCAGAATACCTCGCCCTGCGGCCCGGCCACGATGGTCCGGTGGCCCTTCAGCACCACCACGCACCGGTTGGCCCGGGCATAGCCGGCGGCCACGCTCTCCCGGCTGGCGTTGATCTCGGCGGTGGTCACCCCGCACAGCCGGGCCATCTCGCCGGGGTGAGGGGTGATGATCAGGGGCAGGTTTGCGGGCCGGGGCAGGCTTTCCATGGCCGCGGCGGCGTTCAGGCCGTCCGCGTCCAGCACCAGCGGGCAGCCCGAACTTTCGCCCAGCTGCTCCAGCAGGGATGCGGTGCCCGGCGTGTTGCCAAGGCCCGGGCCGAAGAGCATCGCGTCCGAGCCCCGGGCGGCCTGCAGGATGCGCTCGCCCTCGGCCGGGTCGATGCCGCCGTCCTCGCCGGTGCGGCAGGGCAGGAACACCGCCTCCGGGCAGCGGGCTCCCACCCCCTGCAGCACCGGCTCGATGGACGCCAGCGTGAGCACCCCGGCACCGGCGCGCAGTGCGCCCTCCACCGCCAGCGCCGCCGCGCCCCGGTACTGGTTGCAGCCGCACACGCACAAAAGCTTTCCGTAGCTGCCCTTGTGGCTGTCCGGCTTGCGGGCGGGCAGATGCTCAAACACCAGACTGGCCGTGATTTCCTTTGCCATACGGGTTTCCTCCCTTTTTGCCCGGCGGCATGGCCGGGCGGATGGATTTGTGGTATCATTTCTATAAGGTTATTATACTACACCGCCCGCCGGGCGGCAAAGAGAGACAAGGCAAAGGAGTGTGGGCCCATGAACCGGCAGCTGGAGGATTTGATCGCAAAGAGCAACAATATTGTGTTTTTCGGGGGCGCGGGGGTGAGCACCGAGAGCGGCATCCCGGACTTCCGCAGCGTGGACGGCCTTTACAACCAGCAGTGGAAGTACCCGCCGGAACAGATCATCAGCCACAGCTTTTTTGAAGCGAATCCGGAGGAATTCTACCGGTTTTACCGGGCCAAGCTGATCGTGAAGGACGCCCGGCCCAATGCGGCCCATCTGCGGCTGGCCAGACTTGAGGCCCATGGCAGGCTGAAGGCGGTGATCACCCAGAACATCGACGGGCTGCATCAGGCGGCGGGCAGCAAAAACGTGCTGGAGCTGCACGGCAGCACCCTGCGCAACTACTGCACCCGGTGCGGCAAATTCTACCCGGTGGAGTTCATTGCCGAAAGCGAGGGCGTGCCCCGGTGTGAATGCGGCGGCATCGTGAAGCCGGACGTGGTGCTATATGAGGAATCGCTGGATCAGAAGGTGCTCACCCGGGCGGTGCATGCGCTGGAGGCGGCGGATCTTCTGATCGTGGGCGGCACCAGCCTTGCGGTGTATCCGGCGGCGGGCCTTTTGCGCTATTACGGCGGAAGGGAACTGGTGGTCATCAACATGACCCCCACCCCGGCAGACAGGATGGCCACCCTGTGCATCCAGCAGCCCATCGGTCAGGTTTTGGGAGAATGAGATAGAATTATTCAATAAAAAGAGAAAAAATCATTAAAAACAGACAAAAAACAGTTGCAACAGCCCCCGCTCTGCTGGTATAGTTAAGTTATAAAGAATTTTACCCGGCGCGGATAAGTTAAGGCAGTCCCGCAGAATTTCAGGCGGCGGAGCGCGTCTGAGGCGTTCGCCGTGAATGGTGCGGTGTTGCCTGAGAAAAAATTGGGGGCGTTGTTATGGAACGGACACAGAAGATCCCGCCGAAGGCGAGGGCGTTCATGGTCTGCCTTCTGGGCGCGGAATATGCGCTGGATGCTGCCCGCGGCCAGGTGTTCGACGGGGTGAAGGCCTGCCTGGAGCGGATGCGCATCGTGGCGGACATTGTGCTGCTCACCAATCTGAACGTACGCTCGGCATACAGCGAATGGAACTTCCATGGCCTGCCCCCCTGCACGGCGATGTGCATCAAGCGGCGGGAGCTGGCCCACTGCGTGAGCGAGCTGCTGACCCGCGGCTACGACCGCCAGAAGGTTCTGGTGGTGGGCTTCGGGCCCCAGTGCCTTGCGGCGGCGGAGAAAAACGGGGTGCTGTTTTACCCCATTCTGCCGGAGCAGGAGGCCATGAGCTGGCACTCGCTGGAGGAGGAAGCCCTGCCAAAGCTGCTGCACGGCACCTACACGGGCGACTACCAGCGGCGGCTGATGGCCCGCCACACCGCGGCCATGATTCAGGAGGGCGGCGAAACGCCCGGAGACTGATACCAAAACACAAAAGGAGCGTTCTCAGCCGGTGTGGCATAAGAACGCTCCTTTTTGCTGCTCAGATTCTGGACTCAGCTGGTCTGCTGCACCCGCACCATGAAGAAGTAGCGCACCGAGCCGCGCCAGCCGAAGCCCGCTTCCACCTGATAGAGATACAGGCCCGGCGCACTGGGGCTGATGATCTGGCCGTCGCTCACGTCCGCCAGTTCCACAAAGTTTTCCAGCGCATCGTCCGACGCACGCTGGATGCGCAGGGTTTTGGGCGGCAGCGAGAAGCTGATGTCCAGCACGCTGTTGGGGGCAAGATCCACCGGATACAGCTGCTCGCGCAGGGTGGCGCTGGTGTAGGTGGGGGTATCCTTGGCCACGGTGGTGAAGAAGTTCCACTCGTATCCGGCCCGGAACACCATTTTATCGTTCAGGTTCACATCCCCGTTCACCGTGATGGTGATGGTGGGCAGGGCCTGCTCCGGGTCCTTCACGTCCATATTTTCCCGAATCAGCACCGTGATGATGATGGCCACGGTCATGAGCACCGCGCCCAGCAGCAGCTTGCGGATCACAAGCTTTGGCGTATACATGGCAAAAGCCCCCCCTTATCCACACCGGACAACCGGGCCCGGCAGATGGTTTCCTTTTCATTATATACGAACCGGCGGCAAAAATCCAGCGGCGGGGCTTGAAGGGCCTGCCAAAAGCGGGTAAAATTACAAAAGAGACAAAAACGGGGCGGAAAGCGCCCCGGATACGGAGGCAGAATCGATGAAAATTGTGTGCTGGACAGCTACTGTGTACGCCCGGG
>ENA-OQIJ01000118-OQIJ01000118.1-human-gut-metagenome-genome-assembly--contig:-NODE-118-length-23571-cov-5.361628_pt1 | contig 23571 bp, 23 predicted proteins | sample MGYA00242582_ERZ504747 | MGnify/ENA primary metagenome ERZ504747 (study PRJEB26092, sample SAMD00036435) | human gut metagenome | host: Homo sapiens | study: EMG produced TPA metagenomics assembly of...
TTTTTCGATGGGCGAGTCTGCGGGAGTGTATGCCCCGCATGCGCAAGCGTTTCGGCTAGCTTCCGGAAGAGAGTTTTTGAAAGCATTGCAATCGCGTTGTTCTCATGAGCCTGCACTTGCTTTGCCTGCTTGTAGAGTTGCGTCCCCACTACACCCGCAGCTGCAAGTATGAGGACGATGAATACGAGGACTTCAACGACCCAAGGCCAGACACGCCGGCGCTTGTGATGATGGCGGTGACGATGGTGATACTGCTGCGTATTCACTTGCGACATGCTGCTCCTTATTATTCACGCTATAAAAATCGCGGATTCCCTGAATCACAAGGAATCCGCGGAAAACATGGACCCACTATTTGAGTGAGAAGCGGCGCTTCTTACGGTGCTCCTTATTGCGGTCCGAGTAATAGTAGTAATAGTTGCTGCGCTCAAGCGACTTCTTCGATTCGCGTGCACAGTTGAAGATGACACCACTCGCCGGCAAATCAAGCGTGGTGAGCTCTTCGGAGATCTCACGCAAATCGCGCTTGAGCGTCTGGTCGCGGCGGCAGACCATGATGAGGGAGCCACCACGGCGCACGAAAATGACGGCGTCGTTCGCCACTACCATAGGCGCGGTGTCAACAAGCACATAGTCATACCGTTCTATGGCGTTGTTGAGCAGCTCGACCATGATTGGGGAGTTGAGCAGTGTCGAAGCATTCGGCGGTTTCGGACCGGCTGGCATGACATGCAGGTTCGGCTTCCAATAGCGCTGTACAACATCTTTGACAGATGCTTGACCAGAAAGCACATGGGTCAGGCCGGCTGAGCCGTCGATATCAAGCTTGGTAGCTACAGAGGGATGACGCAAATCGGCGTCTATAAGCAGCACCTTAGCTCCGTTTTCGGCAAGTGCCGCGGCGATATTGACCGAAGTCGTGGTCTTGCCTTCGCTTGCGCCGGTCGATGTGACCACTAGGAGACGGCAGTTCGTGTCTTCGATGGGGGCAAGGAACGACAGATTCGTACGGATACGACGGAAATCTTCGGCGACCGGGCTACCTGGCTCGTTGACAACAACCGGTTTCGTATCGTTGAGCAAGTCCACTTCGGGAATACGTCCGATGATTGGCGCATCGATGATTCGCCGATCTCATCATCATCCTGAATCTGCTTGGCTAGTACGTCCTTGAGCAACGCGGCAAACACGCCAAGAATCAAGCCGCCGATGATGCCAATGAGAATGTTGAGTTTCCACTTCGGCGCGTCTCGGTGAGCTTGGCGATATCGCGGCTGCACAATCGACAGCTTGACCGACGAATGCGAACCGGAAGCATACAGTGTATTCTCCACGACAGAGCTCAGTGATTTCGCCACGGCGTTGGCGATGTCCGCGGCTTGAGCCGGGTCACCATTGGTCACCGAGATGTTGACGAATGCGGTGTTGGTGGGGTTGGTGACGCTGATCTGCCCCTTGAGCTGGCCCACCGTGGTGTGGAGGCCCAGATCGTCGATGACCGGCTGCAGCACCGACTGCGTGGTGGTCAGCGCCGGATATGACTTGATCTGGCCCATGATATACGAGCTGCCGCTGTTCTGTTCGGAAGAATTCGCGGCGCCTTCCGATGAATCGTTGTATGTTGCGAACAACTGGGTAGTGGTCGAATATTGCACCGGAGACATTGCGGTCATTGTGATAACCACACCAAGCACAACGAAAAAAGTGATGATGATCGTGATGACGTGTTTGCGCAGGATTCTAAAAAGACCGGTTAGTGTCAGCCCATCATTCCCTATCTTTGCGCCACCGCCAACTTGGCCGGAGGCTTGCTGCTCCATCATGTTTTCATCCATCGAGGTGTATTCCCATCTGAGAGGTGAGACCCTGCCGTACCGAGCGCCCTTCACGGCACGGAACGCGGTTGCCGGTCCTGTCTCCTTGAATTCAGCTTTTTTATACTAGCTTTTACACTCGACGCAATTGATTACAGCCGCGCCACCTGCACGCCCTGCGTGTCGGTGGCGAGGTGCAGCACCTTCCAGTGCCCGGATTCGAGCTGTTCGTGGGCCACGGCGTCGATTGCGCTGTTGGCGTCGCCGTTGTGCAGCACGAGCACGCACGGGCCGGCGCCAGAGACCATCGCGGCAAACCCGTTCGCACGCAGCAGCGTGATCAGCCGCGCTGAAGGTTCCATGAGCGGCCCACGGTACGCCTGGTGCAGCTTGTCTTCGGTGGCTTCCATCAGCAGTTCGTTCGGGTCGCGCGGGCTCGTCAGCATGGCCGGGTTCATCGCGCCGATCAGCAGCGCGGCGCGCGAGACGTTGAACACAGCGTCGGCGAATGGCACAACCGTCGGCAGTGCCTCACGCGCCTTGCTCGTGGAGAGTTCGAAATCGGGGATGAACACCGAGGCCGTGGTGTCAGGGCCCACCAAGTAGTTCACCGACCGGAACAGCGCGGCGGGCGTGGTGCCGTCCGGCTGCACGACGCCATCACCCGGCTGCGTCCACGAGACCGTCATGCCGCCGTAGACGGCAGGCGCCACGTTGTCCGGATGCCCTTCGAGCTGCGCCGCGTAATCGAAGATCACATCGCGGTCGAGCTCACCCTCATGACTGAAGGCATAGGCCGCGGCGATGCCGGCCACGATCGCCTCGGCTGAGGAACCCATGCCGCGCGCCTGCGGGATGCGGTTGTGCGCTTCGAGGATAAATCCGGTTTTGCTCAGGCCGAAGCGCGAGCATGCACGGCGGAATGTGGAGACGACCAAGTGTGACTCGTCGCGCGGCAGCGTGTCCGCGCCCTCGCCGTCAATGATCACTTGCGCGGCCATGTTGAGCGGGTCGGAGCTCAGCGTGAACTCCAGCTCGTCGTGGTAATCCAACGCGAGTCCCACGGTGTCGAATCCAGAGCCGAGGTTGGCGCTGGTCGCGGGCACACGCACGTGCACCTTGCGGGTAACCGGATCCATCGAGAAAATCCTGCCTTACTAGTCAGTCTGTGATTGGGTCAATCGCCGGTCGGCGGCTGTGCGGTCAGTTGAGCACGCGCAGGATCGACGGCTCGCCGGTCACGCAGTCGAGCTCGCAGACCTCGGCCACAGTGTTGCGCAGCGTCGTTTCGTCGGTCATGTGCGTCACGAGGCGCAGCTGCTGGATCTCGCCGTCGTAGCCCGGGTCCTTGAGTGTGGGCTTGAGGTCCTGGTTCACGCCGTTGATCGAGACGCCGTTCTTCGCGAAGACGGCGGAGATCTTGGCGAGCACGCCGGGGTTGTCGTGGATCAGGAAGCGCACGGCGAACGCGGCCTTCGACGCGCTCAGCGGTGCGATCGGATAGTCGTTGTACATGCGGATCGCCGGGCCGGTGCAACCGGCGGCAATGTGGCGCGCGACGGTCACGATGTCACCCACGACGGCGGAGGCGGTCGGCGCACCGCCGGCGCCGCGGCCGTAGAACATCAGGTCGTCGGCGTACTCGGCACGCAGGAACACAGCGTTGAACGAGCCGCGCACCGAGGCGAGCGGGTGCTCCTGCTTGATGAGGGCCGGGTAGACGCGCGCGGAGACGCCATCGTCGGTCTTGTCAACGACGGCGAGCAGCTTGATGACGCGCCCTTCGGCGGTGGCCGCGGCGATGTCGTCCGCGGTGATGCGCGTGATACCCTCGACGGTCACGTCGTCAATGCCGACGTTCGTGTGGAAGCCGAGTGTGGCCATGATCGCGGCCTTGTTGGCGGCGTCGTAGCCTTCGATGTCGCCGGTCGGGTCGGCCTCGGCGTAGCCCTTGGCCTGTGCGTCCTTGAGCGCCACATCGAAATCGAGGCCCTTCGTGGTCATCTCGTCGAGGATGTAGTTCGTGGTGCCGTTGACGATGCCGAGCATGTCCTTGACCTGGTCGCCGACAAGCGATTCGCGCAAGGGGCGCACAATCGGGATCGCGCCGCCCACGGCTGCTTCGAAGTAGATGTCGACGTTGTTGTCTTCGGCCGTCTTGTACAGTTCCGGGCCGTACTTGGCGAGCAGCGCCTTGTTGGCGGTCACCACGGACGCGCCGTTCTTCATCGCCTCAAGCACGAACGTGCGGGCCACGCCCGTGCCGCCGATCAGCTCGACGACGATGTCCGCGTTCTTGACGACGGACATCGTGTCGGAAGTCAGCAGCGACTTCTCGATCCACGGAAAATCGACTTCCTCCGGGTCGAGGCACGCCACGCCGGACAGTTCGATCGGGCGCCCGATGCGCTTCGCGAGCTCGTCCTGCTGCTCCACGAGCAGACGTGCGGTCTGCGAGCCGACGGTCCCTGCCCCCAGCAGGCCCACTCGAATCGGTGCGTTGTTCTCTGCCACTGTCCGTTCCTTTCATGCGGCGGTTGATGCTGCTGCTCATTGTACGGGCAACGCGCGAGGATGCGCGCCGCCCGTCCATAACTGCACTGCCCGGTGGGACTACTCGCTCACATCGAGGTCGAGCAGATCCTCCACGGTCTGCCGGCGCATCATCAGATGTGCGCCGGTGGAATCGACGCCGACGACCGCCGGAATGAGCGCCTGGTTGTAATTGCTCGCCATCGTGCGGCCATACGCGCCGGTCACTGGCACGGCGAGCACGTCGCCGCGGCCGATGTCGCTCGGCAGTTGCGCGTTCTTCACCACGATGTCTCCCGACTCGCAGTGCATGCCGACGACGCGCGACAGGCGCGTGTCGCCTTGCGGGTCGCGGTTCGCCACGACCGCCGTGTAATCCGCGCCGTACAGCGCAGGGCGGATGTTGTCGCTCATGCCGCCGTCGACCGAGACGTACGTGCGCTCGGTGATGGGCGCGCCATCGGCGTCTGTGGTGTCGCCGCTGAGTTCGACCGTCTTGACGGTGCCGACGCGGTAGAGCGTCACACCGGCCGGTGCCACGATCCAACGGCCCGGTTCGAATGAGATGACCGGCATGGGCATGCCGAGCAGACGGTTCGTCTGCGCCACCGCTGTGGCCAGACGGTCGAGTTCCTGCTCGATGTCCATCAAATCTTCGCCGTCGGTGTAGGCCACCGAATAGCCGCCTCCCAGATCCACTTCGGGCAGCGTGTAGCCATTGGTGGCGTAGAACGTCTTGCGCAGCAGCATCATGCGGCGCGCGGCGTGGATGAATGCGTCGGCGTCGTGGATGTTCGATCCGATGTGCGAGTGGATGCCCACCAGCTCGAGTTCGTCGCTGTGCTTGGCGATCTCGCGCAGCACCGCCACGGCCGGCCCGTTCGCCACGAGTTCCATCGCGGCGGCGAGCATCTTGTCGCCTTCGGTCACGCTTGCGGCGTTGAGGTCGTACGGGTAGCGGATATCGTGGCGCAGCTCCTTGCCATCCTCCTGCGCGCGCGTCTCGGCGACAATCGCGTTCGCGGCGGCCGGCGAGACGTCTTCGAGCGAGCTGATGCCGTCCATGATCGTCGTGTCTGCGCCCGCCGGCAGCAGCGCGATGCCGAATTTCTGGTCTTCGTGCGCGGTCGAGATGAACTCGTGGCCGCCGGCGTGGATGCCGGTCGTGACGCGCAGCATGACCCGCGCGCGCTTGCCCAGACGGCGCGCGATCGCGGCGATGCGCGCTGGTTCGTCCGGCTCGTCGATCACGATCTTCGCGAAGCCTTCGGCGATCGCGAGCTCGATCTCCGCGTCCGACTTGTTGTTGCCGTGCAGCACCAGGCGGCGCCCCGGCACGCCGGCGGCGAGCGCGATGCGCATCTCCCCCATTGTGCACGTGTCCACGTAGAGCCCCGCTTCGGTGACGATGCGCGCCATCTCCTTGGAGAGGAACGCCTTGCCGGCGTAGCTCACGTGCGTCGTCGTCGTGCTGAACGCGTGCGCGGCGGCCTCGGCGAAGCGCCGGGCGCGCGCACGCACTTCGTCGAGGTCGAGCACGTAGAGCGGCGAGCCGAAGTCGTTGAGCAGTTGTTCGGCGGTGATGCCGTGGAATGCGATGGCGCCCTGCGCGTCGCGCACGGTGGCCTCGGGCCAGATCGGGGTGATGCCCATGGGTACCTTCCTCACATCTTGTCCGGCGCGGTCACGCCGAGCAGGTCGAGTCCTGCGGCGATGACGGTCTGCACGGCGTCGTTGAGGCGCAAACGCGCGGCGGAGCGTGCGGGCTCCGGACATTTGGCGATGCGCGTGGCTTCGCGGGTCGCCTCGTCGGCGCGCTCTTCGGGTTCGGTGAGTGCCACGGGCACGACGCGCTCCACGTTGTACCACTTGTGGTAGGCGGCGGCCAGGTCTTCCAGATAGTGTGCGACGCGGTGCGGGGCGCGCATGTCGCCGGCCTGCGCGAGCGCGGCGGGCCATTGCGCGAGCAGTGCGAGCACCTCGCCGTCGGCCTCGGTGTCGAGGAGCGACAGGTCGGCGTCTTCGCGCGTGATGTTCGCGGCGGCGGCGTTGCGGTCCACGTTGCAGGAGCGCGCGTGCGCGTACTGCACGTAGTAGACCGGGTTGTCGTTGGAGTGCGAGGCGAGCAGGTCGAGGTCGATGTCGACCGGCGAGTTGTAGTCGGTGCGCGCGAGCGAATAGCGCGACGCGTCGACGCCGATCGCGTCGATGAGGTCGTCGATCGTGACGACGTTGCCGGCGCGTTTGCTCATGCGCACGGCCTTGCCGTCTTTCATGACGTTGACAAGCTGGCCTATGAGGATCTGCATGTTCTCGCCGGGCTTGTCGCCGAACGCGGCGCACATGGCCATCATGCGGCCGATGTAGCCGTGGTGGTCGGCGCCGAGCATGTAGATCGCCACGTCCGCCGGGTGGTCCTTGCGGTGGCGCTTGTTGCGGTAGTAGGCGATGTCGGCGGCGAAGTACGCGTAGTTGCCGTCGGATTTGATGATGACGCGGTCTTTGTCGTCACCGTGCTTCGTCGATTCGAACCACGTGGCGCCGTCCTTTTCGTAGATGTCGCCGCGTGCGCGCAGGTCGTCGATCGCCTTCTCGACCTCGCCGTCTTCGTACAGGCTGTTCTCGTGGAACCAGACGTCGAACTTGACGCGGAATTCCTGCATCGAATGGCGGATCTCGTCGAACATCATCGGCACGGCGCGCTTGCGGAACTCCTCGCGCTGCGCGGAGTCGCCTTCGCCGAGCGGCTCGCCCTTCTCGTCGGTGCCGCCGTCGACGCGCGGCAGATTGAGGATGTCGATGCCGTCGGCGTCCGCTTCGGCGATCACTCGGCGCGCGATCTCGTCGATGTAGGCGCCCTTGTAGCCGTCGACCGGCGTCGTCTCGCCGTGGGCGGCCGCGACGAGCGACTTGGCGAAGCGGTTGATCTGCTCGCCGTGGTCGTTGAAGTAGTATTCGCGCACGACTTCGGCACCGTTCGCCTCGAGCACGCGGGCCATCGAGTCGCCCACGGCCGCCCAACGTGTGCCGCCGATGTGGATCGGGCCGGTCGGGTTGGCGGAGACGAATTCAAGATTGAGTGTTTTGCCGCTCAAATGCTCGTTCTTGCCGAAGTTCGCACCGTCGGCGAGCACCTGGTCCACCACGGCGGCGGCGGACGCGGAGTCAAGGGTGATGTTGATGAAGCCGGGGCCTGCGACTTCCACACACGCGATGCCATCGGCATCGTTCATCAGCGTCTGGAACGCTTCGGCGAGCTCACGCGGCTTCATGCCGGCCTTCTTGGCGAGCTGCATGGCGGCGTTCGACGCCCAGTCGCCGTGCGCGCGGTCCTTGGGGCGCATCACTGCGAACTTGGCTGGTTCGGGGATTTGGTCGGCGGTCAGATTGCCGGCTTTGCCGCTTGCAACAAGCTCTTGGGCAACGCCGTATATCAGGTCACTTAATGCTTCTGGACTCATGCAGACAAGTCTAGCGGGAGAGCAGACAGAAACCGGCGGCCGTCCGCAGTCGCGAACGACCGCCGGTGGCGCGCGATCACTCTGATTCGGGGCTCACGGCGATCACGTCGATTTCGACGAGCGCGCCCTTGGGGATCATGTTGTTGCCGAACGCCACGCGCGCGGGCTTGACCGTGGCGGTGAACGCCTTGGCATACACGGCGTCCACGTCGGCGAAATCCTCCACATTGCGCAGGTAGATCGTGGCGCGGCACACGTGTTCGAAGCCACAGCCCGCGGCGTCGAGGATGTGCCTGATGTTCTTGAGCGCGCGGTCGGCCTGTTCGGCGGCGGTCACACCGTCGAGTTCGCCGGTGGACGGGTCGATGCCGAGCTGGCCCGAGACGAACACGAAGCCGTTCGCTTTCACGGCCTGGCTGTATGCGCCGAGTGCGGCCGGCGCCTCCGTCGTGGCGATCGCCTGGAGATTTTCGTACATAGCGGTTCCTTTCGTAAGGCTCATATGGTGTGTAGCGGCCATGACGGCACAATCATTCGGCATTGTACGGTCCCCCCTGTTGCGCGCAGTCAGCATCGGCCACGTTGTGGTCAATTCGCTGCTACGGGTAGTGCTTCCATTGCTACGGGTAGTGCTTTTTCGGGGCTGCTTTCACTATAAACCGACATTTTCCAATGGTTGTATGTGAAATATGACCGCGGAAACACTACCCGTAGCAAGAGAAGCACTACCCGTAGCGGAAGAAGTGCAGCATATAGCGCACAGAGTGTGCATGCACAGGTCCTAAAGCACGGAGGAATGAATACGAAAGAACAATGGTGGGCTCGATGGGATTCGAACCCACGACCTTTCGCTCCGGAGGCGAACGCTCTATCCACTGAGCTACGAGCCCGCACCACTGCTCTACTTTACACGAACGGCGGACGTGTGTGGCGCCCCGTGTTCACTCCGCGCACGGCTGGCAGTGCTTTTCGCCGTGGACATTACACTGGGACTATGGCAATGGATATGGGCGGATTGGGTGATATCGGCGGCACGAGCGACTTTCAGTTCGCACGCCGGTTCTTCTGCCGCGAACTGCCGGACGAATTCGACGACGGCGACGCCCCCACACTGATTGTGCAAAGCTATTTCGTGCACGAAGACGACTATGCGCTGCGCATACGGCTGCAAACGCGCGCGGTGTGCGTGCCAATGAGCGCGGAGCTCGACCCGAAGGCGGTGCTCGAACGGTACCGCGACGATTTCCGCGAGGCCACGCTCACCGTCAAAGGCCCCTCGCGCGGCGGCACGCGGTACGAGGCGCAACGCAGCATCGATTCGCGCGTGGCCGCGGAGATCATGCTGCGCGGCGGCGACCTCATCATCAAGAACCGCACAAGTGTGTGGATTGGCGCAGATGGATGGAACATCGACGTGTTCGGCGGCGCGAACGCCCCGCTCGTCATCGCCGAAGCGGAGCGCAGCACGCCGGTCACGAATCTGATCATTCCACGCTTCTGCATCACCGAGATCACCGACCAGTCGCGCTTCAGCAACGACAGTCTCTCGTGGAGGCCGTTCAGTCAGTGGCGCAGCGGGTTCGAGAGTGAATTGCGCGAGACGGGCCCGCAGTTCCAGCAGGTCTTCGGCACCAACACCCTCGAATAGTCGCGGAACGAAGCATGTAACCCTACTGTTTCTTACGGGTAGTGCTTCTGTTGCTACGGGTAGTGTAAAACGCCTACGAATATAACGTTTTTCGATAAAAATACACTACCCGTAGCAACAGAAGCACTACCCGTAGCAAAGAGGGACTCAGTACATCAGTACATGAGGGTGGCGAGGCGGCGGCGCGCGCCGGCCAAGCGCTCGTCGGACGGATCGGGGATTAGGAAGTACTCGAGCAGGCGCTGGCGCACCGGCTCGAGGTCGGCTCGGTGCGTGCCGGCGAAGTCGAGCAGACGGCTGAACGCATCCTGGATCTGCCCACCGATCATGTCCACGTCGGCGACCGCAAGCTGCGTCTGCACATCATCGGGATTCGCCGCAGCGGCCTCGCGCACTTCGCGCACGTCCGCGTTCGCGGAACGCGCGAGCAGCACTGCCTTGGCGCGCTCACGCTGGGCGAGCGTATCGGACGGGTCCGCCTCGAGCACCTGCTCGTATGCGGCGGCTGCACCGGCATAGTCGCCGGACTGCGCCAAGCGGTGTGCTTCGGCGTGCGCGGCCGGGACTTGCGGTTCAGTCTGTTGCGCGGAAGTGCCACCGTCCGAAGGCTCGATGTACGGCGCTGTGCCGGTCACGCCGGCCTGCGCCGCCACCTGCACGAGCTGCGGCAGCACCTGCGAGGTGATCTGCGTGAGCTCCTCGTTGGAAGGCACGCCCTGCAGGATCGGCATGGGGCGTCCGCCAATCAGCGCGAACAGCGCCGGTGCGCCCTGCACGCCGAAGGCCTGGGCGATCGCCGGATCCTTGGCCACATCGACGCGCGCGAGCTGCAACTGGCCGTTCATCGAGCTGACAGCGTCGCCGAGCGCCTGCGCCATGGGGAACAGGCGGTCGTCGGTCGGCACCCACATGAGCATCACGATCGGGAAGGTGGCGGACGATTGCACCACCGATTCGAAGTTGGTTTCGGAGACGTCGATCACATAGCCGCCGGCGGCCGGCGCTCCCCCGGCCTGCCCCGGCTCCGCCTTGACCTGATGCTGGAGCGCCGTCAGATCGACCGCGCCCGCGAGCGAGATGCCCGGCTTGAATTCCTTGTCTGCCATATTGCCTCTTTTCTGTACGGCGAAGCGTTCGCCGCCTGATTGCACATGTGCCTCAAGTCTACTGGCCGGCCAGCTCAGCCGGCGTGGCTCAGACGGCCTCCACCTTGACCGGCTGGCGTTCGGCGCCCACCGTGGTGATCTGCGCGCCCGATTTGGCCGGCGGAATGTACATGGCGATCACGTTCACGTACGTCACCTTCATCGTGCTCGTGGCCTTGCCGTCGCCGAACAGCGCACGCTCGGAATCCGAGGCGGGCAGGGATTCACGCCCTTCGCCCGCGGTGCGCGTCCACACCGAGTTGATCTGCGCCACGACCAGGTCGCCGCCTTCGGAGGAGCGAATGATCTGCATCTGGCCGTCCACCGGCGTGAACGTCTGCTCCTGCGACCCCTTGTTGCGTTCCATGCCCTGCTGCACGGTCTGCGAAAGGTTCTGCAGGTCCTGCTGGAAGTAATCGTCGGCGAAATCGCCCGCGTATTGGCTCTTCGTGCCGTTCTGCAGCACGTCCGCGTACCGCTGCACGGCCTGTTCGGGCGTCATCACCAGGTTCTCGTCGGTGGGGTGCCCCATCTGCGAGCCGATGTTCGGCACGGTGAACTTGGGCATCTCCACGCCTTGGAACAGGCGGGCCACGCCCCACAGTTTGTAGTTTTCGCGCGCGTCGCCCTGCGTGAAGACGAGCAGGCGCTTCGACTGCTGGTCTTCGGTGGTCGTGGTGATCGAGAACACGCTGCGCGGCCAGCCGTTATCGGTGGGGATCACGGTCTGCGTGATGTCGGTGGGGATCGTGGTCTTGGGGTCGAGCTTGCCGGTTTTCTGCGCCACCTGCAGTTCGCTTGTGCGGATCTCCAGTTCGGGGCCCGACATCGCCTGCCCAAGGTTCGCCGGGTTCTTCTGCTCGTTGCAATCCTCGATTGTCTTGAGCAGTGCCTCGCGCATCTCCTGCTCCTGGTCTTCGGTCAGGTCGGGGTTCGCGCTTGCGGATTCGGTCGGCGCACTGACGGTGGGAATCTGCCCTTCGCACGCCGCCAGCGAGACGGTCATGCCCAATGCGATCACCGCGGCCGCGATAGCCAGTGGACTACGTTTCATCACTCGTTCTCCTTGCCCTCGGATTGGTCCGCACTGGGCTGGTCCTCGACCACGGCCGTCTCGGTTTCGACCGCCTCGGCTCCAGCGGGTTCTGCGGTGTTTTCCGCTGTGTCTTCTGCCGCCGGCTCGACGCCCACTTCCTGCGCGAGGCGCGCGAAGTACGCCTGCAGTTCGTCGGCCGAGATGACCGACGTCGTCTCGCCCTCGGCGCTGTGCTCCGCCGTCTCGTCGCCGGCGTTGCGGTTCGCGTGTTCGGCCACGATGTTGCGTGCGCCGGGGTCGACCACGGTGGGCGCGCCCTGCTGCTGCGCGGACTCGTCTTCGGCGGCGCCGGCATGGCGGCCGCGGCGGGCCGAGCCCTTCACCCCCGACTTCTTCGGGCGCGGCTTGAGCGCCGCGAATGTGCCGGCAAGCGCCGCGCCGATCGTCGGCTCATCGGCGGACTTCGCCGCCTTGGGCTTGGCTTGCGCAGACTCCGCCTGCTTCTTGCGGCGGGTGTGCGGCTCCATCGCGAAGACGGATGCCGAGAGCACTGCGAGCACCGCGCACAGTCCACCGCCGAAATACCACGGCAGTGCGAAGTCGGGCACGCGTTGGCGCATCCAGTGCATGCTGAGGTCCGCGTTCGGGGTCTTGGTGCCGAAGTCGATGAGCATGACCTGCGCCGGCTGTGCGCTGTTCAAGTGCATGGATACGGATGTGCTGCCGCATTCGACCTGCGACCACATGTCTGAATCCGCAAACGCGACCTGGTTCTGCGACGCTGAGGCGGTGCCCTTGGCTTGCTCTTCGCTCGTGGAGAGGGCTTGCCATGTGCTCAGGCCGGTCACGCGTACGTATGGTTCGCCGGCGAGCCACCCGGACACGTCTTTCGCCGATCCGACCGCCATGCACACCTGCGGTTCGGTTTGGGCCTGTTGGTCTTGCGAAGTTTGCTGATTGTGTGAATCTTCTGACGCGTCTGTGCCGGATTCGGCGCCGTTCGACAACGCGGTTCCGCCGTTGTCCGCGCTCACGGTGACGGCTGTGTCAACGAGGTCGAGCACGCCCGGGTCGATGACGACGTATTGCGTGCTATGCGCCTGCGCGGTGGCGGTGATGTTGCGGCTGGGCTTCCAAATCGTTGAATTCAGTACGCCAAACACGATGCATGCCACGGCGAGCAATCCGAAGATGGGGGTGACGACGCCACGCATGATCCATGCGCGCCGCGTCGGCTTGGTGTGTTTGCGTGGCTGTTCCTGCGCCTCTTGGTCTGTCATCACGTGTCCCATTCTACAAAGTCGGTCCGGTGCCAATCCGCGGCATGGCGGTGCGCACAAATCATGCCGGGACGATACTGTTATGGCTATGCATTCAACTTCTTCTTCCATAGTAACTGTTCTCACGCGCGCCGCCGCGGCTGTGTGCACCGCCGCGATGTGTATTTCGCTCGCGGCGTGCAGCCGCGATGATGCGAAGACCTCTGCCGGTTCGCAGAAACTGCCGCAGCTCACCGGTGTGACGGCCAAGGGCACGCCGGGCAAGAAGCCGGAAATCTCGTTCAAGACTCCGCTCTCGGTGGAAAACAACGCGACCGCGATCCTGCAGGAAGGCGATGGCGAGACGCTCAAGAACGGCGACCGCCTGTGCATGCAGCTGACGCAGTACAGCCTCAAGACTGGCGAAGAGGTCGCCACCACGTGGGACACCAATGTGCCGGATTGCTCGCTCGTGTTCAATGAGTCCGACGAGCCGGGCAGCGCCGAAAGCGCCACGCTGGCGCAGATCGCGAACTCCACGCTCAAGGGCAAGAAGATCAACACCACGTTCGGCGTCGGCATCAACGACGGCAGCGGCGACAACCAGAACTACCTGCTCGTGGCCACCCCGGTCTCGCAGTCGAAGGATCTCGAGAAGGCCGAGGGCAAGAAGGTCAAGGACGTGCCGGCCGACCTGCCGAAGGTCACCACGGCCGCCGACGGCAAGCCGTCGATCGACATGAACGGCTACAAGGGCAGCGACAAGCTCGTGGCGCAGACGCTCATCGAGGGCAATGGCCCGGAGATCACCGACGACACCTACGCCGCAGTGGTCAAGTACACCGGCTGGCTGCTGGACGGCAAGCAGTTCGATTCGTCGTGGGACCGCAACGACACCTTCACCGCCACGCTCAACGGCGGTGTGATCCAAGGTTGGACCGAAGGCCTGCGCGGCAAGAAGGTCGGCTCCCAGGTGCTGCTCGTCGTGCCGCCGGACCTTGGCTATGGCGACAAGGAGCAGGGTGAGATCCCCGCGAACTCGACGCTCGTCTTCGTCGTCGACATCCTCGCGAAGTACTGATCTGCACCAATCCCCTCCCCTCACGACTCCCTGCGTCTGTCAGAACAGACGCAGGGAGTCGTCTTCTACGCCACGCATCTCGTCGTAATCCAGCAGCAGGCATTCAAAACCGCGGTCCGTGGCGAGTGTGCGCGCCTGGGGGGTGATCGTCTGGGCGGCGAAGATGCCGCGCACAGGCGCCAGCAGCGGGTCGCGGTTGAGCAGTTCGCAGTAGCGCGTGAGCTGTTCGACGCCATCGATGCCGCCGTGGCGTTTGATCTCGATCGCCACATGCACGCCGCTGCCGTCAATCGCCATGATGTCGACCGGTCCGATCGCCGTCGGGTATTCGCGGCGCACGAGCGTGGCGCCTTCGCCGATGCGCTCGATCTGCTCGGCGAGGTAGCGCTGCAGGTGGTCCTCCACGCCGTCCTTGATCAATCCGGGGTCCTCCCCCAGGTCGTACGTCTCGTCGGAGTAGATGTGCTGCAGCGTCACTTCGAGGATGTCGGTGGATTTGGTCGCCGTCGCGCGGATCACCTTCTGCGGCACCTCGGTGGCGGGGTCGTCGTCAGCGTAGTCGGGCGTGATGTCGGTGATCGTGCACGGCGACGCCATCCAGTTGAGCGGCTTGTACGAGCCGAGTTCCGAAAAGATGAGCAGACTGTTGTCCGCCTTGATCAGCAGCACGCGGCGTGCCATGGGGAGTGTGGCTTGCAGACGGCCGGTGTATTCGGCGCTGCAGTCGGCAACAATGATTCGCATGAGGCACCACCATAGTGGAAGAGCCGCACATGCAAAAGGCGGGCGTTGGATTCCCTACGGATTCCAACGCCCGCCCCACATCATGCACACAGCGGCATGTGCGTCACTGGATGCCGGTCTCATCGACCGGGATGTTCTGCATCGACCGCCCCTGCTCCACGACCACGGTCAGCTTGTTCGAATCGAACGAGATGAACCCGTCGGTCACTTCGAACGAATGCTTCCTGCCGTCCGGTTCGGTAATGACGAGCGGGCCTTCCTGGATGACCGAAAGCACCGGTTCGTGGCCGGGCAGAATACCGAGCCCGCCCGCATAGGCGGGCACGAGCACCGCCTTCGCCGTGCCACTCCAGATGGGGTGTTCAGCGGAGACGATGTTCACGTCCATCGTTGTGCCGGCCATGATCAGTCACCGTATTCCTTCTGCATCTTGTGCCACTTCTTCTCGAGGTCGTCGATGCCGCCGATGCCGGAGAACGCCTGCTCGGGCACATTGTCGTACACGCCGTCGCAGATGCGCGTGAACGCCTCGATCGTCTCCTCCGCGGGCACGTACGAGCCGGGCACGCCGGTGAACTTCTCGGCCACGTAGAAGTTCTGGCCGAGGAACTGCTCGATCTTGCGGGCGCGGTTGACGATCGTCTTGTCTTCCTCGCCGAGCTCGTCGATGCCGATGAGGGCGATGATGTCCTGCAGTTCCTTGTTGCGCTGCAGGATCGCCTTCACGCGGTTCGCGCAGTCGTAGTGCGCCTGGCCCACATAGCGCGGGTCGAGGATGCGCGAGGTGGAGGCCAGCGGGTCCACGGCCGGGTAGATGCCCTTCGACGCGATGTCACGCGAAAGCTCGGTCGTCGCATCCAAGTGGGCGAAGGTCGTGGCCGGGGCCGGGTCGGTGTAATCGTCGGCGGGCACGTAGATCGCCTGCAGCGAGGTGATCGAGTGGCCGCGCGTCGAGGTGATGCGCTCCTGGAGCGAACCCATCTCGTCGGCGAGGTTCGGCTGGTAGCCCACGGCGGAAGGCATGCGGCCCAGCAATGTGGAGACCTCAGAACCGGCCTGCGTGAAGCGGAAGATGTTGTCGATGAACAACAGCACGTCCTGGTTCTCCACGTCGCGGAAGTACTCGGCCATCGTCAGTGCGGTCAGCGGCACGCGCAGACGGGTGCCCGGCTGCTCGTCCATCTGGCCGAACACGAGCGCGGTCTTCTCGAGCACGCCCGCCTCGTCCATTTCGCCGATGAGGTCGTTGCCCTCACGTGTGCGTTCGCCGACGCCGGCGAACACGGAGACGCCGCCGTGGTTCTGCGCCACGCGCTGGATCATCTCCTGGATCAGCACCGTCTTGCCGACGCCTGCGCCGCCGAACAGGCCGATCTTGCCGCCCTGCACGTACGGGGTGAGCAGATCGATGACCTTGATGCCCGTTTCGAACATCTGGGTCTTCGACTCAAGCTGGTCGAACGCCGGCGGGTTGCGGTGGATGGGCCAACGCTCCTTGATCACGATCTTCTCGTCGGGCTTCTTGTTGAGGATGTGGCCGGCCACGTCGAACACATGGCCCTTGGTCACATCGCCGACCGGCACTTCGATCGGGCCGCCGGTGTCGTGCACCGCGGCGCCACGGACCAGGCCGTCGGTCGACTTGAGCGCCACGCAGCGGGCGGTCGAATCGCCCATGTGCTGCTCGACCTCCAGCATGATGGTGACGTGGCTCTGCTCGCCTTCCTCCTGCTGGCCCATCTGGTTGATCTCCACGGTCAACGCATTGTAGATATCCGGCATGTGACCGACAGGGAACTCCACGTCGATGACCGATCCCTGGATACGCGTCACGTGACCGACGATGGGCTCGACAGCCTCGTCGGAAGCCGCTGTAGTCTGATTCTCAGCCATTTCGCGTTCCTACTCTTCCTTTTTGTTCAACGCATCGGCGCTGCCGATGATTTCGGTAAGTTCCTGAGTGATCGACGCCTGGCGCGAAGCGTTGAGCTTGCGGGTCAGGTCGTTGATCAGATCACGTGCGTTCTCTGTTGCGGTATGCATGGCATTCTGCCGGCAGGCCACTTCGGAAGCCGCAGCTTCCAGCAGGCATTCGTGGATGCGCGAACGCACGTACCTCGGCAGCACCGCATCGAGCACCTCATCAAGGCTCGGCTCGAACGAATACAGCGGCATGACGTGCTGAGACTCCAGCGTGTCCGGACCGCCTGTATGGTGTTCGTCCGACTCGATGATCTCCACGGGCAGCATGCGCAGCACGCGCACCTTCTGCACCACCATGTTGATGAACTCGGTATACACAATGTAGAGCTCAGAGACACCGCCGTTGTCGGCGGGTGTCATGTACGCGCCCAGCAGGGCGCGTGAGATTGCGTCTGCGACTTCGACGCCAGGCTTCTCGGTATCGCCTTCCCACGTCTGCGCCATGGGGCGGTTGCGGTACTTGTAATACGACACACCGCGGCGCCCATAGACGAACAGTTCCGGCTCCTTGCCTGCCCCCTCCAGTCGGTTGAGCAGATCTTCGGTCTCGCGAATGATCGACGAAGTGTACGCGCCGGCCATACCGCGGTCCGCCGTCAGGGCGAGCACGGCAACGCGGGGGTTGTCGCCTTCCTTCCTGACGATCGGATGCGCGATATGGGAGTGAGATACCAGTGTCTGGACGGCATCGAAAATCGCATCAGTGTACGGCTTCGCGTTGAGCGCCACCTCACGGGCCTGCGCGATATGCGAAGCCGCGATCATCTCCTGGGCGTTGAAGATCTTCTCCAATGAACCCGTGGAGGCGATTCTGCCCTTTAATGCGAGTTGCGATGCCATAGGTTACTTCTTTTCTGCGCTCTTGGCCGCCTGTGCCTTGCGGCCCTGGGCCTTGATCTGCTCCTGGTCGACCGGCGTGGTGCCTTTCGGTACCGGCTTCTTGTCGACGAGCGGCTTGCCGGCCTTGGTGACGTACGTCTCACGGAAGGCATCCACGGCTTTGTCGAGGGCCGCTTCGGTCTCCTTGGTGAAATCACCGGTGTCGCGGATGGTCTTGAGGATGTCGGTGTTGCTGCTCACGTATTCGAGCAGGCCGCGTTCGAACGGGAGCACGTCGGCAATCTCCAGATCGTCGAGCTTGCCGTTCGTGCCAGCCCACACCGAGACGACCTCCTGCTCCATCGAATACGGCGAGAACTGCGGCTGCTTGAGCAGCTCGGTCAGGCGCGCGCCCCGGTTGAGCTGGGCCTTCGACGCCGCATCCAGATCGGAGGCGAACATGGCGAAGGATTCGAGCGAGCGGTACCGTGCCAGCGAGATCTTCAGCGTGCCGGAGACCTTCTTCAGTGCCTTCGTCTGTGCGGCGCCACCGACTCGGGAGACCGAGATGCCCACGTCCACTGCTGGGCGCTGGCCGGCGTTGAACAGGTCGGACTGCAGGAAGATCTGGCCGTCGGTGATCGAGATCACGTTGGTCGGGATGTACGCGGAAACGTCGTTCGCCTTGGTCTCGACGATCGGCAGACCGGTCATCGAACCGCCACCCAGATCGTCGGAGACACGCGCGCAGCGTTCCAGCAGGCGCGAATGCAGGTAGAAGACGTCGCCCGGGTACGCTTCACGCCCCGGCGGGCGGCGCAGCAGCAGGGAGATCGAACGGTAGGCTTCGGCCTGCTTGGACAGGTCGTCAAACACGATCAGCACGTCTTTGCCGTGGTACATCCAGTGCTGGCCGATGGCCGAGCCGGTGTACGGGGCGATGTACTTGAAGCCCGCGGAATCGGACGCCGGGGAGGCCACGATCGTGGTGTATTCCATCGCGCCGGCCTCTTCGAGGCTCTGCTTGACCGAGGCGATCGTGGAGCCCTTCTGGCCGATGGCCACATAGATGCAGCGCACCTGCTTCTTGGGGTCGCCGGACTCCCAGTTCGTCTTCTGGTTGATGATCGTGTCGATCGCGATGGCGGTCTTGCCGGTCTGGCGGTCGCCGATGATGAGCTGGCGCTGGCCGCGGCCGATCGGCGTCATCGCGTCAATCGCCTTAAGGCCGGTGGACATAGGCTCATCGACCGGGTGGCGGTGCATCACATCGGGTGCCTGCGCCTCGAGAATACGGCGGCCTTCGCTCTTGATCTCGCCAAGGCCGTCGATGGGGTTGCCCAGCGGGTCGACGACACGGCCCAGGAACCCGTCACCGACCGGCACCGAAAGCACTTCGCCGGTGCGGCGGACTTCCTGCCCCTCTTCGATGCCGACGAAATCGCCGAGGATAACCACGCCGATTTCGCGGGCGTCCAGATTGAACGCCAGGCCAAGGGTGCCGTCCTCGAAGGTCAGCAGCTCGTTAGCCATGCAACCAGGCAGCCCCGTCACATGCGCAATGCCGTCACCAGCGGTGGCGACGTGGCCCACTTCCTGGGTCGGCGTGTCGGATGGCTTGTACGAATCGACAAAGTCATCGAGCGCCTTGCGTATCGTGGCGGGATCAATGGTCAATTCTGCCATGATCACTCCTTAGTGTTGTGTATACATTCGCTTGCGGTCCGCGCGTGGCGCAGGCCTGCATGACGCGCTGCGGCGTCAGTCGTTGGTTCCGGCTTTCACCGTACGCTTCAGATTCTGCAATTGCGCGACCACCGTATTGTCGGTGACTTCGTCGCCCATCTGGATGCGCATGCCGCCCATGACTGTCTCGTCGACAACAGAGTGGATGTGCACGGGGCGCCCGACCTTCTTCGAATAGATCTGCGCGAGCCGTTCAGACTGCGCGTCGGTCAGCGGCGCCGCGGTGGTCACTGTGACCATCGATTCGCCCATATGCCGGGAGAATTTGTTGATGAGCCACTGGATCGTCTGGAGATAGCGGCGGTTGCGCGGGTTGCGCGTGCTGTGCGTGGCGAGCCTGACCGTGATCTTGTTGAAGTCCTCGTTGCCGATGAGCGCGTGCAGCAGGTCGTACCGGGCCTGAATCGGACTGTCCGCGTTGGACAGGTCCGCGCGGACGACCGGCAGGTTGAGCAGCGCGGATTGCAGTTCGGCAAGTTCGATGGACACACGCAGCGTGACACCGTCCTTGTCTGCCTGGTACATCATCGCATCCACCGCGAAATCCTCCGTGGCGTTGTCGATGTCATACGCACGGCTCCAGCTGCGCGAGACGAGATCGGTCATGATCTCCATCGTCATCGGCTGCACTTTGCCGCCGATGAGCTCGTTGAGCAGCTTCACCTTGTCTGCCACAGGCCGGCCGGGGTCGGTCAGCGCGCGCTGCAGACGCGGATTGTGGTCGAGCGTGCAGGTAATGCCGAACAGTTCGTCACCGATCTGCCAGGCGTCGTCACCGGATGCGCGCAGTTTCGCGGCAAACGAATCACGCGATTCGCGATCGGCCACTCGTGATGCCTCTCCTCGCATCTGGTCACCTCCCTTCCTTGCGGATTGGCGCTACTTGTTCTCGCCCTGCTCCATGTCGGAAATCATCTGGTCGATCATGTCCGACTGCACGGCGCTGTCTTTGAGTTCAGAACCAAGAATCTTCTCAGCGAGCGAAGTCGCCAACGTGCCGACTTCACCCTTGAGGCTCACCATGGCCTTCTGCTGCTGAGATTCCAGCGAACGCTGGGCGTTCGCCGTGATCTGCGCGGCCTCGGTCTCGGCGCGCGAACGCGCGTCGGCGATGATGTGCGACGCCTCAGCGCGCGCATCGTCGCGGATCTTGGAAGCCTCCACACGGGCGGTGCTCAGCTGGGCCTGGTACTTCTTCTTGGCTTCGTCCGCGTCTTTCTGGGCCTGCTCCGCCTTGGCGATGCCACCCTCGATCTTCGCGGCACGTTCATCGAATATGGACTGGAACTTCGGCAGGAAGAACTTGTAGAAGAACGCGGCCACGATCAACAGGATGATCAGCGACCACACGATGTCATAGACCTTGGGGATGAACAAATCAACGCCTTCGGCGGCCATGGTCACCATGATGCCCTCCTCCTTTCATGTCCTGGTTGGAATTGCTTCGTGTCTCAGATCCGTTCGATCACTGGAAGATGAACGCGGCGACGAAGCCGAGCAGTGCCAGGACCTCGACGAATGCGAGACCGAGGAACATCAGCGTCTGCAGACGGCCGCCGAGTTCAGGCTGGCGCGCCGTGCTTTCGATCGTCTTGCCGATCAGGATGCCCAGACCGATGCCAGGACCAATGGCTGCGAGACCATAGCCGACGACGTTCAGGTTGCCCGCAACCTCAGCGAGGGTAACGATATCCATGATTGTTTCCTTTCTGGTTATTGCCGTGTGGCAACACATTTGTTATTGGCCGGCGGTCAGTCGATCTCCGGGTAGCTCATGTTGATGTACGCGGTGGTCAGGATCGCGAAGATGTAGGCCTGCAGGCACGACACAAGCACCTCAAACAGGTACATGAACAAGCCTGCCGCGAACGTGACGACGCCGAACGGCATCATGGCCTTGTTCACCACGTCGATCAGGAAGTACTGCGTGGCCGAAAGGCACAGCGCAAGAATCAAATGGCCCGAAACCATGTTGGCGAACAGTCGGATCGTCAACGAGAACGGGCGGATCACCAGCAGCTCAAGCAGCTGGATCGGGCTCAGCAGAATGTAGATCGGCCACGGCACGCCCTTCGGGAAGAGCTCGTCGCGCAGGAAATGTCCGAGGCCCTTTTCGCGGATGCCGGCGATCCAATACTGTACGAAGCACCACATGGCGAACACGAGCGGCAAGGTGATCGTCGCACTTGCCGCGATGTTCATGCCGGGGATCTCACCACACAGGTTGAAGACGAGTAACGTGAGGAACACGGTCGTGATCATCGGCGCATAGCGCTTACCACGCACTTCGCCCATCACCTGGTACACGATGTCGTTCTTCACGAAATCGATGACCCATTCCACGGCGCTCTGCCAGCGGCCGGGAATCAGCTTCGCGCGCGCCGCGGTGATGCCGAGCACCAACAGCATGATGATCGTGGCGAGGATGCGCACAAAGATGATGCGGTTGATAGCGAACGGGGTGCCCTCGAACAGAATCTCCGGGGGAAGAAAGTCTTCAATGCTTGGCATTTCCATCGATGCCTCTGCAAGCGTGGCTGCGCCCGCGGCGAATACATCAACCATTCATGCCTCCTGAATCCGAATGTTCTGCTGTTAGTCTAATCCAAGTTGTTCCAGGAATGTGACGGCAAGATTTCCGCGCAAGGCGCAGCTGCGTCTCGCGGTGCGCCGGACGGGCGCGTCGTTCATCTTCTTGTCTTCACCGTTCTTTCAGAACCCGTCGCAACGTGATTATTGGCTCGCCAGTGGACATCTGGCGCAATGGGGAACGTATCGCCGCTCTTAGCGAACGATGAGCCCATAGCCGTCGTCGAGGAACGGCCGGAAGCCGTCTTCGCGCGGCGGGCACGGCGCATGGCGCACCACATGGTCGGTGCCGAGCTTGCCCTGCGCGCGCAGGTCGGGCACTTCGGTCAGGTCGTACGGCGTCATCTGGTACACCCAGTTGAGCCAGTTGCGCCACAGCAGATTCGCATGCGCGCGCCACGAGAACAGCGGTGCGGTCGACGGGTCGTCGTGCGGGAAGTAATTGCGCGGAAACGGCACATTTGTCAGGCCGCGCTTCATATCGCGCTCGTATTCTTCTGCAAGCGTATATTTGCCGTACTCCCAATGGCCGAGGGCGAACACCTCGCTGAAATCGCGCGTCGAGATCAGGCCGGGGCCGGATTCCGGGCCCCACGTCAGCACCTGCAGTTCAGGGCGCGCCGCGAGATCGCGCTCTTCGACGCCGGCGACGCGCGAATGCGGCTGCAGCGCAATCTCGTCGAACCCATTGGTGAGGAAGCAGTATTCGTCTTGGAGGAACTGTGGGAACACGCCGAACAGTTTCTCGTCGAGGTCGACCTTGCGCACGCCGTAGCGGTGGTGCAGCGCTCCCATCGCTCCCCAGCACAGGTACATCGTGGAGAAGACGTGGCTCGCGGCCCAGTCGAGGATGCGCCGAAACTCGTCCCAGTAATCCACCTGTTCGAACGATAGGTGCTCCACAGGCGCGCCGGTCACGATCAGACCGTCATAATAATTGTCCGCGAACGACTCAAGCGGTTCATAGAACTTCACGAGATGATCGGCGCTCACGTGCGTCGATTCGTGCGTGCTCGTCTTCATGAAGTCGATCTCCACCTGCAGCGGGGACTTCGAGATCAGGCGCAGCAGCTGCGTCTCGGTCTCGATCTTCTTGGGCATGAGGTTGAGGATCACCATCTTGAGCGGGCGCACGCGCTGACGCTCCGCCTCGGGCTTTTCGAGCGCGAAGATGCGCTCGGAGTCGAGGATCGCGCGCGCGGGCAGACCACCGGGAATCTTGATAGGCATGCTCTTCATTATCGGCGCGCGCCTGACGAGCGCCCGGCGAGTGTTCACTGCGCGGACCGAATGGTGGAATATGGCGCGACACGCCGAGTATTGACATAACCGCGCATCTGAGTATGCTTAATAGAGCTGTTCAAAACAGCCGGCGCGGGGTGGAGCAGCTCGGTAGCTCGCTGGGCTCATAACCCAGAGGTCCAAGGTTCAAATCCTTGCCCCGCTACCAATTGGCCGTCGTCTCTCTTAGAGGCGGCGGCTTTTAATATATCCCTCGCCTCGCTGATTGTGAGCTCTCTTGCCGCAAGCACACCAAGGTCTACGCCAAAGAAGTCAGCTGCCGCGCACACATCGTCATAGAACCAAGACTGCTTATTGGAAAGCATCTTGGACACCGACTGCGGAACCTTGCCCATGTACTCGGCTAAATCCTTTTTCTTTGCCCTAGAGGCACTCAGCAATGTATTTATATTGTCAATAACGACAACCTGAC